>JAABUU010000160.1_pt1 | contig 163862 bp, 162 predicted proteins | sample 5559301 | NCBI WGS metagenome assembly JAABUU01 (sample SAMN10711884, study PRJNA513360) | rock metagenome | isolation source: Antarctica rocks | place: Antarctica: Victoria Land, Richard Nunatak white
TAAAGTTGATGCGAATCTTTGTGTTATCTGATCTCTTCTCAAGTTGAGTCTCAGGCTTCCGTGCTTTTTTCGTCGAGGGCAGATTTGCTGAAGTCTCGCCTCGATTTACGTCTTGTTCTGTTTGCTGGTTTGTTTCCTCTTGATCAAGTTCTTCTTCCTCGAGTAATTCTTCTTGTTCGAGTCTTTGCTGATCCTGTAGTCTTTGTTGATCCTCTAGACTTTGATACTCTAGTCTTTCCCGCCCCTCTTGCTCCTGTCTTTCCCACTCTTCTTGCTCCTGTCTTTCCCGCCCCTCTTGCTCCTGTCTTTCCCGCCCCTCTTGCTTCTGTCTTCCTCGTTCCTCTTGCTCCTGTCTTCCTCGTTCCTCTTGCTCCTGTCTTTCTCGCTCCTCTTGCTCCTGTCTTTCTCGCTCCTCTTTCTCCTTTCTTTCTTGCTCTTCTTTCTTCAGTCTCTCTTTCTTTAATCTTTCCTGCTCTATCAATTTTTGCTTCTCTCGTAGTCTTTCTCGCTCTAACCTCTCCTTATCCAAGCTCTCTTGTTCTTGCCTCTCTTGCTCTTGCCTCTCTTGCTCTAGCCTTTTAAGTATCTCCTGTTTTTGTCTTTCCTGCTCCTGCCCCTGCTCCAGCCTCTCCAGCTCCAGCCTCTCCAGCTCCAACCTCTGCTGCTCTTGCTCCTGCCTCTCTTGCTCCAGCCTCTCCAGCTCCTGCCTCTGCTGCTCTTGCTCCTGCCTCTCCAGCTCCTGCCTCTGCTGCTCTTGCTTCTGCCTCTCCTGCTCTTGCTCCAGCCTCTCCTGCTCCAGCCTCTCTTGCTCCAGCCTCTCTTGCTCCAGCCTCTTCAGCTCCAACCTCTGCTGCTCTTGCTCCTGCCTCTCTTGCTCCTGCCTCTGCTGCTCTTGCTCCTGCCTCTCTTGCTCCTGCCTCTGCTGCTCTTGCTCCTGCCTCTCCAGCTCCTGCCTCTGCTGCTCTTGCTCCTGCCTCTTCAGCTCCTGCCTCTCCAGCTCCAGCCTCTGCTGCTCTTGCTTCTGCCTCTCCTGCTCTTGCTCCAGCCTCTCTTGCTCCAGCCTCTGCTGCTCTTGCTCCTGCCTCTCCAGCTCCTGCCTCTCCAGCTCCAGCCTCTGCTGCTCTTGCTTCTGCCTCTCCTGCTCTTGCTCCAGCCTCTCCTGCTCCAGCCTCTCTTGCTCCAGCCTCTCTTGCTCCAGCCTCTCTTGCTCCAGCCTCTCCAGCTCCTGCCTCTGCTGCTCTTGCTCCTGCCTCTCCAGCTCCTGCCTCTCCAGCTCCTGCCTCTGCTGCTCTTGCTCCCGCCTTTCCTGCGGTATGTGTGCGTCTTGCGATCTGTTCATATCCTCGTCTGTGCGATCAGAAACTCGAGGGATCGAATCCAAGGTCAAGGGTAACGACCTCCCAAAGAATGCAAAGTAGACGGACTTCCGAACGAAAAAGGATGTAATCCCCTCGCCTTGTTCCTCCTCCTCGTTGTGTAGGTGATTTACGAACAGAAACTCGCCATCCTCTACATAATCCTCTACGCGTGGTAGCCCACACCTTCGTTTCTTTATCTCACCGGCACCATCCGTGACTAGCAGAGGCTTCGATCTTTCGGATCGCGCTCTCGCAACCGTCGACTTTGGACATTGCTTTAGAGCGGTAATCTCGGGGGACCCAAAACCTAACCGGTCAGCCAGGTCAGCAAAGTCGCGCAGCACCGTGTCATCTGTGTTGACCATCAGCCTCGCCAGGAGCTCTTTCCCTTTGGGCTCCCTAGGCATTTGGAGATAGTGGCGCATGGCATAGGCATGCAACTGTCGATAGCCCAGGTCCACTCGATCCGCCAAGCTTGCCGGGCTAGACGTAAAGCTGGATTCCGTGACCTGGATGACAGCCCGGTCTGCTCTTTGATTTGCGTCGCAAAACGCCTTTTCCAGCGCGGTGGACACGGTGTCCCGAGGAGATAGGCTTACCAATCGTTTCACGCAATTGGCGCACGCTTCCAGGTATTTGACGTCCTCGAAGAAAGTAAACAGAGAAGGAATCAAACCGTCGACGGCTTGCAGTCTGCCCCATATTGCCACACGCTCTTGCTCGCTAAAAGCGCCGAATATTTCCCCTCCTAGCACTTGGCCTCGCAAAACTTTGGCATCCAGTGTCGATAGCCGTGGTGCTTTCAGCTCCAGAGCTTTCACTGTGGCTTGATCCACCTTGTGCATCGCGTTCTTGTCTCGCTGGAGTAGCGTCTCCCAGACCTCCTTGATATGATTGAGGTAGCGCAGGCTTTCCTATCGAAGAATAAGCAAATCAGAGCACTCGTCGAGTATCTGCTCACCTCGTCACATTTAATGGCCATGATTGTGTGTAGTGTGCTATTCCTCCAACCCCCCCAAAGACCAGTGATGTCCAACAGAGCATCGCAAGCCGCGGTCAGCTCATCGTGTCGGAAAAGCTGCCTCAGACATCTCTTCCCGTGCGCAGTCAGACGGTTCCACCACCGTCGTTCGAAGCTAAGGTTGCGTTGAAAGTGGTACTGACGTATCTTGCGGTAGATCTCGCCGTCGGCGGGCTTCCCTTCGTTGGAATACTCCTCGATCAGATATGTTTTCAGCCCGCGGTCGATGTCTGTAAAAGGTAGAGGTCAGAAGCGTTGATTTTGAGGAGAGTTCCATCGTACCTGCGAGGTAAAGATCCACTGTCCACCATTTATCCGCTGGAGGAAGAACTTCTTTTCCTGCCTGAATTCTGTGCCGTCCGTGCAGGCATTCCAGCTGGTAGCCGGCCGGAAAAACTAGCTCCGGATATCCGCTCTCCGGTTTAGCCAGCAATGCTCCCGCTGAGATTCCTGAAACCAGTATAGCAGCATCGAGGTGTTGCTGGTCAACAACAGCACAGATGTGATTACGTATGTCAAGCCGACGACATTCTTTTCGAAATATCGATTTCAATCTCTCTACGTTCGTGTCATCGAGCTCCCCTGGCTCGTTCCATCGAAAATGCAGCCACTTGAGCCTGACGCGAGCCGTTCCTTTGTACTTAAGCTCTTTTTCCGCCTCGAGTCTTGACTCTTCGTCGTGCGCTTGAGCCCGCCACATTTCAAGAAGGTTTACTTGGTGAAGGATGAAAAACAGACAGGTACATTAGAGTGTCTTGCGACCTGGCAATGCTTGTACTTTGTATTGCGCGCCGTTTCTGGCAGACTTCAAAAAGTGCTGCCACCCTCCTACCCGAAACTGTTTCTCTTCCTGTGCTTTAAATAATTTCCTGACCATTGCCGGTCTACTCATACGCCGCATTGTTTTCGGCGTTCCATCCTCTTCTCGACTGTATTTCCTACCCAACAATCACACCAAATCTTCAAACATTTCCTCATTCCCCACGAATACCCAGCATGAGTTCCCAACCCTCCAAGCGCGACACCCTGTTCAACATGAGGGATCTGAGAGGAGCCGAGCAGCCTACTTTGGCTACAGAGCCCCGTGACAATGTCACAGAACCGGAACGACATTTCCAGGACCACTCGGTCTCTAAAAACAAAGGTCCAAAAAGAAAAAGATCCCTCTCTCCGCAGAGAATTGGGGTAGATACGAGGCTTGGGATTCGCGAATATAAGGGAATGAAAAACGAATCTCCGTGGAAAAGCTACAAGAAGGTCTTTCAGCTCAAGCTTGATCGTTTCATTACTGTTGCCGTTCGGAAAGAACCCCTCCGCAAACGTGTCGTCGTGAAAAGTTTTTCGGGGCCAGACTCTCACGAGAAGCTTCACATGTTACATCACATTCGGCACGACAACTTCGTTGCCGTTCTAGAATCTTTTAGTTTCGAGGGATCCTTCTATGTCATTCTCGAGCGTATGGACATCTCTCTTGTTCAGATCGTTGCTTCTCCTCCCTATCCCGGCGAGCAAGAATTGGCAGCCATACTCGGACAGGTAGACCTGGCAGACGGGATGTCACGGAGAATGTGCTAATCGCAATAGATACTTGAGGGTCTTGTCTATCTTACCTCCCAGGGAATGGAGCACGGGTCTCTCAGTTGCTCCAACATTCTTTTAAGCGCCGAAGGAGACGTCAAAATCAGTCGGTCTCAATCCCAGTTCACAGAAGGCTTCGTTAACATTACATGGCAGCGAACCAAGAATGCTGTCGCCAGGTCGCTCCGCCAGACGGGACCAGTATTAGGGATGTAAGGGCGCTCAGTAGGATCATGATGGAACTCATGCAGAAATGCACCAAAGACGACGAAGCTATCGGTGTCGAGGATTTGAATCGTTGGCCTTTCGACTCCGACGCCGTCGGATTTCTGTCGGCGACGACGTCTGCTTCTTCGGTAAACGAGCTAATGAAGGTGAGCCGCAACCTAGCCGCTTCAATCAGAATCTAACATTTCCAGCACCGGCTGCTTCAGTGTGGTTGGCGGAAGGATTGGCTCGAGTGGATGGTGGACTGGGCTGGAGTCTCCGCGTGGAGACTCCACAAGCCAGTATAGACGGTTCTTTTTAGGGATTCGCAAATACCTTGGCATGCCAACCTAAAATTATAAAACCTCTGTTTCTGAACTTTTTGCGCCGGTTTAGTGAGTTGAAATTCTTTTCGTTTCTCGAAACGGATTCTAAATATAGCGCATCATCGAAAATGGTGACAATTTAGCCCTGCTCTTATGGGCCACCATTTCCTGCTCCTTTCCTAATACCCTTGGTGTCCCCCCTCCTCAACTTTTTTTACGTTTGTTCTCACGACCAGTCCTATTCAATCCCAGTTTCACGTATTAAAAGGGTCTTGACGTCCCGATACATTTCTTTATTTCCTTCCCAGTCTTTCTTCTTATCACTTCTTTGATCCGCTTCGATTTTCCATCTCTCCTCTGTAATACTGCTTCGATTTCGTATCCCCATGGATGTCACCCAGATATACGCTACTGCCGCGGGCGGCTTCTTCTTTGTCTTCATTATTGTTAACCTTCTTCCCCGTACAGTGCAATTCCGGGAAAAGATCTCTCTTCTTACGTCCAAGCACCTTACTTACCCGTACTTTCTGAACCGCCATCGACTTTTGGGTCCGTGGAGTCGAACCGACGTCCTGATTCAGCTGATTTACATCACGATCAATGTCTTCTGTCTTAGCTTTCGAGTTTCCACGATCTCTAAAGCTGGTCTCCAAGCCGGGAACCTATCGCTCGTCAACATGATTCCGCTCTTTGCAGGCGCTCATCTTAGTTTTCTGGCTGACCTCCTCGGGTTTCCTTTGGATTCTTACCGACGCGTTCACCGCTCGGCGGGATTGATGGCGTTCGCGCTCAACCTCTTTCACGTACTCGTCGTCGTGGCCAACCGAACCACTTTCTCGTTGAAAGTACCAGAGCATCTGTTTGGACTGATAGTTAGTCTTTGTTGCTACTTCCACCGCCGTCCCTAACTAATCATACTCAGGCCGGATCATCGCTGTGTGTTCTTCTACTACTCTCGCATCCTCTCTTGCGCCGGCCGTCCTACGAAATCTTTCTTCGTACGCACCAAGCGTTGGCCGCGCTTTCTGCCTGTTCCACCTGGCGTCATCTGCCCTCCAAGTCGCTTTTCCCTCGCATGTACATCTATATCTCTGCTGCGCTGTTCCTTTCCACATCTGTTGTCCAATGCGCCAGTGTACTGTGGCGGAGCGGGACGTTCCGCCACGGTCGCGCCCGAGCCCTCATTAGCCACGCCTATGGCACTGTCAAGATTAGCATCAATCTTTCTCGACCACTGAAGGTCAAAGCTGGGCAATACATCAATCTATGGATTCCTTCCGTCAGCTTCTGGTCCTCCGTGCAGAGCCATCCTTTCGTGGTGACCTCTTGGGCACACGAGAAGCAGGATAGACTGGATCTTTTCGTCGAACCTCGTAAAGGACTGACACGGGAACTTCTGTATCGCGCCGAGACCGACGAGAACGGGGGCGCGGCTGGTTCTCGTTTGGTACTATTCAGTGGGCCTTATGGAATCAGTGCCCCTGTGGGCGAGTATGAAAGCGTTCTTCTGATAGCCGCTGGGTTCGGGATGGCTGCACACTTGCCGTATCTGAAACAGCTGATCCATGATTATAAGGCTCGCAAGGCTAGTACTCTTCGAATCCGTGTGATTTGGCAAGTACAACACATCGGTAAGCATGAAGCGGGGTTGAGAATTCACTAATGAGAAACTTACAATGGCAGAGACTGCTCTCGCAGTAGAGCCGCTGCTTAATAATGCCTTGGAAGGCGACAATCTGGATAAGGTGACGTTCATCGATGCTTTCGTTTGATCCACTGACACGCATAATAGATTCTCTTCATCTCAATCTTTTCGACCTATTTGAAAAAGGACAAAGTGTCTTTTGGTCAACGTGGGACTGTTTACCGAGGATCCGCAGATTTGCAGGAGGTTTTACAAACAGAGGTGAACATGAGGCATTCAGAGGATATCGAGGCCGCGCAAGGGGACGCTGGGGGTGCGCAAGAATTCAACGAAAAGATGCAGAGCGGGAAGGAAAAGATGCTGGTGATGGGTAAGTACAATTCGCTCTTTGCGTATCAAGACTGACCGTGATTTAGTATCCGGGACCGATAAGCAGCGAGATGATCTACGAAGCCTTGTACGTGGCTATTTGGACGACCGGATAAAACTGCTGGAATTGGAATATCAGCCCTCGGAGCGATAGGATGGTTGCATACTATTTATCAGGATGACAGAATTGAGTAACAAGGGCTTGGGTTTTTGTTACTGCTCATGATGTAATATTTACAATAGAATCAAAGGAAATCGATCACATGTATTCGAAGATGAAATACGTATTGATTCAAAAACCATTCCTGTACGACCTTCATTAAATGTACAAGAGGGAGAAAAGTAGAAGTGTCTAATACGTTGGTCTTAAGCCATGTAGTGTGTTTCTACGAGTGTCTTGATACATATGATGTCTCAAGACGTATAATGTCTTCCTACATGTGCCTTAATACACATAGTGTCTCGTGACATATGTCTCAAGACGTATAATGTCTTCCTACATGTGCCTCAATACATATAGTGTCTCGTGACATATGTCTCAAGACGTATGGTGTCTTACGACACGTGTCTCCAGGCATATAGTGGCTCAAGACACACAGCGGTCCAAGACATAGTGTCCCAAGACATATAGTGTCTTACGGCATGTTTGCTCCCTTCATCGGCTCACACCAGTAGAAATGGGACCCAAACACCCGTCTCGCTTAGTTCAATATATGTCTGCACTTTATCTCGTTTCGAGTCTTCTGCGCCAGGAAAATATACAGGATGCCTTACACCGCAAAAGCAAAGACGCAACCGTTTGCAAGAATGGAAGGTAATATATTTACCGATCGTGAGACCACGAAACATGACCTTTCACCATAACAGAGATTGCATGTATGATCCTGATACATCGATCTAAAGCTGACTAGTCTAGAAAGTGGAAATTCCCCCACCATCTTTTGGGCTGGTCGCTTTTCAGTGTAGTAAACAATCAGACTTCTAGCATATTCTGCATTACGTTTCATGCAGAAGTCAATGTCATTGTCGAACGTCAGACTCGTACTTCTTCAATCAACGCATGGAAAATCTTCTAGGCTAAATGATAGTTCTATATGTTGCAAACCCAGACTCGAGACTACCATTCTCAAACAACCGCATCAAATGCGTCGGTTGCTTTGTCCCTCCTCGCTTACTCTTCATATACTGTCGTATACGTTGTCTTCATCGTCATTCATACCATCATCGCTGTCTTCATCATCTCCTTCCATGTCTTCATCACCATCTCCATCCTCGTCTTCACTCTCCCTTGAAGCTTCACTTCTAACCTCATCTTCATCATCGCTCTCGTACACATACACATACTCTTTGTCGTCATTGCCGTTTCCAAAATCAGCTGCATCCTCGCCCTCGCCCTCGGTTTTCACAAGCCGATGAATATGTGCCAGCAATATCTTCTCGATGGCGTTGCAGTAAATTGACGGCGCTCGATGCTCAGCCACTCTAACTGCCACCTTCAACCAATCAACTTGATCCAGGAGGGAGTCTAATACCCTCTGAAGCTCTGTGGACGAAATCTCCAAAGACGAAGTCGGCGAAGAGTAGCATAGATCAGAGGGTGAGGGGGCGTAAAAGTGAGTTCTTACCCTTCGCTCGGCTTCAAGTTCCGTCGTGTGGACCAGGTTATCCCATGTCTCAAGCGCGAAAGGTGACCAATCCTTTGTCTCTGGGATCGTAGGATAAGGAGTCAGCGGGTAAGGAGGGAAAGAGTAGACATCTGTGAAGCTTTCGTTACCATGCGAGTCCTGCTGGGACAAGTCAGATGGAATTTGAAGATATTGACTTGGCATGTTTGTCATGTCCGGATGGTTCATGAGTACGGTAAATGACTTGCTGGATGGCTTTTTGGGACTTTCTGCTGACTCTTGAGGGGACTGACTGGGCTCCAGAGATCCAGCTGCATTTTAATAGATATCTACGCCATCCAATAATGGCGGACCATCCCAGCAAATTTCAATCCTCCTGAATATGACGCTCTGCACTAGATTTGGCCGCTCTCTACCTCAAGTTTTGGCTCACGTTATGCCGCTGATATATACTGCTTTATCGAAAAAGCGCTGTTCAGATCAGCTGTAACTTGAACATCGCATATGCTTGGCTAGTAGTTGGAACATGAACGATGGGCCGATGGTGTGTTTTGATTTCTTACAGATTCTGAGATTTACAAACTGACCACAGCCACAAAGCTATTTCTGTCTACCCGTGAAGTGAAGGCCACCAGTAGGAATCACCGATCAGACGACATGAGCTTCAACCCAAAGAGCGCTTGATGGCTTGCAACGGATCTTGACCCCTTTTTCAACGCGGACGCTTCACCAAGCAGATTCAAAGGCGTTTCCGTCTATAATGCAAGGAAATCCGGCCATATCGCGAGCCGTGATTGGCCTTTGGCAGCCGGTCAGTTCTACACCAGCACAGCCTGACGCTGCCTAAGGTAAGACGGCCGAGTTCTGGCTAACACTAGCGTGATCATTGGGTATAAAAGGAAGGTCTGCTCCCTTCGTTCCCCTCTACGAGTCAACCTGAACCCGCTTTACACCGGACCCTGCCAGCCTTGTAGCGAAACCTCGACCATGTCAAAACGTAGGACTGCTAAAGACAAGCTATCGAGTGAAAGACAAGATCCCTCAGAGAAATCTCCTCGAGTGATGAAATCGAAGAAGTCCATTCGGCCTGCACCTTCAAACGTCTTCCAGAGTATCGAAATTACGCAGCCGTTGAGCGGCAATGAAGCAACGGCGATATCTTGCCTTTCCCGACACTCACTTGCCAAAGGTCTTTCTGGATCCCTACAAGTACCTGTCAGAGCAGATGATCCCTATTGCCCTCAATACAGTTCTAGCCATATGCAGACAAAAGCTTACTTCATTAGGTTTGCGTAATCCTAGATTATTGTACTGTATTTCAAAAGCTACAAAGAAGATGCTTTCTCTGCCATCTACCTCTCGCTCTCTATGATTAAGTCTGAACGCAATAAGAAAAGTTCACCTCTTTGGCGCCAATCCCTGGAGATGCATCGTGCTAAGTTTCCCAAATATCACTGGCGAATGCTCATAGATCTTGAGAGAGACTCCTGGCAGGTGTTTGTAGGGATTTAGAGAGACACTTGAAGGGACTTACATGGTTAGCCCAAACGGTCTGGTATTCCTGTGGGATGCGTCGAGGTGGGTCTGGATGATCTGGTATCCGTATGGGATGCGTCCCATGTAATAGCACCTGACTGCGCGGTAAGATATCGCCTTCAATGTCCGACCTCTTGACCTCCTTTTGAGACCAAAGTTTGACTTGCTTCTGCCGCTAAAATTACTTAATAATACTTAATGGTCGAGAATTCGCATGCATTCACCTTTCATCCTCCCCTTTGAATTTTCAAATCACACCTAGTGCCAGTCTTCAGCTCACTTGAAAAAGTATAGGTGATGGCTTGTGTAAACTTCTTGCTCATAGGTACTTATTTTAGCTTACGTCAACGATATACACTAGAACTTTGGGAAGATAATTACGACCGCCGCTCACTATCAGAGTTTGCTCTTGGCGACTAAGTTTGTATCCGTTGCGAAGACGAAACTGCCAGCTCTATCTTCACTGGGACTACTGATGTTTTCTCGGTCTCTGAGCATGTGATAACGCTAGAAATTGCATTAGAACGCCGTGCGAACGATTAAGATCCTTTTAACATTGATTGGAAGAAGGCAGAGGCAGTTTATCATTATATGGTGTACCGTTTGGAAAGGAATGGGAGTTGAATGAGGTCAAAGCAAAAGTATGTGCTGAGTTTGAGGGCTGAAGTACATCTGAGGACAAGAATATCACTATGTCCTGCTTCTGTTGCTGGCTTCCAGATTCATGCCCTCCCTTGCTTCGTTTCTGCCACCTTTAATCGTCTCAACTCGGCCCTCTCACTCTACATATCTCTGTTGCAAAACGTTCTCTATAGTTACAGGATAAACGATGACCCTGATTTTCAAGAGCAAGCAGCCAGCATGAGCAACTACTGAAAGCAGATAAGATGTAGAAAGAGGTTTGGGGAATGAAGGAAGGTGAGTATATCACTCATTACCTATACATGAGGAAGCGGGTGCTACCAAAAGAGCCCCCCTTAGTTGCCGTTTTTGAAGCCCTTCGCTTCACTTCAGGATGCTCCTGTTTTTTCCGGCCTCATTCTCAAAAGCAGCCATAGACGGAATCTCTGAACCACAAACGGAGTTACACGACCAATAAATGGAGCTACTAGAGCCATGATCAAATAATGGGCAGAACTGGATTTCATGAATCGTATTCTAGTCGATAAACCTATATAAGAACACAGTGAGAACGAGCTTTATCATTCTTACAAACTCGCAACTTCTACCTACTCCATTCCTGCAATCACCTACGTCCCTGTGAATAAAATCCAAGTCTATATATTACATCCATTTTCTGCTGGTCGGAATGATCTTCCCATCCACTCTTGTCGTTCTCATTGTTCTATCCGTCAGCCAACAGGTATGGGTCATCCTCCCCACCGCTGACTAACACTGACACAACCTAGGCCTCAGCGATGTCCGCCAAAAGCCTACTTTCTAAGCGTCTCAGCGGTATAATCTGCGACCCTGTAAACCTCATCATCAAGCCGGTTACGCGCTCGCAGGTTCAAGCCGCAATCGATGATTGGGAGAGCCGGCCCTCGCCCAGCATTGCAACTATCGGCGGGAGGCAAGAGCCACGCCTCGGTTCTTCGCCCCCAACAACATTGGATGATCACAAAGAGATAGCCGCGCTAGGATACAACAATATGGTAGGTGCTCCAAATACTTTACTCTCCCCACCCCGCACACCCCTTTAACCCTAGACCCCTTTCCTCATTTTTCTCACCGAGTCACGTCAAAATAGGATTCTCAAGACGTTGTGGTCGCCATTAAGGCGTCAGAAGGTGATTCACTTCTGAACGCAGCAAATGAGATGATAAACAAGTGTTGGGGCACGGATAAGGATAAAGATAAGGATAGAATTGCATCCGCGCAATTTTTCTTTGGCGAGAGCGGAAATAACTTAATCATCCGAAAGCAGTGCAGTCCTAAAGATAAGGACGAGTGGAACAACTGTGACTGAAATCCGGTTTGATCGTTTATGTTTAGACGACAGAAGGTTAATTGTCTATTTTATCACATTTGTACTGATCGGAACAGCTCTAATCATGTCATAAATATTACTCAATAGATCAAGAACTCTTCTGCGGCGAAGTAAGATGTTTGTTGATCTATTCTCACTTCTAACTTGGCGTTCTGAATATTCAGCATTCAAAAGCAGTTCTCAAAACACTCTATATTTGTGCCTTGAGGGGCGATCGATTTATGACTCTCTTTTTCTTGAATTTGAACTAACGTATTTCTTCTAGTATGTTAATAATCGTTCTATTTCTATTGCTTCACTGCTGATCGGGCTGCTTGCATTTTATTTTTGGTTGCTAGAAAACACCAAGATAAAAATGTACTCGATATCAAAAAAAACTCTATTATTTTTTGTTACGGATGGAAGACTGATATTCTCATGAGAACCGCGGGGACAGATTGACCCTGGGTCCACTCTTAGATCTGCAGAGCGTGGAATGCAGGCTACTATAATTTGCTGTTGTGCATGTGTCTCCCACCATTCATAGGGCACGGTGATAACCCTGATCGATAATTTCCCAAGCCCGTTTATACTTCAGTCCCATGTGCTGCCAGTGTGAGAGTGCCTAGAAGCTTATGAGTCGGGTAAACCAAAGGCACCTCATCGCAGTTTTCCCTTTCTCTGGTGTTGTTGTCCCACCGTCCCACCCCACCAAGCATGGCTCATCAATCATTGAACCATCAGTACACAGGTAATACATGCAAAATTGATGAGACCGGATACAATAAACAGAATATAGAAAGAGCAAGTAGAGTCTATTCACGCAATACTATCTCATGCACTTTCGCAGTATGGTTCTTAAAAGTCATGACATTTGGCAGAACCAGTTTGGCTGCCTTGCATCGCGGATGCGGACATGGGATTTTATCATCTGGTGCGAAAGTCTTCAAGTGCTTCTCAACCTCATTCAGCATCTTGTTTACTTTACTATACTCAAAAGTTCGCTCCTCGTAAAGCTTGCGGTCGTCGCCCAGGCAAAAGATGCATTGCTTTGGCTTGCACTCTATGGGAAATGGATCCACGATATTCTCTTCCATATCATCTGCAGACGTTTCCGATTCTTCTTGTTCGACGCTTCGCTTTGACCGGCCGCGACGCTGGGTTTCCTGCCGACGACATAAGGCCGCCAGGGCTTCAATGCCTCTAATCCTTCGAGTTAATATTTCCTCATCTGTGAGGTCGGCCGCTGGCTGGCATATCCAGCGCACAACCCCGGCTCGTTCAGGAATATTGTATTTACGACGCGCCGCAGGTTCATTAGGCATTGAGTTCTTTTGATCCGAAGAGGCAGAGAACTGTAAGTCAAAGGCGATTGTATCGGCCTTTCGGAAATGTCGCTTCCGACCCTTTTCGATCATAGAGTGTCGCAGTCCGACTTTGAAAGAATTCAATCGGGCTTGCGCTCTCATCTTTTGATTGTACAGTGACGTTCCTTTTGCCGTACTGATGGGTTTGTAGCCCTGCGATTTCAGCTGAGCAGTGAGAGCCTTATTCCTGTTGCTGAGGCGAATGACCTTTGGATGGTTACGAAACCCTGCTTTTTGCTCCTTCGGTAATTCTGTCGGAGCATTGGGATCAGCAGTCAAACTGGCGAGCCGGGCCATCTTTTGCACCATCTCATTGGAGGGGCGCCCCAAGAAGCAGGCTTTGGTGTCAACTTGAACGTCTTGATCAAGATAGTATCCAGCCGCGCCTAATTTATGGTCGAATAGCTGATCTCGTACGCTGGCGGGAGCCTTCCCTGTTCAAGTTCTCGGGGTTAGCATTTCTTGGTAAAAAAAAAATTCGAGTTCAGGTACGGAAGGGAAGACGTACTGTTCACAACATTCAGGAGACCACGTCTGAGGTACTTCTGGCCGAGATTGCCTTGGAGCCCAGCCTTCCGCCCCGTTCGCTTCAGGTTGCGAGCAAATGTGTTGGCGCGGAGGGGTTTGGTAGGTGATGTCCCGGATCCCTCGGAGCCACGCATGGGCTCACGCAATACAGGAAGATCTAAAACCTCGCGTTTCCATTTCAGCGTGAGGCTTTGCTTGCCTGGTGGCATTTTCACCCAAAATATATTTTTGATATCGTGGGCCGACTCAGCTTCGAAAGCCTTGTCAATGAGCGCGAGAGATAGAAGATGATCGAGGAGACAGAACAACGGATGGTCGTTCTCTCCATCGATGACCAACGTTTTTCTATATGCACACACATCAGCTATAGACATGATACCTAGATGACTCGGGTATACCCACATGCGAGGGTGGTTGTCTTCGCCTTTAGTATGAAGCAATGTGATCTTCGTGAAGATCGTGTTGGATTTTCCGGGGGTAGAGCTGGGGACTATATAGATAGTAAAATGTCGATACAGGAACGACCGAGTTTCTTCGGATCCTGCAGTACATTCATCATCTGTGTCGCAATCCTCGTCAACATTGTTGCGCAAACTCAAGTCACTGCCGCTGTCACCGTCGCCGTCATAAGCCGTATTAGAGTCGTTGTCGCTATCGCTGTCATAAGCCGTATTAGAATCGCTATAGCCTTCACCGTCATGATCATGAAGCCTGGTGGGCTTGCTATCAACTCCGCAGTCAGAATCGACAATCATCAAAGTGTTCTCTTCACGATTGCTGTTCATGTCGTGATCTCCAATGGTTGTAGTATCGCTCAAACTGAGGTCATTGATGTTGGGAAGGTCAAGCTTGACTCTGGTATCGAAGAGAGAGCACAGTCTACAACCGAAGAATCCGCCCATAAGTATTCCTGCGGAATGCTGAACCCGCTGACGCTCATCCGGAAATACCGAATCATCAATGACCCAGTGGGTATAGAGCCAAAGATACAGATCGTCGCAATCTGCGACGGGTTTTTTCATGGGAAGTGTACGAAGACGAAACTGAACCTCGAGATGTTTGGTATACTGCGTGGGGCCGAGCGGTCAGTCAAAGTTTCTTCTGGTCCCAAAACATTCCTTACATTGCGGATGTCTCTCTTGTCGCTCTCACTGAAGACTCGACCAGTCTTATCAAGGATGTGCATTCGTAAAACCCGCCAGTAATTTTTCAGACTTGAGGCTGCCCTTATCCTCTTGTAATTATTCATGACCCATAGCAAGAAGACTTTGAGATCCGGCGACTCTGCTTCTTTCAAAAAGGTGTCCGGGCGCTTCCCAAGTTCGTGACAATGCCTAGTGTCTCCATTAGTATCGACAGCCATGGCACGTAGAAGATCGAGAATATCCTACCTTTTGACCTTTACTATCACAGATGTCAGACTCTTCTTCGTGTTGTCGGCAGGCCTTGGAGGAGTCCGTCCCTGCTCTGCGAGTTCCCTGCGCTGTTGGGTGTAAAAGCTGGGGGGCAATCTGACAGTTTTCCGCCGTGTTTGCATGATGGATGGCTGCTATTGCGAAGGACAGACAGAGCATGGTAAAGTAGCTGTGAACCCTGGTGACAATTTTGCGACCATAAGAAAGAACGATAGCGAACGAGGTGTGTTGTACAGACAAGAACGAAAAGCGAAAAGGGATTGCACGGCGCTGCGATTGAGGGTAGAGGATGGAGAGATTCGGAGGAGGAGGGTAGGTACAGCGTAGTGGGAGGTGCCATGTCCTGTACTTATGTTCACTGCCCAAGACCCGGTCGGCGGTAAATTGGGAAGGATATCTTTGTGGTTGTAAGCCAGAAATGGAGTGCAATCCACGAGGGAGCGCAATCCCTGCGAGGGCATAGGGCACCTGAGACTAGCAGATCCTTGTTCCTTAATCGAGTTCGGCTTAATAGTTTTGCCGGCACGGGTCTTTTGCCCGCGGTGTTCTGGCAGCGTAAAGCGGCTTCGAAGGCCCCCGGATTGGGACGTCCAAACACCTAAAAGTAGATACTGAGTGTAAATCATTTTCTTTCAATGCTTGTTCATTTATTTCTTCATTGTGACTTTGACTCTTGTCAAGACTTGCTTGATTAATGCTAGTGATCATTTCATGTGTTCAAATATATTCTTTGCTTTGTCTGCTTTGATTCTAGCTTCAGTGATCTCATATTCGATTGAGTTCAAATCAAAACTCATATGAGAGTGAAAGTTTTTATTCAGAAAGAACGTTGACTGTTCAATTGATAACAAAATAGCATTGTTATCAACGAATTCAATCATGAATAATCAGATGAATCAATCATCTTGCATATATAAGCAGTAGCTTCATAGATATTATTTTATATTCTGATTCGCTCTTTCTGTCTGATCATTAATCTGAAAATGATAATTAATAAATAGTTTCATCTTGATGTTTAGTCTTAAACATAAAGACTTTCAAACAATTAATATGAATTGCAAATCACGAGTAAACACTATTGATCTTGATAGTTCATGAGTTCTGAAAATTCATATCAACAGTAACTTAACTGTTTATTCTGCAAAGATTTCTTCATCATCTGATCAACACAATATATAATATTGCTTCTTAGACAATTGATTTATGACTGTCAGAATTGCGTTGCTTTCATCACTTTCTGATAGATCAATAATGAAGTCTAATGATATGTTCTGTCATCACTGCTTAAGTATAAGCAATGACTTCAGCAGTTCATTGATTCAATCTCTCGATGCTTTTGATCTATAATAAACATAACAGTTTTGAATGTAACGCTTGATCGTCGTTCTCATCTTCGATCAGCAATATGATCATCTCAGCAAGTTCAACGTTCAATTCATGTCAGAATGATCATTGATCAAAAGATTATGTGCTTCTCTTATTAATAGAATGATCATTGACTGAGAAACTCATAGTCTATCATCTTTTCAGAGTACTTCATCAAGTATCTTGCAATTGTTTAGATTAATATCTTGACAAGTCTTTCTGTTCTGTTTCATGATTATTCAAATATTAAAGCACAGTTGATTCATTCAATTTTTGACTATAATTTGATTCTGAATAGAAATCATCTCTTCGATTGAATTTTGATTAGCTTTCAATTTAAGTTTCAATTCTGAGTCAAATTCTGAGTTAAATTTGAGCAAGATTTGAGTCAGATCTTGATCAGCTTTCTGATCATCTTTTATTAATTGAAGTTTAAATCTGTCTTTTGACAGTAGCATCTGATGCTGATATAGCTTATGATCATCATTTGCTTCAACTGACTTAACGTCTGACATTCTAATCAGCACGTCGACTTTCAGATTCTGTTTTTTCAACTGATATATGATCTTAAAGTTATATTCAAATAACTTCTCAGCTCATTTAGCTTGTCATCTGATCAGTTCTTTAATGATCATGAAGTACTTCAAATTCAGATGATCAATGAAAATCTTAATTGAAATATTTGTACATTTCAATTTGAAACATCAATGCTTCAAGCAGCAAATGATGATCAGCAGTTTCTTGTCATAAATCTTGTAGTTACATTCTGCAAGAATCATGTTCTTGCTATAGAAGATCATTGAATGTAAAATGTCTTCATCATCATATTGAGACAATACTTTGTCATTGACATAGTTCAAAAAGTCAGTTTTCAGAATAGTGTATCAATTGTTTCTTTAACAACACAAGATATATACAAAGATTAAATAGTAATCACTATTACTAGACTTGAGATCTGAAGATAGCTGAAACAATAATATGTATTGATTACTTACATGAGTTAAGCACGAAGCTTCTATTTAAGAAAACAATCATCATTATATAGATATAAAAGAATTATGTTAAGTCATCTCTGCTCTGAATGATCACTCTGATCATTTTTGAGCAAGATGAGCAAGATGAGCATCATGCTCATCATGCTCACTGTGATCACTTCTGATTCAAGTGATCAGAGCAATTACTTCAAGACTCTGATTATTCAATGATTATTTAATTATTGCTATTATGTAATCACATGCAAAAGAGTTTTAACATTAGATTCTTTTCTAAGATTTTCATCTTGAAAATCACTTTTTTCTTCATGTTTTCTCATTGCACAATCAAAAACTTTATCTTGCGTCGCAAAGATTTTCTTGAATGTATGAGTTTTGAGTGTGCTGTCATGTGTTCTTGTGAACACTGCAGTCACTTGCAAAAGAAATATCATGTTGACAATGAAATCAATCATTGCATTGAGTGTGTGCATCTCAATTGCAAATGCAATTTTACTTTCTTGATGATGAAGTGAAAAAGAGTAAAGATAGAATGTAATCACGTTCTTGATGAGTTACTAAATGCTCACAAGCAGATGCAAGAGATTTTCGCAAGAACTACTCATCTGCAAAATCAATTTGTGTTTCTGAAGAACAAGAAACAAATGATGATTGAATGAAAGTTTTGAAACATCATCAAGCTTAAAAAAGATGAGAGAAAGACTAATAAATCATTGCTGAATGATCTTCTTTTTGACGTGTCTTTCAAGCAGATTGAGATTTCATCAGACTTTGATTGACTGCGTTTCTCAATTAAAACTGTCACAGAAGCATCTGACAGTTCTTAAGATTTTTCTTTGATTTTCAAGTGTTCTCAATATGTTCATAATCTTTTCACTTTACTAATTAATGAGACTGATCTTTGATATTCTGTCAATTCAGTATATTCTTTACTTCATATTTAATGTTTTGACTCTTTGAATTAATTTCTGAAGATTCTGTTTAAATTGATGTATTCAAATCTGCAGACTTCAAAAGACAGATATGAAATATCAAATGTATTTTCATAAATGTTAACAGATTTAACTTGTAGTTAATCAATTTTTTAGTTTCTAGAATCTTATAAAATTCTAGCTTTGTATGATTCAGTTTGTTACTTGATCTTTTCGTTTTGATGTTTCATTTTAGTAAATACACTTTGTCTCTTTTCTTAAAAGTAGATTTTCTATCTCTTTTCTTATTTGCATACAAAGTCATGCACTTGCTAAGAAACTGTATGTTCTTCTGTAATTCTTTCTGTAGCAGCTGCAATTATTTTATCTGTAACGTAGCTTTTTGAGCTAATTGTGCAAATTCACACGATTTCTTGAAAGTTTTTAACTTGAACTCATAATTTGCAAAAAATGATAACATGCTGATTACTTCTGTTGTTGCACTATTGAAAGTCAACTGTGCTACTGATAGTAGCTGTACTCAATCATTCTGTCTATAGTTAATATAACATCTGAGATACTGTTTCAATGTCTGATTCATTCTTTTCATTTATTCATCTGTTTGCAAATGATAAGCTGTTGACAGCTTATGATGAATTTCTAACTGATTCATCAAGAATTTTCAGAATTTCAATGTGAAGAGCTTGTTTCTATTTGAAATTATCTCATCTGATAGTTCGTGATTTGCTACAATCATTCTCAAGAATGTGTAAATTAAATCTTTTGCAAATGTTGCTTTCTTGTATGACAAGAAGTATTCATACTTGATTAATCTGTCTGTTATAATCAAGATAGAATCATACATTGTTTCAATGACTTTTTTCTTTGACTTAGATAGCTTAACTATAAAGTTCAAAGCTATGCTTTTTCATGCATAATTTGATGTGCTGAGACTTTTCAAAAGTTCATAGAGTTTATGTTGATTGTGTTTCATATGAATACACACATTGCACTTTCTAATAATATCTTCTATCTGTTTTCTCATCTTTGAGAAATAGTAAATTCTAGATATTCTCTCAATAATTTTATTCAAATCTTGATGTTCATATATCATTGACTTATGATGATTATTTATCATTTCTTGTCTGCATTTTGTTGAAACATAAATCAGATCTTGAAATGTTAGTATTTCATTGATAATCTCAAAGTTTGCATTGTTCTTAATATTCTCTATAATATTTTGTGCAACTGAGTTCTTCGCTAGCTCTAGCTTTACTCATTTCTCAAGATCTCTGTTGTTGATTTGTAAAGTAGCTGCGTTTTGTTTATTATAAACAATCGAATCATTTAAGTTCTCTTGCAAGATAGTCTGATTTATCTGTGATTTATTCATCATGTGATCTGCTTTTCTGCTCAAGACATTGATCTTCAAGTTTTCAGATTTCTTTCAATATTGAATTTGAAAGTTGTATGATGACAATTCTTTTGATCATCTAATTTGTCTTCAATTTAAAACTTTCATGATTGTAAAGTATAATAGATTTTTATGATTTGTATATACTTGAATCTGATGTCTAAATTCTTTCAGATACACTCTTCATTGTTTAAAAGAATTGACAATAGCTAACAGCTTCTTGTTGTGTATTTCATAGTTTAATTCAGCTTTTGTAAGCTTTTTACTATGAAATGCAGATGTTTCTTATCATCTGATTAATTGATACATGCTTTAATAGCTTCGTTTAACATGTTCATCTTAAGCGTAATGAGTTTTTCTGATTCAAACATGATCAGTACTGACTGAAAGATGAACAATTTCTTCAGCTTCTTGAAAGCTTCTTTCACTTTCTCAGTTCACATGAACGATATGTTCTTTCTTGTAAGATTTGTAAGTGACGAGACAATTCTGAAGTATTTCTCTATAAAGTGTTTATAAAAGTTCGCGAATTCTAGAAAGAATTAAACTTCGATCTTTGACTTTGACATTGATTAAATTGTAACAGCTTTTATCTTCTTTAAGTTCATTCTTAGACTCTGAGACATGACTATGAATTTCAAAAACTGTACACTCTGTACATGAAATTCACTTTTTTCTGACTTGATGTGCAGATCGACTTTCTTCAAAGTCTGTAAAACTTTCTTAACATGTTGCACATGTTTTTTCTTCATCTTTGAGTATACTAATATATCATTCAGATATACTATGATGAATTGATTCAGATAATATCATAGCACATTATTCACAAAAATCTGAAATGTGACTGAAGCATTGATTAAGTTGAAAGACATAATCAAATACTTGTAATGTTTTAGTTGAGTGCAAAAGACTGTCTTTCACTCATCTTCTTCTTTAATTTGTATTTGATTGAATGTTTCAAGTATATTGAATTTCGTAAATCATTGTGCATTTTGCAGTCTGTTTTGCAGTTCTGTTATAAGTGATAATGAATAGCTGTTTTTAATCGTGATGTTATTCAATGCTCTGTAGTCAACACATAGTCTTAGACTTTCATTCAATTTCAAAACAAACAGAATTGAGTATTCTGCTGATGACTGTGATTCTTTAATGAATTTTTTTCACATGTTATCTTTCAGATATTGTCACAAAGCATTGAGCTTTTCTATCAACAATGAATAAATGAACTGTTTCGTAAGTTTCTTGTTATCAACAAGCTTAATTTCGTGATTTCATGATTGATGTTTAAGTAATGTCTTCTGATCACTTTCTTTCTTAAACAAAATCTTATATTTCTGATATTCTTTAAAGATAATAGCGATAGCAAGATTTTTCAAGTGATTGCTCTGAATCTCTCTGCTTCATAACATCTGTGCATCATTGATTTTTCTGAACTCTTCACGCATTTCTTCGCTCATCATGACAAATATTTTTACATCTTGTGATGACTTTAATATCAAGTGCAATCGCGTTGCTTTTATATTTAAAAATGCAATTATCTCGTTGATTCAATTGATCATTGAATTAATTGTATAAAGTCATGATATGTCTAAAACTATATTGCTGTCTGACTGCTTCGTAATATTTAAACGTAACTTTTTTCAATGTTGTTCAAGTCTCAAATGAATGAGTCAAGTTTCTTGATCTATTAGTTCATTATTGTACTTCATGAGTGTTTCATTGAAGTTTTGCAGATTGTAAGATTCTTCTTTCTTCTGCGTAAATATTTACGCTTTTTCAGCAAATTCTGAAGATATGTAGTTTCTCGTGCAGTCGCTGTTTATGAATAAACATGCTGCATGATCATTTACTTTGACTCAAACTCATAACTGCAACAAGTTGTTGATGAAGATAAATATGCTTTCGATTTTTGATCTTCAACTAAACTTCTTCAATGATCTGTTAATCAAAGAGTCTTCTAGTTTTTTGAACTAAAAGCTTTTTCTTTCAGTACTTGTTTCATATACTGAAATCAATTTAAGTTAATCTTCTTAAATGAATATTTCTTTGAATTACACAGATTAAATCTCTCTCTAATGACTTTTATCATCTGTCTAAGTTCTCTAAATATGTGATTTTCATCAAAGAGTATATATTTTTCTTGCTTGATGAACTTAGCTTCTGTAAGTGACTTCTTCATGACTATGTCATGATATCAAATGTCTTTGCATGATGCAATTGACTCATCTTGCATGATGTCATAAATAGCTTGATGTATATCATTCTTGATCTGTTGCATTCGCTGTGAAAAATCTTTCTCTTTCTGCTTAAAGAGAGTGTACAATTCGTTGTACATGCTTATAAAGCTTGCTTAACTTGTAAGCTTTCTAAGATCTTTCTTTACTTTAAGATAATCTTCTTTTTGCTCGAGAGCATCTTCTGCTACAATAGTGAATGCTTGTAGAGTTTCACTAAGTCGATTTTCTTCTTCAACTGCTTGATAAATAGCTTTTTCAATGCTGTTCAATTTGTTTAAGTTATATGTTTCGCTGTCGAGAATCTCTGATTTCATGATCATAATGAACAAACTTTTGTCACTATTCTCATCATGTACTTTCGATTGATGATGAGTTGCTGTGTAAAAATGATTCTTTCGTGAAAGTTTTAAATATTATTTAGAATCTTTCTTATTGCTCAGATGAGTGCAACAGTTGTTCTTGTAACATGCTGTTTATGATAATGCTTGATGTTTATCTTTCTGATCTTCTTTTGTTGCTGCAAAAAATCTGTCTTGCTTATCATAAGACTTTGACTTGTTCTTGTACTTGTTCTGAGTACAATTCTTGAAGTAATGACTCAGTTTTTCACATGTGTAACATGCTTTGCTTTGTTGAACTGTTTTATTATGAGCATTCATCAATATCTTTTAAGTTGCATCTAACTTCATAGATTGAAAATCATAGTATGACTGTCATCGTTTCTTCTTGAACTTTTGACTCAATATTATTGACATAGTCAATTCTTTATCTTTTTTCAAATGTCTTTTGTACTGTCTGTTATCAATGATCATTGCTTTGAATATCATTTTCTGCAAGTTAATGAGTTTATTAATTCTAGCAATTTCATTCTTGACTTTCTCTTGCAGTTTCTAATAAAACTGACTGATGAAAGCTGCATCATCTCATTTTGTATTCATTGCAATATGCTGAAAGTTGATTGAATAAGTTGCTGCGAAGATTTTCTGTCACAAATTGTACAACTATCATTCTGCTGTACATTTCTTATCAATGTTTTCAAATACTTTTCTTAAATGTTTCTTAAATGTCTGAGAATTACGAAATATTATGTTGATTTCTTCTTTTCATTTCTCTGATTTCTTTTGCAGATAATTCGTTAAATAGTGATGAAATCAAGTGAATGCATTATCTTTTAGATAAATGAATGCAAAAAGTACTTTGTTCTCAATAAACTTGAACTGAGATGAGTGTTGTTTAATGTATAGCTCTATTTATACTAAATATGCTTTGAGTTTAATTTAATCATCATGATACAAGTTTGATGTTGAAATCTTGATTTTATCTGCGCTGAAGATGCTTGCTTCTTAACTGAGCATGACTCATTCTGACTGACTAGACATGATTGAAAGAAATAAACGTCTCTGATATCTTGTGAAAGAATGATGCTCAAAGTGTAATGATTGTTTCTTTAATAACATAAGATATATACAGAGATCAAACAGTAATCACTATTACTAGACTTGAGATCTGAAGATAGCTGAGACAATAATATGTATTGATTACTTACATGAATTGAGCACGAAGCTTCTATCTAAGAAAATGATCATTGTTATATAAACATAGAAGAATCATGTCAAGTCATCTCTGCTCTGAATGATCATTCTGATCATCTTCAAGCGAGATGAGTAAGATGAGCATTATGCTCATCATGCTCATTGTGCTCACTGTGATCACTTCTGATTCAAGCAATCAGAGCAATCACTTCAAGACTCTGATTACTCAATGATTATTTAATTATTGCTGTTACGTAATCACATGCAAAAGAGTTTTAACAAATAGCTTCTCTGATTGAGTTGAAATGCTTCAGAATGAAAGCTATCATTACTTGTTGCTTCAATTTTTCAAAGATCATCTGACAGATCTCTGTTCATTTAAAGAAATGATCTTTTTGAGTCAGCTTTATCATGAATCAAGCGATCTTTGAAAAGTTCTTTATGAATCATTGATAGAAATTGCAGAAATCAATGAAGATCTGTACATGAGTCAATGATTGAGACACTTTTCAATCTTGAATCACATTTACTTTTCAAGAATTCATTTGCAGATCATTAATGAATATCAATAGTTCAAGAAATGAGATTTTCTGAATCTTGAATTTGCACTTGTCAATGTTTATCTGTAAATCAACTTCACGAAGCTTCTTTAATACTTCTTTCACATGAGTTTTATGTTCTTTCAATGTTTTACTGTAAATGAGAATATCATTCAAGTATGTTTGACAGAATTTATGCAAACAGTTAAACAACACATCATTGATATAGTGTTGAAAGAAAGCAAATTCATTGATTAATTCAAAGAGCATTACTTTATACTTGTAAACATTGAAGAAAGTAGTTAAATCTTCGCTTTCTGAACTCATATGCAGTTTATTGAACATGATGATAATGTTGAATCAAGTTAAATACTTACTGTCTTGAATTTGAGCTAGTACTTCGTCTATCAAGAGTATTAAATAACGATCTCTTTTGATCAAAGCATTCAGTTTTCAATAGTTCATGCAAAAGCAAAGACTATCATCTTTCTTTTCAACAAACAGTATTAACAAAGCAAAAGAAGCTTTGCTGAGTGTGATAAACTTCTTCTTCAAATTCTCTTCTAGATACTTTTTGATCTTCTGCAACTTGTAGCTCAACATGAGATACAATCAACTTTTAGAAGATTGACTCTCTTCTTCTAATTCAATCTTATGATTGTATAATTGATGCAAGAGCAACTGCATTGTCTTTTCTTTATCAAAAACATTCAGAAAGTTGTGATAAATTATTGAAAGCTTCTTCTTCAATTCATTTAATGACATGACAGAGATCATTTCATTCAGTTTCGCGAAATCTTCAACTGAGCTAAGCACTTTGTTGATTTCACTAATGATCAAGAAAAAGATCTTGATCTTCTTATTCTTGACTAGAGTTTGATATACAACAACTTCAATCATGACAATATTAATGAGTTTCTTTGTCTCAATTGACTGAAATGAGCAAAGTTGATCGAAATCAACTTAAGTGCTTTGCTTTGCTATGAAAGCAGATTCAATGAATCGAGCAGATTTAATGAATCTATTCACTGATTTCTGATTCATGAATCTCTTCAAAATGATTGTTGATGTAATAATTGAGTTCAAGTTCTTCTATTTCATTTCACAGATTTCATTTAATTCAGATCTGTAAAATGCTGATTGACTGCTTGCTTTCAAAACAACAGATTTCAATGTTTAAATCTTCAATGATGATATTAATTAATCATTTACAGAATCTATTAACATTTGATTTCTTTTCAATCAAAGATTTTCAATAATTATCTTATGTTGATCTAAATGAATTATCAATAAAAACATCATTTCATTCTTGTGTTCTTGTATCATGATCAATGTATACAAAGCATGTGTAATTGACTTTCAATCAGAAGTTTCATCATATGATTGAATCAACTTTGATTTTGACAGCGATATTAACTGAATATCAAAGCATTCACATAGCTTTGATATCAAAGATTCATCAATGAAAGTCATGTTAATGACTTCAGTATTTATCAGAGCGAGAAATCTGAATATCTTTTCTAAACTACTCAAGATGATGTCAACAGTGAACGACTTGAAATTAAATGAATCATCAGACATGTTGATGAAGCAGAATATAAGTATATCGCTCTCAATCACTACTTTAACGAGAGCAAGTCATTTTTTGAATTCACTGTAATTTCGTGCATCTGAGCTGATTCAAGACAGTTATATGCTTTATGTTTTAACTTCTTGCATTTGAAGCAAAGTTCTTTTTTAAACAATTTCTCTCTAGCAGAATCAACATTTGATATTCTGAGTTTCTTTCATGCAAAGATTGAAGTTGAGATCGCAGTAGTGATCATCATCAAGATGCTAGCAATAAAGTGAGTGACTTGAATCATTAATGTCTTGAAAGCTAATTAAGCATTCAATTTCATCAATCGAACGTTGACTTGCATGCAAATGTCAACGAATTCGTTCAAATTCATAGTTCGTTCATTGATTATGACTTGCTGAAGATTTGAGCTAATCTTATGCTGAAGATCATTTAGTAGAGTTTCATTATTGTATTCTAGTTTCACATTAAGTTTCTGAAATTTCATTTAAAATTCATGAAAGAAGATCTTGTTTTAATACAGCTTTAAAAACTGTTGTTAAGTTGTGTGATGTCAATTGAAATCATCATACATCTTATTTATGATTGACAGTATCTTTTCTGCTTTAAGAAATGAGTTTGTGATCATGTCTTTCATTCTGAGTGCTATGTGTTTGATCATTGTTTCACTGACTCAACTTTTCACATATGCAATCTTCATTTCTTTGATAGAAAAATGATTTTTGTTCATCTTCAGCTTGTTTCACATTCAAGACAATCAATTATTCACATTTTGTCTTGAATCTTTGAACAGAGATGAGTTAAATAGCTTGATTGACTTCGAGAATTGATTTTTTGAAATCAAAGTGCTTAGTTGACTTAATGTTGCTTCTAAATGATGTATAATTATGTTCTTTTTCTTCATTTCTTTCTGTAAATGCATTCAAATAACGTTCAATGTTGTCTGCATAACTTTCAACTTGATGTTGATAGCTTTCAATTCAATGTTGATCTTGTTGATGTCATTCAACATCTGAATCATGTTATTATGAATCTCAATTTTGATGTCATGCTGTTGACATATGTGCTTGATAAATGCAATGAGATCATCTGCTTCATAAGTGCTTATTCAAGCATTCAGTTCAGTGCTAATGCTGATCTTGATCATTTCATGATCAAAAAGCAACATGTTCATGTTTTCTTCTTTAATATTTGATGACGCATTCATGTTTTCTTCTTCTGATGCTGTTCAATTCTGTAATAAAAGTGATTCTCTTTCAGCATCTTGAAGTTCATAACGAGTCGTGCTCATTGATTCTGATTCTAATTCTGTGCTTCTAGTCATTATGTGAGTAGAAAATTGCTGATCAAAATTCAACTGAAATTTCTGACTTCAATTCTAGAACAATACGTTCATGTTTTTCTGTTTTTCTGTTCTGATGACAAGCTCAGTAAAAAGTTAGTCTAAAGCAACATGTTCATGTTCTTCTGTTCTGTTCTAGAAATTTCTTGATTTTTAATGAATCTTCTGAACTCAATTTTCTGATTTCAATTCTAATTCAAGTTTAAGTGATGTAACTTGTTTTTATATCATCTACACATTGATAGCAAGATTAATGAGCTTTGAACTAATGTTATGAGTTTGCATAAAGCGAATCATATGAGTGTATTCTAACTAGAAGTTCAAAGCTGAAGAAGAAAAAAGATGCAACACGTCATGAGTTTTACTCACAAAGACACGCTAGATTGCTAGCAAGTTAACATCAGCTCTATACTAGTCTATGATAGTCTGATACAATCTATGTTAGACTAACTTGAAGTGTATGATTGCAACAGAATCAGATAAATTAATAATGAAGTTCATTATTATATCTTGTCATCGCTGTTCAGATATTGATAAAGATTGAAGCAAGTCATTTAATTTATTTCTAAATGTTTTTAAACGTTGATAAATATAACAGTTTTGAATATATTGATTTATTGTTTTTCGCATGAATGATCAATAGTAGTTTCACTTTATGACTTTCACAATTCTAAAAATATCAGAATGATTAACTGATAATTGATCATGCATTTCATGAATCAGATTCATTTGTAAAAGCTCATTGAATGAAACTCATAACTGACTATCATGATACAAGACTTCATTCTGAATTCAACAATTCTTTAATTTGATATTTTCATATTATGTCTTGTCTTTTGCTATTGCTTCGCAAAGTAGCGTACAATTCTTGTTGATCTCATTAATCTCATTAATCTGTTTATAAATTAATTTATGATGTTCTTTTTTAAATCAGCAATTTTCATTTGATTTGAAGTCAGAATAGTGATTCATTGATAGCAAATGCACTCATCTTTTGAATCTTTAAACATGATGTCAGTTTAATGAGTTAATGCATTAATTTTGATATTTTGTTTATCAGATCAATACATTATTCTGAAGTTGAAATCAGCAAACTTCTGAACTCAATGCATTTAACATCTGCTCAACTTTTTATCTTTCATCAACAAGATGAGCATTTGATGATTAATGAACATTGTTACAAGCATGCTCAGTCTTCTACTGAGACGTATGTTCTTTGAGCGAGCCTAGATTTTATTGAGTCTAGCACTCATCTTCTCTCTGTACATATAGTTTTCGCATCTCATAGATCTCACTCTTTAGCTTTGAATTCTCGTTTACCTGATTTACTCTTCGTTTATCTGTATTTTTATGACTTGCTTTAAACATGATTCTAACAATATTCAAAGCTTTGTACATATCACATGATAGTGATTCACTTTCTAGCTCTATGATCGAAAGCAGAAGCTTTGCAACACGTTGCAGATGTAAATCAATTTCTTGATTAATCTTTTAACTGAACTCATCATTGAATAGAACAAGCTCTGTAACACATGCAGACATGAATCAATTTCTTGACTGATCTCTTGACTGAACTCATCATTGAATGAACAGAACAAGTTCTATTGAACGCAATAAACATGAACAGAACAAGCTCTATTGAATGCAATAAACATGAACAGAGAAAGTTTGATTGAATGCAATAAACGCGATCAAAACAAGCTTTACTACATGCGTGTAGTAGACATGAATCGAAGTGAGTCTGCTACAAGAGCAGATAATGATTGATCTTATTATCAAGTCAATCACTCAATAATGAGTCTGCTTGAAAGACATGAATTAACAGTGAGTTTGCTTCAAAGATTTGTTTAATATTGATCTCTTGATTGAGTCAGTCACTCAATAGCTAGTCTGCTTGAATGACATGTTTAATAGTGAGTCTGCTACAATGATAAATTGATAATTGATCTTTTAATTGAGTCAGTCATCAAACAGAAGATAAGCTCTATTGAATGCAATAGACATGAATGAAACAAGCTCTACTACATGCGTGTAATAGGCACGAATGAAACAACTTTGCTACATGCATGTAGTAAATGTAAATCAGAAGACATGAGTTGATCTTTTAATTGAGTCAATTAATGAACAGAACAAGTCTTGCTACATACATGTAGTAAACAGAAATCAGAACAGTGAGTTTGCTTCAATGACAACTCACTTAATTCAGCAACAAATCTTTTATTATTTGCATCTTTTATGATTTATTTCTGTTCACGACATTAATGACAACAGCAAGATGATATGTACTGCAGACAGAATGAAACATGTACTATATATCTTGAGAGAATTGAACATATACTACATGTTTGAAAACACGAAAATATGAGCTGAAACTCATTCATTACTGAATATTTAAAGCTGAATAGAAAGAAAACTGCTTGAATGACAAGAATAGTGAATTTGCTTGAAAGACATGAATCAACAGTGAGTTTGCTTCAAAGATGCATTCTATATTGATTTCTTGATTGAGCTTGTCACTTGATAGTAAGTTTGCTTCAATGACATGAATGAAATAAGCGTTATCAAATGTGATAAGTCTGAATCAGAAGTGAGTCTGCTACAATGACAAGTCAATAGTTGATCTCTTGATTGAGTTAATTAATGAACAGAACAAGCTTTACTATATGCATGTAGTAAACATAAACGAAACAAGCTTTATCAAATACAATAGACATGAACAAAACAACTCTGTTACACGCATGTAGTAAACATGAATCAAAGACAACGATTGATCTCTTGATTGAGTCAATCAATGAACAGAACAAGCTTTACTACATGCATGTAGTAGACATGAACGAAACAAGCTCTGCTACACATGTGTAGTAGGCAAGAATCAGAAGTGAGTCTGCTACAAAGACAGATAATGATTGATTTTATCAACTGAGCTCGTCACTTGATAATGAGTCTGCTTAAACAACATTCAAAGTGAGTCTGTTACAATGACATGAAAAGAACAAGCTCTACTATGTAGTAAACACGAATCAATAGTGAGTCTGCTTCAATGACATCAAATATCAAGAAGAAATAAACTTGAAACGTCTGATAGAATGAGCTTGAAATGCTCTTTGATATGTCAAGAAGAAATAGACTTGAAATGTTTAATGAAACAAGCTTGAAACGCTTAATGAAATGAGCTTGAAACGCTCAAATAGAACAATAATGAAATGAACAAGAAAGAAAGAAGCTGATTGAAGCAATGAAATCATTGCTTGACTGAAGAAGAGAAAAATAATGTTACAAGCATGCTCAGTCTTCTACTAAAACGTATGTTCTTTAAGCAAGTCTAAACTCTATTGAGTCTAACGCTCATCTTCTCTCTGTACATATAGTTTTCGCATTTCATAAATTTCGCTCTTTAGCTTTGAATTCTCATTTACCTGATTTACTCTTCATTTACCTGTATTTCTATGACTTGCTCTAGACATGATTCTAACAAACATCTTGATAAAAATATCAGTTAGCTTCAGTTCAAGTCATTAATGTTCAAATGCTTAAATGATGATCAAAAGTTCTTTATCATACATTTTGTAGTTACATTCAGCAAAAAACATGTTCTTGCTATAAAAGATAATTGAATGTAGAATTTCTTTATTATTATATTAAGATAAAACTTCATCATTAATGTAGTTGAATAAGTTAATTTTGAGAATAGTTTCACAAGTTTGATTAAAGTGATGAAGTATTAAAGTCTTAATCATATGTTTCTTCATATGATTGAATGTCATCTGACAAATCTCATTTCATTCAAATATGATTTTCTTTTGAATAAGTTGAATTATAAAATGAACAATTTTTGAAAAGTTCTTAATAAAGTGTTGATAAAAGTTGCAGAAGTCAATGAAAAACTGTATCTGAGTGAGATTATTGAGTGTAAATCATTTAATGACTGCTTGTATCTTTCAAGAGTTTATCTTCAGTTTTTTGATTAATATCAAAAGTTCTAGAAAGATGATTTTCTGCACATGAAACTCATATTTGTTTATATTTATTTGTAGATCAACTTCTTGTAGTTTATTCAAGATTAATTGTACATGTCACTTATGTTTCTTCAAAATCTTACTGTAAATGATAATGTTATTTAAATAAATTTGACAAAACTGATGTAAATATTCAAACAACATGTTGTTCATATAATGTCGATAAAATGTTAATTCATTGATTAATTTAAAGAGTATTACATGATATTTGTATAAGTCGAAAAAGATAATAAAGATAGTTAAATCTTTGCTATCTGAATGCATATGTAGTTTGTTGAACACAACAATGATGTTTAATTAAGTCAGATACTTGCTTTCTTATATACAAGCAAAAGTCTTGTCTATCAATAACAAAAAGTAATGATTTCGTTTGATTAAAGCATTGAGCTTTCTGTAATCAATGCAGAAATGCAAACTATCATCTTTCTTTTCAATGAACAAGATGAGTGAGACGTATGATGCAAAGCTGAAGAAAATGAATTCTTTGTTCAAATGATTAATCAAATAATTCTTTATTTTCTGAAGCTTGTGATTGAACATCTGATATAATCTGCTTTCAGAAAGTATTTCTTCATTAATTAACTTACTTTTGTGATTATAGAAACAATGCAATGATAGCTGATTAATCATTGCTCAATTGAAGATGTTTAAATAGTCATGATATTCAAAGAAAAGCTTAATCTTGACTTGCGTAAAAGCTTCAGCATGAGAAACTTTATGCAGATTCACTTTTTCAAACTTGTTTTCAACTGTAGTTATGAATCAATTGATTTTCAAAATAATAATAGCAAAGATCTTAATGTTTGATTGTTTGACTAACATTTTATATGTGTTACAAGCGTATCAAGATCAATAAGACTGAACAAAGCTAGTCAATGATTTAGTCGAGATCTGATCTAGATCTGACTCAGATTTAACTCAAATATGACTCAACACTTTTTTTCTTTCTCAATGCTCTTTTCTTTCATCAACATCTTGTTCATCTACATCATTTTCTTTTCATGTCACAAACACATCTCTTTCAAATCTAGCGCAGTCTCTGAACATTACATAAATAAAAGCTTTTGTATTAATCTTCTTCTGTATTCTTAATATTCAGTTATAGCTATCTTTAAAGATCAAGCACTATCAACTCTGATCTTCATTGATTGTATCATCTAAACATGATTCTGACATTATATTAAGAATTCGTTAATCACATGATACTGATTTCATTACTCATTCAACATAAAAGAGTTCATCTAGCACTCATCTAAATCTAGCAGTCGTTCAGCTCTATAAAACTGATAATTCACATTTCATATTTCATTGCTTCAAATGATTCATTTTAGATGAACTACGTAGTTAATAAAACCTCTTTGAGACTCTTCTGATACGCATGTCTCGCTCTGATTGATCAGTTATAAATATCACGTTATTTCTCTGCTTCTGATTCTGATTCTAATTTTGATTCTAATTCTGATTCTGCTTTTGATTCAGCTTCAGCTGTCTGACTCATAGCTTAACTATCAGCTGCTTCTTCTTCTTTTATCTAGAGCTTGCTGTCATTGATGTTGAAGTGAAGAGCTCAGAGTTTAGATGTAGTAAATCATTGATCTGCTGTCTGAAGACGTAGAATTCAGTCACATATAACTGCTTCTTCTTCGAAGCTAAGTCTTTGAGAATGCTGATTACGTACAGAAGCAGTCTTTTGATCATTGATTCAATTCATAAGAGTACTCTTTGATATGTTATGTTGACAAGCGAGTTTTGCTTTGAAAGAATTTTTGTTGACTGCTGTAGTTTCATTTCAACAAGCTTGAGCAAGCATTATGCACTCTTTCTTTGAAAGTTCGATATCTTCAGAAGATATAAAGAACATAAAAGAGATGACTGTCATTGTTTTGCTAATATGTTGAAGAATTATACGTTGATAGCAATAAGATATGAAATGTGAATTATCAGCTTTATAAAGCTGAACGACTGCTAGATTTAGACGAGTGCTAAATGAACTCTTCTACTTGTACAAATAAAACAAGTCTAAAGAAATTCATTTATCTGATGATCAATGACAATCAAAAGACAGAACAACACTAGAGAGTTGAATAGAATCAGCAACAAGACTGTTTGAATTGCTAAACTACTTATCACTCATTAAGTACATAAAGTTCACTTGATTATGAAAATCATGATAAAGAATCTTCGTGAATTGCTCAAGAATTAAATCAATTGATAGATTCAATGATAAAGAATCTTCATTGTTTGCTAGAAAATTAATCAAATCAATCAATAAACAAATCTCATTTTCTTTGTTGAAGATTGAATCTTCTTTCATACGTCTTTCTTCTTCAATCGTTAAGCATCATCATTTATTCAATCTTCTTTCAAATAAATCTCATCATGTTTAGTCATTTATTTACTGAAGATTGTTCTGAAGAATTTCAAAATCGTTTCTCTCAAATTTCTGATGCTGATTCATTGAAATCATCAAGTGCTGCATCATCTCTTCATGAAGATGATGAATCATTCACTGAAATGATAATATTTCTTGTGTTTTACGAAATCTGAAAGACTCGAAGCCTAGCTCTTGATAAAGAAACAGATCAACTCTATGAGTTAAATAAACAACAAGAAGACGAAATCAAAAAGTTGAAAACTAGACTTCAAGCTAAAGAAAACACTTCTTTTGATTTCATTTACTCTGAGCATTCTAGATCTCAAAAAATACCTGATTCTTCACTGTTTACTGATGAAAATAACTTTACTTGAAAGAATTGATACGAAAAAATTCAGAATAAACTAGAGATCAACATCGATCTCTTTTTTAATGAATGAGTCAAATTGAGCTATATACATTCTAGATTATTCAATGACGCAGCAGAGATCACTCAAGCTAGATACAAACATGATTGTGTTAATTTTTATAAAATTGTCGAAGATCTTTTGAAAGAGTTAGCTCAGTTGTTCAATGATTCAAATAAGAAAGTCAACTTTCGTAGAAAATACTACAACTTGATTTAAGAATCAAAGAAATTCAGTGAGTTTTATACTCAGTTTCAATAACTATCTTTTTATTTAGACTATTACAAAAAGCAACTGATCGTTGATCTGAAAGATAAAATACACTCTTGTCTTTGATTCATTTGAGTAAATCAACTAGTTCAATCTGATTTTCTAAAAGAAATTCATTTCTATCTGATTCATTTGAATAATGATTAGCGAGTCATTCAAGAAATCAAGAACAAAATCAAATACATCAACAATGTTTCAAAAACTATCTTTTATAAAGCAACTATTGTTACTCAACAGTCATTCAATTATTTGAAGTCTGATCATTTAAAGTCGTATGACGCGATTTTAACTAGCATCAAAGAAGCAAACATTCTAGTTGAAAGCTGTTTTGTATATCATAAATCAGATCATAGTTTTAAAGAGTGCTTCAATCGATCTACTAGAATTAATGCAGTGAACAATGAATATGATTGCTTCGATTTCAATTCAAATTTCAATTCAAAAAACTAGTCATCTCTTTAAAAGTCATTGAAGAGATAAAGATTATATCTTTGTGCAAACTAAACGAAATTTTATCGAAAGAGAATTACTTAGAAAAGTCATTTCTAATTGATGCTCATCTCATTTCTCAGAATTGATCTTTCAATCTTTGTTTTTTAATAGACAGTAATTCAGTCATCTACACAATCATACATTCTAATCTAGTCAATAAAGTATGCAAGAAACTGAGAATTCAATTTATATTACTGATAAAAGAGAAGTTAATAAAAGATTATGATGAAAAGATATTTAAGAAGATCATCACTCATAAAATTCTATTCAATCTCATCATTGAAAGTCATAAGAAATTGATTGTATCAATGTTGATAGTTGATATCAATCATCATGAAGTCATATTAAGTAAGTTTTGAATGAATAAAAACGAAATATTACTGAATATGCAAAACAACGTCATTGTTTTCTCAAATCAATTGAATACTTTTATTTCAATTTTTTCAATTTCTCTCAATTCAAAGCACTCAAGTTGATTACGATCAATTTTGCTCTTTTCAATCACTCAAACTAAGATTTTTACAATGCTTAAATGACTTGTTTCAATCACTGCTCAGAAAGAGTCATTCTCGATTCAAAGCATAAACGTTGCTTCATTCAAAACACTGTTAAATCATTCAAAAAAGAATAAGATCAAAGTCTTTGCTCTATTCATGATGAACATCAATAAAGAAATTGCATACAATACTCAGTGCAATTTGAACACTTTAAACGTTTCTTCAATCAATGAAATGACTCAAAATTTGAAAGATATTAAAGTGAAGTTGTCATCAAAATATCATGAGTTTTTAAATGTTTTTGATCAAGCTCAATTAAATAAACTACTCTCTCATTGCTTTTACAATCATAAAATCAAGCTCATTAATGATTCAACGTTTTCTTACTGTCAAGTTTATCAAATGTCTTCTATCAAACTTCTGAAAGTAAAGAAGTATTTAAACAAGAATCTGTTAAAGAAATTCATCACTTTCAGTCGAACTTTTTATTTCTTTCTCATTTTATTCATTCTTAAAGCAAATAAAGATCTTTGATTTTGCATGAATTATTGAAAGCTAAATGTTATTTTCAAAAGAAATAAATATTCTTTATCATTAATAAATGAGTTGACAACGAGATTCATTTGTACGTGATGTTGACTATGAATCTTTTAATTCTATGTTCTGAATAAAAGTCAGAAGAGTTAAGAGATCTCAATTCAACGCAATTCAAATGATGTTAAAATGTTGCATGAGCAGAAAAGTCAATCATGCAGAGTTTTCATCTACGTGACAGCATTTTCTCTAACAGTCACAATTAATCTACGAAGAAGATTAATGACATGTCGATGTCAATAAGAGATGAAAAGATATTTAGTGAAAAAGTCGATCTCAGTATGAAAGTCATGACTACAAGTGATTGAGAAATTTGTAATTCATTAATCGCGTTGATATACTGAAACATCTTCATCACATTGACAGTATCATTGAGTAATTGATGAAAAGATATCAGATAGAATAGTTGTTCTCAGTTTGAGAATCATGACTACAGTGCTTGAAGAAGTAGTGACTCGTTGATTACGCTGATATATTGAAAAGACTTGAACTCATCTTCTTTACTTGACGTCAAGTCATACATCTATCTACGTGAAAAATTGAGAGCTCAAGAGAATGATCAGAACACATTCTCTTTCATTGATCAAAGTCAAACATCAAACGATTGCAATCACACATTTATACTAATAATTTATTTAACATCTACGTGACATAAGTCAAATCAAAAGAAGAAAAGAATTACTCAGTACAATCATACTTTATCTTCTCATCGTGTGCATCTTTCTTTCATCACATATTTCTCTGTGCAATGAATGATAATCATTGAGTAAGAGAACACAGCTTTATGTACATTACAATCATGAGCATCATGAGTGCAAAGAAAACGTCTTTCATCTTTGAATCAAAGATTGAATCAAAACATCATTGTATAAAATATTATCAATGAAGAGCAGAACAAAGATGATGTATCATAATCAAACAGCACAAACTTTCATCAAGAGTTTACTTAAGCATCACGCGCTAAATAGAAGTTATAGATTCAAACATGATACATAGTTTTAAAACTCACTGTCTTGACGACGTCAAAGTCATTGTATAGTCGACGAGTGATTTTATTTCTCAAAGAGTTTTGTTCATTCATATAAATAGCATAAAGTTTCTCATGAGTTGAGTCTAAATCAATGTCATAAGAATGTATGAATTCAAATCAAATCAAATCAAATCATTAATAAAATAGTAAGTTGCAAGCATCTGATTAGATTGAACATCATATCAGTGTTCAATAAACTTTGAATGCATCTCAATAATAAGAATTACATCACTTTTATCACTGCTTTAGAAGCATATAAATATAAGATTCTATCATTCAAACTGACTAACAAATCGATCTTCTTTCAGCAATATATGAATGACATTTTATGAAACTTTCTGAACGACTTTTGTCAAGTTTATTTAAATGACATTCTCATTTATAGCAAAACAAGAAAGAAACATAGAGATCACGTCAAACTAGTATTGAGTTGACTATGCAAAGCTAAACTGCAGATGAATATTTGAAAGTGCAAATTCAATATAGAAGAGACAGTCTTTCTAAAAGTCATTGTATCAAAACAAGATCTTCACATGAATTTAAGTAAAATGATTGTCATAGTCAACTGAACTACTTTAATCAATTTGAAAGAAATTCAGAACTTCATGAAATTTGTGAACTTTTATCGTTGTTTCATTAAAGACTTCTTCAAACTAATCAAATTGTTCATTCAATTGACTAGAAAAGACACGTCTTTTGTTTGAAATGAAGTCTGCATTCAAGCTTTCAGAAATCTGAAGAAACAGATCAGTTTCACTTCAGTTCTTCGTCATTTCAATCTCAAACATCAGGTTATTTTGAAAATCAATGCATTGAACTATGTAAAAGATGAAATACTGTCTCAGTACAACAATGAGAATGTACTTTACTTAATGATCTTCTACAGCAAAAGCATGATTTTTGTTGAAATCAACTATCATATCTATGACAAGAAATTGCTGATCATTATTCGCTGTTTCAAACATTGATGACTTGAGCTGAAATGTACTGAATTACTCATTCAAATATTCATTGATCATCAAGCTCTGAAAATCTTCATGAAAAACAAACAGCTGAGTCAACATCAAGTCAACTATTTGAACATTCTATCAAAGTTCAATTTTCAGATCATCTTTAAATCAGGCAAAATGAACACTAAAGTTGATGCACTAACTTGAATGTCTTTAGCGAACGTCTCTGAATCAGCTAAATGATTTAAAGATTGCTTTCAAACTATTCTTATCTTTGATAAAGTCAATATTCTATCTATTGACTCAAAATTAAACGCAAATTCAAAATTAGAAGTTAATCTCTATCAAAAAGTATGATTAATCAATCAAATGAATGAGTTTTGCAGTGAATATAAACAAGCTAAAAACGACAACAAGCTTAAGCTTCATAGCATTAAAATGAAGAACTGCAAAATTATTAATGACATTCTATTTAGAAAAAGATTACTTTAAGTTTTCAAGAACATGCACATGAAACTACTACAAAAAGTGCATGATCAATCTTTCATCTTTCATCTTAACAATAAACGAACTATTAATCTAGTTCAGCTCTTTTACTATTGATCAAATCATCAAGCTACTATCAGACAGTACATTTGAAACTGTTTTATTTATCAACGAAGCAAAGTTTCTAAAAATGCAATCAATGAACTTCATCAATCTCTATCTATTTCACTAGAATGATGAAAAGATATAGCTATAAACTTCATAACTGAGTTATCTCTGTGTTGAGATCATGTCTAGAATCTAATCACATTGCAGCGAGATAGTGTGTAGCTGAATAGAATGTTTGATCAATAGAGATAGCTATAACTAGAAAACTAAGAATACAGAAGAAAGAAGACGATTTCGAGCTGTATCTATAGTAGAGCGAACAAAGAAATGAAGTAGTCGATTTGCTAAAGTTCAAATAAATGAAATGTTTCAGCATATTTCGATTCGAAACATCATTGTTTCTTGTTTACATATTGAAATTTCTAGAGTCTATTGACTAGACTCTATTCAACGTTGACACGCTTCGTAACATTACTCTCTTCTCTTTAAAAGTCATGTTTCTATGACTTGTAGTGTAGTTCATAGTACTGACGTAGAGCTCGACGCTCGCCTTTTTATCAATCTTTCTATTGATCTTTCAGATCATCGAAATGTTTATTGTAGCAGACTCACTATGAGAGAGAAAGAACGATCATTATAGCAGACTCACTATTTGACGTAGAAACACAAGATAGATCGATTCACTGATAGATAAAGCGATGTGAGTAGATAGATCATTGCATTGACAGCATCTTTGTAGCAGACTCACTAGAAGAGAATCGACTAGCTCATCAAAGAGATCGATTCTGATCGTGTCATTAAAGCAGACTCACTAGAAGAAAATCGACTAGCTCATTGAAAAGATCAACTATTGAAATGTCTTTGTAGCAGACTCACTAAATTGATCTGAATTCAAATTGATTTGAATCAAATTTGATGACACGAATTATTTTGACTCGACTGATTCACGAGCTTTTTGAGGGAAGAAAAGTTGAACAGCTTATTTTCACTCGTTTACTTCACGAGAATAAATTGATTCTTAAGCAATTCACGAAGATTCTTTATCATCGATTCTATTAATCGAGTGAACTGATGCTACTAAATGAGCGATAGATTCTCTAGCAATTCAACAGTCTTGTCGTTGATTTTATTGACTCTCTGATGTTGTTCTGTCTTTCGAAGTCGTTGATCATCAGGTAAATAAATTTCTTTATACTTGTTTCGTTGTTCATCAAGTAGCTTGAATGAGTAATGAAATTGATATCATGTGATAAATAAATTCTTAGTTTAATGTTGAAATCGTGTCTAGAATCTAATTACACTGCAGCGAGATAGTGTGTAGCTGAATAAAATGTTTGATCAATAGAGGTAGCTATAACTAGGAAACTAAGAATACAGAAGAAAGAAGACGATTTCGAGCTGTATCTATAGTAGAGCGAACAAAGAAACAAAGTAGTTGATTTGCTAGACGAAGTAGTTGATTTGCTAAAGTTCGAATAAATGAAATGTTTCAGCATATTCAATTTGAAACATCGTTGTTTCTTGTTCACATATCGAAATTTCTAGAGTCTATTGACTAGATTCTATTCAACGTCAACACGCTTCATAACACTCTGTTGAAGAACTATAATATCATTTGCACAATCATATGTCATTTCTTCAAAGAATGTCACTATGTTTTCTGTCATTGAAAAGATGATGACATCTCAGTTGAAGAAACAGTCTGAATTATGCTATGAAACGTTTATCAACTGCATGATTTACTCAGTTCTATTGTTTCAAATAGAGACTCTCAATTCATATTCATCATGTGAAAAAGTCTTTGTAAGTGACTACAAATTATCGCTAGTCTATTCACTGCTTATCATTCTGAGATCAATAATTAAACAGAGCGAGTCAATCAAGACGTTGAACATGAACTCAGAATCTACTGTAATTACATGCAGAACAATTGAGCTAAATGAATATCTATGATTGAGTTTAGTGACAATGTCAATACATTCTTGATCATTTCAATGATTTCTTTCTACTTCAATAAAGAATTTCACTCTTGAATGAGTTTTGATTCAGATACAACTAACTATGAAATCACTCATGAATGAATTAAAGCTAGAAAAGCAAATGATATTATCATTTGAATGAAAGAGCTACTGAACTTTGATCATCAACAATTGAAAAAAACTAAGCTGATCATCAAAGCTCAAATCAATAAACACAAATGAGATGTCATCTACAAGATAAATGATCAGATCTGACTATCTTTCAGAAACGTCAAAATCACAAGATCATGCAAGAATTTGAAAGATAAACAGCTAAATCTCTACTCAATCATTGTCAAAGTTGAGACTTTTTATCATCTTCATTTATTTACAAGCATGAAGCATATACACTCAATGTTTAGCTTGAAGCTACTATGATCATATTCAGAAGACTTTCTATCAAAACAACATTCAAAATCACTCAGATTAATCATTATCAAAGACAATGAACATTGAGAGATAAATGATATATTGAACTTCAGATGCTATCAAGATCAAATACAGTACAAAGTCAAATGAAAAGATCTAGATAGAAATGACGAATGATACTATGTTGATAAAGAGAAATTCAATGATTCAGAGAAAGTTTTGAATGAATTTCATAAGTTATATTCAAGCAAATCGCACTAAATATTGAAATAACTATCAACAAAAGTAAGCAAAGAAACTACATTCATGCAAACATGAATTTTCAAAGAAAGAAGTAATGTTACAAACGTATTAAGATTAATAAGACTGAACAAGACTGAAGCTTTAATCAATTTGCAATGCATGTTAGTGAGTATTCTGCGTAATGATTAAAGCTAGTCAATGATTTAGTCGAGATCTGATCTAGATCTGACTCAGATTTAACTCAAATATGACTCAACACTCTTTTTCTTTCTCAACATTCTTTTCTTTCATCAACATCTTGTTCATTTACATCATCTTCTTTTCATGTTACAAACACATCTCTTTCAAGTTTAACGCAGTCTCTGAACATTATATAAATAGAAGCTTTTGTATCAATCTTCTTCTGTATTCTTAATATTCAGTTATAGTTATATCTAAAGATTAAGCACTATCAACTCTGATCTTCATTGATTGTATCATTTAGACACAGTTCTGACAATATGTTGCTGTCTTTATCATTACAATGTTCATTGAACTGAAAGAAAATGATTTTAAATTGAACGTTGATTTAGAATTTTTAACATTAGTTAAAGTCATGTTACGCGATTTTAACTGTTTAATTAGTTTAACTGACTTTTCATTGAACTGATTGAAAAAGAGTGATTTCAGACTGAATTGAAATGTAGTGAAAGATCTTTTCAATATATAAGTAAAAGTTAAACTTTTCTGCTTCATGATTGTCTTGTTGCTTAAAAGTAGAATAATTGATTTCTGACTAGAAGTGAAATTTGAAAATTGAAGAAAATTGATTTGCATATCAATTACTAGATCAATTTTGTTCATTCATGTTTGTTTAAGAATCATTTGATGTTGATTTAATTAAATGATCAACATAAAAGCTGTGTTAATCATATGATCTTGAACAGTCAGATTTGAATAAATGACATGAATAATGAGTTTCTTAGCATAATGATCATCAAATTCTCGAATTGACTTCGCTTTGATCAAAGTCAAAGACTTGATTTGCAACTGATCACAAATTATCTGCACAATCACTTCATTAATGAATGAATAGTCAGCAGCTTTAATGTCAATCAATGACTTCAATGAGTAACTAATTTTATTGCTAGAAAGTACACATTCAGTAGTTAAAGATTTAGAAGCAAAAGAATCATTTAACATGCTTATCATTAAAGAAATTAACACATCTTTCATTGCATCTTTGATGAAAGTCTCTAGTTTTTTGCCTCACTATTCTTGAAAGACATTTTCTCATTCTCTTTATTCTTCAAAATAATGATTTCATGTAGATGAGAAGTGAATGCATGAGATGCAGAAGTATTGATCTTGTTCTGAGAGCAATTCTTGAACAAATGTTTCGAAGTCTTGCAGATGTAGCAGATGATAGACGATTTCGCTCGATCAGACTCAGAGATAGAAAAGATGATAAACTTAACATAATTGACTAGCATTTATCTACTGTTAGAAGTCAGCATAGAGCGAGTCATATGAGTGTCATTTAACTAATAAATAAATGCTAAGAAAGAAAAGTATCTACAGAAATGAACTCGATTCTTATATGTGTGTTTCTCAGCTCTGTGCTAGACTCGATTGGGTTGACGCCTTACACATATGATGCAGAGTTTCAATGACATCATCTCTAGATCAGGTTCTCGCTAGGCTCGATTAGAATGAAATCAGGCGAAGACTAGTTGAAGAATAGACGAAGGCTAGAATCGTAACAAACATCATGTACAGATGAATCTCGTTGTCAGTCAATCAAAAATTATTATTAAAAATTAAATTAAAGATCAGATTTGAATTAACTTTGTGATTTTGTCAAGACATTGATTAAATCACATTACATCTTCAACTTAATATATCATGAAATGTGTTATGTTCAACTTGACAATGCTTGACAAACTCTTTATAGTCAATTGATCTTCTTGAGTTATTGAGAGCTTCTTAATAATTAGCTCTATCATAATATATGTTTATACTGTGTCTGCTTAGAATATCACATTGTCATATCATTCTTATAGATCTCGTTTATTCATCTAGTAGATCGAGTTTTAACATTATGCATATGAGAGTGATATGACATGAAAAGATCAACTTGTAACATAGATTGATGAATGAGTAAGTGACGATCAGGGAAAAAGAGTTGAATGATGTTCGACTCACTAAATGCTAAATCTTAGTCTTTGCTTTTGAGACAGTCTGCTTTTGCTCTTGCTCTTGCTCTTGCTCTTGCCAGCTCTTGCTCTTGCTGTTTGCCTCTTGCCTGACACCGGCCTCATCGCTTTATTACTGGATTATCCCTTCCCGACGAATCGCTACCCTGATCATCACCATTTCCTTCACTTTCTTCGGCTCGACCCTCATCGCCCATCGCTCTCCACATGATAAAATCTCCCACTCGGAATCCTCCAAAACGCCATATGCTATTTCTCAAAGCTCACGGCCATTCCCCCCACCTTCGCTAATGCCTCTGCAATCCTCCCCTGTTTCTCGTCTCTCTTCCTTCACTTCTCCATCTAAGGAAGCCCACTCACTTTATCATCTTAATCTACTCCCCTTCAGCCTCATGGTCAGTCCTAATACCATTAACCCATCCTCCAGATATGGACTTTACCTCGCGCTGCACCGTGTGCAGTAGCTGCTCGATGCTAGCGAGCAGACGGAGTCTCCGGTCGCATTCATGCCGGTTTGCAGTGGAGAGAGATGAACGGGAAAAGAGAGCGCCAGTACCTCCGTATAGGTGCAGATGATTTCTGATGAGGTAATGCGTAATGAACTGCCAAAGGATAGTGGGGCCGTAGTGAGCATAGACTTTAGGGTGGCCAACATTTCCGCTGGAGGTGGGACGCATCGTCTTTCCAATCCGAACAAACGTATTAGCTAACTGCCGCTCTCTAGGTAGAGAATGCGGGGAGGTAAAATACTAGATAGCATCAGTGCCGTGTGAGGGTCTTTAATTCTTGCGCCCTAATATGCATAGATGCATTCGCGTGTCTGCAGAAGCGATGAAAGAGCGGTTTTCCACTGCTTGCTGGCCTGGGTTCTGAGTCTTGGAAGTCAGTGGTTTTTGAGTGCAGAGTGAGAAGTTCATATATGCTTAAATACGGAGATGGTGTGATTATTTTGCTTACAGCCCCGGAGTGCCCGCCCAATGACGAGGTCCAGCAAGGGTTCACATTCCTTCTTTGGCCTGGCCAGGCATACCAGATAGTAAAGCTACGGAGGTACTTACGCTCTTTATATACCTTATGTAAGTATTCATTTAGCTGCGAGACGTGATCTCTTCTTTGTTTCGGAAGAATCCCGTGACAAGTCGTGGTGAATGATTTAACATAAGTAAAAACGTCCTTGGGGGCGTGGTTAGGCTTTAAGTATCCGAGTTGATCGAGCAATATATACAGTAATGCTGGACACAGCCATACCGTAAAGCGAGCTATTCGACAAGAAGCGACTTGAGACGGAGTCCCATGAAGCAAACAGGCTGCCCATTTACGAATGGATTGGGTGTTCTATGCAGTAACAGAACTGCTTCATTCAGCTAAAATGGGACCTTGTAAAAACATCAGCTGTACGAGCGTTCGAGTGCGGATTCTTTTGTATGGTTAAGAAAAGACCTTGATATATGAAGTAAGGTATATTGCAAAATCTAACACGGCGTTCTCTATTTTTGCTTTTGCCGATTCAGAAACCTCAACCCAAGGAACGCCAAAACACGATAGGTCGTACCCAGAACGAAAAGCATTGCTAAATCCAGACTAAACTGACCTAAGGTATACCCAAGGCCAGTTGCTGCATCATCCACCTGATAGAGGTACCGATATGGTGAGATATTTTCGGTAAAGTAGCCCTCTGATAGCCATGTTCCCGGAGACGCTCTCCAGAGCCAGCTCATGTGCCAACCTTTGACGGTCTTCAGACTTGGGCTCATGCCGTTAATCACGCCCACGATCAAGCTTGTCATCGTTGCAAGAAGCGGGCCGTCCTCTCGTCGTGTGATGACCGAAACGCACGACGCAAGGCCGTAGATGCAGTAGAAGTAAAGGAGGTTTGCGACAAACGCAGCCCCCCATGGAATCTTCGGCGTTGAGAGCAGGAGGAACATTGTCGAGAAATGAATGTTGGCGAGTATCATTCGCGGGAAAGTGGACAGTACTTTTCCAACATAGTATGCAAGCCTATTATGTCCCGAAGCAGCTTCTCGCCAGTATACGAGCTTTTCTTCCCCGAATATCTTCACTCCTGGCGAGCTAGCCGTGAGTCCAATTGCCAACCCAACGAGTAGAGACATCTGAGGGACTGAGGCGTAGTCTATAGACGATGAAAGAAGTTCGTAAGGAGTTATGAACATTCCACGGAAGTTGATTCCCTCCTGGTTGAGTTCCGCTAAACCGATGAGAAAGCCGGCAAGGGCACCAACACCCAGTTCCGCGTAAAAACTCGACTTTAGACGAAATTGCTGTACGAGTGAACGGACAAAGCAAAAATATACTTGACGGTACCAATAAGCTCCGCGCCTCTTTATCGAACGTCGTAGAGCCATGTTGTCCTGAATCGAGTCGGCTGGACTCTGACCGAGGTTTTGAAGACTGTGTTGTCGATTGTGCCAATACTCTATCAACGGCTGAACCCCAGTATCTCCAGATTTTTTGTAAAGATGTCCCTGGCCGGCAATGATGTCCATGATTGTGTCTGCTGGATTTCCGTGTTCAGGGAAGTGGAACCCAACGTTTTCAAAGTAGGTCTGTACAGTGCTCTCGGGTCCCTGATAAATCATCCTGCCGGCGGCGAAAAGCAGCAGAGTATCAAGAGACTCAAAGATTTCCTGTCGAGGTTGATGGATGATAGTGACAACCGTAATCCCGAGACGCGAGAGTGCTTTCAAGGTGGTCATTATTGAGGAAGCTGACGTAGCATCGAGGCCAGACGTGGGTTCATCAAGAAAGAGCGCCATAGGCGCTGCTGCTAATTCCATCCCAATACTCACACGCTTTCGCTGGCCTCCAGAGATGACTGGTGCAGCAGCGTTACCGACCAGAGAATTTTTCACATGCTCAAGCTGAAGGCATGATATCAGAATATCGACGTGTCCTTGGATATCATCGTCTGTCCAGTCACAGGGCAGTCGAATGCGGGCAGAATGTAAAATGTTTTCTCGCACAGTCAATTCCGCAAGTAGAATGTCATCTTGAGGAACGTATCCAATAATCTTCTTATACTTCGAGATATTCCCCGCAACCCCATTGACTTTTGTAATACCTCCTGTGTGCGCTTGCTTGCCCATGAGAACATTAACGAAAGTAGACTTTCCAGCTCCTGACGCCCCCATGACGCCAGATAGCGATCCTGACTGGATTTCACCGGAGACTTCGGATAAAATTGGTCTGCTACTCTTTCTGGGCTGACATTTGAGATCCACAAACTCAAATGACAACCCAAACTTGGAGGTACCGATGCATTTGGACAGCGATTGAACAAAAAGCTGTAGATTCGAAGTTGGATCACTGAAATCAATCGTACTTGGTTTGGACAAGAAGGCCGCATCCATGGCCGCACTGAACCCTGTATTGGCGCGGCGAACATGCGAAATTCTCGGCTCTAGGAGAATATCGCCGTCCTCAAGTGACTGGTAATGCTTGATCTGTTGCTTCTTGTCGACGATACTCATAGCCTTCGTCAGATAGGACCATATACTCTTGTCTCGCTGCTGGTGGTTTCCTTTATGACGAGCTAATACCCTGAACCCGATTGTCCACCCCACAAGTAGCAGATCAAGGAATGCGGGTAGGATAAGTGGCAGAAAGGACATGTTGCGATAGCTTCCCGGGGGACAATGTGTACCGAAGCTGCATGGGGTCGGCTCATAAGCGCCTATGGAGCAGTAATGCCCAGCTGGACATTGTATCCGTTGCTGCCCACCGGGAGGGCAGTAGTTTCCTTGTCTACAAACCACAGGCTCAAGGTAGCCCATGGGTGGACAAGTACTACCAGCTAATCGACCGTGCTGGCAAGCAACAACTGGCGGACAATACTGTGGAAGGCGGTTTATTGAGTTTCGTTCACCTGGAGTGGAACGCCATCAGCCATACTTTATTTCTCCGACATGACGTTCATGAGACAGGGAAGACTTACAAAAGAAGCCTAGATTGCACCCGTTGTCATTCCACGAGCTCGCATTTTGTATGGTGATCGGGATAGCACCGGGTGCTAGGCACAGTCGAGCAGCAGTGGGAACTTTCCCTGCTTCAGTATCTGCCAATACTTGGTAGAATGGCCCTGATAATTGGGTGTCATTCTGACCGGTACAAGCCTGGTCGAAAGCCGAGAGCTGAGAAGAATCGGTGGTGTTAAGCGGGGTGTAAAACGTAGCGGTGGTTGTCAGGCTATCCTCGAGGAGATACGGTTGGGTCGTGTCTGGAGGATTATTCGCCCAATTGAATGTCTGGTTCAAGTCCGCTTTGGAGCCTTCATTGACAGGAAAGAACCATTTCCCAGAATGTCCCGAATAAACGTTTTCAGTGGCATTTCCAATGCAACGCCACACCTCATTTCGACCTACATTGCTGGACTTGGTGCCTTGTCTCGCTTGTAGCGCGCATTGACATGACGCTGTGTCGACGAAGATCGGCCCAGTGGGTAGCGACGTCGGTATCGGTAGGCCTGCCATTGTCGTCGTGGGCTGCTATCGACTTGCGTGAAGCACTGGTAAAGAAGCCGGCAAGTAAGTGGATTTCCGGACTTTTGGACATGGTGCTTAACGATAGAGCTGAAGCGCTAACGTGGCTTGGAGCCATTGTTGTTCTTTCCGTGTTTATGCGGATCATCGTGTTGTGAGGGATCAGCCTAATGTCTTGATGTTGGATAGCTCCTGGCCGTGATTGGGCTGGCATTTGAGAAGGGCGGCTCAGCTACTGCGGTTGATCAAACATGCTGTACGGAAGTAATCTCAAACTCTTGCGCCTTAAATTTGTCTCAGGATGTTGATCTATTTTTGGGACATCACTTACTACCACACAACTACATACTCAGTACGGCCATACTGTGCATTTTCAACGTCTTGTCCTGTGCAAGATTTATATGTGAGCACAATATCAACGTCCTTTGCTTAGGGTTTGGACGTGAGACTGGGATCTCACTTAGACGCAGGGCATGGATGGTATTTACTCGTATCACACCCAAAGGAAGTTTCCAGGTATTAAATACCGGACTCTAGGAATTACATTTCGCCGATGCGGCTACGAAGTATTACACCCACTGCTCATTTTTGGCTTGCTTTTATGCACGAACAACACCCCAGCAACTACCCATCCTCGAACAATAGGTCGAAGCTCCTCTTACGCATTCAGTAACTACTGTTGCCAATAATGCGTCAAGCTCATTCCTGAGCGTTGAAAGAACGGCCTGACTACCAACAGAGTATCTGCAGGTTTCCTGTGCTGGATTGCAGAACCGATTGATCTTAGAGCCTCTTACCACTGGCTGTTGATTCTAAGAATATCTTTCTGTGAATGTTGAACCGTTGGGCCTCTGCTCCATTGGCCTTCTGATATACAGGCCTAATTATTCTGCCCACAAGATATCCCAACATATCGTACAAGCTCATGACACACGGTCTTAGACGGTATATGAGCACTGAGACATTTACCGCCTCCTAGCCTCCATATGTGTTCAATCTCCTGGTCGATCCGTTCATAATAACCCAAATTCGCTAGGGTCTGGTTGAGTCTTTACAGGTCTCTTAGTTGGTGATTATTGGAGAAACCAAACAGCCTATTTAGCAGGCCTTGGCCCAAGCATGGAATGGCAGCCAGAGCTGGAGCCCCTAAGGGAGCTTGTCGGCTATCTCAGAAATGCTCTCAGCGCTCATGATCAAAAGGCTCAGAAATATGCTACAATGGTAAGTAACAAACCTCCACCACAACCAAGTAAGTCAAGTATACCGCATTCACTGACTCTCTGGAACCTCAGATGCTCACGAAAGCAAAAGAATCTCCAGAAATCACCAATTACCTGGCATACATATTTTCGAATGGCCCGTTGCTTCACCACCTGGACATAAGTCCTGAAACCACAATTCTGGTCCGAAGTTCGGCAGCTATCAATCTCAAAAACAACGTGAAGGCATGTTACAAGGACTTAGCAGGACTTGGCCAGGCTTATGTCCGCGCTCTAGTTTTGTCTTGCCTAGAAGATCCAAACCTGCAAATACGCAACTTTGCTGGCAGTGTTATTACAGAGATTGTGCAGCGGGGAGGTGTTCTGGGCTGGCCAGAATTATTGCCAGAGCTGCTTTCGCTAGCAGGCAACGAAAGAGGCAGCACATCTCTTGCCGCTCAAGAGGGTGCAATGGGGGCGTTGGCCAAGGTTTGCGAGGATAGCAAGAAAGCGTTGGATAAGGAGTTTCAAGGACAAAGACCGTTAGATGTGATAATACCCAAGCTTCTCGAAATAACAACAAGTCCCATTGCCAAAGTCCGAGCATTGGCATTGGCAAGCATCAACTCGTTCATCCCTCAAAAGCCGCATGCAGTTATGGCATCGCTGGGCTCTCTTCTCGCGCGGCTCTTCCAACTGGCTAACGACCCGAGTGACGATGTTCGCCGCAACGTCTGCCGTTCTTTTGTCCAGATTGTGGACATTAGACCAGACAAAGTGCGACCACATATGGAAGGGCTTGTCGACTACATGGCACTTCAACAAAGGAATACCGATGACCCAGACCTGGCCTTAGAGGCTGCTGAATTCTGGCTTTGCATTGGTGAGAATGATAAACTATGTGCGAGCCTAGGACCATTTCTACACAAAATTATCCCTGTCCTATTGGAAAGCATGGTCTACGACGAGGAAGATGTCCTGCGCTTAGAAGGGGGTGCAGATGATGCCGACGAAGAGGATAGAGCAGAAGACTTGAAGCCGCAATTTGCAAAACCTAAACCTTCGAGGGTAGCCGCCAATGGGAACAATGTGTCGACTAATACTGATGGAGGGGAGATTGTCAATGAAAAAGGTGCTTCAATGGCCGATGATGATGACCGAAGCGAAGGAGAAATTGAGGATGACGACGAATATGGCGGAGATGATGTTGAGGATAGATGGAACCTTAGGAAATGCTCAGCCGCAGCTCTGGATGTTCTTGCGACGACATTCCATGAACCAGTTTTTGCTATTGCTCTTCCCTATCTCAAAGACAATCTCCGCCACCACGACTGGCCTAATCGGGAGGCTGCGGTTCTCGCTATTGGCGCCGTCGCCGATGGATGTGTGAATGCCGTGACCCCACATTTACCGGAACTAATACCCTATCTCATCTCCTTACTGAGTGACCCTGAGCCTGCTGTAAGAACAATAACATGTTGGGCGCTTGGGCGTTATTCTGGTTGGGCGTCCCACCTCAAAGACCTTCTCGACAAGAAAAGGTACTTTGAACCCATGATGGAGGGGATCTTGCATAGGATGCTGGACAGGAACAAAAAAGTGCAAGAATCTGCTGCCTCAGCATTCGCGAATCTGGAAGAAAAGGCTACGAGCGAGCTGACACCTTATTGTGAGCCAATCATACGACAATTCGTCCGGTGCTTCAACAAGTACAAAGATCGCAATATGCGTATTCTTTACGATTGCGTCCAGACGCTGGCAGAGCATGTTGGTCCTGCGTTGGCCCGGCCAGACCTTATCGAGATTCTAATGCCAGCTGTTATTCAGCGTTGGAGCAAGGTCCAAGATCAGTCGCGCGAGCTCTTCCCACTGCATGAATGCATTTCATATGTCGCTACTTCTCTAAGTGATTCTTTCGCGCCGTTCGCAGTGCCCATATTTGCTCGTTGCATCAGAATCATTCACCAGAACTTGGAAGAGTATCTCACGGCCGTCAACAATGAGCCCATGGAAAAGCCGGACAAGGACTTTCTGGTCACGAGTTTAGACCTTTTGAGTGCTATCATCCAGGCTCTTGATTCAGCCAAGGCTGGAGAGCTTGTCCTGTCGGCTCAGCCCAGATTCTTCGATTTATTACAGTTCTGCATGGAAGATCCATTCAACGACGTACGGCAGTCATCATATGCCTTGCTGGGGGATTGCGCAGTCAATATCTTTCCTCAGCTGCAACCTTTCCTCCCAAATCTTATGCCGGTCCTGATTCAGCAGCTTGATCTGGACAATCTCCAAGACGCCGACATAGATACCGGTTTAAGTGTTGTCAATAACGCTTGCTGGTCGTGTGGTGAAATAGCCATGATGCAGAAGGGGGGGATGGAGCCATATGTTGAGAAACTCTATTATCGTCTTATCCACATCATTGGCAATCCTGAAGTACCATCCTCTGTCAACGAAAACGCTGCGGTTGCACTGGGGCGTTTGGGGGTGGACTGCTCACATGTCCTCGCGCCTCATTTGGCGGAGTTTGCCAAACCATTCCTGCAAATCATAGAGCCTGTGGATGATACCGATGAGAAGGGGCACGCATTCCTCGGTTTCAACCGTACCATAGAAAAGAACCCCCAGGCCATGGGAGATTGCTTGCTTGAATACTTCAGGGCAAGCGCTGCCTTTACGAGCACGAAAATTATCTTCAAGTACCACCAGGAAAGCTTCGAGTCATTCCGACGGGTAAGTTTGGCATCATCTGTGTATAAAGGGACCCTACTGATCATGCATAGAATCTGCTTGGCTACAAGTCGTTGATTCCGGACCTTGGTGCATTCCTTAGCCAACTCTCGGATACAGACCAGCAAAGGTTACGGGCATCATTTGGTCTTTGAGCCTTTGCTCAAGATGAACCCACAATGTCGAAAAATGGATGACAGAGAATTCTACGACGACACGTACGATGATGACATGAACGGACAATGGGTCCAGGCATGAATTAATGGATGCCCGGCTCTAGATGTGTACAGACCAGATATGCTGTCGTCTTATTCCTGCAATGGTGGTTTGTTGGTGGTCTTGCTTGGCCAGAAAGCCGTAGGAGCATGGGACTAACCCTATTAATGTTGCATACATACCCGGTGGTTGTTTTCTGGGCCCTATCTTTGAGATTTTAGCGCTGGGAAGCTGAGGTCTTCGCTTGTGGAGTCATTGCCATGCATAGCGTTTGCAGTACAGAATAGAAGATACAATGGGGACGGTAACTTCCGTTTGAGAGGTCGTGCGCTGAGGTGGCCTTGTCAGACGCATAACCACGTAAAACTTGAAACACTGCTGTGATCCATTGAAGAGAGAGAAGGATAGATTATGGAAGTGGTACCCCCCGATGAAATGGCCCCCGAGCACCCGAGGATAACGTCTCTCGTCGAGGCAGACTCCCGGACCATCCTCGGGCTTTCTTAAGCCGATGACAGTGCTTCTTGTATTTTTTTCCCCCTGATAAATGACGAGATGCGCCCTGGCAACACCTCCCACCGCTCTAATAAGCATCAGCTTATGGATCGTTGATCGCTGACAGGGCGTGTGGTAAGACCTTGATATGATCAAGAATCCGTCTTGTATGGTGAAGATTATATCGTGTTACGCGGTGGCGCACGAATACCATAACAATACTACTCATCGGGTAATCAACCTATTGAAGCTGGTGGTGACAGGTGAATGGCGACTTTCAGCGAAAAGAGACATTGGAGGCAAGGTTCGGTAAGCATTTTGGTTATTAATCGTCAAAGGGCACACATTTGCGAAGTGCCCGATGCACCGGGCGTAAAGGGGTTATTAGAATTTTGATCAAATTCCCCATGACGGCAATGGCGAGGCGATACAGGATGTTTGTAAGGTAGTGTTCAAGACATGAAGACTTGGATGTTCGTATTGTGTCGAAAAAGGAGCTATGCTACAAATGACGTTTCTTTCGCAATGCCGCAGTGCACTGAAGAAAGCGGTCAAGGCCAGAAACAATTAAGATCCTGTCCATGCAGGTGCAGTGTTGCATCGGATGAATTCGAAAAGGGTAATGTTATATTGCTTCATTCCCTGAAGCGTACATTCATCAGTCTTTGTGATTGGTAGCAACCGTGGCATCCGCTGTGACGTGTCCACCAATCGCATCTTCTGAATGCAGCAAAGCCAAGCGACTGTGGGCCAGAGAGTAAGGCAAGGTAAGGTACCTTAGTACCTCGAGGTATGTACTCCGTAAAGGTAAGTGGCGACAAGGTAACTAACGTGGTACGGTAGTGCCCGGAATCTATAATTGGAGTCTGCGCATGTGGCAGTAGTACAGTAGCTTACCGTCCTAGTAACACAGTATGGCATGGCATGGCATGGAGCCGTCGACATCATCCCCTCGATCGACTGGTACCGCTTTCCTCGAACGTTGACCTACTTTACCAAGACAACCTGCAAATGATGAGCCATTATTATGGTTGTTCTTTCAGCCCCTCTACCGACTTCTGACCTGGGCGTGCACCACCTGACCGTCGTTGTGTCGCTGTGTCGCCCTGCGACCAGGCTGCACCTGCCGCACTGACAACTGCCAACCGAACGGAGAGGAAGCATCATTTGCTGCACTCAATAACAATGGCGAACACCTCGCTTAGGGAGAACACGCCATCAATGACGGTTAACGGTAAAGGAAAAGGCTGCTCGACCGCTCACTCCTCCTCGGCAGGGACTGTGCACATACTATACAGCCTGACATTACTTACAATACTTGGAAGCAGGTACCCAACCACGACAATCACACCGGAGAGGTAGGTACGCATGCCCAGTAGACGGAAGGTGACTAGTCCTACAAGGCTGCACCTCAAGTACTACGGTACCTACGGTGATGAATGCCATCGCAGCCATCTACCCACTCCGCGGTGCGACGGCCAGCGGCAAGGTAAGGTCCTTGTAGCAGTCGTCCCTTCAGTATGTCGTAGAGTGGTTCTAAGGTACTCGAGTCCCGTATCTGAGCTGACTTGAAGGTGCAGGCGCGGCAAGGCGGGTCATGACATACAGTACTTACGCTTGCGAGGTGCAACAATAATCCCTGGGGTGATCGATGGCTACCTACCTGCCTTGCCTTGCCTTACCTTACACTATTTGCGCATATGTCGCTTTCTAAATAAAGGATCATTCTAAACCACATCTCATGTGTCTACCTAATCATCGCACCTCAGCCCTCAAGCTTTCTCCTAGACGTTTCTAGGAAAGACACGTGCACATACCGAAAGCAGTAGTATCACTCTCGATATATGTAAGTATGCATACGGTTCCTCAGGAAAAGGCCTTTTGGGGCAATCATTCAATGCAGAATCAATAAAGTAAGCACAAGCAGGCCTTGGCACCCTGCGTTGCCTTGTGACCTGTAGCCGGTGTTGCAACTCGCAAGCAGGTACCCCAATGATGATGTGAACCGCATGGGCTTTCTTGCCCACCTACCTTGTTTTGCTTTCGTTCTAGAGCCTCTCAAGGGCGACATTGGCCGAGGACACCACACCGGACAACCACATGATTCTGCGCCTCTTCCACGCTGCTCATGCTCATGCCTCTGCTGCGCTTGCTCGGCTCGCTTCGTGTTGCCCTTTGGAGTTTGGCATTGAATACTGGGAGTAATAATCGAAGGAGTCTAAGCCTCTAGGAGAGGAAGGGAGGTACGAGCGAGTACTTGGGAAGGTGGAAAGCGTGACTAAGGAATGATTAGAAGCTTTACCTTACCTTACCGTACCTACCCACCTACCTTGCTTTAGAGAACAGCTGAAAAAACGGCCCCTCCTCTTCTCTCGTCGTCTCGTTGCCCAGTCGGTCGCGTGAAACATAATCTTGCACCTGTCAAGTGTCTTCTGGCTAATCATGCTTCCCCAATGACAGTCATACTCAAGGGAGAGACACGCCCGCCACCGACCGCCTCTGCGATAGCTTACTAGAGTGAGTACCTTACTACCTTACCTACCGTACTAGTAAGTATTCGAATGTATTCCATTCACCGACTCTGAAAACTTCTCCCCGGGACAAATCCCCCAACTGTAACTCTGCAAGACCACATCATCGACCACCGAGATAGATCGCGTCTAATAAGCTTCCTCCTCTTACCGTACAGACATAACCCGAAAGCCTCCATCGCGAATCCTACTTTACCTTACCTAGCGATAGTAGTACATAAGCTGCTTGCTCCTTTAGGGAGATTTCTATTTCCGACCTTTCGTGCTCGACTCCCCCTACCGTACCTACCGTGCCTACTCAACTTGAACGTACCTTATACTTTATTTCATTAGTCTCGTTGAAAGGAAAACTCACACAACCGCACCCGTGCATCACAAGTTAAAATATTACATATTGAAGGCCTTGTCCTCGGTGACGCTGAAACCCAGTCCTCGTATCCCTCCCTCTCACGTTTTACACACTCGTTTCGTGTCTTCCTGCTGTGCCCTCGTTTATGACGGCTGGAAACATCAAGCATTTTCATACCGGCTCTTCCTTCGTACCCTTGGCTTGTAATTCCACCGTAACTCTTCAAGTCGCCGTTACCGTCAACCACGCTCGCTTCGAAGGAGAGCTACTGTTTATCTCAAAAGTACCCACGAGGCCAAGGGGTCAGCTCGGACACAGGCAGGCAAGGCTACCGAGGAGCAATAATCCTCTCGAGCTTCTAAATCCCTCTAGGGGTCCGATCCAGTCCGATCCTATTGATCCATCAGAATCCGTCATCGCCTGAGACCATATCTGGAGAGGAAATAGCGCTGCAACGGCTGCTAGTAAAATAAACCCATCGGTTCCTCGTATGATGGCAGGTCCCGGCGGAGGTCCACCTCGTAAGAGCCACACCAAGTCAAGGAAGGGCTGCAAAACCTGCAAACGAAGACATATTCGATGTGACGAGAATTTCCCACAGTGGTATGTCGGATCACTGACCCATTGCCTTCGACTCCTGGCTAACCGCATGGAACAGCCGGAATTGCACAAAGCACAATTGCAGATGCGACTACATGGACAATCCCGCCCCCCCCGAAGATCCAACGAGATATCCCAAAGTACCCAACCTCCTCTGGACGCCGAAAATTGAACGTGAAATCGAAGCTTGGCAACATACCGGCATCTTTCCATTCCTGGAGCTCAACATCCAATCCTTCCAGCACTTCAGTAGGCTCTCCGCGGTTGATCTGCGGTTGATTTACCACCTGTCAAGCATCTATCGGGATATGCATCATTCCAATTTTGTGCAGTGCACACTGTGGGTGCAGCAGATACCGAGGTATGGGACTGTTCTTGTTGCTCTTATACGTCGACCTCAGCTCACGGCATACCACTAGTTTTCTTGATGCAGCTGTAGGATACGATTTCGTGATGAGCTCTATCTTAGCTTTCTCAGCTACTCATCTGGGATGGATAACCAACTCTACCGAGACTAAGAATCTTGCTTATTATCACCGCGGAGTGGCACTCAAGGGCCTACATGGTGCTATTGGTAAATTCTCGAGACAAAACTCTGATCCCGTATTGGCAGCCTCGATCTTGCTCTCATGGCAGGCAGCTGACTGGTAAGGTACACGCTCTACTTATTTTGGAAGCCACTAATCGAAGCCATTCAGGGGTGATTGGACCTCGCTGATGCGAGGAATTTCCACGGTAAGGAAAATGCAATCAACGTCTGCAGTCATGATCTCACTCTACGCAGGTCGTTTCATCTATGAGTCCATGGAAGGACAGCTCAAGGTTCGTATCTTACATCGAGGACAACCCTGGTTTCTTCTCACAAAGAAGTCTGCAACCCTCCACACTTTCTTTGGACGACGAATCGTTGTTTCTAGCGACAGGTGCGCTTCAACGATTGTCCACTCGCCTGGCGAATCACCATCCGCTTTCTCGTCATCTCCACGAAATGCTCGAATTTACCCGCGAAATCCAAACCTACAGCGCTACGATGCAAAGCGACCAAATCTTCGAGAAATTGCAACCCCTACGATCATGGCTTTTCTGGATGCCTGTAACTTTGATTCAAGCCGACGAGATCGAAAGCTCAGCCATGATCCTCCTCGCCCAACTGTATACGATAGCTCTTGCCGTTGACTCTTCGCTCCCCGAGCTCGGTGGTGCGGCTCTTGGATCTCTGACCGTTGGTGCGATCCAGGAAATTGACAGCAAGCTCCGCTACACTCGGGGTACCAGGCGCCTTGGAGACTTGGACCCTGCAGATCTGGACGGCATGATGCAGTTCTCACGCTTGATGCTCGCCAGACATCGGCTTGAGAACACGGAGAGCCACGACACATCTCGGATACACCTACAAGGACAGCACAGCCCATATGGCTTCCAGCATTTAAGCCTTGGGTCTCAACCGGGTACTCCCAGCTTCCAGCCTGGAACCCCGGCTGGCTATCCAAACGGTTTTCCAGGTCCATTCCCAATGATTCCGAACCGCAGCATGGAAGATTTGAGTGCTCCCGCATCTCCGTTTCTTCGCTATGAGTCGCCGTCATCGCAGCGGAACTCGCAGCACTTCGAGCACTCACCAAGACTGAGCGACGGTTCTTTCGATAACCGTTCACTATCGGCATATAGTTTCCGGGGCGAGTCGCCCGCTTATTCTCCAGGGTATACTGGCGATGAGCAAGCTTTTACGTTTGGAGGACACTCGCCGAGCTATAGCAATGAGTTTGTGGCCCCGATATTGTGGGCGTGATAGCGGACCTAACCCGAGAACCAGGACACCCCAGTACGATGAAACTTTACAGAAAGGTAAGGAACGACGATTCCAATGAGGGATCTTATTCTGCTTGTTTGATACAAGCATGTGGACATGATAAGATTCTGCGCTGGCTTTGACTGATTGGTGTTGACGAGACGAAAATGATGATGCAGCAATGGATTTGAAGTACTGATAATGCAATATTAGCAAGCGGGAGTCAAATATTGAAAGAGCTTTGATGACATTGGGACATTTCTAAAGCGGCATTTTGATGGAGTATCTGGTTCTGGGATGGTTCCTCTTTTAGCAGATCACTAGGATATTGACTATCATAGTGTCTAATAGTTATTCAATAGGTAATGCTTCTGCTCGTTATGGCCGCCTGAAGCCAAAGCACAATCCTGTAGATTAATCCGGTATGACCAAACACGGTGCATGTTATGAAGCCTTGGCTTTTCTATGACAGCGAATCCGTTTGGATTGTTGTTGATTTCGCTTGGTGGTAGAGGATCCAGTTCCGTCCTGGATTTTCTTCAAGATCCCTGAGACAGCTCCACGATACTACACTAGAATGTCTGCAGGATGGAACACAATCGAGTCTGATGCGGTGGATACAAGACGTCTTATCATCTTTATAATCCGGTTGACTGACTTGTTCAGGGTGTCTTTACCTATCTAATCGACAGCTTAGGCGTCAAAGACGTCCAATTCGAAGAGCTTGTAGCCCTCGACCCGGAATTCCTGCGGCAGCAAAGGTGCGCTGTATCCCAAAGCCCACCCAGAAAGCACTTCTAACACACCCGTTTTCCAACAGTCCTGTCTACGGCGTTATATTCCTTTTCAAGTACCCCACCGGTGAAAAGCCCACCGATGTGCCCAAAGATGGCCAGTTCGATTTCGAGGCGGTAGAGAACCTCTTCTTTGCTGCGCAGACGATTCAGAACGCATGCGGTACCCAAGCGCTGCTATCGGTTCTCTTGAACAAGCAAGACCAGGTGGAAATCGGTCCGCAGCTTAAAGAATTCAAAGAATTCACGGGCGCTTTCCCTTCCGATGTATGCACCGCTACTAGAAATTCTCTACGGCTTATTGCAAGCTGACCCCACCCTTGCAGCTACGAGGGGAAGCTCTCTCGAACTCGGAGCTGATCCGAGATGTCCACAACTCCTTTGCCCGTTCCTCGCCCTTCATCGACGAAGCCCAGCGGCAAGCAACAGAAGATGATGATGTCTACCACTTCATCGCCTACACCCCCATCAACGCTGTCCTCTACGAACTCGACGGCCTGCAACCCGCCCCCATTTCCCACGGCAGCTGCACGTTTGGTGAATTCCCAGACAAAGTGATACCGGTCCTACAACGGCGGATAGAGCGCTACCCAGCGCACGAGATACGCTTTAATCTCCTCGCTATGGTGCGCGACCTGCGTCTACGCGCGCGAGAGATCGGAGACCAGGACTGGCTGTATCGGGAGGAGCAGAAAAGGAACGCGTGGCAGTGGGAAAACTCTCTGAGGAGACATAACTTTATTGGGTTTATCGGGGAGATGCTAAAGGGTGTTGTTGGGGTCAAATTAGAGGATGGTGAAGAAGCTTATGGGAAATGGGTTGAGGAGGCTAAGGCGAAGACTTTGGCGCGGATACAGGAGAAGCAAAAAGGTGGAGGGAATGCCGAGGAGGCTGAGGCGTGAGTCGTGAGTGGGACAGGCCTTTACGGAATACATGGACGTGGGTCGCCTTAGATATTGGTCAGAACCGAGCCTTATGACACAGTGCCTTCCGATATTTAATTTTAGTAATAGCTAGAGCGTGCATCTTAAGCTTCCCAAGCTTCCTAGACTCGGAAGAAATCTTGCATTGTTAGTTTCGCGATCAAAGTGCAGAACGGGAAAGTTGTCTGAGACTGGTGTCCGCAACACTTCGACGTCGTCGCCCACCCCCCCCTCCCCAGCCTCTGACTCTCCCGCGGTCTCTATTAGACATCTCAGATAAAGATGAAATAAAGGAAATCATTCGCTTAGCAGAATAATTACGAGCAATACAATAAAACATAATTCATGCCAAAGCGATTTAACTTTTATCATTCTTCAGGTCTTGTAAAGTTTTGATGTTCATGTGTTCATGTAATCTTGATAGTGGTATTTTGGTTTTGAGGCGCTTGGGATATCATCTGCAAGACTGCAATGCAGCTGGCTGGCAGGCACACACTACTGCCGGCCCTTGATCCTTGGGTTCTGAAACTCACCAAACCCCACAGGTTGTGCTCCTCCTCACCATCAGCCTAGAGTCACTTCTGGATGCACTCAGCAAATCGAGCACGACCCATCGATGTTTCTATAGAGAGTTCTAGGATGTCGAACACCGAGCCTTCGACAACTCTCGCGACGTCATTCATTCCTAACTACCCTTCACCCACAGACACCTCTCTCGAATGGCAAGACACACCCCCTCATGAAAGCACCAACATTGTCATAAATATCAGCAGCAACAATGGTTCGACTGGTAAGGGGATCCTTATCGGCATGCTCTCGGCCTTTGGTTCTGCTGCCTTCGTCGTACTCATCTTCGCCGTCTTTTACTTTTTCAGGTATACGAGTCGAGGACGGATATTCTTGGATCGGATAGGGAGGCCGGGAGAATATGATGATGAGCAGGCATGGGCAAATGAAGAGGCAGAGGCGCTGGAGGAGATGAGTGACATTGACCGGCTTGAGTATTTGAGGGCGAAGGGTAGGTAGTATACACTTGCTTGTTGACATGAAAGGTCATGCGTGTTCTTGGATGATCACTTGCTGAATATTGATATTCCACAGCGTTCATACAAGCCAACCCACCAGAGTCGTTCCAGACCGATATATCGCTGTCCCAATTCCTAGCTATACAAGAAAAGGGTGTCTCCGCATGGGAATTCGAACCGGAACTGGAAATTGCGAACTGCTTCGTTGAAGGGCGAACAGAGATTGAGTTTTTTGATTCCGAATGTAGTGTTCAAAGCAACCTACCTATACCGAAGCAAAACGAGGTTTATTATTGGGAAGCAAAGATCTACGACAAGCCGGAATCTTCTTTGATAAGTATTGGAATGTCTACCAAACCATATCCACTTTTCAGATTACCAGGCCAGTAACTTCCTATCGCAGGGCTCTTTATTCCTATACTAACCATCACAGGCTGGCACAAATCCTCGATAGCTTACACGTCAACCGGCCATCGCCGCTTCAACCAACCCTTCACCCCTACAGATTACGGTCCCGAATACGTCCAAGGCGACGTAATCGGCGTCGGCTACCGGCCCCGAACTGGCACCGTCTTCTTCACCCGCAATGGCAAAAAACTTGACGACGTCACCCATGGCCTCAAAACCCAGAATCTCTTCCCCACAGTCGGCGCGAACGGGCCTTGTACGGTCCACGTCAACTTTGGCCAAAGCGGATTTGTATTTATAGAAGCGAATGTTAAAAAGTGGGGTTTGGCGCCGATGACAGGGAGTCTAGCCCCCCCGCCACCATACGGGAGTGAGCAGGGAAGTATCCTCCTTGAAGCGGGCCGAGACGGTGGAGGCAATCAAGCCACCCAGTCTTCCTATCCCAGTGTCCGGCACTCACGCTCCCGAAGCGGGCAACCCCGCTCCGCTCCGCCCACGAGCCCTGGGCCTATACGTTCACCTACTGAAATTTCCCTCGCGCAACTGGCTCATATCCCCTCTAGTGAGGACGTTGGCGAGGGCACGAGTCATGATGCGCCTGGGGCTGGTATGGTAAACACCTTAGATTTCCCCGGGCAACCACCGCCAGAGTATACGAGCCCGGAGGGGTCGATTCTGACGAGAAGTCGGAGGAGTAGCGGGGACAACGAGAGGGAAGTAGAACGACCGTTATTGAGGAGTGCGAGTCCGAGACCGGAGGTGCCGAGTTATGATGTGGCGGTGGGGAACGATGATCCGCAGCGAAGGAGAAGGGAGAGGGCTGATGAGTATGAAGATGCGATTTGACGATTGAGCGAGATGTTCTTTCATGATTCTGGGGCTTGCTCGGGGAGTTGAACGAATGCATTGGGCCGGGGTATGTTATGAAATTTTGGCGGCGGATGAATGGAGTTGTATGTTATTGTTTGGCGCCGGAGAGGCTGGTGGGGTTGGGCAGGTGGACGCCGCTGCAAGAAAGCGCACTGTATAGGTGAGGCTTAGGTGGGGTCGTTCATGTTGTACTATATAGTCAAAAGATATAGTTCCTACCTTGATGTACATCTCACATGCTTCCTCCAACGCCCTTCAACGGCCCATCCCCCAAGCATGTAGTGGCATGTCTTGCGGAAAATTAGAGACGGGGTCAGATCCGGTCAAGGAAGGAGCATGCTTTTGTCTTACTATCGATATGAGTTTCTTACCTCCGATTTGAAGTAACGGGTCCTCCAACATTCTCCACAAATTCATTTCCTTCAGTTATCAGACGTAACAGCACCATCAAAAAACAGGGTGGGGGTGCATCACCAAATCTGCAGCCGTCCAAGCACCCACGGCCAAACCTACTGCGTTACACTCATTTCAAACTCCCCTCACTGCAGTGCATCTACTCTGCTTTCCAATCACGAACTCATAATAAATCTAGTTTAGGAAGCCTCTTTGGGAGGCGAAGCACGGCAGGGACTGTGTTCTGGTTGTGACTGTGGATGGTGACGGTATAGGAGTGGTGCGGTGAGGGCGATGGGGCTGTTGTTGGAGGATTCAAGGAGGAGGGGGGGAAGGCGTGTTATGTGGGTGGACAATTACCTGGAGATCCAGGGAAGTGGTGGCTTGACGGTCTATCTAATGGTGGACTTGATGGAATGTTATAGTGTAGGAGAGGTAGGCTATGTGCCCAATCATCACCGACAAGTTTGTGAACTTGAGTCCTCGACGCTTCGAACTCTTGTTGGCGGGCCAGGGAGTTGAAGAAACGATGTGTCGACAGTGATGGTCGGTGCATCTCATGGTACGTCGGCTGACGTGGAGGTTTGTGAAATGAGTGGCTTGAAGGTTTAGTTGCACGAAGAGTGATAGTAGTAAAAATGCCAGAAAGCTCAGAGACTCTACACCGCAAATGACTCAGCGGTCTGGAGATTCGAAGCAGTCAATAGTAGGATTGAATGAATAATGGAGGGTGGTACGTTCGGTTGTGGTTTCAGTAGCTTGAAAATGTCTCCACGCATGCCGCACTTGCAGTTCAACAACATGAGGAACCAAGAAATATGGGGCAAGCTTGAAGGGCAAGCTCAGAGGGCAATGCATGTTGCAACGGGATTAAGATTCAGACCAAGAAAAGACCTATGCTAGTCTGAAAAGGAAATGCTTATACATAGCTGAACGTTGAAATTTCTAAAGAACAGGTGAGATACATAGGCCTTATATGGTAGATAGAAAGGAGAAAAGCAATTTGGCTCCTCTTTAGAAGTGACGACTGCATTATCTTTCATAGGCGTTGTTCTGATCACCAATAGTTGTGGTACCATCAGCCAGGTCGAGAACATCCAAGGCCGCATGCAATTCAGTCCATCGCTTCTTGATGATCTCCTGATAGAAGAGGCGAGAGCTTGGTTAGCCAGACTCGCTTTGCCTTTCCCCTACGCTGTTCGGGGGAAATAGCTGATCGGTAACCCAGCATGACAGTAACGAACTCCTAGATTTTTAAGAGAAGGTATATATGAATTGATATCTTAAACCGCTCCTAGGGTATGACTGCTGGTTTTTGTGTCGGTACTCTGTGTGATATGCTGATTGTTGGAAATACGCTTCTTAAAAAGCATACCCACTCCATATACAGCTATTGTTTTCTTTTCAATAGAGCTGTCTACGAGAGGGGTTGGGGCGTGGGTTCCTTCGATTTATCCTGTTCTCGAAGGTACGAGATAGTTAAGATGAAGAACGTCCGTGCTAATGAAGTGGAATAGTTGTTTTCGACGATTAGAACGGATTTAGTTTAGTGTATGAGACTAGCGTAACGAAACCAGAACAACGAGTGCAATCCGATGTGTTCCCAGACAACGATGCACGATCTGGAAGTACATAGGCATTCCTTTATAATCAACCGCCCCCCAACAGGGTGTAGGACTCGCACTTACAAAATACAAACGCAATAGCCCGTCCTTAAGCGAATATCTATTCCTCCGGGTGCTGGCAGTGTACCCTTCCAATCTTGCAGGTAGATAGCATAAGCAAGCAAGCATCAGCGGAAACGCGGCCAATCGCATCCATACGCACTGTCCTTCGTTATCGAATTGGCGGTCGAGGCCAGAAATTGGGCTGTCATCGAGACCGCTGGGGTTAGGCGCTGTGTTCACGGGCAGCGCAAACTGCACTCTGCGTCACCGCAGTGCAGGGCATTTCAGTCGTCATCTCTGGAACCTGGAAGCTAAGATACTCGGAGAAAAGTTCGATGAGAGTTGATGGGGCTGAGGCGGTAGATGCTGGGGGTAATCACTCTAGCCCACCAGCATTTCAGATAATAGTATTGGTGAGTGCGTTAGGTAACAGTCCTTCGTGACGTCTGGCGCCGTCAGTCCATACAGTCGTTATTGGATCAAGCCCCGTTTCTCTATGCGAAATGGAACACTGCGCCAACGTTCAAGTTTGACAGGTGTCTTGGGAGGATCGTGCAGTCGTCCTGCAGCATCGTCTATCTACATTGCATATTGCGGCGCTTGAGTCAACCGCACTATGTAGTTTGTCTTGAAAATTCTTTGTTCCTGTTTGGCTAAGTCCCGCTAATGTGTCATGCGTTAGGGTGCAGGAGGTGGTCCCATCGAAAACAATGTGACGGGTCTTCTAGTCAGATCAACGGCGACCCAGTGGGCCAAAGGCTCTATTTTAGCTGTTGATGGAGGTACACATCTAGCCGCAATTATCAGGGTATTTGAAGAGCATCTGCCAAATGCAATTTCTAAAAGATTGTCTGAGACCTCAGTCCCCACGCACACCAAGGTCGCAGCAATATCTCTTAGCAATGGCACATCCTCACCAACCCTATCACCTCACAGTTCGAGCCGCGCAGGATACTCCAATTCGGCACCAGAGATCAATGGGAATGGAGCAGATTCTCCTGTATCTTACCGAGACATTCCAAAACCAAACATGTCCCTTTCCACAGGCCCATTCGCTGGCCTTGAGCTCCCCCACGAATCTGCTGAGGCAAACGCAGCCTACTTTATCCACAATCTGATCTCGACGTATTTAATAACTCACCCTCATCTAGACCACATATCAGGTTTCGCTATCAACACAGCCTCCTTTCAGCATACATCTCGCCCCAAGAAGCTCGCTGCGCTACCGTCCACTATTGATGCCATCAAAGACCATATATTCAATGACGTAATATGGCCGAATCTGTCGGACGAAGACGGCGGGGTGGGTTTTATAAGCTATTCGCGACTTTCGGAGGGTGGGAACGCTGCATTAGGTGAAGGTCTGGGTCAAGGCTACCTCGAAGTATGTGATGGACTGGCCGTGAAAAGCTGGGGTGTCAGTCACGGTAACTGCACGAAACGCCATATCCACCGCGGAAGCAATGGTGGCGGTATGCAGGAACCGTACTTCCCTCAAGGCTTCCCTGGGAGATCGTCGCGGAGCACGCCCTCACGGAGCCAGAGTCAAGGAACTGCTGTGGATATAAAATGCGTCATCGACAGCACTGCATACTTCTTGCGCGACTATCATACCGGAAATGAAGTATTAATATTTGGTGATGTCGAACCTGATTCTCTTTCAATCTCTCCTAGGAACGCTATGGTATGGCACGACGCTGCGCCAAAAATTAGCGCAGGAGTCCTTACTGGCATACTTATCGAATGCTCCTACGATGATTCTCAGGCTGACGAATTCCTTTTTGGACACCTGACACCACGCCATCTGATAGCGGAGCTTCAGGTTCTTTGTGAGAAAGTTGTTGCTATCAAGCGCAGCGAAGATGCACTGTCCTCACGCAAACGCAAGCGTCAGAGCAACGGTCTTGAAATGTACGGGGATCCGGGCGTTCAAAGCCAACAGGTACGCAACGTACATCAGACACGGCAGAGAACGAGAACTTCGAGTATCAGTCCCTCTGCGCACACCGCAGACGGCTCGTCAACGCCGCGACCACGGCAGACGAAACGAGTGTCAGATGTCAGTCCTACTACTACGCGTTTCTCAGGAGACTCTGCTCTAGATCTGCCGCCAGAACTGGAAGATTCTGATGACAAGATGGATTTTGAGAGTAGGAGAATGCGCAGCCCGCCAGTGCCGATTTCCCGGCGATCGTCGAGCCATCGGCCGTTGGAAGGTCTGCAAATCATCATCATACATGTAAAAGATTCGTTGAAGGATGGCCCTCCCGTTGGTGAGAATATCCTTGCACAATTACAGGAATATGAGAAAGAGGCACAATTAGGGTGTACGTTTTCTATATCGAAGACAGGAACGTCTATTTGGCTTTGATTTAAGGGGAAAGATTATGATACCAGGAGGATGGCGTACGCTTGTGGGGCTTTGGAGGGAATGGGTAAATCTAAGGTCCAGCGAGTGATCTTGGTCCATTCGGACGGCTTATCTTGCAAGGCGTTTTGGGAAGCTGTACTCTAGATGCATTCCAATATTGCTCATCTTGCGTTGAAGACCTATCCGTAGCCCCCACCAAGCTCGTTCCGAGCTACATCTGCTTCGGGATATCCAGAGCAGTTGATTCTGTTACTACAATGTCAAACCTCAAATGGCTAGCAAGCAGACACGATAGCAGGCGGAATAGCGGAAGCAACCAGGGCAGTCGCGAGATAATTATTAGCGTGTGCAGAAAGGTATCGAATCCTTGGCATCGCGTCCCCCCAATTTACTATTGAATTCAGACATTCTTGATATCTCGAAACCTTCGAAGCCTATTTTCGTGTTCAAAACATTCAGCAAGTAAAAATGAAGCTATTCAAAAGCACTTGTTTACTCGTACTGACCTGTCAAATAGCTATGCCTCGCACATTGAATCCCATCCATTCGCTCGAAAATAGTACGCCTTCTACTACTACACTGACGCCCTCTAGCTATCGTCGAAGAGGTTCACTGTCATTTTGATACCGTTTATAATATACAAGAGAACCTATTTATATATCATTCCCCGTGCAGGCCTCAGTTTCGATCCAAGAGCGCTCTTCGCAAAGTCTGCAAGACCGTCGAAGACTCGCTCATAGTCTATCTTGAACAGCAATCATGAGCTATACAGAAAGAGATGATTTGATTTCTATGAAAGAAATGAGGCTTAAATGTTCATAGATTCACGATATCGAGGATTCTGAAGAAGAGACGCTGAAGTAAAAAACAGAGACAACTGTTACGATCCTAGCTACGCACCTTCGTTGGTGGCTATGTTGATGACTATGTTGGTGGCTATTCTGAGGGCTATCGCCGATCGCTCGCCGCTAGGGCATAGGCTTGTTCCGAATAGGGTGCGAATCTGTTTAAAACATGTTTTTTGACTAACTCCTTTAGGCTAGCTCAAAGCATGTTTTAAACACGCTTCTTGAAGGAGGTTTTAAACACAGGGGTGGTTTATATTTAGGGTACCACTAAACATACACCCCTTTTTACTACATTGACGCCCCCCACTTACTACATAAACGCCCCCCGTTTACTACACATACACCCCCCCAGAAAGGTCTAGCGGCTACCCAACTAGGGTTTAGCGGCTCAATAATCATAACAACGCGCACACGTTCTTCTTCATCAACCAACTACTTTACCTACCCACCACCCACCCTACCTCGTCGCCGCCATGGATCTTGCACCCCCTCCAGTGGGTGAGTTCTATGTGAACCACGAAGAGCACATCGCCGCCGCCAATACATGGGCTGGAGCTCACGGTTACGCGCTCAATATCAAACGCTCGAGCAAAAACAAGCGAGGGGTAGGGGTAGGGGTGGGGGAGGTAGGGCGCGGGGCGGTGGTAGAGGTAGAGGGCTAGGTCGAGGAGGTCGAGGGGGTGGAGGGGGTGAAGCTTCGGCTGAGCCTCTGTCCGAACATCAGCAGGAAGCTCCAAACGGTGGAGGCTTCTACGGGGTGTTTCAAATTTGATATGTGGTTGCAAATGTAAATCAGCTTCGAAAAACATATCGACCCCAAAGATACTTAATTTTGGGTGAGCCGCCCATATGAAATCAAGTATCTTTAAGTATGGTGTTCGTCTGTTTCAAAGCTGCCAAACCCTAGCTGGGTAGCCGCTAAACCTATTTGGGGGGGATGTATGTGTAGTAAACGGGGGGCGTTTATGTAGTAAGTGGGGGGCGTCAATGTAGTAAAAAGGGGTGTATGTTTAGTGGTACCCTATATTTATAGTAGCAAATTAATAGAGGGTCAATAGCCTAATAGGCCTGCAGGTTGACCCCTTCACCATGTAAAAGAAGCTTCAAAAGCACCTGGCCGTCGATAATGCTATTCAAATACTCGTTGAGGGTATTCTCGCTCGAAGGATTGAGCCTGGCCATAGCAATTTTCTCCTCCAATAGCCTATCCTCCATTTCACATAGCTTCTCCTCATCGATTTCAACGCTCTGTGTATAGCGGAGTCTCTTCTTCAGCTCACGGGGTCGATTGATGACTCTCGTCTGATATGTATTGCACTGGTTCAGATAACTCTGCTGACGAGAAGCTTCTTTGGCCATCTGCCGGTGACAGTGTAGGCATTGCACGGTATTTCGTCTTCCTGGTATGATTACCTGCTGATAGTTGTCAGCAACAGTCTGATTGACTGGCCTATCACCTCGTTGCGGAGACATTGAGCTATGGGGGATGTCAAAAGGCCTGTAGGCTGTAGGCTGTAGCTGAAGCAGCTGAAGCCTGGAGGTGACAGCGACGCGAAGACAGCAAGGTAATAATTCTTCAATCAATGGCCCTTGTATGCTTACATAATTAAAAGCGTTGTTTAAAACAATAAAAAGCCGCTAGGAGGTTTTAAACACGCTTTTTGTAGAAAAAGCGGTTTTTTTCGTTCCCTAGTTCCGAAGCCAACCCTATTCAGGGTTAGCTTATGTTCTTCTGAGTCATATAGATAGTCGACCCTTCCCTTCTAGATACTTTCCTTCCTTAGCATTTATATACTCGTTACATTACACTCATATGACTCGCTCTATGCTGACCCCTAATGTTACGATCCTAGCTACGCACCTATGTTGGTAGCTATGTTGGTGGCTATGTCGATGACTATGTTCATGACTATCGCCGACCGCTCGTCACTAGACTATCGAATTGTTCCGGAGCCAACCCTATTCAGGGTTAGCTTATGTTTCCCTGAGCCATATAGATAGCCGGCCCTTCCCTCCTAGATACTTTCCTTCCTTAGCATTTATATACTCGTTACATTACACCCATATGACTCGCTCTATGCTGGCCCCTAACACCTAACAACAACGAGTGAGCATCAGACAAAACGATGAGCTGCGATTAAACTGAATTGCCGATCTGTTGCATCTGACGACTGAGCAGCTTGTGTTCGTCAATGAGACTCTGTTCAACGAGACTACGAGATGATGTCATCAAGTCTACGCATCAGTTGATGAATCAGCTTGATATCATGCGAATAGAAGTCGTGAGTATTCCTGAAGTGTTCTTTCAGCGTATACAATCAATGACTATCTACTCTACACTAGTATTCGTGAGAACTGATTCAACGATGAGCTTTCTTTCAATGAATATCGAACGAGTTATTGCGTCATTGCAACGTCTTTTCAGCAGCTTGAAGTGTGATCGTCATAAATAACGTCAGCATACACTGTAACGCTCGTATCGAGAAACTCATTATCTCGCACGAGTGTGAGATATGATATCTGTCATTATATTTCTCGAACTTCAATTTCATTGAGCTCAGTTTCAGTGTGCTGAAAATCTGAGTAAGGCGTCATTTTCACAAGATATGACCTCACTTTGATGAGACATTTGGTGACTTTCTGCACTATGCAGTAGCAAGAAGTCGCTGTGACAGGTTTTCAAAGCAGCATTTCAACTTTCAAGCTGTTAGGGGCCAGCATAGAGCGAGTCAATATGGGTGTCATTTAACTAGAAGATAAATGCTAAGGAAGAAAGGTAGCTACAGGAAAGAAGCTGGCTACATATGTGTGTTCCTCAGTCGACGCTAGGCCCAATAGGGACTAGTCAAGGTGACGGAGCGAGGATAGGCCTGGCAAGGCTAGAAGGCTGAGCCTGGCAAGGCTAGGATCGTGACACAAGCATAGCGTCGATGAGTATATATTTGAGGCGAATATCAAAGCGTTGGAAAGAGAACTGAAAACGGGTAACATAGATTTCGAAGAATATTAGCAGTGTAAAAAATCTGAATAGCTTCATTTTTACTTACTGAAGGTTTTGAACACGGCTTCGAAGGTTTCGAGGTATCAAGAATGTCTGAATTCAATAGTAAATTTGGGGGGGGGAGGGCGCGATGCCAAGGATTCGATACCTTTCTGCACACGCTAATACGTCATCCATGTCACTTTCACAAGAGAGTACTTGCACTGGGTATTCGTCAGGCTGTTCTCTCCAAAAACAAAAATGACAGGTGTAGTACGCAAGTTGGTTATTCTCGCTGCTGTCGATGGCCTCATATTACAGCAGTCAACCCAGCGCAATCAGAGGGCTACACCGAGCCTGCAAATCAAATATAGAACCCACGAAATCACTCCCGCAAGTCTTACTTCACAAGCAAAGGATGAAAGATCAGCCTCATTCGACGCTCATGGCATTGTTGGTAGTCGCCCTTTGAAAAGGTCCTAAGACACCTGCACTGACAGTCATGCGCTTAGGACTCCTAACTATCGCCTCGGTTTCATATCTAATTTCTATTTCGCGCCGAGAGCAAGTCGCTCAGATCCGAGGGTCGCCGATATATACAATTACGGGGGTTACTCTCATCCCCCTATCCTCCCAACAGGACGCTACGAACGCTATAGTACAAGCCAAGGAAAGCTTGAAAAAGGAAGCAGGCGGGCAAGCTAGCCCAGCAACTGACGATAGCGACACTTCAGACAACGAAGAAGTTCCAACTGAGGATGGCCATACCGAGGATGATGAACCTCAACCGGTGGTGACGGCGTCACCAACGGACCAGGATTCAACACCACTGCCAGCAGACAAAGGTGTAAACACTAGTGTCGCTGAAGATGTTATCGGTAGGAAAGGGCAGTACGGACGGTTTGCGGAGAGATGGTTTCGGAAAAGGGGATGGAGTACGGAGAAGAAAAGGGCTCAAGGAATGAGCACTGCTACGATTGAGGACTCCCCGGTTGACGGGCGCATTGTAGATACTGAAAAATCGGATCAAACCTCGTCCTATACATCGGCTATCACGCAGGGCGTAAGTGGCTGGCTCGGGAGTAGAAAAGAAACAGCAGAGCAACCTTTCGATAAAAACCAAATCGAAGCTTCCAATACGCATAATGTTGCAGCCACCCTTCTGCCAAAACTTCTTCGAACAACGAGGATACTCTTTGGATCTCGGAGCTTCTTTTTCTCGTATGAATACGACATTACCAGACGGCTAGGCAGTCAAGAAAATAGGAACCCTAAGATACCAATGCATAAGATCGTGGATTCCCTTGTAAGCTCTCCATTCCACCTTGAACACAGCCACTAGATGCCATCAATAAGGGCTAATCAGCTGCACAAGTTTTTCTGGAATCACCATTTAGCGTCACCGTTCATTGAAGGTGGGCATTACGCGTTTGTGCTTCCACTGATGCAGGGTTTTGTTGGACAGCGGGTTTTTACCATTGATAATACTTCCGAACATCCATCTCAAAGCATACCTGGAGCTTTGGAGGACCCTAAAAACGTCATTGAACTCCAAAACAGTGAAAAGAAAGACGCAAGCTTTCTATTAATATTAATATCACGGAGGTCCGTTCTGAGACCTGGACTACGTTACCTTCGGCGAGGAGTCGATGATGACGGTCATACGGCAAACAGCGTGGAGACGGAGCAAATCCTCTCGAGAGCATCGTGGGGAACTTCAGACAAAACTTACTCGTTTACCCAAATTCGAGGCTCTATACCTTTATTCTTTTCCCAGTCACCGTATTCGTTCAAGCCGGTGCCAGTCCTGCAGCACTCACCGGAGACAAACCAAGTGGCGTTCAAGCGCCATTTCGTGAATATCCAAGCCAAGTACGGGCAGATACAGATTGTTCTACTGGTCGATAAGCATGGCGGCGAGGTGGAGATTGGACAGCAGTACGAGAAGCATACACAGCAACTAAACGAAGAGACTGAGTCTGCCGATAAAAAGCTCGGCATCATCTGGTGGGACTACCACACAGAATGCAGAGGCATGAAATTTGAAAATGTCGTTAAGTTAATGGACCTCCTAGACTCCAAAATCGAACACTTTGGCTGGACCGTCATCCTCAACAGCACAATAGTTCGCAAACAGGCCGGCGTCCTCCGCACAAGTTGCATGGACTGCCTCGACCGTACCAACGTTGTCCAGTCCGCGTGCGCCCAACGTGTCCTTGAATACCAACTCAAAGGAGAAGGCCTAGAAGTAAACCTGCAGAATGATCCCACAACCCAGTGGTTCAATACCCTCTGGGCCGACAACGGCGACGCGATATCAAAACAGTATTCCTCGACCGCTGCGCTTAAAGGCGACTATACGAGAACCCGAAAACGCAATTACAGGGGGGCGCTGAATGATTTTGGGCTCACGCTGAGCAGGTATTATAACAACATTGTAAATGACTACTTTTCGCAAGCGGCAATCGACTATTTATTGGGCAATGTGACGGTGCAGGTCTTTGAAGAATTTGAGGCGGATATGATGAGTGGGGATCCGGCGATGTCGATGCCGAAAGTGCGCGCCAATGCTATTAACACCAGCTCCACAATTGTCATCGCCGACCGAAGCGAAGACCTAATTGGTGGCTGGACCCTGCTGAGCCCGCGAGAAACAGATACGGTTCGGACGTTCCCGTTCGAAGAAGTGGTTCTGCTGGTAACGGACGCGGCACTTTATACTGTCCGATTTGATTGGGATATGGAGAAGGTGTCGTCGTTCGAGAGGGTCGATCTGAGGAGCATCGTGGGTATTGTTTGTGGGACTTACATCACGTCGACGTTGGCGGCGGCGCAGTCGGATGAGCAGAAGAATGTGGGATTCGTGGTTAAGTACCGGCCTGGGAAGGAGGATATTGCTAGGGTAAACACCAGGTCACTAAATACGGTCGTGGACGCGGAAGGAAAGACCAACGAGGAAGGAGCTCAGCAGCAGGATGAATCTTCTCGACCCAAGGATGAGAGTAAGAGCGACAAAGACGACCCCTCAACCCTGAAAATCCTTGCCTTCAAAGCCCTCCCCGCTCACTCCAGCCTTGCCTCCTCCTCATCACTTCCAACCCACACCCTCAGCGAACGAGAACTCATAATGAATATCTGCGAGGAGATCCAAAAGGCCGCCGGTGGCTCTAGTGGTGAAGGGAAAGATGAAAAAGTAAAGGAGGAGAAAGTGCTTATAGAGGATACCGGGATCATCAGCTTGGCAGATGCAAGAAAGAGTACAGGGCTGTTGGAGCAGTGGAGCCATTCCTTGAAGAAGTTAGTATGGGCATAAGTGACAACGATGAGGAAAGCAAGAGTGTAAGGGGAGTGTTGGACAGGAAGTGGACTATGTAGGGAGCGCTTTAGTGAGGGAGACACATTGAACCAGCGAGAATAGAAACGCGCAGTGGAGAATCCGAAGAGCTGTAGTTGTTTGGAAAGAGCTTATTTTCGATCCACTGGAGAGGGCGTCGAGCGTACTGGCTATATATGTACGTCAGCAAATATCATGATAATGAAGGATTAATTTTATCAAGTGACTACACTCTGCATTCGGCGTCTTGACGTTGCATGATAGGCTAGTTCGATGTAAATGGTAAAAAGCTTTGTATATACTTAGGGAACCACTAGATGTACACCCCCTCTTCTTACACTCTCTACTTCTTACACCTACACCTTCCTCTTAGTGAAAAAATTGAGAACTTCTGAAATGCAAAAATCAAGTTTTACATAAATGTGATTGTTTGATTCTCAGCTAATATCTCGACTCGCGATGTTAAAAGTAAATAGATAAATGAGCTAGAGAGCTGGATTTTGAAAAGATCACTGTTTCTACTTATGAGATTCGTAAGACAGGTCCGCTTTCATCTGTATCAGAGAAGGCTTAGCGTCATTGAGACAACGTTCACCTCGCCTTCTTCCTCTTCTTCTTTCCTCTTTATCTCAAACCTTCAACTCTGCATCTTCTTCGATTCCTTCTTCGATCTCTCCGAGTGACGATGAAGGAAAGGCAGTTTACTGTGTGTGTGGCGCTAAGGTTAGGAAGCCTCAGCTAACATATTGAGTGAGGGGGTGTAGGTGTAAGAAGAGGTGTACATCTTGGTTCCCTATATTAATCTATTTCTCCTCTATACGAAATCATCTTTACTTCCCCCTCTCCGCACATTCATTCCCCTCTTCTTACGCCAATACAAACAAACTGGATAATCATCATTCTCCATTCAGCGCCACTAGCCAGACCTCTATTGTCGAACGACGTCTTTAAGTTCCATCAGAACCCCTTTCTACCGACCTATCTCTCGGCAATTGATTCATTTGTGCGCGAACTGCAAGGCACCAGAATAGCAAGAGATCTTGTGTCTGTAGAGTTGTGTGAGTATCTCCTGTGTGTTTGGCATTGATACGAATGGTGCTTAATCCTCCAAATCTGATTTCTTGCCACTGAAGAACACAAGAGAGAAGCTGTCTGAAAGTGTTGGATTTTGGATGTATCGAAATATAATTGTCAGTGAGATAAACGAATAGGTAGGGAGGTTAGCGATCTTTGGATCGCTCTGTCTCGGTACTAGAAAACGTCAAGACCCGGTTGTATCGAGTTCTCGCCGCCAGCGACACAACCACATCGTTAGAGGGCCTGTTGTATCGAGGCGTTCCATCTGCTGGTGATACGGATAACGCATCCTTGCAGTTTCTCTCTGTATAAAGATACTCGGTAGTCTCGGTGAACACACCAAACTGAAAACCTCATCACGATGCCGAATCCTTTTCATAGCAGGTAGAAACCCACACACAGTACCACGTTACATATACATACATCATGATATCTTTCCCGCGCCTCTACGGAAACAACCTTCGTGGGTATTCTGCATATGGGGAGATCGTACAACTCCATATGGCCCCAAACGCGGAGATGGAAAGGGAGAAAGGACGCCGACCCATGCTTATAGCTCAACGACGCAGAGAGAGGCGGCTGCGAAAGACTCCGCAGTACCTGCCACCAGCTCCACCACGCCAATCCTGGAAATTGCATCGCTCTCGCGCCAGCAATACGTGCCACACCCCTCTGTTATCGACTAACCTCCTTAAGGTCCATCTCAACGCTCCTGGGTTTCCCATTCATACTTCTCCTCTTTTGACCCTCCTCCTCACTATCCTCCGCCAAATCATGTAAACCGAACCCTCCGTTCTCCTCGTCATAGCTCTGGATCAACCCATCCCTATCCCCCCTCCCTCCAAAACCACCTCCGAGACTCCCCGAACTCACCCGCCTGCCATCGACACTCCTCCTCGCTTGCATGCTGAGTCTCGTCTGCAGGCTCGCGATGCCGTCGGTGGGCACGGCGTCGTCGATGTGGTTGTGCAGGAGTTTGTGGCCGTTGGGATCGCCGCGGGAAAGGTTGAGGAGATAAACGCCTGTGAAGATGACAAGGAAGCCAGAGAGAAGGGAAAGGGTGTTTACGGCGTCAGTGGTGTTGAAACCTTGGAAGAGGATGAACGAGGCGCAAAGGGTGGCGGTTGTGAAGGTCACGTAGTAGAGGGGGTTGACTCTGCGGTTGGGATATCGTCAATTGATTTGTGGAATCGCCAGAAGCCGGGAAGGGCAGAGGAAGGGGCTGGCTTACATCGAGGTAGAAAATTGGCTAAGGGCTTTATTGAAATAATTCATTTGCGTTAGTATACAGACGATTGTAACGATGGCAAACGCATAGGTTGAAGGATGGCTGAATTGGTTGTTCCCATTGAGGGATAATTTCAAGGCAATTCCAAAGGCTTTGACCGACATAACTGATACGGAACCGACTGTCGAACAAATGGATAGGTAAATAAGAGGATTCTTCTTTCCATGCTTTGGGGCGACTCGGTAGATCATAACGCTTGAGAAGATGGCTACTGAGACGCAGTAGAACAGGAAAGCTGGTAAATAGAGTAAGCTAATATATTCCATCAAGGATATCAGAGTAGGTCATACGAAGTTGTATAGCATATTGCAGTATTTCGTCGACAGTCTGTATCTCCTTATCTGGTGGTGCATGCAACACTATTATCACGGACCCTATCAAGCACATGGCACATCCAAGCTTCCCCAAGGTCCCTAGCTCTTCCTTGAGGAAATATGACCCTAGCACAGCCCCTATAAGAACACTGAGTGCTCCTAGCGGTGTGACCAGAATTGCTGGCGCAAACGCATATGCCGCGAAATTGGCGATTTCACCGATAACCAAGGTTATGATCCCACCCCACCATGTTGGGCTTTTCAAGTACGCAAATCCATCTCCTTCGAATCCATGCCGTTCACTCGCTTCAAGTAGCCCCTTTTTTGTTATCACAAAGCTTGTTCCTATCGCCATGGTGGAGACCATGGCCAAAGCCAGGCCAACGTATTTGTCTTCTACCATTATTTTATATGTTTCCCAACGAATTTCCTGGAAGCTTTAGGGTAGGGAGCCGCTCCTTAGTTTCTTCCCCCGCTTGGAGAGGGCACGTGAAGCCAGCTCTGCGTGCCTTTGTTTTCCTCGATGCCAAACTAACTATCTCCCCTCAATCTCCCATAAGGCTCATATATCGGAGGCAGACGCTGAGTCTGTGCGTCGACTGTGAAGACAAATCCGAGGGTCAAGGAATGTATGCGACAATGGTAGATTGCGGTGCAGTGCGCTAAGAAATGCTGTCAGGCCGGTTCACGGCGCACAGCTTATAGAGGTGTCAGCACTGATGTAACGAATGTGAGGACCGTAAAACTCTTGAGGTGGACAGCGGTGGAAAAGTAGAGACCACGAAATGAGGAGGGCGTGTTCTTCAAGGTACCTACGCGGACGAGGAAGGGTTGATCGCTTCTATTTCGGGACAGAGCGGGAAGTAACTTTATCGAGGATAGTGCGAAATCGGCATCACGAATGCGTCGAGGCGTCCCTGGCCCTCAACAAAGGGGGCACAAGAGCAATGCGCGAGCACAAGGCAGCTTCGAGTGAAGGGACAGATTAAATTGATTTATCAATGATCTCTAATGCGCACATCCTATGCAAGACCCGTAAGATCTGGTGCTCTACAGCTTCCCGGGCTGAGCCGCATTAATTGGTATTAAGGCACCCGAGGCCAACTAACGTTTGGGCCTCCTACCATCTGCACCACGACAAAGAACCAACGCAAAGAAGAAAAAGACGCTGTCCTCAAGCGCGCGGATGAAATTCCCGGATTCAAATCCGGAATGTTAGTGAGCCAACCTTGCAAAGAAGAAGTGAGTTTGTCGGGTACCGTAGGAACGCAAACGAATCAGGGGTATCATTTCAGGGGACGAACTGGGGAAACGGTGGGAATGGCATACCTACGCCTGCCAGAAACTTACATTCGAAACTTACCTTACCATGCAGTGTGTGCCCAGAATCATGGCGTAACCTGTAGTATCCTAGCGGGTGTCGTCCCGCATTGGCTCTCGGTCCTATTTCGAAGATGCGTCAACCAGTCTGAACTGATTATCCAGGCTATATTCACGAGATCGTTCTATAGATGGAGTTCGGATGGACCGAAGAAGATGTCCGGTACGCCGGTTCATTGATAATGTGGGTTGAAGCAGTGCAACAAATTCAGATGAGGAAAGCATGGCGGTGGCATTGGAATCGTATTCATCCTGAGCGGATACGTTTGAGATCTATTGAAACAGCCGTTAATTAAAATTAAATGGGTGAGGAGGTCCCGGAACAAGTCTTACCTTGGGGATCGTCTTCTCGATCGCTCCGCGTGCGCTTCAGGGAACCCGGGCTTGAGCGCAGAACGTGCTCAGCTGATATCTTCGATGACGGTTCCTCGTCCTCATAGTTAATCTCGTCTATATCTTCGGTAAGCTTCTGATCGGGTTCTTGGTCCTGATCCGGATTACGCTCGTAGCCATTGCTTAGGGTTCCATTGGTCTTCAGGGACTCTGTACTCTCGCCACTGTCTGTATGGTCTACAGTGAAGTAAATATCATCCTCGTAGCTTTCTTCGTGTTCATCAAGCCCGAATTGCGAGTCTCCTCCATGATAATCATGTGGAGGCTCGTTGGCTTGAATATCTTCTACCTGATAAGCTTCACCTCGGTATCCTTTGGTCGATTTGTGTATGAGGTTTGGTTCTGTGAGTTGTGTCTCGGCTGGCAGATCCTCACCATCCGTCCCTTCGTCTGGACTATCAGGCTCGTCTTCAAGACTAGGGCCAGATGTATCCAATTGCTCATGCTCATGCTCTTCCTGTTCATCAATTTCGAGCTCGAGGCCTTCAGCTTCTTGACCAACATCCAAGAAATCATCATCTCCAGCTCCAATACTTTCGTTGGGCCCTCTGCTGTTGATTTCGTTCTCTTCGACTACGCCACAAATATCATCCGTGGTTTGGTCTTGCCCGGTGGATCCCCGATGATGATCGTCATTATGTAGCTGGTCATTGATAAAAACTGCTGGGTCATTATCTGGTATGTTCTCGGTAGTAGCAGTAGCAAACTCGTCTTTTGAAGCTTCGATACTGTCACCTTGTATAGTGGACGATCTTGTTGAAAATTCGCGATTCGTATCATCTTCAGCTTCTTCAGCTTCTTCAGCTTCTTCATCCTCTTCATCTTCCTCATAGTTAATAAAGTCTTCTTCCTCCGCAGCAGTCTCCTTAGCATCTCGAAGAGCATGCTCATCAACAGCGGCAGATGATGAGACAACAACTTCTTCTTCAACCTTTGGGACCAGGCTTTGCTCTTCCTTTGTACCGCCTTCGTCAAATCTAGCATATTCTCCTCTGCTACCGCTAAGCTGGGCTGCTTGGACATCATCTTCTAAAGGTGTACTGCCACCTTTATGATCAGCATTATATGCTCTCGTGCTACGCGTGGGCTCCTTCAAGTTGTTCTGAGCGTTCCGAGCAATCTTACGACTTTCATCTTCCTTGTCCTCTTCCCTGTCCTCTTCATTGTCCTCTTCCTTTTCTCCGTCATCGTCCCCAACATTAACGGGTCGAATTCTATCTTCCTCCGCATACTTTGGACTATCCCTATTATGTGAGTCATCTCCCCCAACGTCGTCTTGTTCCTCTACATCTTCGGATTGCGGGTCATCTTCATTAGGTGGTTCCAGCAACGAAAGTTGAGAAAAGCCTCTGCCCTCGGCGACTGCATTTATCAGATAACTCATGCGTTGCGAGAACCTAAACCTGGTGTTCAAGGCAATGTAGAGTGGTCCAGGGTTGTCAAGCCCGTCGTAACGATGTAGCTGTATGTATACATCTAGGATCTCAGCGAGAGTAGTAGTAGAAGATTCTGGAGCAAACTACAAAGTAAAAAACGTTAGCGAAACAACAATACGTTGAAGTGTACGAAGGTTTACCTCGCTAAGATGGAGACCCAGGTCTTCTATTTGAATCTCCAGTTCATCTTGTTCACTTATGCTCTCCCCTAGTACTGATCTGCATGCCCCCAGTAGATAATTAATACTTCCAGCAGCATGTTTTTCATCATGGAGAAGATAGGTTTGAGAGTGCTCTTGATCTTGATCAATGGGAGGAAACAAAGACATTTCATTATCTTGGTACACCACGACGACCGGATGGACATAGGGAGGATGTTGCAACAGGTTTATATTGGAAGTTAGCGATTCATCTTGATTAGTGGTAATATCTTGAGATTTTGGAAGTGATACAGAAAGTGCTTGTTCGTCCTCATGGCCGAATAGAAGTCCGGATACATCATCGGGCTTTTGGTCAAAAGCGTCTTCAGCTGCGTCGCTACCACTACTAGAAGCTATCGGGCCATCCTGGAGTTCTCCAGGCCAGTCGTTGCCTTGTGAACTCGTAACGTGCGGGTCAGCATTGGCCTGACTTTCGATACCTCCAGAATCTAGTTGTAATGTAGGTTCCTGAGTGTCTCTGAGATATTGTACACTGCTTTGCTGAAGCTCCTGCTGGGCATAAGATGCATCAGTTTTCCTTTGGAGCGGCACTTCGGCCTCTGACTGCACAGATTGTGTCACGGTGCTCTCCCCCACAGTTGCGATAATGATATCTGCGCTATCACCTATTGTTGATTCCTCAGCATCTTCTAGGTCCTCGTCATGTACGGAACGGCTCTCCTGGAATTCTCCGGATGGATATTCATCGTCAAACATTTCGTCGTCATTGCCAGCCTGTGGCGCTTCTACATCAGGTAGCTCTTGGTCTATCACTGATATGAGATCCTCCGCCATGAGGTCATCCTCACTCTCTTGTAAAAGGTCATTCGCCATAAGATCAATGTCGATATCTTCAGCGTTTGCAAGTGGCTTCATCTCAGAAGAAAGCTCCATCGGATCTTCTGCAGTTATCATATCGAGTTGAGAGATCCCTGGTTCTTGAAACGAAGCCATGGAATAGGAGACAAAGTGTCACAAGAGTATGTGTGCAGAAACTTTGGGCGTGCAATATGGTGGCTTTCGCGCGATGCTTGTTTTCCGTTAAGACAGCCGAAGCTTAAAGATACTAGATGTATTACTTGAGGCTGAGGGCTGAAGTCGTGTTTGCATTTATAATGAGATGGTGAAGTGAGGTAACCTAACGTTTCGAAGGATACTGACAAACGTTCAAAGGGTAGGAAGTCATGTCTTCCAAGAGAGTGCGAAGACTAGTTTGGGCGTGAAACAACACTGTGAGCTCAGCTTCCGAAGGTCGGTGTCAGAGTTGAAGGTGTCACTCAGTCCGTTACTCAAGGGTCGCGAAAGATGCTTTGACAAGGGGAGTCAGAGGTCGGTGGGCCGAATGCAGCAAGCCGTATTAATACAGATTTACGCTAGCATTACACCCATGTAATTTTGGACCTCTCAAACCACATTTCAATTTGTCGAGGTGGTGCGAAAGGTCCTGGTCGGAATAAGTTCTACATGAATCCTTGATTTTGCCCTGTGGAGTGTACAAAGATCGAATACTGTGCAATGTCAACGGGACAAGCGGCTTCCTATCCTTAGAACTCCGCAGCTATGGTATCTCCTACTGCCGCCAAAGCTACGTGCAACTGACCAAGTTCAGGTAGTACTTGCGGCTTCAATATGCACTAGGGGGGGTAAAGCGGTGCTTTCGCGTCAATTTCGAGAGGTTGCTCGCTCGAGGATCGAAGGACTTCTGGCCTCATTCCCAAAGCTAGCCGACTCATCGACGCAGCACACTACTGTAGAGCAAGACAATGTTCGCTACGTGTACCAACCGCTCGATGAGCTCTACATGGTCCTTATTACCAACCGACAGTCCAATATCTTACAGGATATCGACTCCTTGCATCTGTTCGCACAAGTTGTCACCAGCATTTGCAAGAGCCTGGATGAGAGAGAAATACTGCGAAATGCGTATGAATTGCTCAGCGCATTCGACGAGCTTGTAACGTTAGGCTACAGGGAGAACCTATCATTGGGCCAGATCAAGACGTTTCTGGAGATGGAAAGCCACGAAGAGAGGATACAAGAAATCATTTCGAGGGTACGCTTCCGCCATTTGTTCTTGCGGGAGTCGGGTTATTATATTAATCTATTGATACAGAACAAGGAATTAGAAGCTACAGAAGAACGTAAGAGGAAAGCAAAGCAGCTCGATTTACAACGAAAAGAGATGGCTCGCAGTGGCAGGGGGGTCGCCTCTCGTGCGCCATCGTACCCAACATACACTCCACCTTCTCGACCTGCTGGCACCGACACTTATGACAGCTATGAGGCGGAGAAAAACAAATCTTTCAAGTTTGTTAATCTTTCTTATAACCAGCTGGTCATGTGCTGACTCCAACAAAGAACAACAGCCCCGAAAGGGAAGGGCATGCAACTTGGGAAAAAGTCGAAGACGACCGACATGTTTGAGCGAGTGAGGGGAGATCTTGGCGCCCAAGCTGAGGAAACGGTACCCCTGATGTCGAACTCGCAGCCTATACTGCCAGCTGAAGCTACTCCTTCATCACGCCTCTCCGCATCAATTGACCGCGACGCGATCCATGTTACGGTTGCAGAGAGCATATCAGCGAAGCTGTCAAGAGAAGGATCATTAAAGTCTTTTAATGTCAAAGGCGACCTACAACTACGCATCACCGATCCATCATTGACAAAAGTGAAGCTTGACCTGACCGCTAATGCAACCCACAATGCCCAATTCCGAACCCACCCTAATGTGGACAAAGGGCTCTTCAATGGCTCGAAGACTATCCAGCTTCGGGATAATTCCAAGGGATTCCCGGTAAATAACTCTGTTGGTGTCCTACGCTGGAGTGCAAGCGCTGTAGTAGACGCGAATGATGTTCTTCCTATCACTTTCACGGTCTGGGTTAATAAAGGCTCTGGCGAATCCTGGACCATCACTGTCGAATATGAGTTGTCAGGAGGAGACAGTCTTCATGATGTGGTTGTGACAATTCCTTATGCAACCAGTGAACCGGCAGTATCGAGCTTTGACGCTGTGTACGAAGTCTCAGGTGATAGCCTGGATTGGACAATTGGCTCAGTGAACGAATCCAATGCGACTGGCTCGTTTGAGTTCGAAGCACAAGCCGAAGATGACGCAGAATTTTTCCCCATGAGCGTGCGGTTTTCCAAGAGCAAACCATTTGTGGATGTAGACGTAAGGTCGTTCCCACAACTATTTGGCCTGAACTAATGCAGCACTTAACAGATCAACTCTGTCACACTGATCGACATGGATCAAGATATGTCTTTCACAAAGGACATCAAGTCCGCAGCGGACTCATACTTAATAGAGTAACGCCGAGGACTCCTGAATGACTCTATGCTCAAGGCTTAGGAACGGAGTTCTGTTCATCTTCGGTAACTTCGATGATGCCCCTTGGCAATATAGCATGGCATGCTTAGAGATTGTGATCTGTCGTGGACTATGGTCAAAAGCACTGTAGCATAGCTAGACCAGTCTCAAGTAGTTCTCTACTGAGTAATATTACCTGAATTTTCACTACTTTTACTCAGATAAACCCTGCCTCAAACTAATAGGGTTTCTATTTTAATCGAGCTGCCTCAAAGAATTGCGCTGCCGCGCGAGCCGTAGACACAATAATTTCACCAAGTCGATATCCAGAACAATGCACTTAGAATAGTTGAGCTATAATGCGCGTTTCAAACAGCCTGAAAAAGATTATCTAGAATAGCAGTAATCATGGACTCAACACCCGTTAGTAACAAATCTAACGCGTGCACTCCTGCGTCACAGTCGGCCTGATATGAAGGGATCCAGTGCGAGTTCCTGAAACAATGAATACCGCATTTGTATGACTTACATTTGCATACCGCGTGTCAAAATCGAACCAGAGTCAGTCATGCTGAACATGTTGGCCGAGAAAATCGTTCTATCTGCCATAAATGCAGAGCATTTGGCATACTGCCCATCCATGGATCTCATCGCCCTGGCTACAATTGATGAACAAGTCCACGTCCACAGATTGAATGGTCAGAGAGTCTTTGGAGTAGCAAACAAACAATCCGAAGCGAAGATCAAGGGAGTGCAATGGAAGCCAAACGGTAAGGCCTGATGCGGTACTGCTTCTTTCTAGACTTCTATATCACTCTCTACGCCGTTCCTTATACTGAAAAACCATCCAGGTCAAATCCTTGCTGTTGCATATAGCAACCACACTCTTTGCTTGGCAAGTGCCCATACAGGGAAAGTGATGCATCAAATAGACTGCTCGGCACACTCCGCATCTCAAATCTGCTGCTTGGGCTGGGGCATCAACTTCACGGATACCCATGCCGTGAGAACCCGGCTAGAAAAGTCAGGCATGGAAAAAGACTTAGATGATGTACTGAGCGAAGGAACCCAGTCGAGTATTTTGGACTCTTTAACGGATCTACCCCTAGATCTGGCCTTTCTTGACATCGAAGGGATTTTGCCTAAGCTGAGTACTTTGGCTATGGGAGGAAACGCGTATGTGAATATCTTAGGATAGAAACAGCTGCAGAGGCTGAATTCTAATAGTGATGACGTGTTTGCTTCCAGAGCGTCCTTGGATACTATTTTCCAGCCTTTGACAAAGAGCTCCACTGATTCAGCCGATATTCTCGTTGTAGGTTTTGAGGATGGTACAGTTTATCTAAGTATTTACGACTTCTTTGAGATTGGCAGCTTCAGTCTCCTGCAAGCATCCCGGGCTTTGAAGAACAGCAAGCCCATAATGCATTGCTCCCACCCTTATTCAACAACGCACCCGTTATTGGTATCAGCTTCTGTGAATGGGGCACAAGAGCTTTTAGTTGTGCCGCTTGATCTTCGTTTGATATCCAGTGCCGGAAGGTATCTGTCACTTCTAGCCTCAAAATCTACCCAATTACACAACATTCTACGCTACGTGCACCAAGTCCAGAGACAAATGTATAGCGAGTTCAAGATCTCTCAAGATTTGCCCACCAGGTTCATTCGGAATATAGAAGAAGCCCTGCGAGAGAAGTGCGACTGCACTTGGGTGCAGGCTGCTTATCATCTCGTCGTTACTGGCAATTGCTATCCTCCAGTTAAAGAATGGCTGGTCGATGAACTGGGGGAGCGGGTATGATAAAATCCCAACAGTTGTGGTTCAATAATTAGCTTACGTTTAGAAGGGGTATAAGAGATGGGAAAAAGCGGCTGTTACAGGTTACGAAAACGTGAGGCGTCTTGCCCACGAAAATCTGATACCTGCTTTGGAACGATTTTGTGTACTGTTAAGTCGACTGCGAGGTTTGTCCAGATTTCAGGACTCAAATGCCACGCTCGGCCTCTCTACCCAAGAACTGGACAACATCCTCGACACCGTGAACTGTGTGCAATTGCTGGCACACCACATCTTGATCTGTGCTCGGTCCGAGCTTCGTCAATTTACGGCATTCTCGGCGTGGCTACGCCTCGAGATCGAATTGCAATCCGCGGATGCAAGCTCAACATCTGCAAATGAGGCAACCGATAAAGATTTCAATATTGACCACACGAGCACGCTAGAGTATATTCAAGGTGTTATGATGCAGAGCCAGCTTATTGGCTACTTTAATATGCAGTCACAAGGCGATCAGAAACAGCAACGGGACCTATCAGCAGAGGGACGATCATTTTTTGAAGTATACAAGCGTGAACTCAAAGACCTGAGTAATCACATCACTCCACAGAAGCAACTTCCGGGCCTTGAAGAATTAATTTCCCATCTAGATACACAGTGCAATCTGATGTTTGCTAGAATCGCTGAAACACAGAGAAGAAATGTCAGGTTGGGTACTCCAATATCACTTGGGGCAGATATTCCAGCGTGCATGGATTTGAGAATGATAATAGAGGTAGGAGAAATTTTCGGAATGCGCGTATAGGAGAATACTAAGTACTTGCTCACATAGCAAGACAAAGAGAGCAACGCCGAGGAATACGTATTACATGTCGTGCTAGGTCCTACGCACTCACAAGATGGCAGTAAGCCTTCAAATTCCTTTCCCACGCTGACCTCTGTAACTTGAAAACTAGTACGGATTTTCAGGGTCATACTTAATATATCAAACGGCATGAGCTCCACTCACAGTCTTGAGTGTGCTTGGGTTCGAATGCCAATGCCGATTGAAAGTGTTCGAGATGTGAAATTCGTTGACGATGAGGCATTAATGGTCGCCGTCTCGGACGAATGTGAGTGCTTTTGCTCCAATATCAGTACTATAGGCTAATCTAGAATCGATAGCTTCGTCTCGTTTATTCAGTATTGATTACCGTAAGAAAACAGATGCTTCAAATGGCTTGAAATACACCACGCAGGCTTTGCAAGGAAAAAGCGTTGCAGAAAGTGCTAAAAGTCTTACTGCGAGCCTCAACCTTCAAAATTCTGAGCAGGCAGCCCAACATACACGGCATACCTTCCCACCTGGTGTTTCTTGGGCCCCCGAAAAGATGGACATTAATGGTCGGAAAGGGAGGCGGGTGATTTGCATTGTCGCTCAGGACAAGAAGCGCTACCGGATGTACGATGTTGATAGCAACCCTGATGTGGAAGAACCAGAAGATGGAAGAGACAGTGAAGGTGATGAGAATATGCTTGAAGAGGAGCCGTGAGGGAACCATTGTCTCTTATGCGTGGCCATGATTGTCTATTAATGACGGCCGTGCAGAACCACGTTTGGTTTAACAGAAAATGGCTGTTCGCGATTCATGCAAAAATCTGACGGGTCCGTCATGAGATGCCATCGAGCTATCAGAGTAATCCGTTGGACCGTGGTATCAGAGTCTTCTTATTCGTATATGCTCAGTGAGACGTGGACTTCGTAGCTTAAGTTTGTTCTCGGATTAGAAGGCCCGCGGGTATCAGCCCTATCTCCCGCAATACGGGTAAGGCTACGGTAGTAAGTAATAAGGATGTATAGGCACGTAGTTCCGAAAGCAGCATGTGAAAAGGAGAGAATCGCGGAGAAAAGGAGCTGAATCATCGTGATAGTAGGGTAAGAATGTGATACGTGTGAGTATAGTTAAGTATAGTCAAAGTTCGACGCGTTGCTGGTGATACGAAAGTGTCGGACTACTGAGTATCAATTCTCGCTTCTTTTTAACTTCCTCTTTCTACACCAATAATCATCCTCCCCTAAGATAGCCTTCACGGCGTTCCGTGTTCCACAATTCCTCGATATCCGCCTGCGCATCACCTTTGGTCACCGCCCGCGATACTTTGACCTCAACGGTCTTACTATAGGATGAACGTGAATCAGGTATTAGAGAGCACGCTCTCACCAGGCAAGTCTACAACGATCTCACCCGAATTTTTCCAAGTACTAAGACACCTTCCACAGATGCTTCCACACGTCAGAATGCCGAGCACCAACTCTCACAAGCTGCTGAGGTTGACTTCGTAAGCACTTCCCGCCCTAGGGAGTTGGACTACAATCCGTTCCTCTCTCCTGACCCAAGTTTTTAGCTAATATTCTACAGCCTACATATCTTACAACGTTAGCAAATGAACTTGCCAACGAACAAGCCCAACCCCATATACGCACGGCGGCCGGAATTGCCCTCAAAAATGCCTTCTCCGCTCGTGAATACGCCCGCCTACGGGAAATGCAGCGGAGGTGGGTTCAACACGTTGATACTAGCGTTAAGAGATCTGTTAAGGAGTTGGCTTTGAAGACACTTGCCTCGAAAGATGCGAGGGCAGGGCAATCTGCGGCGCAATTTGTCTCTTCGATAGCAGCAATCGAAATACCAAGAAACGAATGGCCAGAACTGATGCCTGCCTTGGTAGCAAATGTTGGCGAAGGTGCAGATCACCTTAAGCAAGCCTCTCTCGCCACCATTGGTTACATCTGCGATACTGAAGACACAGAGCTACGGGATAGCCTCGTACAGCACTCGAATGCTATCCTCACAGCTGTAGTGCAAGGCGCACGAAAAGAAGAGTCTAACCTAGATGTGCGTCAGGCTGCTATAGTGGCCTTGGGAGACTCTTTGGAATTCGTGCGAACCAACTTCGAGAACGAAGGTGAACGAAACTACATCATGCAGGTTATCTGTGAAGCGACTCAGTCGGGGGATGCCCGTATTGAGGCTGGTTCATATGGGTGTCTTAATCGGATTATGGGACTTTACTATGACAAGATGCGGTTCTACATGGAGAAGGCACTTTTTGGACTTACTGTCATGGGTATGAAAAGCCAAGAGGAGGATGTTGCCAAGCTTGCTATTGAATTCTGGTGTACGGTCTGCGAAGAGGAAATCGCAATTGAGGATGATAATGCTATGGTATGCATTGACATCTATTCTTCTTAATCGAACTTGCGCGCTAATGGTATTAAAGGCACATGCGGAAGGTTCCGAGGAAATGCGGCCATATTTCAACTTTGCTCGGGTTGCTGCTCGCGAAGTTGTCCCCGTACTTCTCGAGCTCTTAGCGCAGCAAGATGAAGACGCTGGCGATGAGGACTACAACATTTCTAGAGCTGCATATCAATGCTTGCAACTTTATGCTCAGACTGTTGGTGGGGACCTTATTCAGATAGTGCTCGGCTTTGTGGAACAGAACCTACGGCACGCGGATTGGCATTGGCGTGATGCGGCTGTTTCTGCCTTCGGTGCGATCATGGAGGGTCCAGACGAGAAAATGCTTGATCCCTTGATCAAGCAAGCTTTGCCTGTGCTAATTGGCATGATGGACGATAGTGCTGTTCAGGTCAAGGATTCCGCTGCCTACGCATTGGGCCGTATCTGTGAAAATGTTTCAGAAGCCATCGACTCTCAAGTGCACCTACCACCACTTATTGGAGCACTTTTCGCTGGCTTGTCCAGTAGTCCAAAGATGGCAAGCTCCTGCTGCTGGGCACTGATGAATCTTGCCGATAGATTTGCTGGCGAGCCAGGATGCCAAGAGAACCCGCTATCAGCCCACTTCCAGGACAGCGTGACGCATCTTCTAGGTGTGACAGAGAGGTATGATCATAGATCGTCCGTAGATAACTATACTACCGCGAAAGCTGACAAGGTCTGTAGCTCTGAAGCCGACAACCAGCTTCGCATGGCTGCTTATGAGGTTCTCAATGCATTCGTCACAAATTCTGCGAACGACAGCCTACACATTGTAGCCAAGCTATCAGATATCATTCTTCATCGCCTAGAGAATACCATTCCTATGCAGCAGCAGATCGTCAGCGTTGAGGATCGGATCACTCTTGAAGAGATACAGACGAGTTTGACGAGTGTACTTCTTGTAAGTTGCCCTACGCTTTTAATGGATATTGGCTTCGACTCACGCATCTAGGCCATTGTACAGCGTCTGGAAGGAGAAATTAAACCCCAAGCGGATCGTATCATGCATGTGCTTTTACAGCTCTTGAGTACTGTGGGGACAAAATCAAGCGTTCCCGACACCGTATTTGCTGCCGTGGGTGCTCTTGCAAATGCCCTGGAAGCGGACTTCGCCAAATACATGGACCCATTCGTACCGTTCTTGTATAGAGCACTTGGAAACCAGGAGGAGCTTGGACTTTGCGCAATGGCCATCGGTTTGGTTAGCGACGTTGTGAGGGCACTGGGAGAGCTGTCCCAACCATATTGTGATACCTTCATGAACTATTTGCTCAATAACCTCAGAGTGAGTGTATGAATAAAGCTGCCACACGCTGGAAGAGTGCTAACGGGTGCAGAGTACAACTATGAGCAATCAATTCAAGCCAGCGATTCTCCAATGCTTTGGAGACATCGCCCAAGCAATAGGCCCACACTTTGAAAAATACTTGGCAACTGTAGCGGAAGTCCTACAACAAGCAGCCACCATCACGCTAGGCGAACACGGGGCATTCGAAATGCTAGACTACATTATCTCCCTCAGGGAAGGGATAATGGATGCTTGGTCGGGTACAATACTTGCGCTGAAGCATGGAAAAGGTATGTGATACACTGCCCTAATCGGACGCTACTGACAGGTCGAAGCTCAATTATTGACCCCCTACGTTGAATCGATCTTCAAGCTTTTGAACATCGTGGCTTCGGATCCTAATCGGAGCGAAGCTCTTTTGAGATCTGCTATGGGTGTTATCGGGTAAGCATATGGAGGACCATGTTTTCAATGGGATTCTTCTGACCGTGGCACAGTGATTTGGCAGACACGTTTCCGCATGGCGAGTATACAAATTACTTCCATCAAGAATGGATCACGCGCTTGATCAAGGACGTCCGCGCGAATCGTGAATTCCAGACGCGAACCATCGAGGTTGCACGATGGGCACGTGAACAAGTAAAGCGACAGCCTGCCAATTTCCAAGGGGCACAGATGTCCTGAACAAATTGCCTCCAAGCTATGCAGCTACATCAACATGGCCAATGGAAGCATCCGCCAGCACCACGAACGTTCAAGACCTGCTCAAATGCTACACGTCGTCCTTAACCAAGGTTGGGGACAGCCAGTGCAGCATGGCCATACCTACTGAGGTTCTGCAACAACAGTTGGCTTCCACACGAAATGGCTCAACGTATGGCGACTCCCCTTGCGAACCCAGCACATCGAATCCCCACCAGAGCACCAGAATCCCAAACCCCACCACCACGACGCCCATATACCCCTTGTACGACCGTCATGCCATCTGTTCATACAGCACCACCAAGCACTTACCTCAGCACAACACCACCGAACCCAGATCATCCTTCCGACACATCATTAGCATTTATGCGGGCGTTTTCGATTGTTTTGCTCGCTAATGTTCCATGTTCCGAAGTCATGTATGCCCAAGTCAATGTATCCCACCCTTGGTCTGGCGGTTATTTCTACACCTTTACACTAGAGCTTCATTACGTGGTTCAGACCTCATTGGCGGGCCCTACCTGGGCCCAGTCTTGCGACCTAGGTTCGCGTTTAGCGGAATAGATAGAGGTTGCTGGTTAAAACTCACAGAAATCGAGTAGAATACTTGCTGCTCCCTGGTGGTTCACCTTTCAAGGTGATTGCTTTAACGCATGCTGAGAAGGCTGACAACAGAGTAGACTGAACCTATTTAAAAGTAGAATACGCACACCAACAAGTCTTTTAATAACTACGCCCCATTTTCCCAAATGAAGCCTTACATTTTTAATACTCATTATGGCATCGTCTGGATCACGAAATCATTCTCTGGTACCGGCTTGATTGAGAGGTTGAATCGTCGAAGCCAGCGATAAGATTGGTTGGTGCACATATTAATTGTGACAACCTACTCCTACGATCTTTGCAGAATCAACATGGATCATACCAGTGTTGGATATGTAGTAGCTCGTAGTTCTATGCTTCGCTTTGATATTTCTCGAGAATCAACGTCTTTGGAGAGGATGACGTGCGCTATGAAATGCTCGCCGATGCCGGCTAAAACCTTCAGATCACCATCTCTGGAGTGGGCACTAATAAAGTACCCAGGTATGTCCTGATAGACTTAATTGAGCAATCCAGCCGACTAACGATATAAATAGCGAAACAGCATGCTCAAGCAGCCGTACGCCACCTTAACGCATCCGAGGGTTTGATATATCTCCCAGGTACTCAACCTGACTACCGCCAATCTTGAAGACTCGTTTTGTCGAGTACCAGATTCAACGTCTTCTCTTTTCAGGCCAGAGTACCAATCATCGAGGACTCGGACCAAACAAATTTATTTCGCCAGCGGCGCTATTTCTACTATCCTGGTGGCGTCAACGAGGCCGATTGCTACCTAACGTACGATATCAAGCGCGATCAACTTACTTTGTATATTCCCTATATTAGCTCACGAGCGGCCCTTTGGTCTGGCCCAGGATTGACCATCGCAGAGGTCGAAGACAGGTTAGTCGATTCACCGTTGGCAAGCCTTGACTCATGATGGGGATTAGATTTGATGTTGATACTGTACGCCTGACATGGTCTTTGAATAAAGAGATCCAAAACTGGCTCATCTGAAATCGTCAAAGCAGGATTTATGCTCTGCATAAACATCAAGTGCCCCATATAACTTCTCAGAATTATGAAGGCCCAAATGTCGATATCGAATCCTTACAAAATGCGCTTGACGCCTGTCGCGTTGTTGAATCCCAGCATGAAATCTCACTCGTTCGTCATGCTGTCCAGCTTTCTTCGTTAGCCCACCGTAGTATCCTCTATAATATCGTCTCTCTTCAATCTGAACCTGAGGTAGATGCGCATTTCATTGATATTTGCATTTCTCAAGGTGCTAGACGCCGGGCCTACAGCCCGAAATGCAGCGATCTTGCACTATACAAAGAATGACGAAACGCTGAAAGGGAAGGGGCTAGTTTGCATGGACGCAGGGTGCGAGTGGGGATGTTATTCGAGTGATGTCACAAGAACTCTTCCCATCAGCGAGCATCGATGGGCTAGCAAAGAGACAGCCGAAATATACGCTGTAGTGGCAGAAATGGAGGAGCGCTGCATTGAGAAGCTGAAGCCTGGCATTTTATACCTGGATCTATTTATCATCGGATCGCTATCGAAGGACTGCTGCGTTTAGGCATGTTCAAGGCAGAGACTGACGCTAACGTTGTAATGAAGAAGGGTTATAGCAGGGCATTCTTCCCACATGGTTTTGGCCACCACATCGGTCTGGAGGTCCATGATTTAAGTCGACCACCAACTTCGGGCTTACGTCAAGAAGAACGCAAATAGCAAGTAAGGCATGCTCACAGAGAGAAACTCACGAACATTTCCCCAAGTGATTTCCCTGTGCGTTTTCACGAGTCCGTGGGCGAAGGGTTCTGTGGACTAGAGTTATTGAGGATAGAGCTCCTGGAGGAGAACATGGTCCTCACCGTCGAGCTTGGAATATGTAAGTCAACGGCTTAACCCGGAATCCCTTGTAGACTAAGCTAATGTTCCCAGACTTTTCCGCGCCCACATCAGACAACCTTTTCCTCCCCAACCCCACATTCGCATCAGTCATTGACAAGGATGTGCTGCACAGGTACATGCACATTGAAGGTGCAAGAATTGAGGATGACGTCCTGATCACGGCCGAGGGTTTCGAGAACCTGAGAACGGCACCGAAAGGAGCCGAGATGCTGAACATTATCCGCGAAGGTGTGAAGTGTCAGCATAGCATGGATTATTCGTTTCGAGCTTCCTAGCCCTCCCGCGCCATTCGTTAAGTTCAGGGACATCCGTAGCTTACATAGGAGCATTGGTTCGCGTATCAAACCAAGGCGGAGAAGATACATTGCAGGAGAGATGCAAGATCTTGGTAATTATCAGTACAATGGAAAAGCCATTAGGCACACTATAGTGGTAAGACATAGGATTGTCGGACCGGTCTACCGAGATAACATTCAGCATCACTTACCTTGATTGCGAGTAATGGGAGTATTTATGACGATCTGGATCATTTGCTTCTGCAAAACGTGGAGCTTATTAAGGTAAGCTTGTCATGCTATCTGCCTCTCCCAGAAAAGAAATTCCTTCCATAGCTCCTGTTAATAGGTGGCACTACGGGTGCAGAAATTCGATAACCCATAATCAAAAGATGTCCAAATGGAATAATAGAAGCATCGCCTCTAATTCAGTTGCAAATCACGTATAATGAGAAGCGAAGCATTGAAAAAACGAACCTTTGGAATCTGTCAATTTTTGATTTCCCAACCTCAGAGTGCCACTTAGTCTAATGATTGGCCTGGTGTGCACAGTGCCAGGCTATCGGTGGTTGTTTGCTGACTTTTGATATTCTCCTGTTACTGAAGTTGAGAGCGGATGCGGTCTGCGAACGCAGATCCAACAACCGTTTTCCTGACCAACTTGCCCAGAGGATCTGTGCTTTCCCCAATTCTTGCTTAATCGAACTACGTTAGATTTTTCATCGGTTACAAATTGCAGACAAAAGCAGAACAAGACTCTGATCTCCGTGAAGTACATTCAAGATCAGATTATATCCCAAAAGAAATACAAGGCACGGAGAAATGCAGGCATCTTGACTGTTCACCCTTTGTTGATTGCTGGCGGCTTCACAATGGACTATCGCTTGACCGCTAATTTCCCACACTGCTATATCATTCAAGGCACCGCCGCCAGCGGTACCAAATACGACTTCTGCTTCGCTGTTGGCGAATACTTCTGGACTCAAGACACTACAAACTGCATCATCCACTTCTTTTTCACCCAAGATACGGAATGCATCTCCGCTGCAGGGACGAATCCGTGCACGGTGGGGGAGAGTACGGGGATGGGCGGAAATCATTAAATCAGTTTCGCGGCGAGATTTGCATGGCAAGCTGCGAGTCAGAGTTTGCTGGCCGCGACGGTGCGGTCAGGGTGTGATTGGAATGATCTAGTAGGTGCTTTAGGAGATGGTTGTATGAGGTTGAAGGTTTGTGGGTTTTGAGAATCTCTACCAATTGGCTAAATTATCTACTATCCGCAACCCCTAATGAGAATGTTTTGCTCTTGGGTGCATACCATTTACTGTCCCAGTTTTTGGAAGGGTAAAGGGGTAAAGATGATTCCCAGAGGTCGGAATGGAAAGTTCAAATCCCTATGTCTATTTGCTTAGATCTTTGTATCGCACAAATTCTACCGTTGGACCCGAGTCCATGATTTGTGTTATCCAAAGGAGAACAATGAGTCAATTTATCGATTTGATATCTTTACGGAAACGAATTATTGTTCACTGGCTTTTTTGTATACCTGGGTGGATGGAAGACAATGGTCTTGCGAACCATGGAACACTTCTAAAAGCGGCCTGCGTTATTAGACATTTATTGCTATGCACAGAATCGTTTGATGTCAGAAGTCCCCAAACACCACGCTATGCCACAGCCCTTTGCAACTTCAAATCTCTACCAACGGCCGCTGATTTCCCTGAGCTCCACCAGAACTTCCCTCTCCCGCACGCGCACTGGCATTACTGCTCCCTTCGCTCGCCATAACACTACTCTCCGCAGCAGCTGTAGCCCCACCACTACCACCCCCTTCCTCCTCATCCTCGTCATCAGTATACCCTGAATTCCCCCTCACCCCCGACCTTATCCTCTCCTCAATCCTCTCCTGACTCTCCCTCTCCTGCTCCTCAACCTCCTCCCTCAGCTCCCTCTCATGCCGTGCCAGAACCTCCGCAGCGCCACGGGCCGCCATATGGCGTTCCCCAACCCCAGGAACCAGGCTGGCAATGAAGAGCGCAATAGCGCGTTCAACGCGACGGAACATACCGCGGAGGTGCGTCTCATCCCCTCGAACCCTCTGCTCAAGTTCCAACAATCTTCTCTGCGCATTTTCGACTGTAGGTTCTTGGTCCGGGGGAATTCTGTACCCCACCTGATCATTCCTCAACACTCTTTCCATTTGCTCGTTGGTTCCGATGGGCAGTAGACTAGCCGCGTGGTGACGTATAGGTTCCCAGACGTGCTCTAACAGGGGGCGGAAAATGCCCGTTTGGGCAACGAACACCAGGAAAGCGCAGAGGCCAAGGAGGATGGTGCGGCGGTACGAGCCGCCGGCCGTGAAGAAGTAGACGAAGCCGAAAAGACGAATGAAGAGCCAAAGGTGGCCGCCTAGGGGAAGAAGGATACGTAGGAGATCGCGGGCTTGATTCGCTTGTTCTTGGTTTTGTTGTTCTTGTTGTATTTGTTGGGCTTGTTGGGGGTTGGCGTTGTTGGCAGGCGGTTGCTGAGCGTTGGGGTCGGCGAGTTGGGCTGCAGGAGGTTGTGGATGCACCGTGGGTAGTGGCGGGGGAGGGATCACGGTTGGAAAAAGGCCGTGAATCGTTGCTGGATGGGGCCACGGAGTACTGTACAAGCCCGATGGTGAAACTAGGAGAGCCTGAGGTCCATTTGGGGACGAGAGAACGTAGACTGCAGACGAGGAAGCGGGTTGCGGTAGCTGCTGAGGTGGTGGCTGTGGCTGTTCAGCGACGACTCTCATCAGCAGACTTGTCAGACTGGCACGTAATTGATCGGCTTGTATGGATAAGTTATTGAGTCGAGCACGAAGGGTTGCTTCAGCACCCGCCGGCAGAGTTCCCGGTTGGTTTGCCATGGAGTCCAAACGTGCCTGAGTCTGCTGGAAAATGGATTCAGCGGGCGCAGTCCCGCTTGCCAAAGTTGACTCTAGCGCAGCGAGATGCTGTTGAAAAAGTGGCAGTGTGTCGGGTAATGGGGCCCCATTCGCTTGTGGCTGGTTCGTGTGAGAGACTCCGGATGGCCCCGCCGTATGAGAAGTTTGTGGTCTTCCATTGCCGGGCGCTGGAGATGCACGAACATTTGAATCCAGCAAGCCAGGGATTGGGCGCTCGACAGTACCTGCTTGGTTGTTGTTATTATTGGAAATTATAGAAGTACTTTCGACGACCACCCGCCATTCACCGTTTGGACCCTGGTCCTCACGGACCGTTCTAGTGGTAGTTCCTGGTGCAGGAGCTGGGATTGGGGTGTTGGCCACTGCTCCAAGTGCTCCGAGATGTATGTGAGGTGCTGGGCTTCCCAGCACTTGGTTCATAGCTGCACCACCTAGACCCTGAAGCCCGGCTGCAGCTCTTGCTTGTTGCTGCTGGGCTATGATTTGTGGGAAGCCAGATTGCTGCCATTGGCGTGCTTGTACTGGGATTTGAGGCACTCCACCTGGGAGAGTTTGACCAGCTATGGCACCCTGGGCGGCTTGTATTTGGTGCTGGAATAACGCTTGGACTTGGTGGTTGATTACTTGTTGAAGGTGCGGTGGGAGTTGGCCAGGTGGAAGATGGATGCGACCCATTTGCGGCTGTATAGGATTTGCTTGCGGGGCGCTTCCCACACGAGCGGTGGGTTGGGTGGTCTCCGCACCTGCCTGTGCTCCCTGTGGCTGCGCTGGAGACCCTGTCCTTGAAGGCATACTATGCTGTGGATTGTTGAGATGGTTGTGGGCTGGATTTACTGACGTAACAGAAGAGTTGGTATGTGCCCCTGCAGTAGGGGGCAGAACGAGATGTAAGGAAAGAGATTCAGAATTGTCTATCTGTGTTTGTAGGTTAGCTTGGAGCGTGGAGGTTCGGAGAATCAATCGGACAGTATCCTGTGAAAACACTTCTCTTAACGTAAGGTTTTCCTGGACCAACGCTTTGCCTCTATATATCAATCGCTGGCGTTCAGGTCTGGGCCTGCTTGCAACTTTATCACAGATCTCATACTTGAGCTCGCCAATGGTCATAGCTATGGGAAGCACAGGGAAAGTGATCTTATTAGGAACCTCCACCGAAGGCGACAGAACATGGAGTACGATCGTCTGGCGATGAGAGCTGGGTTCCTTCGGCGGAGCTTGGTTTGTTGAGCTTGACCCCTCCATACTAACGTGAAGCAAGCTGTGAAAGGAATGTCCAGGCGTTGTGAGACCAGCGAAAGATTGTTCGAAGATTTTGCAGCTGCGAAACCGATATCACATACTGCTCTACTTGTAAGTGATCTGGCAAGTAGAGTCGTGGGAACGGCAAGTACCGCACCTCCACCACTTGATTAACCGCCCCCCTACCTTAGTCCTACGTCACAGCTTGGGTGGTGTCTCCAATGTCTGAAAAGATTTATGCGGCAGCTTTTCTCTTTCATCTCTAAACTGCAACTATCATCTTGGTAATATGGGACCTTTGCGATTTGGAAACACCTCGCTGTCCCGTACGGTCATCACGCCTAAGCTGTGTTCGCGACCTCTGGACTATACATGCGTTTTCTGCCGGCAAACACGGTCCTCGCCCCGTCGCTTCGCAACATCTGCCAGGAGGTTCAATGGAGAAACAAAGCCGAGTGATAGGGGACCCTTCCGTACAAGGCTTCGTGCTGCCCTCCGCGATACTAAAGTTCAATGGCGCCCTATCCCTATTGGATTAGGCATCGCTTTTCTTGGGGCTGCGCAATTCTACAGGGTACGGCAGCGCGAAAAGAGACGGCAGGAAGAGGAAGAAGTACACAAGAGCAACGAAGGTGATAAAGAGACTACAGGGAGGCTGACAAGGCGAAAAAGTGTACGGCCTAGCGGACCTTGGTAAGACGAGCACTCGATCCAGTGGATTACCAGTGATCCAATATGTCTAATGAATGTATACAGGCAGGTCCAAGTCATGTCGACTCTCCCTCTAAAGGCAGTATCAAGAGTATGGGGTAAATTCAACGAGCTCGAGATTCCCTACTACCTACGTGTACCGGGGTTCAAGTTATATTCTTGGATATTTGGGGTAAAGTGAGACATGAAGAGAACATTGTGGTTCAAACACTGACTATACTTTGCCAGTCTGTCTGAAGTCTCTGAACCTGATCTTTATGTGTATCCTAACCTTGCTTCATTTTTCTATCGTACCCTCAAGCCCGGAGTCCGTCCACTTGACGACAATCCCTCCGCATTGCTATCACCAGCTGATGGCCGTGTTTTGCAATTCGGGATGATTGAGAACGGAGAAGTGGAACAAGTTAAAGGTATGACGTATTCTCTGGAAGCTTTGCTTGGCACCGAGCCGCCAGACTCAGCACATAAGCCTACAATGCAAGGTAAAGGTCCGAGACGCGAACCTTCCTCGGCTAAGATTGGGAACGAAGATATCATCAAATCTGATGAAGAATTTGCCAATGTGAATGGCATATCTTATACCCTACCAAATCTTTTGTCCAGACCGCAAAGTCAAGAAGAATCTCCGGCTATGGATGCTTCTACAACGCCGAAGTATTCTTCAGAGGCTGAGGTCCGTGCTGACCTTGCCTTGGGTGACGGCACCAAATCACCCTGGTTCTCGCCTGTACCTAAGAAGGTACCAATGGCTCTGTACTATCTAGTGGTGTACCTAGCGCCAGGCGATTATCACCGTTTCCACTCCCCAACATCGTGGGTTGTGGAAAAGCGTCGCCACTTCGCCGGGGAATTATTTAGCGTATCTCCCTACTTGCAGCGCACGCTTCCCGGACTCTTCACTTTAAACGAGCGAGTGGTACTACTGGGTCGCTGGCGGTGGGGCTTTTTTAGCTTCACCCCTGTCGGAGCTACAAATGTCGGCTCAATAAAAATCAACTTCGATCGTGAGCTACGCACGAATAGCTTGACGACAGATACGGCGGCAGATCGGGCAGCTGAAGAAGCCGCTAAGCGTGGGGAACCATATTCTGGCTTTGCTGAAGCTACGTACGCACAAGCAAGTAAGCTCTTGGGGGGCCATGCATTACGGAAAGGGGAAGAGATGGGAGGCTTTCAGCTGGGAAGTTCCATAGTCCTGGTCTTTGAGGCGCCGAAAGGCCGCCGTAGAAACTCTGATGAAAGTTGGGAGGAGGGATCCAGAGAGGGTGGTTGGCAATGGGCGGTTGAGCAAGGTCAAAGGGTCAAGTACGGTCAAGCCATCGGATGGGTGGAAGAACCTTCATCGCTCTCGAATTAAGGCTCTGCGAATCATCTGGATGTAGTGTTCGAGTTCTTGGGCTGCGAACATTCGTTTTCGCTTTTACTTTGACCATCTGTACAGCGGACTGTACATCTGAAGATTATCCAATCCCCGCATTCCTCTTGCCCGTACGCAGTGGTCTTTGTCTTGCTTTGGCTTTTCTGGCTTCGACGTTTGTCTACCTAGCGGCATCAAGCATAATGCGGAGCTCTGACTTTATCAAGGTACTTCTGAAGGATCTCCTGCCATTGGAGTAAGGCGTTATTGGCCCACCTCCAACCACTCGTCTTTCAGGTTATTTGCGATTTTTTTCCTTTTGAGCCTGAATGACCCATGTGAAGCTTAATTCTCTGATCTTTACAATCGACAGCGTGCCGGACAGCAGAAGCTCTGTTCCCTACCAACTATCAGGCCTGCAGGCTGCACACTACTTTCCTACATCGGTTGAATCCATCCCCACATTCTCGAGCTTCATTCGATTCATCCGTTATCCGTCATTGACAGTGAAGTTACCTTAGTATGTACCACGTTACCGCCATTCACCTGGATTGTCCTTCTCGTACCTTCCGCTTTGCAACATCATAGCCCGAGACACGGCCGAGTTCAGTAATGACAGCAGTCAATGTTGTAGTACGCATATCCCTTTCTTAAGAAAGGAGCTTAGCTCAATTTGTCTTCGTACGCCATGCTATCTAATGCTTTATCATGATGCTGACTATCTCTCAAGTGGTCGTTCCGGGCATCAGCACACTGTTCTATGGCGCTGAAGCCAAATGAATCAATGCAATAAATACTAATGCTACTAATGTCGATTTGTATGTTCCCGCAAAAGCAAGTGGGCGCAATGAGACCGCGCCTCTTCTTTACGAATGGATGACTGAAGACATCAATGTAAGAAGGCAAACAAAGCCAATAAGATGCCGGATGTGCTAGTTGACTAATTGGTATACCCAACATTTTATTGAAGGTAGACTGTATGCCGAGATGATTATGAACCGAGCCTTAAGGTAGAGAATTGGGCAAATCGATATGCCGTCCACTTACAGTGTTCTAGGTTCTACTTTTACTCTCGGTTGGGCCCGTTTTCACTGGTTATCGGTCTATTGGACACGCGGTTTTGAGCCTCGATGTTCTTTAGCCATCATCTTCCGCGTTGCCTGTGGTCATGCAGGTTGACATCCCACAAAATACTACGGGAGAGGTTGGCTTCTTGAACAAGGGTGATTCCGGGAACCCCAAGATAAGTCTACAAAGCTGATGTTCTCTAGGGTGGTGGAAATGAACATCAGCCCAAACATATTATGCTTCCTTCCACGTGCTTGCTAATAGCCTAAGCGATGCACAGAACCTTACAGGCATCAACGTCTCCCTCCGCTCAAATCTCACCGAAGCGTCTAGATTTCCACGAGGCTTCCCGTTCAGAAGCTTTCAGTTTTTGACTGTCTCTAAATGTTAGTGTGACGGCACCAAATTCGAATAACACATTTGCTATCACGTTCGATGCATCGGAAGTCGCGGGGAGCACTTTTACTCCAATCTCATCAGTCTGTTCCCCGAAGCTTATAAGAACAGGCCCAGTGGCCTACGCGAGGATCTGAGCCAGAATATCAATGAGCTTAACCCGAAGTTCCTTCGGTTTCCCCGGGGAAACAACATTGAGGATTGCTCTGTTCAAGGCCGATGAAAATGGAATGAGCCGATTGGGTATGGCTGACTCCAGCGTCTGCTTAAGAAGACTCTCCTTGACTAGACCACTGAAAGATCGGAAAGGGCGAGTTGGAAATTGGGCTGCTAGTTGCACGCTGTGTTTTCGAATTTCTTGAATGGACCGAAGATATGGAGCTCAAGCCGTTCCTAGCCATCTACGCTGGTCACCCACTGTATATCAAAGGGACTGATGTCGTTTCGTATCTGAAAGATCGAATGGGAGAAGTCGTTCAAGATGCTCTAAGCGAGCTGAAATACTGCATGGTGATATCGATACGTTATATGGAGCCCTACTCGCTCGCATGTGGCATCTTAAGCCTTTCATGATCAAGTAAGCCTTGCTAAAGGAGGAAACATGCCATGCTGAGGCTGATGTTTACCAAAAGCTACCTCAATGAAGACTGGTTCTCATTGACGTATGATTACAGGGTGAGTCCGTCCGTACCTATCGGTGGATGGCACCTTATCTGTATAGTTTCCTATTTTGTACGACGCCCTTAAAAAGCCGCTACCCTCACGTTCGCATGATCTCGATCGCAAGAATTACGACATATCCATTCCAGCCGGGATTACTTGGGACACGCATTACTACGAGCAGCCATCGTTTCCCTTGAGCAATTTGACTTCTTTGATGATTGGTAATAACGAACCGACAACGAAAACGTTTCTGGTTCCATCAGAGAATACTCAGTATACTCGGCTGATAAGCCAGAGGGTTTGCCATTTGCACCGAGCGCCAAGGACACGCACATTGACTACCCACGACTGCTGTCAGCTATAGCTGAATCAATATACCTTATTGGAGCGGAAAGAGACCCCGAATGTAATGCGGATGAGTTCTTATGCGCCGAGCTTCCAGAATTTCAACTGGGTGTTTCCCCAAAACAGTTTGAAAAAAATCGTCGCTGATTAAGTTCTGGCCTAGTATGATTGGACTCTAAGCTTACTCGCCTTTACCGCACTCCGCAGGCCCAAACAAAACCGTCTTGAGCGTGAGCTGTTATGCTCAGTCCTTTCTAGCACACTTCCGTGGAATACCTACGTTATCAGTAACCAACAGCGCTGAAACATTCAATCCCTTATGGTGAATTGACGAGCCGTCCAACGCAATTTACTTGAAGGTATAATCCTGCCACTAGTCTTTTGCAGGCTTGGAACATAGCTGATAAGACGCTATGAAGGTAATCAATTCTTGGGATACCAAAGCCCTTTTAAAAGTCGACTTAAACGTTGCCTACGATAGTGTCAATGGGACCATTATCGTGAGCCTCCAATGACCCTGTACCCAGGCACGGGATAGCTAATATGTCGCAGATTTCTCCTGATGTAAACGGCTTCAACTACCGTAACGATCAAACAGCAATAGTACCACGGCCATTGGATTTGACAATGGCGTCATCACAGAGTAGCAGGCTGTTCCTTGGCGAGTTCCCGGTTACTCTATCGCAGTGCTCCAGGCCCGTGCGTAATCCTCTATTATATATGTATTTGTATTTATGGGTAGAGATTTTCTCGTCTTTCCCCCAAACCTTCTCTCTGTCCTTCTTCTGCGGATCTCACTCATCATGCGAGCTCCAGATGAGTCAATTCCTAGACTAATCTATAAAAAGGTGATCTTGGCTGTTTGGCTATGTGACGGTTTGACGGTTTGGCCACCTAGCGAAGACACCCTAGAACCCATGGATAAGAGGTTTGACAGTTTTGACAGCCGGACCAAAAGGCACAACATCGCGTCTGTAGACAGATAACATAAAACACCACAGCTTTCCAGATAAACACTATGTAGTAGCAATCGACTAGAACGATTAGAACATACAAAAAAATGAAAGATTCGTAGAAAGAGGCACGTGGCCATGCAATGAAGTAAATGATATTGAACAATCGATGCGCAACACTCATCTTTCCCAGCTCTCCGTGCATTGCTTCTGACCTACAACTCTCCCAATACAGAATACACACATCATTCACCCTGTCCCTCCAACTCCAACCCTCCACACCCAAGATTTCAATCTGAATCTCGACCCTCTAACCCTTCACACACAACGATATCCTACATCCTAACCCATAAGACTCTTCACTGAACCTTCTGTCGTACTTCTCACCCCCTACCACCGTCTTTCGAACATAATTCCTTCTATTTCCCTCTCACCAGCTTCACTACCCTTTACACGGCCTCTTCTCGGCCGGCAACAAGGTTTACCTGTACGAGGTGCTGGCTACGAACCTTCTGCAAGCAATGGTTGTCAGAAGAGCTGAAAAATCTCATCGACAGAGCAGTAACAGCGCTTTACCCACGCGTTGAGCTCATACACAGTCGAAAAGTCCATATGGCCAGATGACCATGTGGCCAAACAGCGAACAAAAGCCCACGTCGAAGTGGCCAGCTTTCACAATTTCGATTTGTCTATGTGACCACTTGGTTATATAGACAGTTCACGCGCTCGTATGCGCATTTTATCGGTGTGACTGCACAACGGGAAGATATAAAGCATCGATTTTGGCCAAATTACATGTAATTTAGCATACACACAGCGCCTAGATACTGTAGTGCCATAGCCATAGGCTGCATGCACTTAATGAAGAAAGAAAAAAAGAAAAAAAACCGCCTCTTCTCCTTCACCCTTGCTTTTCTTGCTTTACCATCATCTCACTAAATTATTTTACCTCACCTTCACCTTCGTCCTCTTCTCTCCCACGGTACACACAAAACGCGCCTGAAGATCAGATTGCTCTCATCTCCAGTGGCTTCCAGAGGTCACAGCAAACACACAAAGTGTCATCACAGCTTTAACTTCAGGTCACTTGAGTCGGGAGAAACCCTCATTTCGGCATCTACGCAAACGTTGTTGCAGCCAATCGAGAGGCAACTGACTGTTGCGGAAAGGAGTTGACTCCTCTGAAGTAAATATTATTTACAGTCGGTCCTTACTTCTCTGAAGTCACACAAGCCCCACCACCAGCGCTTGCCCCGCCAACGACGTGTCTTAGTCCCTCCAAATCTTTTCACCTCAACAACATCTTACAACTCCCATTACTTGCTTCTGGCACATCTTATTATCGTCTCTACTGCAGCTTAATCTCAAATCTGCTTATCTTTCATTGCAGTCCTTGCGTTGCTCGAAGTCTATCTTTCTGCAAGCACGTGTCGCTAACAATTGACTGAATCCGAAGTCCTACTTGAATCGAGGATACAGCACCTCGAAGCCTTTTTCTCCTAGCTTTCGCTAGTCATTGTACTGAGCACGGAAGCTTCTCTCAAGTATTCTCTCGGTCAACTTTCTAACTTATCGTACCCTTGGAATTGACCAAACCGCTTCAAGACTTTTGCCACCATGGCCGAACGTGGTGGAGGTCGAGGCCGCGGTGGTGGATTTGACCGGGGCGGACGTGGTGGAAGAGGTGGTGGATTTGACCGTGGTGGACGTGGTGGACGTGGTGGACCTCCCTCTGGTGCCGTTCTGTACAAGTCAGTCGTATGCCGTCTGCTATATCCTCTCCTATCGGCTGACTCATTGCCGTTATAATGCCCTAGCCCTGGTGAAGCACCCCAACAGCCATCAACTCAGGTTCAGAAGCGGGAGAATGACGTTATAGCGGCCAAAAAGGGCTTGTCAATGAAATCTCTATCGATTTCTAACTCCAACTTGCCCGAGAGACCGGGCTACGGCACTCTCGGCCGTCAAATTATCCTCCGAACCAACTACTTCCATCTACTACCGAGGGCCGACAAGAAGATTTTCAAATACAGCGTCGAAATTCTGCCAGAAGTAACAGCTGCCCGCAAAAAGCGTCGCATTTTTGAGCTTTTACTTCAAAACTCACCCCCAATCGCCGCAATTGGCCATGGAGTAGCGACTGATTATAGCAGTACAATGCTAACTTCTAAAGAGCTGGACCTGGGAGCCGATGGTCGTAGAGAGGTCCCTCTCATCTACTATGATAAGGAAGATGTTCTACCGGGCCAAGTGTTCGAACCGGACCAACGTACTAAACGATATAAAATCATGATACAGAACACCGGATATGTCGCTATCCCGGAACTCTTGGAATATTTGGACTCGAATCCAGCCCAATTGAGCTCGAACAGTGATGCGAAGCTCGAAACAATACAAGCTTTGAATATTATCATGGCACGCACTCCAAATACCACCGACAATGTTGTCACTAGTAGTGGTAACAAGTTCTATCCCTATCCTAGTTCGTTTCCTGATCGAAGAGACCGGGATGGGAGAATGCAACTGGAGAACACCCTCGGTAGTGGACTTGTCGCCCTAAAGGGTTACTACAGCAGCGTCCGCACATCAACTTTACGGGTCCTGCTTAACGTCAACGTTTGTACTTCGGCTTTCTATCCTGCAATTAACCTGTGGGATCTCTTTAGATTGCGTATGAGCAGTCCGGACTATGGAAAGTTAGAACCCTTCATCAAGAAACTTCGAGTATCGACGAATCACATCAAGAGGAATGGGGCTAGTGTAACACAGGTCAAAACTATCCGCGGATTCTCACGCCCACCAAGAGCACGAGGGTTCTATGGTACTGCAAAGCAGATTACGTTTCGATGTGAGGATCTTCCAGGTGTTGATCCGGACCAAGACATCACCGTGGAGCAGTACTATCTCAAAAAGTACAATATAAAACTTCAACAGCCTGGAGTTGCTCTGATCGATGTCGGAACCGCCGAAAAGGCTACTTATCTTCCAGTCGAACTCTGTCGTGTACTTCCCGAGCAAATGTACAGGAGAAAGCTAACTGATGACGAAACTGCGGAAATGATAAAGTATGCGGCAAGACCGCCGCAAGAGAATGCGGTCTCGATCATGAATAGAGGGCTAGGTGTCGTCGGAATCTTTGGAAACAAAAATAATCTTGTCCATGATGCGTTCGGTCTAAAAGTCGAACCAAGGATGATTACAGTCAACGCAAGGATTTTAGCTTCACCCAAAATATTGTACAAGCCCGGACAGGATGCGACACCTCGAGATGGTAGCTGGAATATGATCAGAATTCAGTTCACAGTGCCGGTGGCTATCAAGGATTGGTCCTACATCAAGTTCAGCCTCGGAAGCAGGAGGCCGGATAACCAGTTCAAGTCAGATCTCGAAGTCTTTCAGAAGACTCTGAAGGACTGCGGCTTGGGAAACGAACCCCATCGTAGACTCCCAAAACATGAAGCTGATCTGACTATGGACGAAAAACGGAACGATGAAATCATCAAGAGTCTGCTCAAGGAAGTCGCCGAAAAGACACCGACTAAAATTCTTTTGATAATTCTGCCGAATACCAATGCTATTACCTACGCTCGTGTAAAGTACTGGGCCGATGTGGTCTTTGGTAAGTCATTTCGAACGGTCACTTCTTGAGCTCCGATGATGGTCTAATTATTCTTTCATAGGTATACACACAGTTTGTGTTGTTGGGAGCGACAAAAAGTTCTACAACAACCAGGGTACCAAGCAAATCCAATACTGCACAAACGTCGCACTCAAGTTCAACCTCAAGAGAGGTGGTGTGAACCAATCTCTACCTAACGATAAAATGGGTATGCTCCAAGACGGCAAGACTATGGTCGTTGGTATCGATGTGACGCACCCCTCCCCGGGAAGTATTGACGAGGCGCCCAGTATTGCCGGCGTTGTTGCTAGTATTGACAAGCGATATGCTCAATGGCCGGCCAGCATCCGACCTCAAAAGAGTAGGCAAGAAATGGTCGACGGTCTGGATCAAATGATCATTGAGCGTTTGGAACTGTGGAGAAAGCATAACGGAGGTAAACTGCCGGAGAAGATACTTGTGTATAGGGATGGCGTTTCCGAAGGACAGTATGAGGCCGTGCTAAGAGATGAATTACCCGGTTTCCAAAAAGCCTGCGAGAAACTGTACGGGAAAATGCCACAGCCCAAGATATCGATCATTATCGTTGGGAAGAGACATCATACACGGTTCTATGCCACCTCGACAGAGGACTGTGATAGCAAAGGTAATACGAAAAATGGTACTGTGGTGGATCGGGGCGTTACCATGGAACGCGGATGGGACTTCTTCCTCCAAGCCCATACTTGCATTCAAGGCACTGCCAGACCAGCCCACTATGTTGTCATCCGTGACGAGATCGGCTTAGGAGCAGATGGATTAGAGCAAATGGTCAGTTACTCATGCTATGTGCGTGCGTATTTTGAGCTAGCTGACATTCACAGACTCACAACCTGTGCTACTTATTTGGTCGCGCTACTAAAGCCGTTTCGATTTGCCCCCCCGCCTATTATGCCGATCTCTTATGCGAGCGAGGGCGCTGCTACCTTCAGAAGGATCTTGCTGCGGACACTGGCAGCATTAATTCCGGTCGAAAGTTCAACTGGGCTACTTCGGACTGGACGATTCAGGGTGGAGTGCATCCTAGGCTGCAAGATACCATGTTCTACATCTAGACATGGTTTGGCGCATGATGTAGCGGATAATGTGACTCGAGCTACCGAATGAACCGGTCTAGTCGATGCTGAGATGGTATTTGGCGAACACAAGCAGTGACGACTTTGCTTTCTTCTTTTCGGTTTTTTCTACAATGGTTTCAAGCCGGCTTATGACCGTTTTGGTTGGCCATTGAGCGTCTCTTCCGTCTACTTGCCTGTCGCTTTCTGTGGCTACAGCGATGGCACGCCTAGCAAAGGAGAATGGCTTGGTGGTTTATTTAACGCTCTCTTTCGGTTTTGATGGACAAGAATACATGCAGAGGTTACGACACTCGAGGTGAAAAGCGGAGGAAACAGATTGACACCGCGGCGGTCATGACTTTACGAATTTTCCTATTTCTCCTCGTTCTTTTGCAGCATGGTTGGATGAATAGCAGAGCTAGGGAGAAAGGCCAGTCTCTAATGAGTTTCTTTGTCATTCTTTACTCGATAGGCTTAGATGCAGGGCTGGAGATGGTAGGCCTGTTTATTAGGAGTTTATTATGATGACACACTGCATATGGTTCATACTTATTGACTTTCTACTAGTAGTAGAGGGGAGGAGTCAGAGCTGTGATTCTTCGTACTCTTAAGTAGATATGGGGCTGTCAGTCAGTGATGCTCTTACAAGAACGACAACGTGCTGAACGGGTATTGTTTATGAGGTGCTAGACCTTACCATCTCCTTATATGGTAGGGCAGGCACCTTCTCTACACGCTCCACACCACTCTCTGTGTACTGATCTAACTGACTTTGCCTCAACCTGCCCCCCAAAAAAAACTTCTTTCTTGTAACCCACATCACCGCCCCCATTACCATCCCTTCCCTTACAAACGCTTACTCCTAACCCTTTCTCCCTCCTCACTCATCGTTAACCCACCTGTTCCCAGCTAGTCGCTCATGTGAGGAGAAATATCCTATTCATCATAGGCTATTCGATCTTTCTCATCTCACACTTCCGTCTCTCACCGGTTTTTTCTTATCTCCTGAGGGTTTTTTTCTAAGTTGGTGAACGGGACATGTGTGTTTTAATAGTACTTTTCAGCCTTGCTCTCCCCGTCGCATTCTCCTTTCCCCCTTGTTGAAAATAGGGGAGATGGTAATCTCCGCCTTCATAGTTTTCACCTTCCACCTTCTAGATAGCCTCCTAATAGCAACAACCAATATATCAATATGCCCCCATATGACCTCGTATTCCAATACCCCTTTTGTTTTCCTCAAGCTTTCAGACTCTGTATCGCAAAACGTAATATCTGCGGTGGACTGTCCAAGGTGGCGAAGCTAGGCTTTGGGAATGCGGTAGGGAGGGGTGGGTGGGGGATTAGGATGAGGGTGTTTTTGAAGCGGAGGGTGCGAAATGTGAGGGGAGTTTATTTTTGGCTATATCTTTTGTGCGATATATATAGGTTTGGATGATGGTGATGGGTTTGTGGGGGTGGGAGGAGGGGGAGGGAGGGGGTGTGGGTGGTGGATGCGGATGCCAATGGAGATGTGAATGGGGGTCTGAGAAAGCAGGATGCGGATGGGGACGGGTTCGTTAGTCCTGTTTTTTTGGGAAAGGAAGAGGTGGGTGAATGAGGAATATATAGCATATATATCGATAGGTATTGAATACGAAGACTCTTCTCTTCAAGGTCGCAAACCTATCTTAGCTCATTCCGCAATGTGCCTATATCTACATCCAAGAACCTCAAAACGACCGACATCCCCCCCTCTCTCACTCCCCACCACTGTCAGTATCCGTATCCGTCTCGCTACCTTCCTCCGCCTCCCCTTCCGTATCACTCTCATCATCGCTCTCTTCCACCTGCTCTATCCTCTTCTTCCCCGTTCGCTTCACCGGGACGTTTCCGGATACCCCGCCGGTTTTCAGCGCGGACATTTGGCCGGCTAGAGAGTCTAGTGCGGTGAGCGTCAAGAGGGTGTTGCATTGGTATCAAAAGGGAGGTAGGTTTGGGGTGGGGGTGGAGGCGGTATACGTACCTTCATCAGGCTCAGAGATCTCGTCCTCATCGGCCATTTCGGCGGCTTTGGCACTATCCTCGATTTCGAGCACGACGTCTAGTTTACTGTCAAAGCCGATGTAGCTATCGCAAACGAGATGCATGACGAAGGGATACCGTCCGGCTTGCGGAGGAGCTTGGAATTGCATTTTGAACGTTTGCATATTGAAGGTTGGGTTTCCTGCGTCGTCGTGAAAAGGTTTGCTGAAGGTGATGAGAGTGAAGGGTGGCACGGCGATCCTGCCGGATCGGCTGTCAGCGAGAAAGACGTGCCATCTTGGCGAGCGATCGCGCGCGAAGTAGGGGGCGTATGCGAGAGGTGGCTGGAGTGGTTTCTCCTCTGACGGCGTTTCGGCGCCTTCGCCTTTTAAAACTTTGGCGGCTTTGTTGTTGGACTTTGACTTACGGCCGAGCAGGGCGTCCAGGTCTCCTTCGTCCGGATCTACGTCTTCCAGGTCTAGCTCATTAACTGGGGGGATGTTGGCACTACCCGGGGGTATGACGCGGGCTTTGATGACGAGTTGGACGAGGGAGCCGGTGGTGATAAAGCGCTCGCCCATGACTTTAAAAAAGGCCTTCTCGACACTCAGTAGAGGTAGCTGCCTTGCTACCGCTACGGCGTCATTGTATTGTGAATGGGTAAGCACACCCGGTTGATCAGTAGCGAGCTTCCGGCGCTTGTATTCGGGCATGGACATGAATTGTTGGATGGTGAGGTGTTTTGTGTCGTTTGGACCTTCGATTCTTCGGGCGATCAAGGGGGTAACGTGGGGAAGTTGGAGAAGCGGGGATGAGTTGGGGGGGATAGCTTGGATGAGGGATTGGGAGGTGTGGTATGCGGTGAGGAGGGGGGCCACATTGGCAAAGGCAAGGGAGACGGCGGTAAAGGCTTCGTTCATGGAGAGGGCAAGGGGTGCGATTTCGTATTTCTCTGTCAGATTGCAGTGTCAGTCTGTGTATACCAATGAGCACCTGGACGTACTAACCATCATCCAACGTAGATCCGTCGAGTCTGATGCGTGTCAGGTAAGCCCATAGCAAGGCCAATGCTTTTCTTCGAGCGCCTTCATATCCCTCTAGTTTTTGGCGGTCTTTGCTGGTTAGACTGTCACCAATGGCCTTCTCCACCTTTCCTAATCCGGTATCTGCCTTATTTCCACTCAGAACATCTTTGAATTCTTCACCGCAGCTCAATGCACTGATGATATCGCCGTCCGCCATGTCTTCCTTGTACTCTTTAAAAAGGTTACCAGCACTTGCAAGCAATACTTTCTCTCTCGTCAATCGCTGCGTGCCGTACCACCACTTCCCAACATAGTATGGTAGCAAGACCCCAAGTAAGAGGCCGTAAACCGCAAGCACGTATTTTCCGTTCCCTTCAGTCACAATAAATTGAGGTAGGGCAATGCCAATGCTGAAACCTTGCTTCCCATCCGGATGTCCATACTGAATAAAATTATTCCGCACCTCCTCGTCGGTCAAAGCTTTGTATGCCTTGGAAAGCTCGACCCAGTTGTCGTTGATCATTTCTATCGTCTCATTCTTCGCAGGGTCTGGTCGGGCTTTGTCTGGATGGAATATTCTTGAAAGGTCCTTGTATCTCTTCTTGATCGCCTGCTCCGTAGATGACTGCGGAACGGTTAATGACACCGAAGCCATTCCGTGATATCTTGGGACTTACCCTCGAGATTTGTAGAATGCTGTAAGGATCCCATATTTTCGGCGCAGTTATCGAGGTTACTGTTATGAGATAGATCATCCATGCCATGGTGAAAAACCCCACGGCCACTGTAATGATCCTCTTCAATCTCCTTTCCCTCCGCCATTGTTTCCTCCTCTGCCCTTGGATGAGATCCTCATCTTGTGGTTTGAAGTCCGACTTTATTCGGGGTGCTGTAATTTCTAGGTCTGTTTCTGTATTAGCAGGGCATACTCAAACCTGATTCTGAATCAGCATAAGCTTCGAACCTTTGCTGGGCTTCAAGAGAGAATATGTCAAGGGGAGAGTGACGAGGGCGGAGATGGTTAGGATAAAATACGGGAAAAATTGGCCCTGCTGGTATGTTAGTATAGCATAGAGACCGTAAAGTTAGGAAGAGACGCACCTGCTCATCGTAGTTGTAATCGGTGGACATGGTGAAGCACCGGGGAGGTTATGGCACAGAGTCTGCTTGCCCCCAAGTTTTGACTGGAACTACACCAGATTTTACGGTATTGGATCCATGAGCGGAAGCCTGAAGTAGTGAGCAAGACACAGTGTCAAACATCAAAAACGTTCGACATTGTGTGTTGGAACAATAAAGTAGACTTGAATTTAGATATCAGTACACAATCTACAAATCTACAAAGAACACCTTTCTTTCGCGGACCTTGAACGCCGCCGATCTCAGGCTAACCTTATCAAGACTAGCAAGTGGCCTGCGGCTCGCAACTGGAAAGCTTGGCCTTCTTGGGCAGCAGGGACGACGACAGATACTAATATAGTCCACAAGAACTTCATGCTACAACTGCTGCGCTATGACTAGATATGATGTCGGTTTTCATAGCAATGACTCGATGGAAATGGTTTTTTTGGTGTATTGAAGTGGTAAGGTATATAAATAGACAATTAGGGGTTAGTTGTTTTTATCAGCGAGTGCCTCGTTATGTGTTTGTTTGGTACTTTTTGTATATAGATCGTGGATATAACCACCTTGTTTCTGAGAAACAAAAAGAGAAAAGGTCTATGGAGGGATGGAGGGATGGAGGGAAGGAGGGAAGGAGGGAAGGAGGGAAGGAGGGAAAGAGGGAAAGAGGGAAAGGTAGCTATCAAAGGGACTCGAACCTCCAAGCTAACTAACTGTAATCCGTAATCTTCGAGAGAGAGCTCCTTCCTGGTATGGGATCTTCACACGTTTCATCTCAACATCACCAACACCTTATGTTGCAACAAATACCATCAGTCGAGCTCGAACTCCGAAGCAAACGGTAATTTACTGTTTGATTCGCCTCTCAACGAGACGCTCGTATATGACATCGGTGAAGCGAGAAACTTCACCTTGGCAACGAGCCGCCGATATACGATATCGAGAGCGAAGATAATTGATCCGTACGGGGTTCAGACCGTCCAAGTCCAGCAAGCACAACTGGGCAACAGCAACAATGCCACTGAGCTAACCATGAGCTTTCTACCCTGGCTGAGATAGAACATCCTAATGTCGTATATCACAACTAGTTGGAATTCCACAATGCTCCAGTAAGCACGTTTTAATTTCTATGAGAAACAAGATTCTACTATAAGAGCACTCTACTTGTATGAATCACGTGTAAGCCTACTATCCTGTGGTATACCAAAATCAGTCTCTTCCATATATCAGAGTCTTGAATTGTTCACAGGCAGCTGCTCGGCGTTTCGGCAGGGAACTAACGAAGCTTGGGCCTCTTTGAGCGATCTCACGGTATTAGTTCACTTTATTTCAGGTCACTTCGGAAATGTCATCTCCCATCGCAGTACCCGTTTGGGAAGACCCGCCGTCGACCATCCCCCTTGGATGCTCCTGTACATCAGGTTGCTCTAAGTCCCTAGCTAAGTTTCATCATGCAATGAGTAGGTAGATTGTATATTCTGTTCATTCCTTCAACCACTGTGTCGGAGAGAACTTTCACTCTCAGCGGTTACAAGCGATATCCATGGATATTCACCGATTCTTCATGTTAATTGTGTTTCATGGCCGTTTCTCAAGTTCGCTTTACTGGATATTGCATTCCATCGGCTTGCTCAGGCTTTCAATCACCCTATTCACGTTTTCAATACTTTACCCTAAACTGCTCAGCTCCCAATATCCGTCCTAGAATACTATTCCATACTCCCATACGTTCGATGTCTTCATTCTACATTTGAGGTCACGCCATTACCGACAACCAGAGGCTTTACTCGAAAAACATTCGGTGTGAGTATCGACTGTTCAGAACTTGAATCAACGAAAGAAATCGTCCGTCAGTTCACACACTTGTCAATCCCGATCGTTGGTCGTCAGCATGCCTCCGAATATCGTCCAGGTGGCGTTTACCTTCGCGTGTGAGATTCCTGCGAAGCTCGAGTTACCTATTTTTATGCTGAGATATCCAGCTGAAAAGATTTGGGGACCAGTTGAGATGGCGATCGGCACTGTGCTGGTAACAAGAGATGACCGGAGAGACTTACATCCACATCACATTGAAGCTTTGTGCCATTATTGTCGAGATATTCTGCATCCCTTGTTCGTGGACTCGATGGGCTTTGAGAGATCCCTAAGTGGCATCAAGACCAAGGGTACGCTGCTGCAAACGGTGGCGAAGGAGGAGTTTGAGTCTTATTTCAAAGATTACTGTGCAGAGAAGTCCAAGACGGATGGGTCCTGGGCAGGAACGGTATCACCTTATGATAACATTCAAGGTTTTGAAGCCTTCTTCAAGCTGTACCAAGGGAACAACGACGCGCCGACAGGTTCTGTCCACGAGGCGTGTAGCGAATGAGTTTGAAGTCGGATATTTCGGGCAATCGGGATACTAATGGCATATTTGTTTGGTGAAGGTTGTATCCACTGCTTTTGAAGCAAAACATTTTGGTATTGCGTCTTGACATTGTTCACATTCTTCAAGCTGTACCATGAACAAAGAACTCTCAATCCAAAAAAAAACAAAAAAACAAAAAAACAAAAACAAAAAACAGCCTCCTAGTCTCTCCTACAAACAAAAAGGCCTACCAATCAACCTGACCCACCGCACGCATCTCACCACCTCTTAAGCAACCATCTCACAGCTGACAACGCAGTATGATTATGCGATCATGTTCGCCGTGGAAGTACAGAGAATCTCGTGTCGTGAAGTCTCACAGAGAATCAAATTTCTCGCCCACATTTCGCAAAATTTCAAAACTGGTGAAGCGGACGGTTCGTGACTCCGTGGGAGTGGTAGTGTGAAGGTGCCTCAGGGTGGTATGGGGTGGTACAGTAGGATGGGTGGGGATAGGCTACAGGTTCCGGTGGGTGCGGAATATTCAGGAGGGGGTTTTTCTCCGCGGAGGGGCCATTGAGGGTATGTAGGGGCAGGCTTGAAGGGGATAAGGTATGTGGAAGATCCGTCAACCAGATGGCTTCTTGAAAGAGGGGTTTGAAGTGCGAAGGGTGGAGTAATATTTTCTCTAATACTACAAATACTTTATTCCTGAGATCTGAAGCCTAACCTTCCTTTCCAACCACACTACCCCCATGCACGCCTTCTCCCTCTCCCTCTCCACGCAGGCAGCGAGCTCCAGCACACACGAAAGTATGCGAGCACACGACCGCCTCCCCTATTTTCCTTTTTTCTTTCTTTTTCGGTCAGCCTTCTCCGTCGTTCCTCATTGTTCCTCCCAGGGCGTGCATATACCTCAAATTCCCCAGCGAAGACGTGTGGACCATCCCTACCCCGCTCAGGGGGGGATTGCTGCGAGTCGTGTCTTGGTATTACTGGGGGTTTGGGTGGGTGTGGTGTGGTGTGGGGACTGGTGTGATGTATTTGAGTGGTGTTGTGTGTCTCAGACCATGGGATATGTCGGTACCGGTACGTGAAAAGAGCGGTGCGCAATCGTCGCGGTAAGAAGATCCCGCTTCCCCAAAGCAAAGCCCAAGCCTCCAAAATGCCCCTTCCCATTCTCCCCTCGCCCAAGGTCCTCAACCAATACCCCCTCCACCAACCCCTATCCTTCGATGAAATCCAACCCCCCAAAATACTCCATCATCCGCTCCCCCAACCACCGATCCTCCTCTCCCTCTTCGGTAAAATCCCCACCAAAAATCCGTTTCTTCTCCGCCTCCAGCTTCGCACGCTCTTCAGATTGGCGGCGCTCCCGGACTTGCCAGGCTAGATATCGGTTGTGCCAGTGTTTCGCTGAGAGGTCATTGCGACGAGGGCGAGGTGGAAGTGAGGTGATGGTGGATAAGGGTGGGGTAGGGGTGGAGAGGGGGGAGAGGGAGAAGGAGTCGGGGTGGAAGGGGGGTTGGGAGGGAGAGGAGGAGGATTTGTGGCTGCCGCGTGTGCGGCGGCGGTTGTGTCGACTCATGCTTTGTAACGAGCTTGAGATTCAAACAGGGTGCCCGAGTAAGGAATGAGTTGTAAGAACATACTTCGAGATGATGTTGGATAGAAATAGATGAATAGAGACTTCTCGACTCTTTATATACGTTTCAAGATGTGTCATAATATGTGATGAGTCGTACTATCACGCGATTAGGTGCGATGACTCATTAAGAGGATGTGGCGAGACTCTGAAGCAAATCATGAAATAAGCGAGACAATGAAAGGGTTTCAGAGATTTGAGTCATGTGATCGGAACTCGTGACTCACAGGGAACATTTTCCTACAACGACTTCGGAGAAGAGAAATGCTCGTAATAGTTCTTGAATGATAGCAAGAACTAGTCAAAAGAAATTTGTGGATGCACCCAGCGTTATCGTGGTTCGCAGGTCGTCTGCCACCCATCTGCCATCAAAAATGATCGAAATCACATGACCCACAAGATTTGCGAGATCCAGGATTTAACTTCGAAGAATTAACACCATCAATATTGACAAATTGAATGACAAACACTTGTGGCTTCGTCTTCTATCGCTACCCAACCGGAGTAGAGCATCTTGAATAGCGGGAAATTGCCGCGCCCATGCCAGTCATGTTGCGATGTCATATCATACTTCGTAGCTCCTCATCCTCATCCTCTTGTGCCCCTGCTAAATTACCCAAGAGCACACTCTTTTCCGCCTCAGCTCCATGCATCATCTCGAAGCTCTCCTCGCTTGTCTGCGGACTCAAGTTCTTACCGGGTAGGTGGCCAGTCCAATCGACTCCCCCGGCTTCTGCAGTCTCAATCTTTATTTTCCTTTCCTCATTCGCCATGACAGGCTTTCCAACATCGTCGGGCAGCAGAAGTCTCCGGTGCCAATCACCCACAAACATGCCTTTGGGGTCAACTTCGTTCCGCACCCGTATCCAATCGTGAATTTCAGGATACATGTTGTGGATGTCCTCCCTTGTGACAGTAGAGAAGTTCTTAGCCCAATGAGGTCGTCCACCCATCTCTTTCATGAGGTATTCGAATGCTTCGTAGTAGCGCTCCCGGCAGGGTGGATCGCAATTATATGGTCGGTAAAGTGTAGCATTGAGATAGAGTGTTGCGCTATCTGGCATGGTATTATCTAGATATGGTCGAGGTGTGGTGGTAGAAGTATCAGAGACACGGACCTCGATCGGCGAATGAACATAGATACCCTTCGAACTCCCCGGGATACCCGAGGCTTCTTCCTCTCCATTAAGCCACTTCGATAGCCGGGTAATGGCTTCGGGACCTTTCTGAAGTGGTATCGCCCACTCGTTAACGAACTGTGAGTAAAGGCAGTTCATTAAAAGGCCTGTACGGCTTTCTTGAATAGCAGTGCTACCAGCACCATCCTTAAACCCATACTGAACGTTTATTACGAATCTCTCGATTCTTGGTATGAGGCTGGGAAACCACTGTGCAATATAGAGGAGTATGTGGTAGGTGTGAAATCCAACGGAGCCACCCCACCAATTCGCAACTGGCGGTTTCTCTGGCCGATCTGTTTTATCAGCCCTCCACTTAATGACACGCTTCATGTACGGCATCCACCAAACACGCGTAAACTCCTTCTGAGTCCATAGGTCTCTGTTCCAGTCCGCAATAATTTCCTCCAAAGGATGCAAGCTCTGGCTCCATTGGATGTTGAAGACAGGTACTGCCTGGAACGTAATTTCCACGATTATACCCAAGGCCCCTAAGCTTACGAGAGCTGCACGGAATAGGTCCTTGTTTTGTTCTGCTGAACATGATACAACACGGCCGTTTGCAAGCATGATCTTCAAGCCCTTCACAGACTGGGAGAGAAGCCCATGCCTCGTTGAACTTCCATGTGTTGCTGTACCTATTGCGCCGGCTATTGACTGGTGGTCGATGCTTCCCAAATTTGGCATGGCAAGACCGTGCTTCTTCAACTTCAAACCCAGATCATGCAAACGTATGCCCGCTTGCATCACAACGGTTTTTCTGTCTTCGTCTATTTCCAAAATTCTGTCGTAGTGGTCTAGGTTCACCATCCAAGAAGAGGTGCAAGTCAGGTCCGAGGGTGAGTGACCGGAGCCGACAGTGACAATTCTTCGCCGACATCTTCGCGCGAGAGTGACAACTTTCTGGATTTCCTCTGTGGAATGCGGTTGTATGTAGAGCTCCGGGCGAGAGTGGAAGGTTCGAGCCCAGGTGTGGTGGCGGTGGGAAGCTGAAGCGCGAAATGGGATGCTGGGGTCGACTTTAGAAAGTTCCCTCACAATCTCAGGCTCCATCATCGGTCCCAGATATCGAGAGCTTTGGCCTTCTGTTTCTCAGGACTGCCAAAGCTTCAATGGTAGAACCATTTGAGATTGAGATTGAGATTTTGAACTGCTGATGCTTGTCCATGCCATGACTCCATGCAGGCGGTTAAAACGCTAAGGTACGTCGGCAAGGAGGGGTACCGTTTCGAAAATTGGGAATTGCAGTCTGCAGTCTACACATATTCATTGACGTACATTGATATGACGATTAACGTCACTCTACCTACCTACTCACCTCCATACTCCCCTACCTACTTGCCTGCCCACTCAACTATCTACTCACCTATCTATTTAGCTATGTCGCGCAACGAATTGAGTTGAATCATGACTTGGGAGATCTTTAACCCAATCTGTTACGCGATATAGGTGAGTAGGTAGGTGAGTAGTTAGGTGAGTAGGTAGGTGAGTAGGTAGGTGAGTGGGTAGGTGAGTGGGTAGGTGAGTATGTAGAGTGACGTTAATCTTCATATCAATGTACTTCATTGAATATGGGTAGACTACACGTGGTCGCGATCGCAATTTTCAATTTTCAATCTTCACTTTTCAATCTTCACTTTTCACTTTTAAAATTTCCACTTGGGTTATATTTCCCTTTGGTCGAAATGGCCTGCCGTACCATATCACCCTGGGCTCTCGACTAAGTGGGCTTCCTACACAGACACCGATCGAGGTCCTTCAGCCTGTCACCTCAGCTCTCGGGGGTTGTAAGCGAGACAGATATGGCTGGATCGATATACCTGCTCATGGAGATGGGCATGTTGAAGTTCTCGTGCACTTAGTGCATGGCCCCACCGGCAGACATGGAACTACAATCGTACACGTTTGGGAGAACAATTTCTCCTGTTCTATCCATCCATTGATGCAATAAAGCGCTTCATCCCGCCAAGATGTCTGAACCAATAAGCTCGCCCCATCAGGAGGTCCAGTCCTCTTCTACCTCAATTTTTCTGTGCCCCTGCTGACATTTTGCTCCACAGCTTCCCTCAGTTCTGTCTCTTGAAAAAATTGCCTTGTCTTCCCTCGTTTTAACGCCCACACGGCCTACAGACTTGGCACTCACCTCTGCGATCGTCTTCATACTCTCACTCCCACCCCAGCCGTCATGAATATCACCTCCGCAAACTCAAATCAGCTCCGCTTCCACGCTTGCCCTCGCCCAGGACCAACTCCTGGGAATGTCATCTGGGTAGCTAGGAAATGCGCAACGGTGCTAAGATGGGTTGTTTCAAGCTATTCCACGCACAAAAAGTTCGAAGCGGATGAGGAAAATTTATGGAGAAAATTCGCACTGGCTCGAAGGTTGGAGAGTATGCGATCCCTGGTGGAGGGGTGCTACTAAGGGTGGGGGGTTTTTTGATGGGTTGGTGGCTGTGGTGGTGGTGAGTGGGTTGAAGCAAGAGTAGGATCATATGAATGCGATTGAGGGATTTGCGGCGTGCATCCAGAAGATGCGCAGAGTCAAGGCTGAGGCAAGTGACTAGACAACATAGACGAAGAGATGTTTCCAATATTTCGAAAGGATGGCCGTAGAACCCATTGAGATCGCCGCCCCTCCATGGACTGGAGCCCAAAATTCACTTAAATTCGAAAAACTTCCCCACTCCCCTTTCCCTCCAATTACTCATATACCAAGCAAAAGCCATCTAGCATGATCTCAGAAAAGTTTGAAGCCAGTATTTTTACAATATTTATTGAAGAGATGGCCTCGTGGGAATTGGGGGGATTGGATGTAACAGATGGTTTTGTGCGGGTATGATTGATGAGTGATTGGGTCTTGAAAGAGTTGGGGGCATGGGAGTGGAGTGGTTGAGGTGGAAAAGGGGAGCGTGAAGTAGCGTCAGGGGGGAGGATACAGAAGCTAATCGAGGGCTGCGGTTCCCGCGTTTTGTAAGGAGTTAGGGCAGTTATCGGGAAGTATGGTCTATTCCGACAGCTTCTCCGCTTAAAGCTTGATAGGAGGAATACAAGGAATACGAGGGGTATTCGTTCACAGTAGAGAGAGAGAGAGAAAAGAAAGGGAAAGAGAGACAGTGAGAACCAGGGGACTTTTCCCTAGGCCATTATGGACGGGAGACTTCTAACAATATTGGGAGCACTCAGTGGAAGTACAGTACAGATATAAACAGGAGATGGAGGAGGAATGTTTCTAAGCTCTCCACTTCAACTTGATCAGCTCTTGAATAATGCCTAAAGCGCGAGAAACGTCCTAGGTACCTAAGGTAGTGTTCGGTTCGGACTTTGCGGCGCTTAGATCGTCAGCCTTACAAGGATGTATCTAGTCGATTAAAGACACCCTGTCCAAAACAATTCGTCTGGGCATCTTCGCGGCACAAGTTCACGACAGCTCTTCTAGGCCGCAATCTGTTCTTTTCTATGTTACCATTTTCCTTAAGGCATCAGCCCGCGATTTGACCTGGAGTCGCCGTATCTTTACCAAGAGAAGTTGAAGCTACCTACCCCCAGCCGATACGCAGTCCTTTACACACAATGCCCCCTCACGGTCGACGACGCGCTATACATCTCCTGTCATGGCTTGTTCTATTGTTCGTCCTTGCATCTACAGCTTCGGCAGCTTCTGCTGTCCTCGGAATTGACCTTGGCACGAAGTACATAAAGGCGGCCCTTGTAAAACCAGGCATCCCCCTCGAGATCGTACTCACAAAGGATTCGAAACGGAAGGAAGCTGCTGCTGTGGCCTTCAAGCCTGTCAAGCCAAAGAGCTCCGGTTCAGACACCAAAGTCTTCCCCGAGAGGATCTACAGCGGCGATGCACTGGCTCTCACGGCTAGGTTTTCCAGTGATGTGTATCCGAACTTGAAGCCACTCTTAAGTCAGCAATTTGAGGGTAACGATGTGGTCTCGGAATACGGCAGGAGGTATCCAGGCCTGAGAATGGTCGAGTCGAAGTACAGGGGTACTGTTGCGTTCAAGAGTGAAAGCTTCGACGCCGGAGAAGAGCCCTTCCTAGTGGAGGAGCTTCTAGCGATGGAATTGAAAAACATTAGAAAGAATGCGCTAGCATTGGCTGGCAAGGGCTCGAGCATACAGGATGCTGTTATTACGATCCCTCCTTTTTACACCGCGGAAGAGAAAAGGGCAGTGGCTTTGGCTGCAGATCTAGCAGGTCTACGTCTCTTGTCACTGGTTAGCGATGGCCTGTCTGTGGGCTTGAACTACGCGACGTCAAGGTCTTTCCCCACGGCCAAAGAAGGGAAACCCGAAATACATCTTGTCTACGATATGGGCGCAGGATCGACTTCGGCCATGGTACTGAAGTTCCAAGGGAAGACTGTCAAGGACATTGGCCGGTTCAACAAGACGGTTCAGGAGGTACAGATATTAGGCACTGGTTGGGACAGGACGTTGGGTGGAGATGCACTCAATCAGGTCGTAATGGAGGACATGATCCAGAAATTTCTCGACACCTCCCGGCTGAAGACTTTGGGCGTGGAGGCTAAGCACATAAAAGAACATGGAAGAACAATGGCAAAGTTATGGAAGGAAGCCGAGAGAATACGACAAGTTTTAAGTGCGAATACAGAAACCTTGGCAAGCTTCGAAGCCCTCTACTACGAAGATGTCAAATTCAAATACAAGCTCACCAGGAGCGAATTTGAGGAGTTAGCCTCAGCTTACGCGAACCGAGTTCAGAAACCAGTTACGGAGGCGCTTGGATCAGCGAAACTGAGCATTGCTGATATTGAATCGATTATTCTTCATGGTGGAGCTGTTCGCACTCCGTTTATTCAAAAACAGTTGGAAGCTGCAATCGGAGATGCAGAGAAACTCAGGACAAATGTCAACTCTGACGAGGCTGCTGTTTTTGGAGCCGCGTTTAAAGCAGCAGCCATTAGCCCTAGTTTCAGGGTGAAAGAAATCAGAGCTGCTGATAACGCGGGTTATGCTGTTGGTACTTCATGGACATCCGAAGGAAAGGAAAGGCAACAGAAGCTTTTTGTTCCGACCTCGCCGTCCGGCGTTGAGAAGCAGGTGTCCTTCAAAGGAACCGAAGATTTTTCATTCAGCCTGTACGAACAGATCCCGCGAGCTTCAGGAGACGTCGTCGATAACCCCATGTCGAGCATCAAGACGGAAAACCTCACAGCGTCTGTTAAGCAGCTGACCGACAAATTCGGCTGTGCCCTGACTGATATCAGTACTAAGTTCACCATTCGATTAAGCCCAACAGATGGTATACCAGAGGTGCTTAAGGGTTCAGTCAGCTGCGAGGTTGCAGACAAGAAAGGTGGCGTGGTCGACGGTGTAAAAGACTTTCTCGGCTTTGGATCGAAGAAGGGTGATCAGGAACCGCTGAAGGAAAACGATGATATGGAGCCTTCGACTTCCACCTCTCAAGGTGTATCTTCCACAATCTCATCGAGTAAAGAAAGCAAGACCTCAGATTCCTCGGTTAAGGACGGTCCAAAGGCCGATGAAAAAGCCAAGGATGCCAAGCGAACCGAAATCATCTATGTTAGTTTCTCTACAGAGGCTGCTGGGCTGCCTCAGATCAGCCCCGAGAATCTTCAGCGTATCAAAGACCGGCTCGACGCATTTGATGCCTCGGATAGATTACGAGTAAAACGCGAAGAAACGTTAAACACTCTGGAATCATTCACATATAGGGCTCGTGATCTTTTGGAGGATGAGGACTTCATTGCGGCGTCGACAGCCTCTCAACGGACAGAAATCGAAGAAAAGTTCAAGAGCGCTAGTGAATGGCTATATGGCGACGGAGCAGGTGCAAGCATGGAAGCTTTAAAGGAGCGACTTGATGAGCTCCGTGGTCTGGTTGGCCCAATCCAGAAACGAAAAGAGGAATCACGTAGGCGACCGAAGGAAGTCCAGATGCTTCAAGAAGCACTCAATCAGACGAAAGCCATGGCAAGCATGGTATCGCAGCACAGGGAAGCTATGTCAGTTGCAGAAGCAGCTTCATCAGCCTCCGTATCGAATTCACAGACCACGGCAGCGCCTCCAACGTCCACCGACGAATTTGCGGAACTTGACGACGAGACTACATCCTCTAGTACTACATCCGCAGTTCCCAACCCACCAGAGCCACCACTATACACTGCAGAAGATCTGGATTCCCTGACCACGACCCAAGAATCTGTCCAAACCTGGTTGGACGTCAAAGTCGAAGAACAGGCTAAACTCTCGCCGAGTGACGACCCGGTTCTACTCTCATCGGACCTTGCCGCCAAATCAAAGGAATTGAATGATGTTGTAATGAAGCTCCTTCAAAGACAGATGCGAGTCCCGCCAAAGCCAAAAAGCACAGGGAAGCCTAAAACAGGCAAGGCCAAGACCACCAAGACCTCCAAATCAACCACAACCGGATCAGCCAAAAAGGCCAAAGAGTCAACAATTTCACTTGGAGACCTCGATGATATGCCTGGGACGCAATCGGTGACGGACGAAGAAGTCTCCGAGGTGATAGCAGAGCAAAAATCCAAAGCAAGTAAGACGAAGGAGAAAAGTAAAGCAACGAAGGAAAAGAGCAAGGCGACGAGTAAAGCTAAGGGGAAGGGGCATGGAGAACTGTAGATTAGCGTTTTATCTCTGCTGCATCAGGAGGCTATATAGCGTTGAATGTATTAGGCTTATAGAAAACTGTGCCACTTGAAGACTTTAACATTAAGCACACAATCCGGAATTATATTCGGTGACCGAAAAGCTTGAAACTGTCTAAAGTGATTTTAAGCACGTAATTCAAGGGTCTCATATCTCGCGATGTAAAATCTATACATTGATCTTCTGCCAATCATGCACGAAATCCTCACACTCCAGCTCGGCCATCGAGCAAACTACCTGGCTACCCACTTCTGGAATACCCAGGTATCCCAGCCTTCCCTTCCATAAAGACTCCCGCCTATCTCATTCGCCCCAAGAAGACCTGACCAGCGCCCTAGGAATCCTACTTCACCTACGACAACCAAGACCCCTCGCCCGTCGACCATGACATCCACTTTCGTCCTGGCATTGGCGCCAGGGGAGAGGACACATTTACACCAAGGACGCTTATATATGATCTCAAAGGAGGTTTCGGGGGATTAAAGAAATGGGGCGGGGGCTACGAGGGTGTAGATGCTGGGGATGAGGATGCCAGAGAAGCCATGGTCTGGTGAGTGTGGAATTGCTCGAAGCGGGTGAACGGAGAGATTGAAGCTACCGCTAACGATCCATGGGATAGAGCAGGAACGGGAACGTTGTGGTCCAGAAAGAAACTTCAATTCCCCAATCAGAGTATCAACGGGGCCTCGATGAGGGGCTGCTCATTCCACCAAAATTGACCACCGATACAGTCAGGTTCTGGTCCGACTTCAGCCGTGTCTTTTACCACCCGCGCTCCATCGTCCAGATTAATGATTATGAGTTGGGATCTACACTCATGCCATTTGAGAGGTGGGAGAGCGGGGAGGAATTATTTGCGGGTATGGACAAAGAGCATGATCTGCTAGATCGGGATGTGAGAGTGTGGGCGGAGGAGTGTGATCAGATGCAGGGAATACAGGTCTTCGCGGGCGGAGATGATGCGTGGGGTGGGTTTGCGGCAAGCTATGTAGAGAGGCTTAGGGACGAGTTCGGGAAGATGGCGGTTTGGGTGTGGGGGGTGGAGGAGGAGCAGGGGAAGTGGCAGAGGGTAGGTTACGTTTAGAGCAGCTGGTGGAGTGAGCTCGGTGTCTTGGATGGCTTTGGCTAATAGGAACGTCTAGGCAGCGCAATTGCTACGAACCGTCAACGCTGCAAGATCAATGTATGAGATCTCGACGCACGCCTCGATGTATATTCCGATATCGATACCGCCCGTTCTACCACGATATGTGGAAATCGATCGAAGCTCGCAATGGCAGACCTCAGCGCTACTATCAACGGCTCTCGAAACAACGACGCTTCCCTCGAGACTGAGGGATAGTAGCAGAAACCATGCGACCTTTGATGTAATGGAAGCAGCACTTAATGTGAACGGCACCCAGCGAATTGCAAAACTCCAATGCAGCATTGTCGATCCATCAGTCTTGGAAGCTGAAAAATCAAGATTTGTCAAAGGATGCCACGATCGTCGAATGCTTGGATCGAAGAGAATTGATCTTATGCTGGACGAAGACGATGCGCAGACCACTACTGCAAATCTTGACATGGATTTCTTTTGCGGAAGATACATCCATTCTGTCGCCTCGCTTAGCCAGCATCATAAAGCAACTCATACATTTGGGCAAGTGGAAACTCTTCGTGGGGAGTTCGACGTGAACGAGGACGAGGGTGAAGAAGCAGCAGGGTCGACAAGGAAGAGAAGACCACTTGCTGATCTACCAGTCGTTGAAAAGTTCGTATGCAATATGTGGATGCGCATTTGCCATTGGTTACTCCAAGCACATCGCCTTGCAGGGTGCATGTACTTTCAATACTTGCGCACAGCTAATCATCGAATGCTCTAGGTACCGCTCTACGCTAGAATTCCCACTTCTGGACAGTTTCCCGGCCATCTTCTCGCAGCCACAGTCATCTACAACAGCGGTCAGAGCTTCGCTATCCACGACATCCGGCGTATGCCGACATGTTAAAACGTTGCAAAAAGTGGTAAGCAGAACGGTCAACCTGGAGGAGCGTGAGGCTCTCTCGAACGGGCTTGGCGAGATCAGCGAAGCATACGAGAATGGATGGCAGAGTGGATCGGAGGACGAAAGCGACGAGTGATACGCGACCAATCAAGGCGAGTTCTATACATGTTTTGTGCGACCAATCATCTCTTGTCCCGATAGGAATACGAGCTTCGTGCAGATGTGCAGATGGTGGGGGAACGAACTCACGGGTGCTCTGGCCCACTTGCTGCATGAGTGGCGTGATGGCTGGCAATTGCATGCAGGGCCAATATCAACCCAAATCATTTTCCACCACTCAAAACTCGACTGTGCCCTCAACAAACTCCAGGAACATGTTCTGTCAACAAGCAGTGACCTCATGTGTAAAATGCTCCTCGGATTGGGTCTTCTGGAACGAATAACGTCAAGAACAGCCAAATTGTCGCTTCTCGGTAGGTTGGTGAGTTGTTGGTGAGTTGTTGGTGAGCCGTTGGTGAGTGGGGCTAGCGACCAGGTGCAACTCTAACGGGACTACCATCAACGGGCGCAACCAAAAGTATCTAAACCAAACGGCGCTGTGAAATACGATGCTTGACCTTTACCTTGGCGTGCTTGGGTTCCTCCGACCGCAGATGACGTGAAGCACTCTACGGACTTGTTCGTGCTCGCGTTGTCTTCAAGCTGCCCGACAGATGGACTCGTACTAATCAAAGAGGAGAATCCCTAGGTACGCATCGAGCTCCATGTCTCTTTCACGGATCACGAGTGCGTCAGCTGATCCTATTAAATCATCATTATCATCATCTTGTACCTGATGTTTGATCACGACGGAACGAGGATTCCGTTCCTCTACCAACCTCTTGTGGGGTGTCCAAGAGACAAAGCTTCAAGCCTTCAAGACTCTCTCCAGCCCACCCCCACCCAGCCTTACCTACAGTACTCCGTAGTAATCCGGATACTTGCATACCGATTCTGCTTCTCACCGGGGACCTGTGTGTTCGAATTGTCGGTCCCCGCGTTCCTGCGCGAGACATGGTACGAGTAAGCATTGAGAATCCTCTGCATTTCCCACATTTCTGCTTTCACGCGTCCCCTTTTCTTTTCTTCGATCAATCCGCATTGTCTACGTAGTACGGAATAGTACTGACCAGAATGGAATTTCAGCGGTGACTCGGATACAACTGCTTCTGTGGTGTTTTCCCAGGCTACTACTGTTCCTTCGTGTCCCATCGTGCCCATGTCATACCTGCCTGTGCCTTAGCCTTAGGGCAAGGATAGACTGACGACCTTACCTTACTTACCGACCGCTATCCGTAATTCCGTAACTACGTAGCTTGGTTTGCTTCTTATTCGTCAATGATTCGAATCCTCAACTGCCCAACCCCCGATTTCAAGCTGCTCTGTACGACGTTGTATCGTGCCGTCAAGCTAAAGCAAGCAGCCTTGATGCATGGGACCTGGGCATACGAACAAACTTGATAGGATCCCTCGCCCATGCTTGTCTGACGTGACACTGCTTGATTGATCCAATTGTGCATCATGGGCCGTCACACCGTCCCTGCCATGTTGCTTATCATCATCGGCCAGCCACCGCTTCTCTCAAAAGCCTTTTGGACCTGTAAATTATATACAGCAAGAACTCGCTCGCTACGGTTCTTCTGTACCATACCTACTGTCGCTCAGCTTTCTCCATTGTTGTCGCTCAGCTTTCTCGCTCTTGAAGCTGCCTTTCGTCATATATCTCATAATGATGAGAATCACGTTCGCTTTTCTAGCTTTGGCTCTTGCTGTTGCGGCCAATGATCTACAGCCAAGATGGTTTACCAATACTACGAGGTAAGTCACTCAGAGATAAGGCATCGAGTCTTCTTTTTAACACATCCAAGTACATATCCTCCGACCGAGACAACGACAATGGTGACCTATACAACCACTACTACGTGCCCGGTCACATCTACGTACAGCCAGAACTCGACCACCTACTACTCGACCATGCTCTCGACTTCAACACTCACAGTCACTTCTTGCAAAGGGGGATGCCCAACCCCAAGCGTCTACACCACGCCGAAAAGCCCCCCGATGCCGACGACAATGACGACCTACACGACTTTGACGACGTGCCCTGTAACATCCACATATAGCTCTGATTCGACTACCTACTATTCAACCACACAGTCTACCTCGACTGTCACGATCACTACCTGCAAATACGGCTGTCCTACGACAGGCACAACTACACAGCCCTCGGGTACGACTGTACCTCCTCCTCTACCACCTACAACAACCCCTACTACGTCTATACCAACCCCATACCCTAACGTCAGTCTTGGAAAGTATCCTTTCGCCTAATGAACCATAACTGACCAAACCATCAGTCTACCACGACGACGGAGTCTACCACCAGTCCTCAGTCTTCCACAAGTACTGAGACTACAGTCATGACCAGCTACACCACTTCAGAAATCACTGTAACAACAACAACCTGCCCAGGTAAGAAAGCCCCGTCGACTTTCAAGCGAAAGATCTAATTCTGGACAGTCACGTATACTACCTTTTCTTCCAACCTTACAACAACTTCTTTCCCGGTAACGCTAACGTCGACAATCACGTACACCACGACGACTACTTGTCCCGTGACGACAACACCTGTGTCTACCACGCCGGCTCCTACCACGCCGGTTCCCACCACGCCGGTTCCTACCACACCAGTCCCCACCACGCCCGTCACAACCACGCCAGTCGTTACAACGCCTGCACCCACCACACCAGTCCCCACCACGCCTGTGCCTACCACGCCAGTCCCCACCACGTCAGTGCCCACTACGCCTGTCCCAACCACGCAAGTGCCCACCACACCAGTTCCAACCACACCAGTGCCTACAACCCCAGTCACCAGCGCCTCTACAGCCCCCAAACCACCGCCCGTAACCGTCGTTCCTCTGCCCTCAATCTCCACCGCCACTCTATCTGGTTCCACATCCGTCATAACCGAAGCGACAGAAGGCCAACCAGAGGTGCCTGCATCCACGCCCGTGCCCGCACCTGTGGCTCCCATTCCATCCGGCCCGGTACCAGCGCCCGTATCCGCGCCCGCCGTCACCGAATCCACTGTTACCGAATCCACCGTCACCGAAGCAACAGAAGGTCAACCCGAAGTCCCCGCCTCTACGCCCGCACCGGCGCCTGTGGCTCCCATCCCATCCAGCCCAGCGCCCGTCGCCCCCATTCCCTCTACCCCCGCACCCGCACCCGCACCAGCACCCGTATCTGCCCCTGCCGTCACCGAATCCCCCGTCACGGAAGCCCCAGAAGGCCAGCCAGAAGCCCCCGCGGCCCCGAGCCCGGTCTCGGTGTCCGTCCCAGTGCCCTCGGCCAGTATCCCTGTTTCCTCCCCGGTGACCCCGCCGATCGCGTCCGTGGTGCCGTTCAAGGGCGCCGCGGGGGCGGTCAGACCGATGGGTTGGGGTGTGAGTGTGGTGGTGGGGTTGGTTTGGGTGATGATGATTTAGGGATGGTGATGGTGTAGTGTGGGTATGAGGGAGGCGGTGGGAAGGCGAAGGGAAGGCGAGGAGGAGGAGGTTACGAACGATATGGCGATGACTTTGACGAAAGAAGGGGAAGGGGCAAGGAAAAGGGAAGAGTCCCATGTATACCCTGCACGAGTTTCAACCTCGTCGCTTTTAATCCTAATACCAAATAAATACCATTCTAGACCTGCATCGTCTCGCGCTTTCCGTACCGAGCCTGCGACGTTTCTGCGATTCGGGGATTTAGTAACTATCGATGCTGATCCACATATAGTAGCCTGTACACATGTAAGAAAACGCCAGAACAACAAATACCTTGACAAGCCCCAGCAACGAGACTGACTCACTTGCCCGTGGAGCTACCTTAGCTACGAACCTTCCATCTCCGCTCCAGAAGAACGAAGCATCTCGTTCACACATTAAAAAAAAATCATATTCACTGAACCCCAGTCTAAATAAAGATTACGCTGAGCAATCATCCCTTTTGATATCCAGCCAGCCAGCCAGTCAGTCAGTCTCCCCTACCCGAACACGAAAACGAGATGATAATCCGACGAAAGAAAAGAAAACTGCAATAAAAAAAGAACGAAATCATCATAAAAACGCATTCAGCTCAAAAAACATCTAGATTGTTCTGCTGCCACGAAAACCAAGGAAAGAAAAAAAGAGCGACAGTGGTGAGATGAGCAATGGAATTTACTGATTTAACTAATGAACGAGATAGTTGTTTGGGGATGAGAGGATGGAAAATTCAGGACGAGATTTTGAGGTTGTGAGGGGGGGAGGAGGGTCCTGTATGGGATGGGGAGGGGAAGATGGGATTGAGGGGGAGGAATGGGAACGACGGTGGTGGGGTGGGGGGCGGGTGGTATTCTGGAGAGGTGGAGTCGTAGGAGTCGTTGCGGGCAGGCTTTATTGAGAGAGGGTTGTGAGCTGGTGGTGTGAGATTTGAGGATTTCAGCAGGGAAAGCCAGTGGTGTTTGACTATTTGGTAGGAGAATAGCTTTTATTCCACATCACGATGTAGCCCGGGACAGTATCTGGCCAACCCCAAAATATGATGCTCTCTAATAAAAGAACCCAATAATCTTGCCAGCCACATGCTTCCGTCTCGCTTCCTCATGGTCCATGATCCCAGACGAGGTTGTCAGAACGATATAGCCGAATTGACGCGAGGGCAGCAGCTTGACAACCCATTTCTCAAAGTCGCCGATGCGGACGTTGTAGCGGGGGGAGATGACGCCGGTTTTGTTAAGGCTGGGAATGGTTAGTAAAGGGTTTATTTGTTCAATATGCGTGATGGGGGATATGTACCGGCCATTGAGTTGGATAACGATTTTGCCGGAGCGATGGTCGTCGACTTCCTCGAATTCACCAATGTAGCCTATGGGAGAAGCAAGGTCAGCATGTTGCGATCGATTAAACGTTGTACGTCAGGACGAAATCAGAAAACGTGTAAGATCTTCGCATGGAGTTGAATATATCGGACACTTAAAGGGCAAAGGTCGTGTAGTGTTTTGAAGATTCGAAACCATTGCCTAGTTATCAGCCCGAATAAGGTGTGGTGCTGAAGGTCGAGAACAAAGCACCTGCAAAAAATTACAGATTATCTCCAGCACATACCGTGTTTCTGCATGACACTCAAAAATTTGACAATGACCTTGGAGCTGGGTCGGATGAGGACTTGGCGCTTCCCAGCTTTTTCGGCGTTGTTGATGGCGTTGAGCGCATCATTGAGGACACTGGTTTTGACCATTTTGAGATTCTCAGCTCGATGGTAGGAGTTGAGGTATCTAGAGTACGCGAGAGAGATCCGAGTTAGCTTTCAGGAGCTTTGAGCGTAAAGAGTGCCCTTGAGACTCAAGGGTTCTTCAGCCCATGTTGCACGATTTGCGCTGCCGCCAAGCCTGTTGTGGACATGGCGGAACACAATTGTGACTTGTGCGATTTGTAGGGGCTGCCTCGAGCTGCGGATATCGGTCACAACATACCTCGTGGATGTTGCTTATGGTGAGGAGTGAGCAGTGGGATTAGAAATTTCTACACGGCGTCTCGCTTCTTGGAGTGTGCGATGCTAATATGTACGCTAGCTGTGTTGAGCTAGTGACAACCCTTATCAGCACCTGACCTGGCGATAGAGACTACAAGCGTCATCGTGCTGGTCTGATTCCTGAGATTCAATACCATTACTTACTTTACTACTTCTCAGGACGCCTATTTCCCTATTTCCTATAATACTGTCATCTCTCTCTATTTCTTCGTTTTATCATGCTAGAAGAGGCTTGCTGCACTTGCGCGGCATTTTTGTCTGCAATCCCGCCACAGTACGATGAGAAGAGTGAGAAACCTGTGGCACAAGATCGCCGCTTGGACTGCTGTGGTCGTATTATCTGCGCAAAGTGCGTAGCTGTAAGTCAAAGTATACTACTCTGATTCTAAAGCATTAACTAAAGATTGCTCGACTATAGGAGAATCAACGCTTTGCGTCTTATTGTCAGCTTCTCTGGGTTTCTCGGTCTGCTCTGAGGGCATACTGATACCCTCTCAGGTCCATTTTGTCAAATATCCAGCGCTAAATCATCACTACCGCCAGGTTTACGAGACCCTCCCACATACTCGCCACCTGCGTCCCCTCGCCTCGCCCATGCCACGCTCGCTTCGCCACCAGATGACCAGCCACCAGCATATTCATCCCTAGATCCTCAGGTAGCCTCGTCCGAAAAACAAGCCTCATCCTCAAATCAGCCTGGAGAAGATGTGCTGCATTTCCTTGACCCCTCCCAAGATACTATCCCGTCTCTCTCATTACGATATGGCGTACCTCAGGACGCACTGCGGCGGACAAACGGGCTTTACACGAACCATTTACTTGCTGCTCGGCGCGCAATTCTCATACCTGGTGAACATTACAAAGGCGGCACGAGCTTGAGTCCTCAGCCGATAGACGGGGAAGAGGAAGAGATACGAAAGGGAAAGGTCAGGCGGTGGATGGTCGCATGTAAAGTCCCAGAGTAAGTATCCTCAGATATAATATCATTTCGAAACTCGACTCGCAGGGTAGTGCATTTCACTGACTACCTTGCGAATCTTTTTTGACGGCTTAGTTACGATGTAGCACTTCTCTATCTTAACCAAGCAAAATACGACCTTGACGCTGCTGTGGAGGCTTATATGGCAGATGAGAAGTGGGAGAAGGAGAACCCGATGGGAGCATCATCTAAAGGGAAGACAAATCAGACACTTCCAAGACGGCGAGTCGGTACACAGATAGGTTTGACAGGTCAAGTATAATGATTCGAGCGTAAGTAGACCTCAGAACCGATTCTACTGAGATTACTTCCTTCCACCGGTACGTATTAGACAAGACCAAATCCAGACCAAAAGCAAATTCTAGATTCCAAATCTGTAAGTCGCCGCTATCTTAATCCGAAGATCTGCTGAATATTTATGGAAGGATGATTCCTCGGCTTCGTTTAACGTTCAACGACTAGTACATGTGTTCCAAATCTAATTACTTCTGTTACCTTATAGACTAATTGATCAAGTCTCTCATCCTTAATGTAGAAAGTTCAATTTACAACACGCTTCATCACACCATAGTGCCACACAACACAGCTGGAAGTACATGATTGTCTAGAAAGGTTGACTGTATCTGTAAACGTACTTCCTTCAATTGCCATTGTACGTCGTTGATCTGTACTCTTTACAAATTGAGCAATCAGCTCTGACACCAAAATCTTGGATTCCTGCCAAGCCGTCCGATATTCCTAAAACTCGTTTGAATAGTGCCATTGACAGACTATGGTCAGGATTCGTAAACTACAACTTGGGGTGCCCACTCTCCTAGAGGTAGTTGATCGCATATGTCTTTTGTTTTTCCTAGGAATTGTGATAGCGGTGTTGTATCGGTTCTCTTGGACAGGTATACAATCCGCAGCCTTTTTTTCAGTGACCTTGTCATGGCCTAGCTGACCCTAGATTTTAGATGCTCACGATCGTTACAAGTGCTATGGACTACTCACTCAAGGCCGGTGGCTCGATATTCCAAAGGTTCCCAATATCGAACCTCCCTCCAACTGGCAACCTCCTGGGTGTATGTTACACGAGTACAACGCAAAGGATATCTCAACGTGTCTGAAGTCTCGCAAAATCGTGTATGCTGGTGACTCCACAATCCGGCAGATATTCTGGGCGACCGCACGAAAGCTAGATGCAAAGGGTGCAGACGAAGCAAGGTACTACGCTGAAAAGCACGAGGATGTAACCTTCAGCAGGGCAGATGTCACACTCGAGTTCATCTGGGACCCGTTTTTAAATACCTCAAACCTACATCAACAATTAGCTGTTTATCGAGACGCTCAAGATACGCGAGTACAGGGAGACCAGGAAGGCCGCAAAAGTCCTGCAATAGTACTCATTGGAGGTGGCTTATGGCATGCACAACACTTTAGTAAAGATTCACTGAAGCCTTTCAAGGACTCCGTCGACACCATCGCTTGGCTTGCGGACCATGGCGAACATGGTGTCTCGAGGCAACATAACTCACCCTCTTCCCGTAACGGACCCAATCCAGATGATCGTGTGGTTTTTGCTCCAGTCCAAGTTCCCTGGTACGATTCCTTGTCTCCGTCCCATGCTGCGAGTCTCACTGCAGCTAACATTAACCCTTTGAATGAACATCTCCAAGAGCTCTCCACACAACAAAAGGCGCTTGTTGCATGGAGCTACTTCTTCATGACTTTACAAAGAAAGCCAGCGTATGAAGAAGACGGGTTACATGTTGTTGATGCTGTCGCACGTCGGAAAGCAGATGTGCTGTTAAATATGAGGTGCAATGCTGAGGTCACCTTTATGACAAAGTATCCGATGGACAAGACTTGCTGTAGTGATTATGTACGGATGAGTTGGGTTCAATTGGCTATCGTATCCGTCTCACTATGGACACTACCGCTCTTGGTCTGGGTTACCTTTGGGGGTATGTACACCACTATCAGTTTGAGCAGAGAAAGCCCTAATCGATGTTACAGATTTAAAACGGCAGCCATGGTTACCATCAGCCAAAATATCTCGCGCTCTTCTGGTTTTAGGGCTGGCAATGTCGTATTGCTTCTTCGCCGACCGTACGCAGATATTCAACAAATCTCAAAAGCAATATTCGTCTGACGAATTCACCGCTTTAAGCGTCATCACTATCGGTCTTGGAGTCCTATCTATCCGTCGATCCGTCGCACCACCGATTCGTAAAGGGAGTATGCAAGACTTTGTGCCAAAAAATACAGACCAACCTTTCCTTTCAAGAGATCAAACAGATGAATGGAAAGGGTGGATGCAATTCGCGATCTTGATTTACCACTATACCGGTGCTTCGAAAGTTCTTTGGATTTACGAGATTATCCGAATATTGGTCGCCTCCTATCTGTTCATGACTGGTTTCGGTCATACTGTCTTCTTCTACCGAAAAGCGGACTATTCCCTTCGCCGTTGCGCATCGGTCCTTGTACGACTAAACTTATTGAGTTGCCTGCTGCCTTATATCATGCGAACCGATTATTTGTTCTACTACTTCGCACCTCTTATTTCCTTTTGGTACATGGTAATATACCTAACCATGAGAATCCGCCATTCATGGAACTATTCGCTCCGCTTCCTGTTAAGCAAGATCCTGATCTCTGCCATTATCGTCACAGCTTCAGTTAGAATTCCGGGTGTTTTTGAAGGTGTCTTTCGCCTGTTAAGAAAAACCTGTGGTATTGATTGGAATGTCACAGAGTGGCGGTTCAGGCTCCAGCTTGATAACTACATAGTGTACATTGGCATGGTAGCTGCCATCATGTTCATAAGGATCTCCGATGTCTTGGGCGGAGAGCGTCCTATGAATGGCCTTTTCAAGGTTATCCACGATCGATTTTCTCGACTAAGAACGATTTCTATTGTCGGGGCCATTGCCATCATACCTGGATTCTGGATCCTTACACGCCGTTCACCAAATAAATTCGACTACAACTGGTGGGTGCCATACATTTCCTGCTTCCCTATTCTTTCCTTTATCGTCCTCAGGAATTGTAGTCGACATGCACGCAACTTCTACTCCTCAATCTTCGTATGGCTCGGTAGATGTTCCCTCGAGACATTTACCTTGCAATTCCACATCTGGATGGCAGCGGATACCAAGGGTCTTCTAAGCTTGGTCTACCTTAGGCAGACAGCTACACACATAGAAGGCAGATGGGTAGACTTTGTGCTGCTTACTATAACCTTCTTCTGGGTTAGCTGGCACGTCGCTGCTGCTACGACAAGAATTACTTCGTGGATTGTTGACCCAAGCGAAGGTCGGTCGGAGGTTGAATCGTCAGAACTCCAAGGGCTTCCTTTAATCGCTCTTGAGTTGCCACGAACGAAGAGTGATCATGCGTTGAATGGGTCCCTTCGAAGACACAGGGCCGTTGTGAGTAGGTCCACGTCTAAACTCAACAAGCTCATAAGGGACGACTTGAGAGTACGGCTTGTACTTATCTTTGGGGTTATGTGGCTCCTGAATCAGGTAAGCCACTCTGCGCGCATATTGCCCCTTCTTTCCCCCAATCTACTGACATAACCGTATAGATGTACTGATAACCCAACAGTTGTGCTAAGCGCTTTGTCAAGTACTGGGTGGCATCGAGTTTTAGGCTTCAGTGCATTTTCCAGCGCTTCGTAGTATTCCCAATTGTGTGGTAGACCATCGTTTTTCTTCTACATCCTGGAGAAACACTCTCGGGAGCTTTGGGTTGTAATAGATAAGGGGAATACAGATACGATGGATAGCAATCTAGAGCTTCGAGCTATCTCGGAAAGCGTTTTCGTTATGGACCGGTTGTTCTAGATTACGATTCGAACCACCATATTGGCCAGCATCGACACTAAAACTCTCGTCGCCTGAAAAATGCCTACGCCGCACCACCCAATGATCAGCAGTCAGCATCCTTAAATCCCATACATCTCCATCAGATGCACTTCTCAAAACTAAGGGAAATAGGGAAGATACTACTTACCACCCCCTCTCCGCGCCACCGCTCAGATGCTCACAACTACCATTCATCACACAAATCCAACCCCCACCCACACCCTTTCCCCTCCACCCCAACTCCGGCACCTCCGTCCCCTTCTCCCTCCTTTCCATCTCTCTTTCCACCCTCCGTCTCACAAACTTACTCACCCCGCAAGTAAACGGTTTGAAATCCTCCTCATTCGCATCCCGCGGCATTACTCCGGTCAACACCCTACCCATCGCAATCAAGCTAGCAGCATGCGTGCATATCACTATCGCTACATCCTCATCCCCAACTTCTCTATCAAGCGAGGAGATGATACAGCTGAGAGCGTATGCGCAGCGGTCGTGCACCTGCGGCAGCGTTTCACCATTACGAGAGGGGATGATCGAGGAAGTGTAGGTGAGCGAGTGAGCCGGGAAGAGAGACCGGAGGGTTTTGGGTGGGGCAGGGAAGGGGTGCATGAAAGGGGCGTGGCCGTACCACTCCCCAAGCCCGGTGTCTACTCGTATCTCGGAAAGTCTGATTTTATCGACCGTTGGCTGGATTGTTTGTAGACATCGGTAGTAGGGACTACTATAGACTTTGCTTATCCTTGGGTCATTGATCGAGGCGAGGTAAGCGGCCAGCTCGTGGGATTGCTCGAAGCCGTGGGCGGTAAGGGGGACGTCGGCAGGAAGGTTGGTGGAGGATGGGATGGGGGTATGATAAATTCCTGTGGTGGGGTTGAGGGTGAAGTTTGTGCGGAACTGAAGGGGATGTTAGCGGAGTGGGGGGATGGGCAAGGGAATCAGGAGAGGGGCAAGGGGAGGAGAGGGCGTACGCCGTGGCGGGTTAGGTAGATTGTAGAGACAGGCATGCTTTGTAGAGACAGAGGGTTGAGCAACAAAGAGCGTCTAGTCACCGGTTGTACGACTTTGTAAAGAATGCGTGCGAAGCCATCAAAGTACTCATTCCTGTCAATATTGACAGACATCGGCATCAAGTTAGGGTTATCTTATCTATATTTTAGTTCCCGCATCCTGAATGCCCAATGACGCTCTCCCCACGTGCTTGCGCTCCCATCCATATATTTACAGGGCTCTGGCTTTCGTATCTTGCAGGTTGCAACAATCACTCTGGGAATAGGTGTAAGCACCTTTGAATTCGGACATACCTTAACAGAAACCCAATACATCATGCCAATTCTTGACGAGGCCATGGACAGTATCCCAGTTAGAAACAGCAGCTCAAAAGGTCGGTCCTTGTTCCGCTTTGGATAGTAGAAAATCTCTTAGGTGCCTGCTGTCGTTATCTGTTGCCGCATTAAGGAATAGCTTGAACAGCTATGTTTGGCACTCATGCTTACATTGTGTTCTTTTACGAGCCCCCCTCGATAACTATGCGTTATAGTGTTACATTTAGATTGTTATGACCTTTGCTGCACCCGTTTAATGTAATATCCCCCGAGTGCTTGTTCACCATGCGTATGACTCTAAGCTTAAGATTTCTATGACACTTGCTGTAGGAGACTTTGAAGACGCGAGCTTACGTATGCCTTCCACGACGCAGCCGCTTTTGTTGCAGAGCCACAAAGCCTCTCCCCCAGAGTCAGTGCTACATCGCTTGATACAGAAGACCCACCAGGTACTGCCGTACCTCAGAGGCAGCATCGTGCAAGTGTCGGGAAACGTCTGTCCGGGCGTCCTGGTCCAGCAGCATCGACAGTGTCCCTGAACTCTACAGCCAGTCTCAGCAGTTTTACCGGTGATGACAGACCTAAACTTGGCGGCCAAGCCTCATCATACGGCCGCTCTAGCCATCATCGTCATTCAAAAGATGTTATAACACAAGTGACAGAGTGGCTTCAGCATGAGAAGGCAAAGAGAGCTGCGCGCAGGGGGCAAACACAAGATGGCCAGTCTAGGCTCACTAGTGCGGTCGATGCTACCAAGTCTTTACTCGGTAAAGGACACAGTGAAAGCCATACGCATCAGAAAGGCAGGCATCGACATGCAAGCTCTTCTTCTGGACTGTCTGATACGAGTCTTGCCCTGGAAGAACTGGAAAAGATCGTAGCAACGGGCATGAACTTCGATGGTGACAAAGTTATCACCCCAAAACAAGAAAGAAGAGGGCCCCACTTCTCCCGCCAAGGATCTACTAGAAGACGCACTCTTAGGAAATACTCAACCGTAGCCTCATCAGACACAGACTACCAGGAAGGCGATGCTCTTGTGCCTTCCGCTGAAGTTGTCCTCGACAATTCGAAGACTCTAGGCTACACTGGAGGAGCAGCGGAATCCCAGACAGATCTTCTAAATCCAAACAAACGGAGTATGAGGGAGAATGAGGCTTGGGTGCATTTTAAGAAGGTCGGTCTCTGCCCTTATATCAATCAACTTTCTGCTACTTTTCCGAATCGCTGACATCCCAAAGGAAATCGTTCGACTAGCTCATACCTTGAGACTCAAGGGCTGGCGACAGATATCGCTTGAAAATGGAGGTGATATTGATGTAGAACGGTTGAGTGGAGCATTGACAAACGCCGTCTATGTTGTATCGCCACCAGCAGTATTACCACAGACCCCACGAGATCCACAAGATAGCTTGACGTCAATCGTATGGAAGAAACCACCTCAGTAAGTATCGCAGACTCTTTCTGAATACTTATATTACGCTCTCCTTGATACTAAATTGGGGATTTGACCTTCTTTGCCCGAATTCTCAACGCTACATTCTACCAATATATCCTTTTGCTGACTAGCTTAGAAAAATTCTCCTCCGTATATACGGTCCACAAGTGGAGCATCTCATCGACCGCGAGAACGAGCTGCAAATCTTACGCCGTTTAGCTCGAAAGAAAATAGGCCCAAGACTCCTCGGTACCTTTACTAACGGCAGATTCGAACAGTTCTTCCACGCTCGTACACTGACTGCTGCCGATCTGCGAGTACCGGAGACCTCAAAGCAAATTGCAAAACGGATGCGAGAATTGCACGATGGTATCGAGTTGCTTGAACAAGAACGTGACGAAGGACCCTTTATGTGGAGGAATTGGGATAAATGGGTAGACAAGTGTGAAGAAATTATCACCTGGATCGACCATCAAATTTTATCCGGCAAGCTTGGGCCTGCTAAAACTCGCTCCGAAGAACGGAAGAATCGGGGTTTGATATGTGGCGTCGAATGGTCGATATTCCGCCGAACAGTTGAGCGCTACCGCAAATGGCTTGACGATCAGTATGGTGGCCCAGCAGGCATACGTCAACAACTAGTCTTTGCCCACAACGATGTAAGTCTCAACAATGTCCCCCTAGACATGTACGGCAATGCTGACTCCGGATAGACCCAGTACGGCAACCTCCTCCGCCTCCAACCATCTGGCGAATCTCCCCTCCTCCTCCCTTCCAACGAACACAAACAGCTAATAGTCATCGACTTCGAATACGCCTCCGCCAACGTTCCCGGCCTGGAATTCGCAAACCACTTCACCGAATGGTGCTACAACTACCACTCCCCCACCTCCTCCCACTCCCTCGACCACACAAAATACCCCACCCGCGAAGAACAGCACCGATTCCTAAGAGCGTACGTAACGCACCAACCGCACCACCCCAGACCATCCCCCTACACCGGCCCCAGCTCCGGTCCCAGCAGTTCAATCAGCAGCTTCATGCTCGACAGCCGCGCGCCCCCGGCCCAAATTGCCGAGGAAGAGCGCGAGCGCGACGAAGCCACCGAGTCCGAAATCGCCCGCCTCATGCTCGAAGCCCGCATCTGGCGCGTCGCCAACTCCGCCCAATGGGTTGCATGGGGCATCGTTCAAGCCAAAATTCCTCAGATGCGTCCATTACCACCCGCCCAAACCACCCTCGATTCCGACCCCCTATCCCCCGAGATGGCGGCCTTGGCGCAAGACGCGCGTGACAAGCGGCCGGAGGAAGGAGGCGATGAGACGGAGGAAGAGGAGTTCGATTATTTGGGGTATGCGCAGGAGCGGGCGATGTTCTTTTGGGGGGATGTGGTGCAGTTGGGGCTGGTGGGGAGGGAGGAGTTGCCGGAGGGGTTGGAGGGGAGGATTAAGGTTGTGGAGTATTGAGGGTTGAGTGGCCTGGGGGGAGGGGGAGGGGGAGGGGAGGGGGGGGGGTTGTTGATGCCGTGTGTAGGGTTGGTGGGAGGGGAGGGCGAGGGTGAGTGGGTATTGGAATGGTGGGTTTTTTTGGCCTGGGGGAATCATTAAGGAGGGAAAGAGGACGCGCCGCTTATATTTTTACCACTTAGACTAGCAATAGCTTTTCGTCCACCAGCACAGTGCATGACGATCCCTCGCTTCAGTGACAGTATCAGGCAAGCCAAATTTACAACATCATCAATCTCTCTCGTCAACCCGTTACTGCCACACGTGCCAGAAGAAGTGGAGGAGCGACCTCGCGGAATTCGTTCTTGGTACTCGGATACTGGTTGCGATGATGCTTCCTCGAAAATCCCACAACATACCTTACTCATATGAGCCTGTTCTCCTTTGCCGGCATAACCGCCCATATCCTTTCCCGACCTTCACATTCACAGCATTACCTAGGTAACATCCACCCCCCCCCCTCCTCCATTACAACCTAATATTTCAACTGTGTTTTTTATACCACAGCCACCTGCACCGTCCCACACCCCCTTCCGCCTCCGCCCCCTCATCCAAGAAGCATCTTCCATATGTACGACTCTCCACTCCGTGGGTATATCGCTAGAGAGATATCTACAATGGTGCCGGTGTCTTTTATCTTACTTTGGGTCTGAGGGTCAAGGCTTTATTTATAGTAGTACGCATATCTTGCCACTTTGAAACTCGAAAGTCTGGTTTTGACAGGCATTTATTTGGACAGGTGAACATACGTCAGATTGGTCAGACCCACGCGTGGCAACGGAAAGAAAACCGCAGCTAGACCTATCCTGTTGGCGTCTGGGAGTCTCTCACGTCGCCTTGTCTTTTTGGCTGTGTTGGATAAATCTATTGTTTTGCCTACCTATGTAGGTATTTGTTGCTGCGCAATGCGAGGTTTTCGGCGATAACGCCTCGGTTAAATCTGGTTGAGCTTTAGCGTTGGTCGGCTGACCTGTATCCTCAACGTGAAACGCCTACTGTACGGGAGGTACGGAAAGTAAGTAAACAGTAGGTAGGAACGGAACGACCAATAGGCGAATAGAACGAATAGAACACCGACTTGCAGGGGCCACTAAGTACCTTACATACATGGTGGGTGGGGCGGCTGGCTAAGCTTCAATAGTCACGTACGGAGTGTTCCGTACTGTAGAAAGTACCTAATACGGAAGGAACAGCCCCCACGCCCCCAAGTCCCACCATACCCCGCACTTTGGCTCCAATTAAGCGAATATGTACTTGGAGCGAAAGTGCGGGGTACGGATGCACAAACGCAACGCCCGTTCCGTATTTCCGCACTCCCGTCGGAACACGACGGACCGCGATTGCGAAATGCAACCGAGACAGCGGGCCAACACGGAGAGTTTGTGAAGTGCGAACGGGATTTAAAATCGACACCAAACCTCCTGCATTATCTGTGAATACACGGCGCTCATCGTTGTCTGCAAACGTGACGCTCACCCTTCACCCGCCTCCCTGACCCTAACATGGTACGACTCTTCAGGATCATCAGCACGAAGATAAATCTTCACACCGCTCCAGCAACATCCAGAGATGGGTCTAGCGGATCCTTCCGAGTCCCTCGTCGTCGATACCGCGCGAGTGCGGCTGCTTCGGCCCCCAATATAGCCCTTCTGTTGCCGAGGACTACGTGTACCTCTGACAATCCTGTAACCTAATATACTGTGGGACTTGGGGTGTCAGCCGTTAGCACTGAAGCCACAGTCAGGGTTCATTTTGGGTGTGCTAGCCAATCAATCCCCCTTTGTTGGAAGATCGCAACAACTGATTTTCAAAATACCACAGTAGCCCGTCGGTTGCCGAAAGGATTAGGGTTACGTGACCGCTGAAGATGCTGCAGTCGATGTATTTAGGGAACGTTCATAGTATGTTCTACAATGCAACTCATTCCACCTGTACTTCCCCCCCTAGAAGGTGGCCATCGTGATACCCTCGACGTTTGACGGAATTTTACGCCCTTTGGGAGGTATTGTTCTGCTGCCCGTTTCAGCGAAAAATCTATGCCCGCTACCATGCAATGTTTTGATGGTGGACAAAGTACGCCGATGGGAAGAGATCCTGATTCGAAATGGGTTCACTGGCTGGCACTCAGCCGACGGAATAATCCTGGTTCAATGTCTGGTACATTGTCATCGAGTTCCTCTCCGTCATCGCCTTCCAAAGCGTCATCAAAAATCGGTGACGGTAAACCTCTGCGCTCCCGCAGCAGCGCTACAAGTTACTTTGCTTTGCTTTCCGCCAACGGAGATGGTTCCAACGATGGCAGATCATTCGCCAATCACAAGCAACACGGCAACGTCTCTGGCTTGACTACGCGTGACATGGATTCTTCGTGGGTCGCATCGTTTACTGAGCACTGGCACCAACGTCAGTGTGCGGATATGCCCGAGAAAATGGTGCAGGAAAAAGCTCATAGCTTAGAACAGCCTTTTCTCAATATCAACAAGACACTGTCACCTTCGGAGACTCAGCAACTGCAGATGCAGACAAATAGCCTACCTCAAGATCCAGAAAATGGTGTTGTATCCAACACCGCCACTACTGCTTCTACTGCACCAGCTGTTTCCAGCTCAGTGGGAATAACAAGCCCGTTGCCATCTCCCTTGAACAATCTTTTGGATTCCGACATTGACAGCCTGGGCACATTCACTGAGTTTCTCTCTAGTTTTTATTGCGCATTGCCCTTCGATGCAACCGACACACAAGCAAACGGAGCTGCAGCACCGTGCGCTACAGCTGGGCTCGATTATGGAGATCTCACCTGGCTCGAAGAGCAGCATGCATATCCTCTCAATACAAGCGATGTGTTGGGGGGTTCAAGTCCTACTAGCAAGCGTAGTCGCGAAGGGTATCCTGGCGATTACATAAACGATGGTCAAACTCACCTAGAAAACGTTACAAACAAAAAGCAAAAGACTTTTCATCCGTGGACTAATCGTCTCGAGACATCATCGCCATTTTCTTCTAGTCAATAGACAGCAACAACCCACCTTGGAAAAATGAGCGCTACAGCAGACAGGCAGAATAAGGAGGAAGGGTCACGTGATTGATAGACGATAGACGAGCAGCTGCCGAGCATCTAGCAGGGCACAGAGTAGTACATAAACGAACACGAAGCCCACGGCTTCAGGTGTGTTCAACATCATTCGTTATCTGTAGCTTCAGCTACCTTAGATAGCCCTACAAAGCTACAGTTACCCCTCAAAGCTCAGAGCTCGTCTTCCTTGCCTCGACACTCCCCTGCCCCAGAGAACCAACCCTTGGTTCACCGAAGTTAGTTCACCGAGACAAACGCCGACACCAAAGTCACCCACAAGGACTGTTCCATCCTCATCAACAAGCATGTTGGATGCTTTGATGTCACAATGAAGCCAGCCATTTATGTGGAAGGTAATTCAGTCCTTGGAGCGCTTGTTTAAGCGCTTGTGGCAACGATGCTTTCTTCTCGAAAGGACTGCCGGAGCTCATGAGACGAGTTGCAATGTGTGTAGTTTGCTGCCATTGATCCAGCAGCCACCACGTACACGCAAAAGAGTTGAATATTGGAAAAGCGACATGAGCTGCGTTTCACGGCGAAGGTCTGCAAAGTCGCATTGGAACGCTTCGAGGTCAATAACCTTGACGACTGCGCATGCACGTCCTTTGTAGCGGTTGCAAAGTTGCTTGATGTACAAATAGATGATGCTCCAAAACCAATGGGAGGACCGAGAATAATATAGGTAGTCGCTTGATTTGGTTCGAATAAGGTACATGGGCCAGTCATCGACGACGGCGCTACTCGTAATGTGTTGCTTGCTGCTGGCCCGCCCTACTCTACTGGTCTCATTGCCAAGCATAACCAGTCTCAACTCTCAAGTGATGGCGGAAGAATAATGACTGAAGTGGTATGTATAGCTTTGTTATTAGTTAGACATGCCTATGCTATTATTATACTGTACCCAAAAGTATCAGATCTCTGGAAAACGTGAGATGCACATTGTTCCGGCGTCTTGGAACGGAAAAGCGGCTTGACAAAAGTTACGAGCAGAGTACGCGCTTCGAATGGCTACAGTAGACGACTAGACGTCGTCCCCTGCTGCTGGACAGGTGCCCAAAGTGCGCGCTAAAATCTCACAACAATCCAGCTCCGTCGGAGTCCGTGTGCCCTATCCAGCGCTTCTTCTGACTCCGCCGCCTCCGGTTCAATGATGAAAGGATGAGTCAAGGTATACTCGGACGGAGCGATAATTCAAGCTCGGATCTCCTCCTCATGACCGTGCCGTGAGCATCTGGGAGGCGCGGAGCAACGATCTATCTCGTTGCCCGCGGCCACAGATGGCTTCAGTGCAGATCATGGTAGGTTCAGCTAACGGACCTGTGCACGAGAACTCTCTTTCGTGTCCGATGAGGATTGTCAGGTACCAAGGGAACCTCAAGAAATAAAACGAGCCAAGATGAAGACATGACCCCATATAGTCACACCTGGAGCATTGATTCTTTCTTCCCAACATCTTTCCACCAAACTAGTCAACAAGATGCCTTCCGTTAGCCAGTTTCCTTCAACAGATACCCAAGTCTCCAAGATCCTTTCCATCATCTCGGCCTACCGCCACCGTTCGGTTAACGTACCAGACCGCTTTGCAAAATTTGTTCCACAGCTTCAGAAGCGACTCACCGACACTGTCTCCAAGAAGGAACCTGTGCGTTTCATCTTGCCGGCTTTCCCTTTTAAGGCACCGGCCGAGGACATCAAGAGCAAGACCCTAGGCTCATTGCCAGACAAGGCTGAAGAAATTGCTCTGCAAACGCTCGATGGATTTGCTGATTCCATTGCTGAGATCTACGAGGGTGGCGCCAATGTCGTGATTGTGTCGGATGCTTCCGTCTATGGAGGTGTGAAAAGCATAGTATCCCTTGGAAAACTATCGTGTCGCTAACACTGCTGTGCTATAAGACATTCTACAAGTCTCGGACGCCGACGCTTTTGCTTACCAACACGAGTTGCGAAATTTTGCCTCCTCTCTCGGTCTCAAGCACCTTGAATTTGTACGCCCAGGTACGCTAGCCGGCATCATTTCCAAAGATGCACAGACGCTCGAGAAGTACTCTGCCCAGGTACAACAAACACGCAATCTTCTCGACGGTCCTTTTGCACAACAAGTTGATACAAGCGAGGATGAAAATGTGCAAGCAACTAGCAAGCACTACGATACGGCTCTTCCAAAAGACCAAGATCCAGAAGCTTTCAAGGCTGCGATGCTAAAGCGAGGAAAGGTACGATTCTCGTATTGACTGTCAGTCGTTTGTCATTGAATGTTGCTGACACTATACATTCCCTATTTATTAGGCCTACGCCAAGCTGATTGCTTCAACATCGCAATCGTCCATTCGTCTGTCTATCCACGAGTCAAACAATGTCGGCAAAATCACTCTTGACCTCTTTCCTCCATCGACGAACCCAAGCTTTCTCACACCATGGCATGGCGCCGTCGCCGTCCTCGCGGATGCTAGCGTGCTCGTTGTCGATGCATCGACGGTAGACAAGGCCAAGTTTGACATTGTGACCGATGCCCAAGGACGACCTTGGTTGCTACGTGAAAAGTCTGACCTCTTCAACTGGCCCGGCATGACGCTCGACTTTGAGCCGCTCTACCCATGTGGTATGCTTGTCAAGCCTAGGGAAGGTCACGGCCCCTACAAGTTCGAAGATGTGGATATGAAGCGCGTGCGCCGTCTTGCCCTTTCCACAACACCTCTACTTCTTCGAGGATTCACCATGGAGGTTCAAAAAGAAGTCTTCCGCACCAAAGCTGGCGAGTTGGGCGAAATCCAAATGTGGCCATTTGGCGATATTCTCGAGGTTCGGGAGAATGTAAGCTTGAACATGAACAACGTTCTCACCAACGAAGCCATGCCTTTCCATTACGATGGTATCTTCAAGACGGTCAAGGATGAAAAGACGGGCGAGTGGATTTCGGTGCCGCCATTGTTCCAAATGTTCCGCAATCGTGCAGCAGATCAGCAAGTTGGAGGCTTGACACTCTTTTCGTCGTCACGTAACATGCTTCCACTCCTCGGCCCAGAAACCATCCAGCTTGACGAGCTGCGTAAACTCAAGTGGGAGACATTCACGGTAGCCAATCAAGCCTTTGGAGGAAAAGAGCTTATTTTACCCTTCATTGCACCCCACCCAGAGACGGGCGCTGATACATTCCGTTTCCATGAACCCTGGCCAGCAAGCAAGTGCATTGGCGCGACCAGTGAACCGACCATCGTCGAGGTGCCTGGCCTACCCGTTGCCGAGGGAGATGCGCTGTGCGACAAACTTACCACACTCATGTACGATCGCCGAGTTGTCCTGCGCCACCAATGGAGTGAAGGTGACTTTATCTTCAACGACAACGCCACGACACACCACACACGAACAGCCTTTGAGAGTGGCCACCGTGAACTCTGGCGTGTGCACGTCAATTAGATGCCAGGAATCCTATAGCTTTATACCTTCGTCTTGCATCGATGATACTTCCTTTGATTTGTATGTTCGCTTTCGCTTGATTGAAGTAAAAAGAAAGAGCAATGAATTCAGGCTTGTTCCTAACTATTTGGGTACTGCTTTCTCATCGTTGCCATACTGCCGTCAGGTTGGTAATTCAAGTCTGGGAGCAAATGACAGCACGTAAATCCCGTTTATTGATGCTTCGATAATTTTTCCATCTATTTGGTTGGAGTCACAATCGAGAATCATTGAATGTTGTTCTCATTCATTGTTTGATCCTTGGTCCGACACATATACAAATTGTCTCATCGCCTCTTCTACAAAAAATTTGACAGATCTGTGAATGGTTGATATGCTCTGTGCGTTCTGGGGACAGACAGACTCCGTGCATCCCGGAGCAAAACCCGGAGACGTAAAAGACCACGCACAAACGAGGCTAATGCTTCTTTTGAGGCTTGTTGACTAGAAACTCATCGTTTCAATCAATTACGTTTCATGGAAATGACAATTTCCCTTCGCCTCTTGCCATTGTTTGGATGTCTTGCTCCGGTTTCGAGAGCACATTATGTGCGTCTGCCAATAGTACCAATGTGAAACAAGCGCAACAATGAACCCATGTACAAAACAAAACCCAAGGATAGTAAGAGAGGTACACAGAGAGGAGGAAACCTAGCGTAGAGCAAGCTTACATAGACCCAGCGGAGAGATCTCCGCCACTAGAAAAGGGTGTGATGGCAAAATGAGAGCTAGAGTCATTGGTACCCCCATCAGTGTTATTGATCTGTCGTGGTCGTACCACTATAGCAAAGCAACCACCACAAGGGGACGAATGGCAGCTGATGATGAAACAAATCAAACCTGCTACCATAGACCAAGCTTTCTTCAAACAGGCCAAATCAAAAAGGTACCTGGCCTATACAATACTTGGCAGTCTTCCACCACTTTCCGAAAGGCAAGAACGCCAGCGAGTCATGTCTGTATCGTCTTTGCATGATCACCTCTCGTGGGGCTTTGGATCGAACATCACTCGTGGATACAATTCTATCACAACGTCTGTCTCCAAGAACATGGAAATCAAAACCTTAGTGGAGATATATTATCGTCAAGTGGCTCTGTACCTCTCTGCAAGGAGAGCAAAAAACCGAGTATCGAACGTTCCGAGGCCAACGATGTATCAAGCTCACATTGTAGCCGGCCTCGACCCGAAAACTCTGATGTTGATACGATAGCGTGTGATACATGGAGCAGGCAAAAGTCTCGCAAGCATGTCTTTAAAAACGCCAACGCAGCTTTTCATTGAGAACTTTGACATTTCCGGCTATTCTACTGATGGAAACGGCAATAGTGAAGTAGATACGCCACCGCTAGCCAGCGATTTGGGGCCCTTCTAGTGAGGACGGTTCATTCGAAACAGGCTCTTCTGAAGAGGTCAAGAGGTGTCGCAACCGTCGGTACTCGTTGCCAGAGAGAGACCAAACGACCTTAGAATACCGAAAAATACAACGAACGTAGTGACCGGATGACAAGAGGCGTTTCGAGCAGACTCTTTACGAAAGAAAGACACGGCTGTTTTTCTGTATGACGCATTGTACAGTGTCTTTCTTGTTGTCACCTTACTACTGGTTCATTAAGACGACTAAATATCTAAGCACATTCCCCTTTACATGAACAAAACATGAACAAAATAGAATTCCTCTTTGGAAGTTCAATGTTGGAATTTCAGGTGTGATTTGGTTGGTAATCTCCGCCCTATAGGGCTGGGGGCCGCTAGTACTCGTAGAGTTTTCACCGTCCACCTCACCTCCTAGATAGACAATCCAGCTTCAACCCCATATACTAAATGCCCCATATGACCTCGTATTCCAACATTCAAGACTACAGCGTGAGATAAAACACCAGACAAACGTTACCATGATGCACTTGTTCGTGTGAAAAAAGTTCAGCACTAGGGCTATTGGATGATGAGTCGAAAAGTCCCCATGCACACAGTCATGGTTCGATTCGGACCTGAACCGGAGCACTTTTCCATGCACTGCCCGTGAGTCCTAGCGGCTTTGCTAGAATAGAGCCTTCGTCCGGGTCCGCGGAGTGCTGGGGAGGCGAATCTCGTAGTGCATCAACTCGGACTCCGGTAGTGCGAGCTAAGCAAAGTGCAGAAAGACGCGGTGTTGGATTAATGGCGCGGAAAGGATGCATTCTTTGTATCGAGTGTAGAAGCAAATCAGCATTGGTTTTCCTTGACCAACTTCTCTTTCTTTAGGCTATTTCCAATGGCGCCGCCTCGCAAGCTGATGTCGTCAAGCGACTACGCAGAAATGTTGAGCCGCTACGACATTTGGCTCTTTGACTGTGACGGTGTGCTTTGGTCTGGTGACGATGCTATTGCAGGGGCTCGCGAGATAATCGATATGCTACGAGGCCTAGGGAATCGAGTGTTATTTGTAACAAATAATGCCAGTCGGAGTCGAAAGAGTTTCAAGAAAAAGTTCGACAAATTGGGAATCAAGGCCAGTGAGGTGAGGAGCGACACGTGGTTGTTGTTTTCTTATGCTGACAAGTTCATAATGGCATATAGCATGAGATTGTGTCGAGTTCATTCGCAGCAGCAGTCTATCTCAAGAATGCGCTCAATTTCCCTGCAGACCGTAAAGTGTACGTCATGGGTATGCAAGGTATTGAAGAGGAACTTGATGCCGTCAACATCTTGCACTGTGGTGGAACAGCAGCCGAAGACAACCAGCTCCTCCCTGCCAATGACTTTTCTTCTCTTACGAGTGAAGAGGCAATTGATCCCAGTGTTGGCGCAGTTCTTTGTGGCTTTGACATGCACATGAGCTATACAAAATTGTGCAAGGCATTCAAACACATTACGCGCAAAGGAGCCGAAGGAGCCGTCCTTGCGGGGGAAAAGGGTGGAGGCTGCCACTTTATCTTGACGAATGACGATTCAATTTTTCCAGCTGCTGGTGAACCATGGCCAGGTATGATATACATACAATGGCTGAAATGTGCTAACGACACATTTCTTTTGGTAGGTGCCGGCTCCCTCGCTGCTCCACTCATCTGTTCTTCAAAGCGTGAACCAATAATTATCGGCAAGCCACACGCCCCCATGCTCGACATGGTTAAGTCGTTCTACCAGATTGATGAAAAACGTGCAATCTTTGTGGGCGACAACATCAATACGGATATTTTGTTTGCCAAGCATGGCAACATTGATTCGCTCCTCGTCCTCACAGGCATCTCCACAGAGAGTGACTGCCAAGCCGAAGACATTTGGCCATCGTATATCATCCAGAGCATTGGCGATTTAGCACAGTGGAAGGGTGATCATGTCCAAACTACAGGCTTGAGCACTGTTGAAGGACGTGTAATTCATGCTTTCTAGACCGAATTCATGGGACAATGCAATAGAATCCCACGACCTTCTTTGCTCACTCTGTTAGACCATCGTAGATGAGCATTTCCTTCTGTATACCAAATTTCAACAAACATTTATTGCCCGAGATCAGCGGGCGATAGTGACTTTCATGCCTAAAGTTTAGGGTTTGTCCCCTAAATTTAGGTGAATGTCGCATAGAAATTAGGGGGCCGGCTACTGTATGATAGGGCTACATATGTACATAGGTAAGGTACTAAAAATCTTGCTGGTTCCGGCCCGTGCTAGCCGAACCTTGCCTGGCGCTGCACGAGCGGGCAACTGGGACACGCCGCACCCGCCCAACCGCCGGAGGGCAGTGAACAGAATGCCTCATAGTCATGGCGCTAGTGGGGCAATACTACCTACCTTACACAGTACCCACCAGATTTCAGAACGATGGGCGTGTATGCTGAGAACTGCAACCAAATAGCAGAGGATACGCGCGCAACATTCTCCTTGACATGAACCATGCCCTTTTTCCATCTTGCCACCAACAATGGTTGATCATAGTACAAAGGACGGGGACGCCAGCACCAAGGCCTCCCCAGGCTCGGAATCTGGCGTGCGCAAGTTTACTCTGTCCTGTGCACGATGTAGAGCATCCAAGCTCAAATGTGACAGAAAGGAACCATGTGTATGTTGCTGTCTTTTAATGCGATATTGACGTTGTCACTAATCTTTTTCATGTAGATAGAATGTGTCAGGCGTAACGTCGGTCATCTTTGTACCAAAGATGCATGTCAGCCAAGGGCAAAAAGGGCAAAGACGGAACACCACAATAATAATACCAAGACGTGAGTTTTGCTCCATGATTCTTCGTACCAAACCTCTCACTGACTTACGTTTATGTTATCAGCAATGCGTCACAAAACCAGGAAACAGAAGCAGAAGAGGCTGTACAAGTACTCGAGCACTTCGTCGAGGGAACGTCTCGCACCAATGCCTACCCATCCGCTGTCCTTGAATCAACATTATCCTTTGTGGCACCAGACTTCCCCAACATGTACTGGTTAATCACCAGTAATCTACAAAGACAAGGTGAGAAACTTGCATTGATTCGAGAAATTGTCGATGCTATGCCCGGGCTAGACATGATTCATCTCCTCTACGAAGTCTTTGTCACTCGTTGTCAAGGTCCTCTTGGCAATGTTGTACACACACCGATATTTATGAAGCAAGCAGAAGAGTTTTGTGGCTGCTTGGGTCTTGCTTCGCCAGAAGCACAAGTCATGGCCCTGTCCAGTACAATTTCCATGGATACACTTGCCTGTCACCTCTTGGCGGTGCGTATGCCACTATACCGCGCATCAAGCGTATGCTCACGTTTCCTTTTTAACAGCTCGTACTCGCTCTCGCCTTTCATCCCACACCATCTCTACTTGGCTGGTCTCCTACACCTCTGACTCTTCGTGTGGAAGAGCTTCGAGCGTCAGATATGCATTCTAAGACGTGGAGGTCACTTGCCTTGCGTTGCCTTCAAGGAGGGGTGTCGCTCTTTTGTGGTTCGATTGCCGGTTTACAAGCTTCCATTATGCTTTTGCTCGATGGCCAAGAGGGATCGTTAGCGCTCGATGCAATCTTGGTCACCGCAATTTCTGGAGCCCAGAAACTAGGTTTGCATCGACTGGGTGACGCAAGGTTGGTAGCCTCTGCATCGCCCACCTCTTCCTCTGAAGACGGCTCATCAATATCGATGGAGCCGCCCCGCATCCGAACAGAAATTGGTATTCGCATCTGGTGAGTCATTTGAACACAAACATCTCTCTTTGGAGCTTGGTCTCTGATTTGTTTGAAACATAGGTGGGCACTTGTGATGCGAGATTGGTCACGCGGACAAGCGCTGGGTTACTATAGTATTCATCCCTTACAATTCAGTACTCGGATGCCGTTGCACATAAATGATGATGATCTCTGCCCGACGACGTTGAAGGTCAATGTCCATGGTCACATCACTGAGCGGCCTCGATCCGAGTTCACCATGCTCTCATATACAGTCCACGCTCTAGAAATTGCGATTTGTGCGCGTGAGTCCATCGACTTGCGTGGTCCCCTACACCAAGCACAACGACAAGAAGAGACAAATGAAGGTGCAATGATGCGAAACCATCTCAACAAGAAGTATGAAATTTTTGTTGCTGGATTGCCGTCTTACTTTAGACTGGGAAGCAGCATGGGACTCACTTCAACGGGTCCCATGGCAGCGATACCAGTGCAGCGATGGATGCTGCATCAGCAGCTTTGGAGCCTATTCTTGAGACTTCATCGAGCCAGTCTGTCGTCTCAGGATGGCCACGCATCCTGTCAGCTACTGGCACAGAACATTATCAGCACTCAAGCGCAAATACAAGCACGGTGCGCCGTTTGTGGTTCTCTATCCACCAGCGATACCCAATTGTTCAATGCTGCCATTGTACTGCTCATCGACTTGCTATTCTCATCCAAGCACAAGGATGCAGATAGTTCAAGTGCCCAACTAAGTCGATTAATGACAAGAGACAAGATTCGGGAAGCTATCGAGCTATTGCGGACGCAAAGAGATGCACAAGGCTCACCGTTCCCACAAGACCCTCAATTAGAACGAGTCAAAGCCGCTGCTCAGCGAAGTGTTATTGCTCTCGAAGCCTTGATGAAGCTAGAGGAAGAGGAGTCTGGCAACAATGAAGAAAGCAACGGAGCAAATTCGACAGGAAACCGTCTGGAAGGACAAGGAGTACAATCTGACAGTAGTGCAAGGAAATCGCTCAAAAACCAGGTCATGGACATCTTGGAGGCTCTTCAAGAAAACGCCAGAAACGCAGCTGCAGCAATGGAACAAGCAAGTTTAAACTCGTTTTCCGCTCTAGACATGTCTGTGCCTTTACCAACTGCTACTGCTGGATTCCAAGACCTGGACGTGCTACCAGTGCTCTCCAATGACCCGAGCTGCAACTTTTGGCAATTCTGGGACTTTGCTCCTCCTCCTCAATCTCCTACCGAGAATGGTTTTTTTCCGGCTACAGCAGACTTGCAAACCCTCGTCGGCTCGATGCCCTTTACGCCGTCTTCCGGCGAGGCGCACTCGTTGAGCAGCTTCGGCACACCAGAATTTGCCGATGTGTATAGCAATCCTGATGGCACCCGTGTCACACACACGTCACCTTCGTCTATGGGGAGTGGACCTATCACGTTGAGCGGAGGATGTGAGGCTGCAACGACACCTTCAAGCGCTGATGCATATGTAGCAGCCAAATTTTTGTTAACTCATGCCTTGGGCGATGGGTACCCTCTCCCCCCTGTAGGTTAGATCTTTTGGCAAGCAGCAATGTTCCGTGGCCAATGTATTACGGGATAGTACGTAGTGTGAGGAGAATGACTCGTCACCTCTTGTTGGGGTAATGCAGGCAAATCTGTCATCGAAGTCCATCTTTTTTCTCTCTTTGGGTACATCATATTCTTTGTCAGCATGTTTTTTTGGTGCACATCACATTGTGGCAGCGTAGATGAGAGAAAATGTACAGTCATTTCATTTCAAGTGAACTTTGGTTCATTTATAGCACCGATTTGAGAAATTCCCAGAGGACAATGTTATTCTACACGGTAGCATCGGTGCTGCTCCGAGGCAAATCGACAAAGGGATCGTCGGCAGGATCCGAGTGCCATCGGTACTCCAAGCCAAATGCAACAAATCGGGCATGTCCCAGTGCCTTTTCTTTGTCGAAGCCCCGGATCGCCGTTGCGTCTCCCTTGGCGCTTGCCTTTTTTAGCGGAGTGGGAGCGGCTTTACGATCCTCGGGAGCAACATAGGTGTTGGCGAGGAACGCAAAACCCGCGTCGATACCGGCCGTGACGCCCGACGAGGTCAAGAATTTGCCATCTTGCACCCAGCGGGCACGCTTTTGCCACTGGACGCCCGGGTCTAAAGAGAAGAAAAAAAGGTCAATGTAAGCTAAAAGTGACGGGACTATGTATGGTAAGCCCAACTGCACGTACACTTTGGCGTGAATTCATCATAAAGGCGCTTGTTTGTTGTTGCCTTGCGGCCATCGAGCTGACCCGTGGCAGCGAGGAGGATGGATCCCGTGCAGACGGTAAAGACATTGGCTGCGCGGTCGGCAAGCTGAGCGATTTGCTGCAGCAAAATGGGATCCCACACCAGAGGCATCATGCCGAACCCTCCGGGGATGAAGAGCGTATCGAATTGCTCCTCTTGCTGGAGAGCTTCGGCCAAGGAAAGGTTGGGCAGAGTGCCAATCCCGTTTTTGATGGAGGATTCCAAGCCATGCGGAGCACCCAGGTTGTGGATGTTGACCAGCTTGAGAGTGTAGTAGTCGCTGCGGGGCACAATAGCGCCCAAGGGACCAAAGAGGTCGAGCGCTTCAAACTCGTTGTAGACGAGCGAAAGGATGCGGTGCTGCGTGGGCATTTTTTCTTTTCTTTTTCAAAATGCCAAGTCCGAGTTTTTTGACCAACACAACCTTTTTGCAAGAGTTGAGGGATTTGACGAAGTTTTCACCTTTTTGATGTTTTCTCCACCGGTCTATTATTTTGTGTGTATACTGTACCTAGTGCGGAGCAATCGGACTCTGGCTGGAGAATCCGTGGAGAGAGTTGTTTGTATTCTAGCGTCCGCGGACCGAGTTCGACAGTCCGTAGCGCGAATCTTTGCTTTGCCTCCGAGTAATGTATTCTACGTCCGCCTCAAGAGCGCTGTCACAATGCAGGTGCCGTTCGTCACTGACGGATCGAGCACTTGGTGAGAGGCCAATGACGTTACGACAGGCGGAGCCGGCGCCGTTGACAAGGCCTGGGGAAGAATTGTCGAGGGCAAAGGATTCTTTCATTTCTTTGGTTCATCTCTCTCTTGCGTTTCGATGCACGTGCTAGTGAGGTCACGAGGTGAGGTTCGTTTTGATGGGCTTGACCTATTGAGGCCTAGTTCTAGTGGCAATTCGGGGTCAATGAAATCCAGCATCCAGCATCCTCCATAGGTAGTTAACCTGTACCTACTTCGTACATCCTTCTCACACAATTCTACTGGCTACTTCATACTACATAGCTCTTTTGCCCCTCCTTATCTCTGTTCGGCCATAGATCTGAAAGCTGCAGTGATGACGCGCGCAAAGCACCGTAGTAACGCGCAAAATTCCCTATTCCCTATTCCCTCGCCAAGTATGCACAGCTCTTCGAAAAGAATGGGCTCTTACGGTTTGTAGCCGCGAAAACATATCATGATCTTTCCATGAGACCTAAATATTCACAGAGCTGATTTGCAATTCTCGCACCAAGTCTGTCTGTATCTTCTGGCAAAGCTAGAACTCTAGACGGTCGCACTACGAGCTCTCGTAGAATAAGAACAATATATTGTTGCAGCCAATTGTGCTAATCCATTTCTAGAAGTGACAAAAGTACTCGAATGATAAGCTACCAGAAGTTCTCTCAAGCATTTCCGTTTGCTGCAGGAGCTTCTTCGACTGTGCCGTCATTGCTCTTGACCTCCTTCTCGGCATTCTCTGTCCCGTCGAAGCGGTGATCACGAACAAAGAGAACAACCACGAAGAAGGCAACAGCTGCAAAGCCAACGCCGAGCCAGTAGGCACCACGATACCCAAGAACAATGTCGCTACCGCCCTTGTTGACGTGCGCCTCTACGGTGGCAGCAACACCGAGGCCAATGGCAATCGAGTATTGCACCACCGTTGAGATAAATGACCCGGCCACACCTTGCTCCTCTGGCAAAACCGCATTGGAGATGATAATACCAGCCGATGCAAAGGAGAGGTCCGGCCCTCCAACGACGAGGAGGCAGGCTGGAAAGATAAAGGCCCAATAGACTTTTGAGTAGTTGGCAAAGCTCATCAAAAGGTTGCCGATGAGGAATGAGAACATCGAAACGCCAAAGATGTACTGGGCTGGAACCTTTGGAATAAAAATGCCGACCGATGCCGTAGCAAAGAGACCTCCAATGACTAGAGGAACCATTTCTGCCACGGCAGAGAGAGGAAGTTCCTTGTGAATTGTGAGAATGAAGATGGTCGTGTAGTAAAGGAAGATGCCAAAGGACATCCAGCCAAAAGACATTGCTGTCACGACAGGAGTAAAGCCTTTGCGTTTCCAGAGCGAGTTGGGCAAAACTGGTGCCGAGACGTGTGACTGAGAAAAGGCAAAGGCGACGATAAAGACGATGCCGACTATGAGAAGGGCGTATGTGTAAGGCTCTTGCCAACCAACCACAGATGCTTGATTCCATGCAAAGGCAAAGAGGATGAGACCAGCAACGCCGAGAAAGGTGCCGATGTAGTCGAATTGCTTGAAACTGAGTCCTGGAACAGGGGAGCCAACGCTGTGTGGAACAACGACAAAAGCCGCAATGCCGAGCATGAGGCAGCTAATGGCCCAGAACCAGAAGCCCCATCGCCAAGTGACTTTCTCAGCAAAGGCAGCACCAATGAGGCCACCAAAGATGTAACCCGAAGGAGCGCAAAAGCCGAGGAAAGCAAAGGCAAGGTTCTTCTTGACCGAAAATGGTGGGAAAGCTCGCCCCAAGAGTGCAAACGAGTTGGGTACCAGAGCGCCATTGCCGACGCCAGTCATTGCTCGAGCAAAGTCGAAGAAGACAACACTGTGTGCAAAGCCGCTGGCAAGAGACCAAATGGCCATCCAGATCCATCCAAAGATGAAGACATACTTGTGGCCGAAGTGGTCTCCCAGTCGTCCAGTCACCAAGACAAAAGCACCACCGCACAGCGAGTATGCTGCCAGGAACCAAGACATTTGTCCATTGCTTGTCACATTGAGAGCACGACCGATTTGTTGCACAGAATATGCCGTGTTTCCAAGACCTCCGACGGAAAAGAGCTGAGACAAGCCAATGACAAGGATAAAGATAGCCTCTTGAAATGGAGACGAGAAATGGGAGGGTGGAGCAGCTGCGTCCGGCTCGCCAGCGCCACCAGGTCCGGCAGCGGCGCTATCAGATCGCTCAGATGCTTCTTTGCTGAGAGGTCCGTCGTGTGGAATTGTAGATCCGCCGGTAGAAGACATTATGGTCTTTGCAAGGTGGAGTGGAGCGGAGCAAAGTGAACGCTTGTGGCGGGAAAAGAGTTTGTTGAGCCAGATAAAATTGGTGTCCAGTGTGGACAAGTAAGGATGGGCACTTTTTTAGGGCACCGGCTTTATACTGTTTTTGATCTCAGCCCTGAATTTGTGATTTGATTAGGCGTGTTGTCATGGACATTGCATTGTTGAGCTTGCCATACCCCCAGGCACGGAGGCTCGTAAAGCTCCGCGGAATCTGGCGTGCTGACCAAAGACTCCGAAGCCAGAAACGAATCCCGTATCCGGTAAGCGCTAAAATAGCGTCGCGAAGTCGCGTTGTTCATCGTCTATATTCCTTCGTTGTTCCTTCACCACAACACCGATATTGATCCATATTGCTGCTTGTTCTCAGAGCATTTGTCAACCAAGTAGACCTCAAATTCTCCACTGCTCATTACAATGCAGACAAACGCACCTAATGGAGTTGCAGAAGCAGCCTGTAACAATTCGCAAGGGCAGTCGGCTTCTTCGCAGCCTGAACCGCCACAGAAGACGGGTAAAGACAAAAAGATTTTGAGCTGCCACTCTTGCAGACGGCGGAAGCTCAAATGTGATCGTTCTGATCCCTGTGGTGCTTGCCAGGCACGAGGCGAAGGTCATTTGTGTACCTGGGAGGAAGGCCAAAGACCAGAGTGAGTCTTGTTAAAGCTTTGCATTTTGATTTTGTCACCTTTGATGACTGATCCTGGCGTGCCGTTCGCTCCTGTCAGGAAAAACAACCGAGAAAGTCTAGAACAACTTCCAAACTTGATTTTGAAGCTTACAGAAGAGGTCAAGGAGCTCAAAACCTCTAATTCAGAGTTGATGGAGAATATCCGATACAAGGAAGGAGCAGCATCTTTGGAAGGTCTCTCGGCAAAGTTGAGCACGACGCCAGATATCATTCCATCGCTTGGTAGGTCTGATGCGAGCTCCCTTCGTTGTTTTACAACTGTGTCTGTTGGAACGAGCCCCATTCTGACTATGTGCTCTTCTTTCCCTCAAGGGTCAGATTCCCCGTACCAAAGTCCTAATCGCAAACGATGGACGCAGTCTCGAACTGCTACTTTGCTTCCTGAAAGTCCTTTACTATGGGGTTTGATTTCGCAATTCGTGAGTATTACTTTATCGTCCAGTAAGGAGAACAGTAGTTTGGCTTATTACTTGTTCTGATGTTCCATGGCATCAGCTTCACGCTTCTGGATCGCTAACTGGATTCATCGATGTTCACCAATTGGTCTCTGAAGTCGAAGAAGTGGAGCAAGTTCGTAAAGGGATGGAGAATTGCGGCTCGCCCGTTTCTCTTGATCATTTTGACGTCAAAGTGTCACTTATCCTTGCGTGTGCAAGTCTTGCTGCTGTGAATCTTGACGCGGTCAAAGCGCAGGAGCTCGGTATTGCTCGTATCAACATTGATGCTTTTGCAAGAGATCTGTGGAGAAAGGCAAGGTCCTTGATTACGCATTTAGACTTGGACTCTTTCACTACTGGTTTTGAGGCGAGCATGTCCGCGTTGCCGAGAGCACAGCCTTCTCTAGCCGACTCTCATGCGAATTGTCAACAAACAGGGTCCGCTTCTACTTGTGCCTCGATTTTGCTATTGAGGGTTGTGGCCATCAAGATACTACTGCTTCTAGCCGCTCGATCGTTTGCAGCACCTTCCGAGTGCCTCAAGCTCCACCTTGACACTATTTCTTCTGCCGCTGAAGCTTCTTTGGATTCACCCTGGGATGACGATGTGCCACTCGAAGAACGTGAATGGCGATGGCAGCTTTGGTCTTTTCTCTGTGTTCTTGACTGGACTTCTCCAGGCATTTACCACAATGGCAGCTACTTTATTCGTCCCGAAATGCACAGCGACCCTCCGTCAAAGGTTCCAGGGATTCCTGATGATGGAACACACTCGCCTACAATGGAAACGGAGCACTTGGAGAGACTGAGCCAAACGAGATACTTTTTAGAGTACGCGCTAGCCCTCGCCAATCTTTCTCGTAGGGCAGAGGATTGCATCATCCGCCCTGGTCCCATCTCGCCTGCTCAAGCTGCCGAACTTTGCTCTGAGCTGGATGCACTGGACAACAAGCTGAGTTTCTATCAGTTGCTCGGTGGTGGTGCAGGACGAGGAGGAGAAGGTATTGGTCCAAACAATAGAGTCAGCGGCAGTGCTAGTGGAGGAGGGAGAGTTAACCGAAGCGGTAGCAGCCACACTTCAAACGAGCATCGAGTCTCTCTTCAAAGAGCACTCCAAGTGCAAAACGTCCGTCTTAGTCTTGAGCTGGGCCTTATCCGCTTCAAACTGTTCCGTCACGAAGCTTTCCATCTAATGCACGACGTCATAACTTCTGGACCACTTCGGATGATGTGTATGGATGCTTGCATACTCGTCCTATCTCAATGTAGAAATATTGGCATGGGTGTCCCGCACATGGTGAATCTAGGAGCCGAAGGAATACGAAGTATGGTAACCGACCTCACAAGTGGTGCCAATGGAGAAAAACGCCCTTTTCCAGGAACTTTCCGTCGAATCATCCAGCCAGCTTCGTCAGCAGCTCTTGTAGGGCAAGTTTTGCTCCATGCTTCGCAATCTGCCGATGGGCTCGGTCTGCTGATACCAGACAAGCACACAAATACATCGAGACCGATGTCGAGAGCAGGAATCAACTCGTCTATCGGTGGTAACTCAACCAGTGACTTTTACTCCTATGCGGAACGATCAATGGAAAGCTTTACCCCACATCATTTTGCAAATGGCAATGGTGGCGCCTCTTGGATTGGTCGGTTTGGACGAGAAAAGGTCAGCATCCTTCAGTGGCATGTCAATACTGTCATGATTGAATTGGAAGCATTACAATCGACTTCACCATTGGCAAGATATAGATTGGCCCTACACCGGCAATGCATGTAGAATAAATTGATAGAGTAGGGAGTATTGATGCAATTTGTTAGATTGGGTGCCTTGTCTTCAAGATAGAGACTAATGCGTGTTTGGCCCAGCACATTGTCTATTCTCCAGGTAATCAACTTTCGCATTGGAAGGGTAGCCTTCTTCCGATGAGTGTCCCACTCTTTTTTATTCCTCCATTTCTTCTTGTTTGCAGACTTGCTGTTGTCATACGTACATGCGTGGCTAGACTAGATAGAAGCATTTCGCTATCCTTTTCACACACACAATGCTTCCTGACCCAATATGTTTCTTGCGCAATTCCACGTTCAAAAGGACGTAAATTATAAAAGACCGTTTATTTATTCAATTTCTCAAAAATCGCGACAAAATTAAAAAACAAAAACAAAAACAAAGAGCGGAATCTAAACAAACTACGATATATAGCAAAAAAGAGAGGGGAAAAAAGCAACGAATCTCTACACAGACACCTCCTTCGGAAGTGTGGCAAAGGCAGGGGCATCTGCGACATGCTCCTTTTCCCGCCGAGCAGCAGGCACGGCATCCGAGGCCCGGACAAGAGCCTTGACTTCATCGACGGCCAGAGGAGGATTCCACGCGATGGCCGCCTCTTCGTCCGTCCGCTCCTTGCCACACGAGTAGCACTTCTTCCAATCGGGACGGAGGACGAGCCAGGAAGCGCAGTGGGAGCATTGGCGGGCAAACTTATCCTTGAACGTCTTTTCTTCGCTGTAGTTGAGGTAGATGTCGTAGTAACGCAGCAGGCCGTCCCATCGGAAGTTGAAGCGGTTCGAGTCCACGGCAACCTTCTTGATGCGGTTGGAAAACTCAATCAGCTCGCGCACCGTGGGGTCGGGCACCGAGTCTTCCAGAGGAATGGGTCCGATGAGTTCAATGGCTTTGCGCGCAACGGCATCGTACTCGGGGACCATGGATCCCCATGCCCAGTTGATCGAGTGAGGGACGTACGTCTGGAACGTCAAGTTGTAGTCTTGCCGGATGAGCTGCCAGCCGGGAATACCGATACCCGCAAAGAATTGCCACAGGCATGAGATTTGAGGACCCAGTCTTGGCTCACGGAAGCAGACGTAGTTGAAACGATTCATCTGGTTGAGTGCTGGGTATAGGCGCTTGGCAAAGTCATCGTAAGGAGCCAATGTCTTGCGGATTGAGAGCTCGGCACCCTCTGCATTGGTGGCACTCTGTGCAGCCTCGAGGGCCTTGTGCGTGAGCTCGGCGGCGTACGTCGACGTAGACATGGCGGCCGTGATACCGGGAGAATGGAGTGGGTTGGTGAAACCACAGGCATCGCCAATGGCAAGCCAGCCGGGGCCAGAGACAACAGGAGACTGATATGTCAGACCCTTGCGGACGAACCAAGTCGTGCCTGGGCCGTAGAGGTTCTCGATGAGCTCAAAGTGGGTCATGAACTCCTTGATGAGAGAGTACTTCTCGACCATGTAGTTGAACTTGCGCTCAGCTTCCCTCGTTCCATATGCAGACATGTCTTCGGGATACTTGACGTCGTTGCGCACAGCAAAGCCAATGCTCGTCACCCACTGGAACTGGAGTCCAAACATCTTGGCGAGTTCCTCTGAGCTTGGGATTTGGTCACCTGGAACACTCGCCTCGGCGCAGTCGAGCAAATACGATATCATGTCCATCAAGTTGGCAGTGGGGCTACCTTCCCATGAGGGGAAACGAATGACCCAGGCCCAGCCTTCGGGGAAGCATAGGTGATTGGTGTGTAGACCTTCGTAGAAGCGGAGAGGAATCTTGCTCTCATCTTTCGGGCAAGTGAAATAACCCCAGAAGGCGTCGTAGTTCCATCCTTCGAAACGGTGAACAGGAGCATTCTTCGAAGCCAACTGACGGAACCGGCCGGTCGCATCGACAAGGAGCGAAGAGTCAATCGTTGCCGCAGGCTTGCCATCAAACTTGCCCTTGGCAATTTCAATCTTGCTCTTCTTGACACCACTTTGAATCTTGGTGGCACCAAAGTCGACTTGCCTTCCATGGTATACATTGACACCATTCCGTTGCGCAAGGAGTGTAAAGAGAAGCTCACTGATCGTCCGCTCGATTTGGAAACCGCTCAAAAAGACACCTGGTGTGCCGTTGCTGCAAAAGTCTGTGTACTTTCCTTGGTTCTCCCGGTCGAGAAAGTAGAAGCACAGTCCATCCTTGAGGCCAAAGAGCCGCAAGAGGTACTCGGCCGTGAGACCATGCATCTTGCACCACAGAGAAAAGAGGGGAAGGGTGCTCTCGCCAATCTTGTATCCAGGCTTGCTGCTCTTTTCAATGAGTGAGATCTTCAGGTTGCCTGGCTTGTACTTGGCTGAGTGAATGGCGTAAACGAGACCATGCATACCACCACCGGCAACGACAACGTCAGAATCGTTGGGAAGATCCGAACCAGCTGCATTGTTGGAGTTGAGAATCTGAGCATCATTCAGGTTGCCTGCTGCAGCGCGCTCAGTAAACGTGTGCTTTGGAGTAGGTGCCGTAACAGTCATGATGATGCGTAGTACAAGTGTGAACAAGAAAGCAGATGGAGAGACAGGAGACTGCAGGATGTCGTGTGCGCTTTCAAAAGTGGGAGCATTTGGGACAGCTGGCATGGACTTTTATGTCTTTCATGTCTTTCTCTTGGGAGCGGACGAGCTTCTCCCTTGTCTGGCCCAATTGACTGCTCCGCCGAACAACCATATGCAGAATGACACTTTCCACGGCTTTGTCGTTTCATGCTTTCCGCCAGCATGTCCAGTGTCGTGCGAGGCCAATGATAACGCCAAGTGGTCAGCAGGCTTCCGACCGCATATACGCGGACCTCGCACGTTGACGTCCCGCGGACACGCACTTGGAGCATTTGGCGTCTGCCATAGCTCCTGCAGAGCGCGCTTGATGCCTTACCTCCTCACTGTGGTTTCCGAGGACGGAAACGTCAGGAACAGACAATTCTGGGTCATTGAACCTCTTCGTTACAACATGGACTACACTCCGAATCTCCTAGTGCATCTGGTACGCTCCGTACCTGCCGAAAGTTCCGAGTATTATTATCGAGTTCATTCTCGGAAGAGTGTCATTCAACAGACAATTCTTGCAACTGAAAGACCTGTGCGACGGACCATTTTTTTTATTGACCTCAGCACATTGCTTCAGTAGCAGTCCGACGTAGACACTAGCACCTCACACTTATATGGGTTTTTCTGCCTCTCCACTTTGCAGGAACGCATTTAGATTCAAGCACATTTCTTCTACACTGCGAGTACAAAGCTGTACTTTTGCTTCTTCTTATCTAGCCATGACTGGATCTCCCTTTACGCTTTACACGCACGCTGGTGAGGCATCACTGCTTGACATATCAGTCAACGATTTCATCCATTCTAATTTGCCGCTTTCTGGCTGTGTAGGTCCGGGACCCAACCCTGTCAAGGCCGCCATCGCCTTGGAGCACCTTGGTCTCCAATACGACACTATTCCCCTTGGATTTGGTGAGGGCAAGGGCACGGTCAAGGATACCAACTACACTTCAAAGGTCAACCCCAACGGCCGTGTTCCAGGCCTCATTGATCATGGCAACAAGGATTTTACCGTCTTTGAGAGTGGTGCTATCCTTCAGTACCTTGCTGAAAAGGTACGACACAGCGTGCAGAAGTACCAAGAAACTGAGCTGATGTATGTTTCCTTTGGTCTAGTATGACAAGAGCGGCAAGCTTGGTGGAAGCACCCCCGAGGAGCGGGCCAACGTGAACCAGTGGCTTGCATGGCAAATCTCTGGCTTGGGTCCTTCCCAAGGACAACTGGTGTGGTTCCTCGCTTTCCACGAGGGCGCACACGGGGAAAAGCCGGGCCCGAGCATCATTGCTCGTTACCAAAACGAGGTGGAGCGTCTGCGCTCTGTCCTCGAGACGCACCTTGCTTCCGCTCCCGGGGGTTACGTTGCGCTTGGCCACCTCACCATCGCCGACCTTGCTATCCTTCCTTGGCTCAAGCTTTCGGCGCTAGCGGGCCCAGCTCTCAAGCCTTTTGACCAGTATCCTGCCGTTGATGCCTACATCAAGAAGCTCGATGCTCTTCCCGAGGTGCAAGCCGCGTACAAGAAGGCTGTCCCTCCTCCGCAGTAGATGGCCTGAGCCCACACGATAGCGGGAGAAACAGGGGTACAAGAGTTCTACACGCATAGTTGCAGGCATATTTGGTCGGATCTGACATGCTGCTGCATGCTTCGTGTGCTCTTGTCTAAAGCGTCCATAGTATTCCTCAAATCTAAATACATGGTCCTTGTGTCAATCTCTAGGTGCTCCTACTTGCACCGTTTATCAATCTATTTTCTCATTCAAATCGAGAATCACATAAATAAATGTCCTTTTTGACGGCAATTTTGTGAAGTAATGCCCTCCCCGTCGCCCCTTTTCTTTCCAAGTATCTGGCTGTGGAAACAGGGAAAGAGCGACGAGAACAGATCTTGCAAACACAAGGTCATTGTTGCAATACGAGGCCGTATGGGGCATTTTGATATATGGGGTTGAAGCTGTTAGGAGTCTATCTAGGAGCGGGCAGGTGAAAACTCTACTAGCGGGCCCCAGCCCTATCAGCCCTATGAAGGCGGAGATTACGAGGTCAAAAAACTAATTATTCGGAATCCGCAATTGGCCTCCGTAGGGCTAGGAGTATTCCCGGCCCGATGCACGTTCCGGTCCCGTGCACACCCCACTTTACTACTTTCATCTTTCTTCAAAAATCAATTACAAATTCAATATGGCTTCAATTGAGGCAGCGCTTGCAGATCTA
>JAABUU010000161.1_pt1 | contig 161939 bp, 180 predicted proteins | sample 5559301 | NCBI WGS metagenome assembly JAABUU01 (sample SAMN10711884, study PRJNA513360) | rock metagenome | isolation source: Antarctica rocks | place: Antarctica: Victoria Land, Richard Nunatak white
ATGTTTCTTTGTGCTCAGTTGATGCTACGCATATGCACAGACGAGGCTTTGGTGATCAGATGTGAACTTTTTTGTGATCTCGCTTGGCATATACTTCGCATAGGGCCCGAAGCTTTTCCAACCCGACGTCAGATCTTGGATGTGCGGGGCATATGCCAATTTTAAAGTCCAACCCGACGCCAAGAATTTTTTCCGACCCCGGCTCAACTTTTTCAACCCCCCGGCCAGCTGTAACCCGAAGCTGTTTTCTTGTTTCATCGGTCAATCCACAGCTGATCGATTGATTCAATGTGCACATCGGCAGATTCACGCCATGCTAACCTCTACCCGCGCAGCTAGTATTCTTCAGGCTGCCCTAGACCCAACAAAGGCTTAGTTTTACTCTTTAGGACTAGCTTGGTCCGAAGCTCGGCTAATACCGACATAGCCCCGAAACTTGCAAGGCCGCAGTTGTTGGACCGGGGGCTTACCGCTATACAAGTACTACAAAAGGCTGATCAGTGCCCTAGTGGAGATGGAGTAAGTCCTATCGATAAAACTCACTGGGTAGTAGTACCCACGTGTGGATGACCCCACTCAACTCCTATATATATATATATGGGAACTGGTGAATACGATAGGTAGTCTACCTTAAGAAATGTGGGTTTGCTGTGCCCCATGTTGGTTTAACTCGCAATTCGAAACCATCGACTTGGCGATCTACTCGTCAGGGTCCACCACTTCTCCGCTTTTGAGGCTCAGATGAAGATCTATTTACGCTCCTGCGCAGACTTTGTGGTATCATCTTCGACCGTGGCTTTCACGTGTCCAGTAAGAGTACCTTGGGTTCAAGTGCATCGGATCGTCAAGGCACTGTTCCATGTGTGTGCAAGATTCGCAGGCATAGAGTAGGAGCGTGGAAGTCGAGGTGTTGGATGTCTGTAGTGGAAGCTGCAGTGGGACTTTCATTCCTTCATCATTGGTGGTTGAAGGTTCGCAGCCATGTTGATCTTGTTTCTGTTTCGGGTGTCACGACGTAGCTGTCGAATGAAGAGCCAAGAGAGCATCATTACAACCAGTATTTCCGTCATTGTTCCCAAATTGGTGGAGATATACCTTTTCCAACAGGTGTAGCGAGCTTGCTGATTGCACAACTAGTATCTTCCTTGCGTATAGAACAAGAGCCTTCCATTCCATGGAGCCAACGTCCACAGGGGCAAGTATGCCGCGTTCAGAGCTTCCGCGGCGTCTTGTGCCGATCTTGCACATCGGCGGCACAACATGGAAGCCCGGCGATCGGTGAGAAAGCCTTGGGAGATCGTGACAAAGAGCAAGGTCAAGCTGTTGCCTGGATAGTCGACATGACCGGTTTCGAGGGACTGATACTGCGGCGAGGCAGACGGCGATCTGTTGGTCTGACAGTAGAAGTTTCGATGGTAGATATTGATCATGGGCTCAGGGAGAGTATAAAGCAAGCTTCGTGTCCTTCGTCAAACGGTATCAATCATAGTTCAATCATCCAAGGACTCCTTACAATCAAGACAAACATCTTCACCTACAATCACATCCATCAGCCCACCAAGGCTTTGAAACTTTCAAAATCACAACCACACCAACTCATATCACCATGTACTCCCCGGCCCTCGCCTTCACCTCCCTCACCCTCCTCACCCTCGCCTCCTCCGCCCCCGTCGCCACCACCCTCTCCACCCGCGGCGACACCTGCACCATCACCGGCTACGAAGGCGACTCGCAATCCGTCTCCTACGGCATAGGCGCCACCGGCACCTCCGCCTCAGGCGGCCTCTCCGTCTCCTGCACCTCTGGCCAGAAATGGAGCAACGGCGACCAACTGCCCAACCCGCAGACGGTCAAGGCGTCCGATACCAAGCTCGCGCAGGATATCAACTGGGATCAGAGCTGGAAGACGGGCGGGTATGTGAGCTGTTCGGCGAGTTATGGGGGCGGGGGGAAGGTGGATGGGACGACTGGGAATAATATCCAGCCGGGGGTGGGGGTGACGAGTAGTAGTTCGACGTGTGTGGTTACTTTCGACATTTAGATGTGCGTTGGCGCTGCTGTCGGAGGAAGGATTTTGTTGAATGGAGGAAGATATTCGCCCATGGTGGGAGACCGTGTTGATTTGGTTGTACTATACACTCGCTACGAATCCAAAAATCGTTACATTTAGAATACATAGATACCAATCTCATAGACCCCCTCAAATTCTCGTTGTGCCTAGAATACCTTGACTCTCTTGTTTGAACATTGCTCTTGGTTAAGTGGTGCCCTGAATCTCAACTATTGAAATGGAATAAGTCTAGTCTTCTTGCAGCGGAAAAGCACAGAGAAGAACAATTCACAGATTGGCGCGGCAAATAGCAATGACCTCCTCGTCTAAGGAATCCTTAGTATAGAAAAGACCGTTGAGCATGTGTGTTTCTCTGCTCTAGTGGCACGGTTTCTACGTGTTCGGCCTCTTATCTACTCTATTCTAGTATCATATCAATGAGCTTGATGAATGCCTAATCTATTTTTTGCAGTGTCGCTCGTCATGGCCTCGTTGATTGATAGAATAGCGCCATACTCCAGGCCCTTGCTCATTCATCCCAGCGCCCTCATTTGATGTTCATTGTACCGGCTGTCAGAGGGCATCTTTGCGGAGTTCGGGGCAGGTGACGGATCGACGTGCCAAGCCGATCGGCGCCGGGGGGTTTGGGAGCGTTACCTGCCCAGGTTCAGTGTACCTACCTTCTGTACATGTATGCGAGCAACGATCTTGGCAAACGCATCTCTGGTCAGTACGAAGCGATTGATGATACAAATCTAATGGTTTATCGCAATCGAAAGGTGGGTAGACATATCTCCCATTGCAACCCCACTACAAGGCAGCAATAATTGTTTGTATGCAATACACAACTTTCCCCCCTTTTGGAAAACCAGAAAATTAAAATGTATTACTCGAGTAAGGTACAACCCCACTTCCCATCCGTACTATCATGCACCTTCGCTGTCATAAAATAAGGTAGAGTTAGTTAATCCAATGGATTCCAAGGAATATTTCGATATCCTGAGGTCCCGACCCAAAAATGCCCCCAATTGCCCGTCCGGATGCTTCCTCCGTAAATGCTGCATGCGCCCTCCCAATAACAAAACGGGACAACGTCTCGATCCCTCTCCATCCAATAGGCGTCTGAACCCTATGGATATCGGAGCCGTAGTACGTGAAATTCAGCGATCCATGACTTTCACTTGCCCCGCGACTACCCAAGGTACGACCCAAATTCCTACCTCCCGAACATGGACAGAAAACTCTTCCTTCGTCCCATCTTCTTCTGTACTGTCTCCGCCTTTTTGTCCATCGCACTCTTCTCGGTTGGCATTGCGGGCATTGCGGGCATTGCGGGCATTGCGGGCATAGGTGGACTCTTTAGCGGAGGACTTGGCGGCTTCTCTGCGGTTTGTGGCAGACTCGTTTCTTGTATGGCGAGTTCCTTGGGTTTCGGCGCCTTTCGGCTTCGACCTCTTCCGAGAGTCATAGCGCTTGGTCGTCTGGTGTCAGACGAGACAGTGCTTGGTCGTCTTGAGTCGGCCACATTGTCATCACCTTTGGTCAAGTGGTCAATTTCGCCAAGGACCGTCATGCCATTTGTGCCAAGGTATTCCTCCCCAATGCCAATAAATCTCACCACGCCTCTGTCTGCAGACACACCGAGTGAATCGGTCATGAAGGCTTGAATAAGAGCGGTGTTCCGCTTGTTCGTCACCGGCTGGATTTGTGAGGGAAGGGCGGTTATGGTGAAAATGTAAGCTGAATCGAATGTGCCAGCCAACAAAAGACAGGCAGAGTGGTCGAGGGTGATGAAAATGGAGGAGGTGGGCCTTTGGTACCGTTGAGAAAGATGCTCGGAGAGACTCTTCAGGAAGATGAATTCGTCTTTCACCTAGTGAAGACCCGTAAGCACGGCTCAACGACCTGGAGTCCCAGTCGGAAAAGGTCTTACAATGACATTAGTCTTCACTTCCGCGGCAATGACGGAATTCTTGTAAACCTTCTCTCGCGGCGAGAGATTCGGTTCGCGATAGGCAAAGACTTCTGTGAAGAATGAGCTCTTCCTTCTTGCAAGATCTATGCCCTCTTGGTCTCGGTGAACCATCGACATGAGCGCGGCGTCCCCGGGAGCGCCTCGGGAAATCCGTCGTGATATCTTCTTCTGGTCGATTAGATCTGGCATATCTGAGACGGGTTGTGACTTGGGCTCATCGTCGTTGAACGAGAACGTTGATTTGGCCGGAGAGATGAGGCCGTTCTCAGGCTTCGACACTTGTAGAGTCTGACCAGCCTGTCGAGGGAACTCGTTGGCTGTAGGTGAAAGCCGCACGGTCGACTTTGGCGACACGGGGCGGGTCTGTGGAGGACGTTGCATAGCTGAGATGAGGGACGTGCGAGTGGTGCAGCCGGGCAAGGCGAGATGCAAGCACAGGAAGAGTTATAAGTCAGGATTAGAGATTATGATGCAGGCATCGACCAAGCAGTGGAAGGGGGTTGTTTAGCAGCAGTGGCTCGTGCACACCGGTCACGCGATCGAGGAATGTGGGTTGTTTCAAGTAAGCAGTCCCAAAAGAAAGGCCGTGAAATGATGGAGGACAGTGTCTGCATATATTCTCGTATGGAGAGTCATGACAGACGACAGAGAAAGCACCTTGAGTAGGGTAAGGTCAGGTAGATAGATACCTTAGGGTCAGTTAGTACAACACCATCATAAAACAATCATGATACCGTAGATAAAGCAGGAGCCAGGCAAGTCCGCCAATGTCGGCAGTCGGTAGCCACTAACGAGGAAGGGCTTGCGGTCGACTAGTTCTATGTACTGTATTATCGGTATACATACTTCTGGTTGGGGGATTAATCTTCAGCTGCAGATGAGCGTGCTTTCGGTAGGGCCCTCAGATTATCGTTAGGTGGGGGTGGAGCAGGACAAGGGGGGAGCAGGGGAGGTGATAGGTCAGCATCCCAGTCCCGCTCCCCTGCTCCCGAAATCCTACTAACCATATAGAGTAAGGTAGTACAGTAGTCGGATCGAAGCATTTGGTGACTGCCTCGCGCCCGCCAGATTCGGATCAAAGCTTATCAGTACCACAGGACAATTACCCACAGCTGTACGGAGTACATATTCCGTATCAATAATTGACCAGTCGATCTCGAGATCGGTTCTTGGCAGCCGCGTGGTGTACTCCTGGTAGACTTGGCTGCCACCTTATCGAAAGTGTAAATGATGGATATGTATTATTATTGTCATTATTGGTTATTGGTTATTGGTTATTGATTGATTAATTAATATTCTAATTATTAATATTGTTCAGCTTGGCTGTCTTCCACCAAACAGTAGTGAGTTTGTGATAGACTGACAGTGGCAGTCCTGTTGGGTTCCCGACCGATGCCTCTTGCGGCAATCCCTAGACCCCGCGTTAGGTGCACGGGACTTTGATGTTTAAATGAGATGAATGGTCAGATTTGAGTCACTCCTTCCCCGCTTCGTCGGCGGCAATTCCTAGTCCTCCCCTGACCTCCGGAGATAAGGTTCCTCAAGCACAATGTATGTACTCTCCCGAATTGGGATTGCGGTAGAATATATTATATATCAAACCTACAAGTCCGGGTGAAGTACCTCATTCATGATGCTACCAATCATCTTTTCTTCTCTCACCCTCACCAAGAGCGTCGCTACCTTGGATCAGGAGATTGCGACTGCGGTACTGTACAATGCAGACCCCGAATAGCTCGCATACGTGCATGGTTTCGTGACTGCGGACAGCCTCGAACGCAAAGCTGAATATGCAAGGCTTCGACCCCAAATAACATTGACAATCACAAGACACTTCACGTCGTATGGGTCTTGCATTCGTTGAAAGTCTCAAAGGATCACTATCCCTTAATCTAGTGTTAATCCTGCCACTAGGGCTCAGAAACGTACCTTATATTACATGATACTTGACTAACCGCGTTGGGTAGTGTAAAGTACGTGTATGTTAATCGAGTGAGGTCTTCGACTGTATTATTATACGTGCTTAACACATGTACAGCAATGCGAGTACCAGGGCGTCAGGGTCTTTGATCAGCGTGTTTTGACCCTTCTACCACTCGCGAGATGCGTAAAGCATGGGTAGACCTCGTGCTGGGATCGATACTTGGTGGATCAGCAAAGAGCAGTTTCACTGATCAAAACCACGGCAGACTCGAGGTATATCGAGTGCGTTACTATTTCCTTATTCACCAAGATCGCAGCGTCGGTGGTAGAACTGGTGGATTGTAAAAACATGTGATCCCGGCACCTCATCATGCCGTCATTGACGTCAAGCGGATTCCATTACATCACCGAGCAATGTGTTAAGGTTCGTCGACAAATAGTCACTTCCACCATCTCATGTTCAGGCACCTAACGTCTCCCTTTGGTCAACATACCGCACTTTGATTTTCGATACTCATCAACCACAATGGACGGCGACAACACAGCGAAGACGTTCGAGCAAGGCGCCAACAGCGCGATGAAAGACCAGGAGCTTACCAGTGGTATCCATGAGTCAACCAACCAAATAGTATGCCTCGTGACCTTTATGGTTCTGTACTGTAAAGCTGATTGAAGGCTAGCCTGCTGCTGGCGAGAAGACTACAGGCACCGGAACCAGCATTTTCTCCAAAGATGGTGCCGTCGGTTCCATGTTCACCCGTACGTTCTGCAATTGTCACGGAGGATGCTTCCTGCTCCTCATCTTCTCCCCCTAGCAGTTGAGTTCAAGATTTGCTGACACGCGGAATCTCTAGCCACCGGCGCAATTGGCGGCACTGCCCAAAAAGTTGGCGGCCCCTTTGACCAGCAGGGAGCCATTGGCAAAAACTTCAAGGCAGACGGGACGATTGGTGGTATGGTGCAGGAGAACCTCGCCAACAAAAAGTGAGGATCAGAACCTTAAATGGTACATTGTGTATAAAAGGGAAGATGAATGCATGGAAATGGTGGCCCAGGAGTTCAAATAGTTCATAGAACAGCAATACATCCACATTATGTATATAGAATCATATATATTCTACTTACCCACAGTGCCGGTTTTCTTTCGGAGCTCCAGGGGCTCTTCTCAACCCGCTTGTGCGAAATGGATAAACATTGCACCGGAGACTGCAGAGCGTGGCGACTAGAGTTGCAAAATAAGGTAAAATTAGATGAAAGCAATTGGAATTGCAAATGTATCGAAGGTCAATTGTCAATTCATCTAGGTATCATTGTTGAGTAATCTCGACTTTGCCAGTGTTGGCCCGTTGGGGTTCAGTGCTGCTAGCGTGAAAATCGAGACGAATCGCATTCTCGTTCATATTCTTGACTGTACTTGCAGCGCATCGAAACTACCTAGTGAAACCGCAATACGATAACCCTCAACGTACAACCACGCCCCGAAGCCATGCCCGCTGGACCTTCTTACCCAGCGCCGAAGCGCAAACCCACCGCATTCAAACCTCCCCGCCCTGCATCGAAAGCCGCAAAGGCAGCCACTCCCCGACGCAAATCTGCCCCCGCCAGAGCTCCCTCCTTCTCTTCCTCGTCTTCTCAGGAGCAAGATCTTCCTTCAGACGTCGATGCCTCAGAAGCCATTATTCCACCGGCAACACAAGACCCACCTCCTACGATCCCGCCCAAGCTCCTTACGAGACTCCTCCACCATCATTTCGAAGGCGAGAAAACGCGTATCAGTAAGGATGCAAATGCTCTGGTTGGGAAATACATGGAAACTTTTGTCAGGGAAGCTTTGGCTCGGGCGGCTTACGAGAGATCGGAGGCTGAGGGTGGCTTGGGAGGGCATTTCTTGGAGGTGAGGGAAGACGAAATCCTACATTGAACGATACTGAACTGATGAATTTGCCCAATTCAGGTTGAAGATCTTGGGAAGCTAGCTCCACAGCTACTGCTGGACTTTTGAGACTCAATCGCCGCCGGGAAGTCATAATCTCGTCCTACCGGATGAATCATGCCATTTTTGATACAAGTTCTACAACGAAAGCGATGCTGGACAACAAGGTCTCGCTACACCATTGCTAATCCCAAGATCCTCATAGGTCAACCAGCTTCCCTACTAGTTATCAATTATCAGAAGGATGGAGACCTGGCCAGATACGGAGAAGATTTGTTGAAGCCACCACATAACGACCAATAGCAATACTTTGCATGAACAAGTTATCCGAGAACTTTATTCGAAGCATATAGCAGGATGTCCTTTGGGTGCGATGCTGAAACATGGACTTCCAAAACTCGCGACGCAAGTCAAACCTTAAGCGCCCGGTTTACGCTAGTTGCTTATTTTGGTCAATGCCTCGCAACTTCAATGATAGACTGAAGTTTAGAATCCTCAATATTCCGATGCTGAAATCATGATCACTTCGGCAGGTCACTCTTGACAAGAAAGCCCTCAGATGACCGGAGTACACAGCACTACCTTCTGCTCGAGAGCGTTAAATCACGATATTAAACCCACATTACATAGACACGACAAGCATCAAACCAATCGAGTACGGTATATAATGCGCATTGTATACAACTGAAACTCGGAAGGTTGGAGGGCTTAGCAAGAACGCGTAGTGCTCTCGTGACCAGCCTCCATTCTTCTGATATTCTAGGTATATATTCTATCTTTGTTCCTGCGTTAGGTTTTTCCCCATCACTGAATATCTCTTTGCAACAATCTTCTACTACCTTTTCGACTTTTTCGCTATTTCACTACATCTTCTCATTACATTCGTTTGCTCCTAACAACAGCGCCGGACGCTTTTATAATACTACTACGACTCGTCTTATCCCAAAAATGTATTCAATACTCCCTCTCGCATCTTCCGTACTCCTGGCTAGCGGAGCCTTGGCGCAATATGGCTACGGTGGTGGAGCTGGCATGAGCAGTAGTATGGCGACCGACCTGGCACCGTCATCGTCCATGCCGGTGCAAGATATGGCTGGTTCTTCAACCATGTCAGCCGCTTCAACCATGGCAGGAGCTGCTGCTCCCTCCGGCACAGGTGGCATGGTTAATATGCATGTGGCCAAGGTCTCGAACAAGAACGGAGATTTGGTATTTGAGCCAAAAGACATGCAAGCCAAGGTCGGAGAGATGGTGCAGTTCCAATTTTACCCAAAGGTATGCCTGTTTCACGTCATGGCAGAGGCACAGAGGCTAACGATCCGCTCAAAGAACCACTCGGTTGTGCAAGCATCCTTTGATATGCCGTGCATGCCAATGAAGAACTCTATGGGTATGAAAGGCTTGTTCTCTGGTTACATGCCCGTCAAACCAACCGACACGACAATGCCTGCGTACACGATCATGGTCAATGACACCAAACCCATATGGTATTACTGCTCGCAGGGGAATCATTGCCAGTCTGGCATGGTTGGCGTCATCAACGCGTAAGCACTACCCCATCCTTGACACACAATTGCCAATTCTTCAGTCACTAATCAAAGTCTCGCCCCCTAGACCTGCAGCAAACAAATCCCGAACCATCGACTCCTTCACAGCCCTAGCCAAGGTCGCCACATCCAACACCTCTCCCATGGAGGGAATCACAGGTGGCACGGCTTCGACATCCGGCAATGGCAGCACCACAATGACCACAATGTCTTCCAACACCACGATGCCCATGCCAAGCTCCTCTGCAGGTGCTGCGACCCAGTCGAAATCCGCCGCGTACTCGAGCCGGTACGCGAGCAAGCAGGACGTGTTTACTGGGGTTGGGTTGGCGACTGCTGTTGGCTTGATTGTTGCATTTGTGCTCTGAGCTATGTAAGTGCACACCGTAGGGACAAGGATATAACGGTAGCAAAGACGGGAGGGGATGGTATACCTGAGGAAAGATAGGAAATGTTACGAGTCAAGGAAGGAGAGAAAATAATAGGGGATAAGCGCGCAGAGCCGCAGCGGTAGATATTTGGGATGATCCGGCATCAGTATCACGATCCTTTTATCACAGCATTAGCTGGCGTTAGGTAGACATCATTGCATAGATCGTAGGCTCTTCAAGAGATCAACCAAACCCTTCCAGCAATTTCGCAAGTGAGGATAAACGTTCCAGTCGCTGTGCCCTTGTTCATGCCATACACTTGACAACCACTTATGAGTAAGGTACTGGAGTAGGTAAGTTTTGGCATTGATTTTCACTAAGGTAGGCCAAGACACTCGGCTAAGTAGATATTTTAGTTTGAGCTACAGTACGAGGCAGAAGACTGGTCCTACTGTAGAATTCCTACAGACTACAGCGATATCGTTAACCTATAGGATCAAAGACCTGCGCGTTCTGAGTTCGAAATCGAGCACGAAAAGACGATGTTGGAATACGAGGTCATATGGGGGCATATTGATATTTTGGTTGTAGGCTATCTACGAGTAGGAGGTTGGAAGGTGAAAACTCTACTAGCGGGCCTCAGCCCTACCAGCCCTATGAAGCGTAGGTTACCAACTCCCCTATTTCCAACACTCCCTTTTGGGAATCGGAGCCTTCACGGGCCAAAATTCGGACCTTCAAGCTTCCCTTTCTGAAGCTTTCAAGCTCCCCTTTTTGAAGCTTCCAAGCTCCCCCGGCTCCTACACGGAGCAGTACCATATGGAGCTGATCAGGCTCCCCCGTCACCTGACAAGGTGACCCCGTTTGCCCTCATCCAGAGGCCTGTCCACGGATTCCAGGTGGCTATACTTTTATATACCGTTTGCCCTCGCCCGAGGCTATCCACGGTCTCCATCTTAGTAGCTCGTCAGCTACATCGATCTGATGATTCTGACGCCGTTGGTTTTGTCCTTGCTAGCGTCCCATCTAGTCTTTACCTGAGTCTCATCCGAAGCCTGTTCCGGATGTAATTTCCAGCATCCTTCCTTGTTGTGACCAATCTTATTGCAATGAGCACATCGATTAGAGCCCCTTGCTCTTATTGTCGAAATGACGCATCAGGCCTGTCGTGCTTTTGGTCTCATTCACGTGATCCTGCCGGCGATCTTCTTCAAGCAACATGGCCCGAGCCTTTTCTGCAGTCATATCTTTGGTGACAGACCAGATTTGCATAAGGGAACGGTACTGCTCAGGCAAGCACATCATCAAGCACAGTATCGTACGTTTGTCGCTATCGAGAGTGACTTTGGTTGCATCGATGCGTTCCTCCAGAAGTTTGATATGTGTGAGCATATCCCCTGTACTCTTGAAGTCGATCGACGACAGCGTGTAATATTCCTTCGTTAAACGCATGAACTCAGCGTCTGTAGAAGGTTGAAGTAAGGCTTCTAGATGTCTAAGCATCTTGTAGCCATCATTGAAATCTTCTTCGATCAGCTTTTGTTTGACGTCGACGCTGATAGTGGGAGTCATGGCATCAGCAGCTTGTTCAACCTTTTCCTGATTTTCCTTGTCATCAGAAGCAGTCTGAGTACACTGCCATAGCTTTTTTGGTCGTAGATGGGCTCGAATATCGATAAGCCAGTCATCGAAGTTTTCCTCCGTCAGGAGCCGAATTTGGTGATGAATGGGGAGAGTCATGGTGGCAGTGAGCTTGTCGTAGTCACTGAATACGGAGCAACAACCCAGGCAGTTTGCACTAACCCGGGCTCATAACCTGTTGGAATACGAGGTCATATGGGTGCATATTGATATTTTGGCTGTTGCTATTAGAAGGCTATCTAGGAGGTGGAAGGTGAAAACTCTACTAGCGGGCCTCAGCCCTACCAGCCCTAACTCCCCTATCTCCAACAGACGAAGGCATGATATCAGCGTCGACTTTTCAGTTCAGCTCGCATTTTTAAGAAAGTAATGTTTTTCTGCTACTTCCCACAAGGCGAAAGATTGTTTTTCAGAATACTGACTTCCTCTCCTACTATTGTCGTTTCTTATATTGTTACTCTATATGAGATGGAAGGAGTTCGTTACTGTGAAACGGGGACATCCGGCGGCGTTGCAGCTGGCGAGCGCTTCGATCAAGAGAAACCAATACAGATTGCTAAATGCTGTTCAGGAGCACTGCTATGGAAAGCCGGGTCGTCAGTACAACAAAGATGAACGCGTTTCCGGCATTGCTATTGAGACACTTGGAAGAAATCTACGTGCGTGCGCGCAAGTTTGAGAAGATGCGCCTCAACATAGCTCCATCGCAAGTCGCTTTCACGGGCGGCAGTGAGTAGAGTTACTGACCGCCGGTGCACACATATACCACAGCAACTCTCCAAATACCTTGCAGACACCTCGACCCGGAGATTTAGTCCTTGTTTGAATTTTCATCTCTTCGAGTCTGCACATATACGCCCCCCACCTTCGCCGCGTTCTGATCCATTGACGCAAAAGAGGACTCCCTATATCTTTCCAAGAGATGGCGTACGGCCATGCAGCATTCATAGTAGTGATAAGTAGTATTCTGTTTGCAATTCTGGCATCATCGGCCCATCCTACCTGCCACCCATACTATGGTCGTCCAAACGTTCTAGAATGCCTCGCAATATTTGATGGCCCAATAAGGCCAGACCCGACTGCATTTGGCGGAATAAGAAGCATTGATCGGAAGAAACATCTGTTTCAATTAGCTGGAGAGGCAAGACCACGAGATATAAATGGTGACCCTGTCACGAATACTCAGTGGAATAACAGGGCATCTGTGCCAATGTTCTGGTCAAAGCGTAAGTACTTCGATTCAAACCTGCTGGTGGAAAGCTAATGAGGGCTTTGGCTCTTCAGCAAGGTGCAAAGTTGCGTTACTTCCGAAAATGAACATAGTAGGAGCAGGGGTATGTAAATTTCTTAGTCCTTCATTGCCATTTCTGGCAGTATTTTGAGCCCGAGACATGTTACGGGAGCAAAGATTCGCTTTTGTTTGTTATCTCGTCTGTAGACTTTTTCTGCGACTCTACCTAGTGTACGAGTATTCTTTATCCGAGACAGAGATGCTTAATCCGATACCATTACAGCCTATGGAATGGACCTTTCTAGCGGACACGGGCCGCTACACAGACATATCATGGGATGGACAACCAGCAGCCACTACGTGTGCGAACATAGGGCTCAACCCTAGACGTACCATCGAGGGAGGACACATTGAAGTCGGTAGGCTTACAGCATCAGACCCCCTAGCATTGATGATGCCCTGGATTAGGGCTAAAAGATTCGATTATTAGGAGATCATGGAAACCTAGCCATTCTAGTCTACCAGCCAGGTAGCGAAGCCGACGATTTTATCATGGCAATGCTAGCCGCAGGCAATCCTGTCGTTGCCAGATGGACCGGGTCTGGCATTATGATGCCCACGGTGCAACAGCCGCCAGCAACTGGGAATCCGAGCGATGCGGGTTCCGGGACCAATGCGAACAACCGCCAACCAGACACAGCAACGTCGGGTGGCGGAACGGGCGCACAACGGGGCCCTGCCCCTCAATGCAACCAATTTTGCTACGGACCAAACAATCTCTGCTCTACCGATGGAGGGTGCAGATGCATTGCAGATGACTTCCAAGGTCCTGGCGTCGCCTATTTCACGGGTATATGCAAGTATACATACCCAGCGTACAGCAACCGGCGTAAAGTACTTGGAACCGATATTTTAAACTCGACAGAGATGCTTCCAACGCTCAATTCAAGTTCAACGGGTTTCACAACCACGAACTCGACAGTTTTAGCTAATGCAACGGACTTGAATTCAAGTCTAGCGGCAAATCCATCGGATTGGATTGCAGGAGTGGACGTGGGGCGAGGTAGCGGTGTGCCCTGTCCTTGCAATTGTACGTATGTGTCGTATGCGTGCTGTGGCTCCACGACTGGAATGGTGTATGAATCGCCGCAAATGCGATTGGGAGCTATTAGAATGCCGACTGGTATGGTTTGTAATGAGGCCACAGGGGAGGCGCAGAAACCTTCATGACGAAGATGCAGAAGACGAGGATGGAAATGTGAGAGAGATGAGAAAGGCTCAGTCAAGAGCGACGAAGAAACAATGAATAGAAAAATGTCTTCGCTCTTTGCCTTCGAATCAAATGTTTCTTGGGATGAATGTGAACGTGAATGAAAGTGTTTTTGAATGAGAAAACTTTTAGACATCTTTGAATGTTATTCTTTCTTCTTGTATTAAGATGTCAACATGTGCATGTGCTAAGGGTCGTACGAAGTATGTACTCCGTACGGGTAGTGGTACCCTTAAATAATATGCTTATACTACATATACTAAGTTTAAGGATGTGATCGCGTAAACAAGTCCTCGCGTTCCCCGTCGCAAGTTTGCGACCACCATCTCTCCAGCTTCCAAGATGGCAGACTCAGCGCGACAAGCAGACGCCCTGCTTACAGAGCACTTCCAATACACCCCCCTCGTACGCGCTCTCCCAATCCCTCCCTGGCGCAATACTAACACCCCCCCACAAGTCCCTCATCGACGAAATCATCAACGCCGTCAACACCATCATCTACCACGCCATCGAAGCCATCGAGAACGGTCTCCTCTCCCTGCCTCCTCCAGCCCTCGGCTTCGGCTCGGACAAATCTTCAACTAGCCTTTCGATCGCGGATGCCGACGGCGACGGCAATGTCGAGTACCCCGATGCGACGGCCGAGATTGAGAATGGCGTGCATCAGCTCGAGACGCTGCTGGAGGCGACGGTGGATAAGACGTTTGACAAGTTTGAGATTTATACGTTGCGGAATATTTTGACGGTGCCGGATGAGTTGGCCGGGTGGATGAGGTTGGGGCATTATGAGGTGGGTTCGACATTTCTATTCTGTATTGTCGTTCCAGTACGGAAGCGCTCGCGTGTTGAATATTATTTGTTATATTGCCAACCCTTTCACATACGACCACAGACACCAGAAAACTGGGCATCCCGTCCGCTCTGCCATACATAAGCTGGTGATCGGAAGACTAGTAGTTGGGTCGGTGACGACCAGCGAATCCCTTCTGTTGTATGTTTTTGCTTTTTTGCCAAGTAAATCCTCAACAGCATCAAACCACATTCTCCTTATATGCAGAAACTACATTCCAGCTTCCAGGTTCTAACACCCACTCACAGAACCTCTCCCTCTCCCTCCCAGCCACCGCCCCAACCCCCGAATCCCTCCTCGCCCTTCGCACCAAACTCCGCGAAACCAAAAGCCTAAACCTCGCCCTCCGCCACACCCGCTCCCAAAACACCGCCCTCCTCTCCTCCCTCTCCTCCATCCTCTCCCCACCCACCACCCCCTCCAACCCCACCCTCTCCTTCCTAACCCACCACCCCTCCGCCGCCACCCTCGGCCTCACATTCACCCCCCCCTCCTCCACCACGACCTCAAAACCCCTAACAACACACGCCTCGTTCGCGCTCTCGCAGTTACCGGCGCTGCGCCAGCGGTTACAGGAGCTGCGACCGAAGACGAAAACTTTGCAGGGGGCGGGGGGGAGGGTGGATTGGGAGGGGAGGAGGGAGGAGCGGAGGAGGTATGTTGAGGGGAGGGTGAGGAGGGTTGTTGGGAAGGAGGAGGGGGAGGTTGTGGGGGGCAGGGGGGAGGAGGAGGTTAGAGGGTTGGAGGGGGTGGTGGGACGGTTGGAGGTGGGGGAGGGGAGGGATGTTGAGATGGGGGGGTAGAGGGTGGGCGTTGTGTGAGTGGGATGGGGATCTGGTCTCGATGTTGGAGAGGGAGTTTGCAGCTCGGGAGTAGGATGGTTCGGATGGCAACTCCGTGTTTACCTTTTTTATGTTCAATGTACATGTCTTCCCCATCTATGTATCTTCCAACGCCCTCTTCCCCCTCCGCTTTCTCGGCCTTGCTTTCGCCCTCGCACAGTCTCCGTCGCCAGCACCGCCATCTCCGACCCTTGCTCTTTTCCCGCGCCCGGGCTTTGGCTTCGCGGTCGTATCGACTCCCTTGATATCAACCTCGTTGCCTGTCAACCTCGCTCTCTTCCCATGCCCAATTTCGTCATGTCCAATCTCATTCCTTATCTTCCAATTACCCTCACTGTCCCCGGTCCCTCCCCTATCGTCCCTGTCCTTCTCCCCCTTCGCGGGCTGAGTAACCATAATGTCTCCTCTCTCCCCACCACCCTCCCCTCCATCCTCATTACCCTCCTCCTCCTCCTCCGGCGCCACAACCTTCATCCCCACCTCCCCGCCCTCCAAAACCGCCCTCGTCCGCCTCCACTCCACGCCAAATTTCCCGCTATTAATCCTAACAGCCCACACCTCGCCATCCCATCCCTTTCCCCTCAAGCCCGTAGTTCGAATTGCCAGATCCCGCAACGCGGAGGCTGTGTTTTGTAGTATCGTTTCTGCACCATCGACGTTCTTGCCATACCCCACGGAGGTGATGAGGCAGGCGACGTAGTGTCTTGGAGATTCCGGCTCGGGAGAGGCGGGCGGGATCAAGAGGCAGGTGCCGGCGAGGCTGTGTTGGTGTATGGCGAGCGGCGTTCCCTTGGGCGGCGACTTGCAGTGGGTGGTGTAGGTCTTAAAGGCTTGTGGGTACTTCGGGGGCTCTGTCAGCTGCTGCTGCTGCTGGCTGCTCTTTGGATTGCCGTGCGGGATTGGAGGGATGGAAAAAGCATACCCGCTTCTTGAACTCCAGGGCGACGCCGCTGCCCCAGGCCCCTTTGGCATTGCAGGCATCTGCAGTAGGAGTCAGGGGGTTTTAAACGGGACCAGGAAGGCAGGGGGGCGCACGGATGAGGATCGAGTCTGCGGGCGCGGAGAAGATGTCGCCGACGGTCTCGGTTATGGTGGGCATTATGGGGGCAAATGATTATGTGCTGGTCGAAGTATGTTGAGTGAGAGAATTAAGGGAGGGGGTGTTGTGGTGGTGGTGCAATGGTGGGGGGGCTGGTAGAGGGATTTTTGGTGGTGTAGGGCTGCGTAGGGCTGCGTAGGGTTTTTTCAATAGATGCAAGCTCATAAAAGACGCGACTGGGGGAGACGTGACGAAATCGCCAGAGGGTCTGGTCTAGCTGAATTGGGCAAATTATGTGTCATGATCCACACTTTCGGGTCGAGTAGTGGCGGAAGTTCCCGAAGGCTAAGATCCCGGGTTCTCGTCGTCAAATCCAGTGCTTCTAGTCCTCGAAATTCTCCACCCCACATTAACCTCCTGTACATATTACATCCTCATACACATCCTCCACCATGACAACTCAACTCGATCCCGACGACTACGACTCCGCCGCTGACTCCGACTTCGACACCTCCCTCTCCGCATCCTCCGCCTCCGACAGTGAAGATGGCGCTTCTAAGGGTCACAAAAGAAAAGCAGAAGAAGCTATAGATTCTGGAGATGAGAAGATTGTCAAAGAGGGTGTAAAGAAGAGGAGGAGGAAGGGAAAGAAAGGGAAAGGGGATAGGGGTGAAGCGGATGAGGTGGAGGTAGAGGGTGGGGTGGGGTTGAGGGTTAGGACTAGGAGCGGGAGAGGCGGGTGAGTGGGAGATTCACTGCTGGTTTAGATCCTTGAATATTGCAGCTGGAGTTTTATATTTCTTTTCATTACTGCCGAATAGTAAGAAGCTGACTCTCGATCCTTACCCTACATAGCAACGACGAGAAAAAAGCGCTGGCCAATATAGAAGCTTCTACCGTGGATGTAGACGAGCTATGGGCAAGATTAAATAGTACGCCAAAACCGAATATTACTACGAGACCGCCTCATGCTGCAACGGAATTAGTGCAAGCCTCAAAGGGCACGACAGATGGCTCTCCTCCAACAACCAACAACCTTGATTCAAGCTTTTTGCCGGCGAACCCCTGCACAAGCTCCCACTCAGAAACTATGATAACAATTAAACGAACCTACGTCTTCGCCGGCCAAACGACCACCGAAGAAAAACTAGTCCCAGCCTCCTCCGCCGAAGCTCGCCTGTACCTGCAATCACAAGAAGCATCTCAGCAATCAAAACAACAATCTTCACCCGACCCCAACGGCAAATCCGCGCTACGTCGTCCGAAGAAGCGTGTCTCAATGTTTGATCCAAATCCAAATGGAGTATCGGGAGCGGCGGCAGCATGCGATAAAGGCCCGAAATTAAACACGATAGAGAAGAGCAAGCTGGATTGGGCGGGATATGTGGATCAAGAGGGGATTAAGGAGGAGCTGGATAAGGCGGAGAAAGGAAAAGATGGGTATTTGGGGAAGCAGGATTTTTTGGGGAGGGTAGGGGCGAAGAGGGAGGATGTTATGAAGAAGAAATGAAGGAGTGCTTGGGACTTCATACTATGTACCAACTCACTCAATACGTGGGCTTAAGGGCGGCCCGATTTTCGGAAAAGAAAGGGTTCTTCGGCATGGACTACATTTTCCCAGGCTTCAAGGGGCCTATCGTTCAACGGGTCTCGATGTTGGAAGCTGGAAAGGGCTCTACTGGCACAACTGGCTTCCCGCAATGCCATCGCGGCAATGTCAGCTCGCGCGTCCCAGCATACTGAATAGTCTCGACTTGACGCAGCACCGAATAAAAAGCTATCATCTACCACGCCCCAGCTCAACGACAAGATGTTGCCCTTCGAGTGTCACATCACTCTCCGCTTTCCTGGTGCTATTAAGTACGCACGCCTTCGCCCTCTTCAGACCACAGAAACCTTGTCCGCTGCGCACGTGGGTGGAAACATTTCACGTGATCTTCGGCCTCGACAACATCTCATTTTCTCTGCCACTTAACATGCCTTCCGATTCGAGTGCTCTGATCGACTAATCGCCATTATCCATCACATTTCTGATTTCCTTTCTGGCTCTGACGTAGCTATACATGGAATATTCGCTATGTGGGGCGATCATTTTTCAGCTTGACAATTATAGAACACCAGTCATGGCCTGCAGAATCATGCCTCTGTTTGTCAGGTACTACCTTCAATCCTAATCATGGAAAAAAGTGTCTCCTTGTTGGTCTTTGCGGCTGCGGTAGCCCAAGCTGTGCCAATCGTTGATTAATCAATAATCCAGAATATCACCTACGGCGAACAACTCCACACCCTACAGATGGGCTTTGGACGGCTGTCTCTAAATCTTACTCTAGTGGGCCATACACGCAGGGTTGTCTTCTTATCATTTGATGGACTTCGCCTCCTCGATCTTGTCGATTATGTTGCGAAACAACCTTATTCGACATGGGCCAGCATCCCGAAGAACTCAGTGGCATGTCCTAATGCTTGGGCAAGCTCTCCGTCCGACAGCTTTCCAGGAACGACCGCTCTTGTCACCGGAGCGTCGCCACGAGATTCGGGTGTCTGGTGGGATGACGGCTGGGACCGCTCTCTGTAGCCCCCGTCATCTAACCGCACTGGCCCTGTCGGTACCGAGTGTGACTGTTCAGAAGAGGTGGATCTAAACTCCAAGCCTCTGTCTGGTGGTGGTCCATTCATTCTCTCCGCTTTGCTTATGCAAAAGAAAACGTGGGGAACGTGCGAGGTAGTCTATTCCCATAACTTCAGCCGCCCTAATACGGTTTTCGAAGTTGGTAGGGGTAATGGTCTTGTGACTACCTATACGGATAAGCATCCCACCTACGAATTCCTGAACGGGCCATCTGGTGTTGGTCTATCGCAGGGTTATTTTCCTGAGGTTTCCTCGGTTGGAAGCCATAACACAGCTCAAGAAGCCTGGGATGATCTCCACTGCAAATTGCCCTATGATCACCCCCCCCGGTTTTCATAAGCGGAAGCATGCGGGAAGGGATAGAGAGGACGGGGGGGGTGGGATGGTTGGGTGGGGTTATGGGAGTGTGGAGGGGGTTTTGAGGGGGACGTGCAGGGTTAGTGATGAGGATATTGAGACGATACGGGAGAGACTGGCTGCTGAGACGTCTTTGCTATGAGATTGTGGGAAATGCAATGCCGGGCTTGTATCATTGTCGGCGTTTTGTGGTCCAATAGCTCCATTTTCGGAAGTCACAATGGAGCAAGCACGACCGATTCAACGAGCCTTAGAATCTGCACTTGGAGGTACATGGATGTGTAAGTAGAGAAGAAAGTATAGGTCTCCGAACACCATTGCTTGTATCTGCAAGGCCTACTACCAGTGCAAGCGCCCTCGGAATCTTTTTTTATAATCGTTGTTGCTCATCGAGACACCAAAGGGTGGCTCTCAACGAGCTCAGCATTCCAATCTGAAACGAGCGTTAATCGAGGATCTTTACCACTTGGTTGAAATCTCGGATGATAGGTAGATGTCCTCGATTGGCCAACTAGAAGGACGACGATGGAGGGTCGTCGGCTTCCTTCAGGCATGGCTTTTGCTATACGCTTACTGTACGTACATGTGCAGATAATAGAGTTGGGCTTACAGAGAAGTACCATTGACCTTCTTGTAGATTCCAGGAACCGATAAGGTAGCTGAGGACCATATCTCCATAATGATAACCAGACGTCATTGTTAATTGGATATGTAGTAGGTATGGCATATCCCTGCTCGCCCTGTAGGGCGAAAAGCTACCCGCATTTAGCCTCCGTACGGTAATGAATAATCCACTCTCTCTCCCCAAAAAGCACAAAGATGGACAGAGCTACTCCTATGACTACAACAAACATCACACTGATCCATACTTTGCGCGGGCGCAATGTGCAAGTTTGCCCGACTCAACTGAGACGCCGGTCATCACAGTAGAGCTACCAGCACTTCCACTTGCGGAGGAGGATGGGAAGATATAGTCTAACCGAAGGCCGTGGCTGCTTTTCTGACCACTTTAGAACGCTGTAGGAGGCCTCAGTAATATGTGGCTGAATACTAAGGCACTGAATCAGCTCAAGCCTCGGAGATTCCTTGGGACCTGTGCCAACGTTGGCTGCCGAGCCTAATTCGAAGCAGTTCTACTTGTATCTGACTTGAGTCGACAGTTGTTGTTCTGCTGCTTCGCCATATGAAGATGGAATAGATGTGTTACCAGAGCGGGCAAGCCTGCTGAGGTAGTAGAAACAAATTCTTCGTGGCCGTCCTTTCTCAATACGTCGAGGCGGGGCATGCCTTCTTGATTATATTATCAGGGCGGTATCCCATGTGGTTGTTCCTGTCTGTACTTGCGGGCTCCCATGGCTGCTTCCCCCGGCAAAGGCGTTCTTCCTGATTTATCAATGGAGCATTCCCTTCCCTTTCTATGAGCTCCAGCTACTCCATCCTACTGACAAAAGTCTTGAATGATTCATGGATGCCTCACCCACCGTTAAATCCCCGACTGTTGCATAATCTGGTTCCCAGAGCTTTTTCGTTCTGCTGTGGCGCGTTTATCGTTGGCAGCACATGTCGTCGTTGCATTGCTCCATTACAGCAAGGAACGGAAACTGCTGCTTCTCTCCCAATCTGATGGTGGTTCGGAAATTCTAAGCCAGCAACGCCTTGCCTGTTCTGTCGTCGTATCGGTGGGTACGATCTGGCTAGCAAATAAGGCAGTCCTTCTACCCCCACTGTTGTCTTCTGCTCCTACGAGCACAACTTATCTTCCTGCTGAGTTGACTGTCGGAGGTGAGTCGAAGGTCTCAGCATCCTCACCTGCAAATCTGACTTCTTCCTTAGCAAACAAGGTTATTTATCAAGATAAGGTTTTTGGGTGGTGCACATTCAACCGTCAGTGGTGATGAATGAAACCCAAACGACAAGTTCGCTCCCACCCACATCAACAGCCCTTATTACACCACCAGCATGGACAACTCCGCTTGATCGGAGTGCTTCGGAAACAAGGCGAAACCAGGTAATGCAATCACGTCAGAAAATGGCAGCTCAAGATACCATAGCATTTGCTGACTGTAGCAGAGTACAGATCGAGTCCGAGCACCACAAATCCAGAGGAGCCTTGTACGTTGATCCTTCTGCGTCAAACAATTCGGTCAAGAGATGACATACTTATGGAAGTAGAGCTTGAATAAACTAGATAGTAAACTTCGTACCAAGTTTCAACTCACATCACGGTCGCCATCGACGGATATTGCCTTACGTGAGGAGGAGCCACCAACATTTCTAGGACGCTACAAAGCACCAAAGCTAAATCGACGCTGCATATCTCTTCCTTCCATCAACGAGTCATCCAGAGATACTGTTGAACCTCTATACATCCAGATTCATGGACAGGACCATCAACTTAATTTCTCTAACCTCAACCGTTCCTTTTCCATACGCCGAGTTGGAAAAATCGATACAATGAGCCACTCCAAACAGCCATGGTTTACGCCAAGTCAAATCTTCCGAGCTCAGCGATCACAAATGTCGACTAGCATTGCCGGCGAGTGTGGTAGCGAGGTTGGGGCCCCTCTAGTTGCTACAACTGGGAAACTGAACGATGGCGAGGTTCCTGTGAGAGATGATAGATCGTCTTTTCACTCGCGCCCAGGCGCTCGCGGCCAGCCAAGGGGCTTAAAACGGCTCTGGTATAAGACTGTTGAGCGAGTCATCGACTGGGCCGAACGCGTCCACCTCCTCCGCCGTCGTGATCGGCGTGATTGAATCTCCCGTTTGGAGTTATGGAACAGCGGGATTACCCATGTATTGCAGTCCAAGAGTGTTCTCCTTTGCAATAATATACCAATCTGGACTGACGGACGAGATTCAATTTTGCTGACCTGCATTACTGTTTTATAGATTACTATCACCACGACACATATACGACTAACATGATCCAACACAGCATCAGATACCCAAGTTTGATACAACGGAAAGTTTTTCCATTACCTTTTCCTTCCAGAGTCACAAATTTCAAGTCATCCTTCTTATCGTCAATCATCCTTCGTACTTCTCTTTATTTCGAGGGTCTTTGGATGCAAGTCCCAACTCCTCTGCTCTCTCTACGCTAACCCAATCATTTTTACCACCCCCGTTTCTGTGCTTGTCATGGAAGTGGGTATTCTTGTAATGTTGCGTCAGATTATCCCTTCTTCCCACGAAAGGCGCTTTATCTAACCCCTTCTTGCAGTTAGGGATTAGACATGGGTATATAGGCTTCTCAACCGGCGATGGACATTTTATCCCTCTCCTCACAGCATCCTCCATTACGTTCTTGGTATGCTGTTCCGTTATTAGATGTCGCTTTAGATGTTCCGGCCGCTTGAATGCAACGCGCTTGGTAGCTGTACTGCATGTCAAGCAGGGATTGGTGTCGATACTCTCGATCTTCCTAATATCGCACATTGGAAATTGTAAGGCTGCCCTGTTCTCGGTTCTCCATCCCGATAATCTACCAACCTTACGAAGTCTAGTAAATCCACGGCTTCTGAGTGTGGGTGTGTTTACCATATCCGATGTCTTGTATCTCGAGATTGTTGGACTGCAATCTGGTGAAACGTCGCTATAAGGGCTCAACATCTCGAAGGATGCATGCTGTGGTGGGAGTTGTTCGAGTTTTATCGGTGAACCTAATTGCTGTGTAGGAGACCCTGGCGGACTTGAGAACATGAATGTGTGCGAGGGATCGACGGTTTCTGGTGATACCAGATGAGTGGACCAGTCAGTATCACTTGAGTAATTCTGGCTGTAATCAACGTCAGGGTCCGGGAAAGAGGTGTCGAGGCGTGTCGTTGCATTAAAATGTGGGATAGCTTCGACGTTTATAGGCGTAGCTTGCTCGAACGGAGATATTTGTCCATCTTGGAGGTCTTGAGAGATCAAATCTGTCGATAGGCTAGTGGATATACCGGGCATCGTCATCAAGAGCCCTTCATTGAGGACACCAGATGTGGGGTCGTTGGAGAAAGACGGCGATGAATTCGCGCACAGGTAAGACACATCAGGCAAGAGACATCCAAAAGCAGAGGACTGATCTAAGTCTGTTGAAGTGCTTGATTCTTTGTATTGCAACGACTCATTCGGCGAGGAGTCTGACACCATTTGAGGCTGGAAAGTATTGTATGCTATAGAATGGTGTCGGGACGACGAAGCCGATGTCGATGATGTTGGTGTCGGAAGCTCGCTGAAAGAGCTGTAGTCTGATGTTGAGAAAGATCCTGATGGGAAGTGTCCAGAAGAATCGCAGATCACCAACGAATGTCTTCTAGAGGTGGCAGATCGCGGTGGGGTCATATAACCGTCCAAGAAGTTGGGCATGGAGGAGGAACACTCTTGTAGGGCATCACGGTATTTCGAGGATAGATCCATCGTTTGGGACATCTGGGGGTAGTTTGCAACACTCGAGGCTTTCTTCGAACTCCAAAATTAGGCTCCCGTGGAAAGGGGGAACAGAATCTAAAATCATTATAAGCACAATCTTGGAACTATGTCGAAGGCCTGGATCTGAACCTAGCGAGGACGCAGTCGGAGATGTACAATCAATCAGGCTGTGGTCAAGAGTAAGATCATCGAAGGGTTGTCGTGGTTTTGTTGGAGGAAGGTGATTGCTAGGCGTTGACCTTTTAAGATCTTTCGTTTCCCGGCTAATCTCTAGTATTCATAGCCACAATAGCAAAGCAAGGTGGATGGAATGCTGTAAAATTGAGCAGCCTCGACAAATGTTTCAGTCGGTATCGACGCTCGGAAAATCACCTTCGCCATAACATGGAATGCCTAGGTTATCAGTCCAGCAAACGTTCGCCCAATCTTCTACAATGACTATAGGATCTTTCGGTACATAGCTATTTCCTCCTTACCGATGCGGGATGAGCGGGTGTGGGGAAGCTACAGGGTCTCTATAAAGCTATCTATTGGGCGCTGGCAGAGTTGTCTGACCTGCATCTGCATCTGCATCTGCATTGGTATCCGGGCGGTATGCCAGGAAGAGCCTCGTTCAAGTTGGCCAATGATGAGCAGATCCAGCTGCTGCGAATACTCGGAGAATTACGGTTCTAATGGTTACTTACCGGGAGAAAATGGTGATTTCTGATCGATCGAGGGGAGAATCTGATAGACCCGCAGCCCCGGACGACGCATTTGGAAGGCAGGAAAGCAACAATCAGTCACGGGGAAAACCGTTAGATCGATCGCCACTGCAGCAGCGCCCTGCACGTAACGCGCCCCACCTTAGTGCTGAAACAACAAGCCGCAAGGAATGCGATAAAACAGCTTGGCATGGAGAAGTCTATCTTTGCCATGGCTCATTAGCGTGGCTTCAGTCGAGTCAATTTTCTCAGATCGGAATGGTCCCAAGATCATGAGCGACGAGTAGCAAAGTATAGCCGGGGATCTGAAATATGCATCGTCAAATCCTGCTCGGTAGAGCATTATCGACCGCCCCTTGAGACCCTGAGTGGAGAGACCAGACCTGGGATCTACATGCATGAGCAAGCCTCTGTCAAACTCTACCTTTAAGCATCATCTGTCTCCACCAGCTTTGAACGTGCACTCTGTTGGGGGCGGTTTACTTCTCTTTGATATGAACTCATACAGTTCGTTCGTTGGTCGTCCTGGGTATGATGTCCTTTCGTCTAGCACCTGCTTTGTATGTCTCTCTTTCTCAGCCTTTCACAATGTAAGTCCTAACAATATAGAGCGAACTACTAACTACCGCAGAAGACGGGGGATAACTCCGCTTTTAACGCTACCGAATACCGGTCTTGGAGACATCCCACGACGCGATTGGATCAACCATCGAAGCCTGACAGCAAGTCAAGTGTCCTCTGGTGAATTCGGTTGTTCCCAAGGCTATGGGAACCAGCACATACATGATTCACTCAATTTGAAGCCTGGCGGATGTCTAAAGCGACAAATCAACGTACTGCTTATTAGACAAACCAGCTGTTCATTGGCTAGAGCATGCAGGAGTAAAGTCGCACACGCCGCAGGCTTTTATATAGCTTTACGGAGATGTCGGACTGTGGTGTCACCTCACAAGGCTTGATTCTTCCTGCAAGTAGACAGCATCAAAGTTGAGTATGCCTAGGGAGCCGGCACCGGTGCCGTGACAGCTCCACCAAAAGCTTTGGTGGAGCTCCAGGTTAGCCGGTATCGCTCTGACGTATGATTGGTCCAGCTATCAGGCAAGTCAGAGTTATTTCCCTCATGGCTCTAGTATTTGACTCTCACCACCATGCGCAATAACGACGACGCAAGTTTTACGACCCGCCAACAAGAACCATAGATGCGCCCTATGGTGGATCACAATAGGTATCTTTCACAGCTATTGGGTTCGGATTTCGATTCTAGCCATCGTATACTACTCCTGTCACACAGGATCAAGAGCAAACCTTGCGAATTCCTTCAAAAGATATTAACTTGATTCTGTCACTTTGTATACTCGAGTTCCTCCTGCACTGCGCCGGGCTTTTGAACACGAGATAATTACTCAATCACTTGTTGCAATTATACTTGTTCCAACTCTTCGATAATCGACTCGCATTGCAAGTTGCATCGACGAATCTCCACGGCTAACGCATCCCTGGTTCATGGCGTACGTGCGTTTCCGATACTTTAGCCTCAAATGACGCAGGCGCTTCAAGGTCCATTCTCTCCCAAAAGCCAGGTTAGAAGAAAAGGCTGTACTACTTCATAGTCTCTAGACGTACCATGTACTCTCGTCAAAGCTGACCGTTTGGCTTACTTTCACCGCTGCGCTTGTATTGCAAGGAATTCGTTGGTAGCCACGTCGCTAACTAACAACCTACAATGAAGATCAGCGAGCTGGTTGGTCATGGTATCACTTCCAAGGCTCCGTTGGCACACACAGAAACATCGTATTCCGGCAGCATCCGCGGCATTGCGCTATGCACTATGCATTATGTACGATATTTCAAGATCTGCCGCAGTTAATGAGTTAGCTCGAAGGACTCTATATTCCCCTGGTGCCGCTCCGTGCCCCTCGTGTTCAGGCACAACCATGATATGATGCGATCACACTCAACAAGAATATGTATTTCGTGGCTGGGCCTGGGATTGATGACAGTTTTATCCATCTATTCAGCGGTGAGAGCCGGGTTCTCATCCGCGTCGGAGTCCTTGCGTCAGAGTCCTCGCGTCGAGCCTTGAGGATGGACAAGGACATCATCTCAAAGACGCTACATGCCGATACGACACAGTACTTGGGGGAATCCTGCCCAAGGATACTCTGCAACAATTTTAGCAAGTCCATGAGACTGGAAGGCAGCGTTGACTAGTGCTGACGATGTGTAGCTGAGGTTTATATCTGAGGACAACTGGCCAGTTTCTGACGATAGTGCCTTCAAGAAGACAAACAACCAAGTCTCCGATCCTCGAAATCTACCTAGATCATTGATATGCATAGTTTCCCCAGGACGAGCCACTTATGGATCGTGTCGATGATCAAGGCGCGGCCAAGTAGCTTATTGGCCACCTTCAGCATTTCCAAAATGACGACTCAGGACTTAGAGCTGTACTTATTCAAGTCGTATCGGAGGTCCCGACGTACAAACAAAGCAAAGCAATCAGCCTCGGAGTCTTGAAACTACTCGATGTCACTAAGGTTGCTCGACTTTTGGTTCTATTAGCGTGTCCTCAAGGATCTTGAGTGCGACCCAAAGTCGTGGGGGTTTCTATCGTTCCAAATCCTCTGAGGCATTTTTCGACAACAACTTCGTAACCGGGTTCAGGCTCCAGTCTACGTGGCGATTTGACCATGTGGGCGCAACTACGAGTTCCGTCTCTAACATTTGCAACGGTTGGTTGGTCTCATCTTGACCTGAACGAAGACAACGATTGGTCGTTAAATAAGGGATCAACAAACCTCCTTATTCGGGAGACTGTGTTGCAAATAAGTATGACAAACCCCATGCACGCTCCTGCTACTGGATGATATCACCGGACTGCATCGTACAAGGTGTCCAAAGTCAAAACTCTCAACACCACCATATTCTCATCCGATGCCCAAATATTAATGCAACCATGTCCAGAAAACCTTGCGACAGAGCAACGATATTATGCAACAACCATTTTGCCTTGCCCAAAGCGCCAAGCAAAGACATCAATCCTGCACTCTGTCTTTGCTATTCTCCTTTACCTGCTCTGGGAGTCGTCCACCTCTTCAGCGAGGGACAATCTAGTCGCCATTAAGCTCCTATGGCTTACAAAGAAGCCGAACTGCCATCTCGAGCTGAGGCAAAGCAATTGGTGCTTGGCAGAATACCCAAGCATGGAACCAGGGCCTGCGTTCTTGGATCAAGCACGGGTAAAAGGAGATTATACTCGACATTGTTGAAATATGCTATAGATACCTGAATAGGATTGTTCCAACGTGTGTTCACATTTTGGCCGATTCGTCAACCAACAGACATCTGGCGATGTTTGCCACCCAGATTCGGACGGATGCAAGACTATGTAATTGGACACGGAGAGGTCGAAGCGGAGCGTATTAGGTCCTAGCATGTCCTTCAAAGAGGATACCTCGTCACCGTTGCATAGAGATGGTGTAGCGTTTATAATTAACGCGTCTTCCATCTACAAGAGTGACTTACTGAGAAGGGATGTTTCTGCACTCATCTTCGGTGCTCCCGTCTGTCCCTTACGAATCCAAAAATCCAGTGATTTCCAATTCCCGTTCACTCATTACAAAGGCACAACCCCACTTTGCTAGAGCCGAAGACCCAACAAAAGATTTCCACGCTGTTAGAGCCATCTTCTTCGCTATGTAGATTACATACTACCACCATCCTCACCACACAACTCCCCACCAACATATATGCCTCGCACTCCAAACCCAGCACTACATTCATCCCACTCTCCAACCACAGCCATCCCCCCTCCCTCCCATCTTTCTTCAAAACCAGCACAACCGTTTCTAACCAGCAAGGTAGGTGTTTGCATCAGATCCCATGGCTGTCTTGTAGCGAGCTATATTGAACTGTAAAGGATAGGATGGGGGGGGGGGGGGGAATAGCAACTTTCTGACTCTGGTAATTCGAGCAACGGATGTTTTTTCTGGCTATCAATTTTACCCAAGCCTCGGCCTGTCTGTCGTTCCGCGTCTTGCGGACTCTTGTGAAAGGATGTTGGGGTTGTTTTTTGTTTGACTTCTTGCACCTGCCTACTGTATATCGTTACGTGCGTGCGGGAGGAAAGATGAGGGGGTTGTGGAAAGTTGGGGGAATTGTCCTTTGTAGATTTGGGGTTTGAGTAGTCTTGTCTTACCTGGAATGTAAACAGTTCATTTTGTTTTTTTGGGGGGTGCGGGATATTTTTTGGCTCTGACTATTTGTTTCCCTTTCACGGGAGGGAGATCCGGCCTACAGTAAACCCTACGACATTGGTATCATACCTACAGCTAAGGAGATATCCAAACAGGAAGCGTTTACATTTACATTTCAAAACACCTAGTCGAAGCTCTAAAAGCAGTATAGTACAGCCACAGATATAGCCTTTGAACCCGGACCTGTGGGATATCACTTCGCTTCCATGAAAACCTCAGAGTAAAAAACCCCCGTTTTTGACTCGCAAGAAACCAAGCCCAAAGGATGAGAAACACCGTCCATGCATCCAGCCCCCTTTTTCATCCATGTTATGCTTCCGCATTATTCATAAACCCCCATAAACCCCCCTCATCACCCCATTATCCCATTCTCTTTTCTTGCCCCCTAACCCAGCCCAAAACCCACCTTACTGCATCCCACCCATTCCATTCATCCCGCCATTCATCCCCCCAGCGCCCATCTGGTTCATCTGCGCCATCATCGCCTGCTGCTGCTGGCTAAACTGCTGCGCCGCCGCCGCCTGCTGTTGCTGCTTCTGCATTGCGATGACTCTCTGCTGGCGCATCTGCTGCTGCGCGACCGCCTGCGCTTGCTGCTTCGCCTGCTGGACCTTCTCGGGTGGGATGTTCGGCCCGTAGTGCTCCTGCAGCTTCTGTATCTGTGACTGGTATAATTTTTGCTGCATGTTGACGAAATAGGCCTGCGCAGGGTGGGGAGCGGCGGGGTTGCGGGCTTGTTGGTTGGGTTGCTGGTTGGGATTTTGACCAGGGTGTCCAGGTTGGCCGGGGTGCGGTTGGTTGGGGCGGGGCGGGGAGGCGCCGTTGGCGATCTGGGCGCCGTGGCCCATTTGTTGGTGGTGGTTGCGGAGTTGTTGTTGGTAGGCTTCGTAGCTTCTTTGGTTAGCCAGTTGTTGCATGCTGACCATTGGCGGTTGGCGGTCGGGAGACATTTGATTTGGCGAGGAATTTTGGAGTCTTTGCTGGTGCAGCTGTTGTTGCTGTAGGAAATAAGCCTGGGTCTGGCGGTTTGCCATGAGTTGCTGTTGCTGTTCTCGAGTTAGTTGGCCGGAGCCCATCAAGTGTTGTGCTGCCATGGTATTTTGGGCCAAGGTAGGAGTCTGTGTTATGGAATTAGGAGGACTTGCGTGCCCCATTCTCGATGTCGGAGTAGCATGGTTCATGACTGGTGTCGCGTTTTGCATGCTTGGTGTCCCGTTCATCTGTGGGGTGCCTCTACGGCTAATTGGCTGCTGACTTCGCTGATGTACCATTGCTGCTCCTCCGACAGGATGACCAGGCTGTAGGGCCGAGGGAGGTCGTGCTGGACTGCTCGTATTGCCTTGACCGGAAGAAGTGACATTCATTGGGACGCTCTGTCCAGGATGGCTAACCATAACATTACCAACTACGGGCGATGAGTTGCTATGTGGCGTCATGTTTCGCACTATGGGCGATGAATGGTGAGGCTGCGAGGCTGGTACCATATGTATCTGACCGTTCGGTAGCATGCCATTGGATACCGGAGGATTAGCATGCTGGTTCTGCCTAGCTTCAAGTGCCTGTGCATTCTGCAAAGCTGCCGCGTTTGCTTGGTTTTGAGCTGCTTGTCTCTGGGTGTTTTGTTGATAGTTGCGGATTTGGAGTTCCCTCGCAGCATGATCCGCAAGTTTCTTTTCTTGCGTTTGTCTCACCTCTCGCTCCTGCTGTTCGTGCTTAGCTTTCGCGGCTGCTTGCTGGACCTGTATCTGGTGTTTGGCTTCCTTCTCCCGTTCGGCTCTTTCCGCGTGAGCGAGTTTGATTGCTTCCAGAGTTTTGAATCTCTCGAAACGTGGTTCGAACGATGCAGCTCCGGCCTCGCCATCAGATGTTTTAGACTTGCCACCAGTAGCATTAGACGCGGAAAGCGCCAGTCTTTCGTCCATGATCAACATGAAGCGTTGTTCTTGTGCCGCGAGAGCCTCATCAGCAGCCAGTTCAGCAACAGTTCTCTTCCGGGTTTTGGGAGCAGGGTAATCTTCACGGTGACGCGGATCAGTCAGGGACTGCAATACTTTCTGCGCGTCTTGTAGATTATCAACAGGCTCCAGATACAGTGGAGGAGCGGTTGCTTGAACAGCTTTACTCTCGAAGGAGCGGATATCCTTTTCCCCAATAAGCATTTTCTGTTTCTTCGCAGGAGGCCCAGAAGTGGACGGCGTAGGCGGTATGGCAGATAATGGGGTAGGAGGTTGTGGCATGGTTGCAGATGATGGTGTGCGATTGATGTTGCTGTGTTGTGGTAGTTTTCGATTACTGGATCGAGGATCAGGCGTGTTGGCAAAGACTAACACTTCCTCATCTAAAGACAGAGGTGTGGGGAAGAGGACGACAGTGAATATTTTAGGTGCCTTCACAACGGAATCTCCGCTTGACTTTTGGTTGTGATCCGAGGCATCTGTCGCTGGATTGTTCGAAGTGTCTGCTGCGCCTGATTCACGGCTTGGGCCACCGACTTCAGGATTAGGAGCATTCACACGTGGATACGGCACGTATGGTGAGGGTGTGAGATACGGGTTATAGTTGTGGACGGAGAAAGGTACATTTCTGTCTGTGCCTGAAGAGTCCGTAGAAGCCTGGGAGATTACTGCGGCGCTTTTATGATCATGTACTTGTACAATAAGACATCCTGGGTACGCCTGGGTTAGTATATAGATTCTTGGTCCTTCACAGCGCCCATACCTTCATAAAATTTGATGCTAGCATACAGCAGCTCAGGCACCAAGTCATGTGGTATAGTTCGAGTCTTTATATGTTCCAAAATAGCCTTCATCTCTGAGCTGTATGAATAAGTATCATCCCCTTGTTCGAATCGGAAATGAGTCGGATAAAGATGGAGAACGAGCGATGGAGGTTTGTTCTGGTATCTCTTAAGGATGTTGCCTTCGGTTTTGGCTACACACGGGAAGTCTCAGTAATCATATCTGGGCCACACTGTGGGATAGCCAGAGACATACCATATGGTTCAGCCATTCTCTTCAGTGACTTTCGATCCAGATGATTGTCGGCTTGTCCAGCCTTACCACTTCTGTTCTGCCGCCCTTGGATATCTCCAGGTTTCTGTGAATCTCGCCTCCGATTGCTAAGGCGGGGCGCTACCCCATTCACATTGCCATTCATGCCACTTGCCGCGCCCGCACCCGGGGGATGCTTGAAACCCGACGGGGGCCTTTTTGAACCGAGAGATGGAGAAGGTGAAGACTGTGAAGATCTAGCACCATTGACGGATGTCTGGACCGTTGGAGGAGGTGGGCGCTTCATCTTTTGGTGGGGCGGGGCAGGTTTGGTTGCGATTGCAGTAGCCATTCTTCTTACTTTCTCTTAATTCTAGGCTTGTAGGAGCCTTCAGTCCGTCCCTCACGGTTTCAGTTGTAACCTTAGAAGACCCATGGGGCTTTAATAGGGCCCAACCACAGTCGCGATGACATGTGAGAGAACCGGTAGGAGTGAGCTGCAGACTTCAGGGAAAGGTTTGGGATGTTGAAGCCGGCGGACACGCTGTGCTCATGCCTAGAAAATAGTAATTGTGTGTTGTAGGTACAATTTCGAGCGAGTTGATAGATTGGTGAGAGCGCATTTATGAACAATGAGCAGTGGTGGTCATGAGATTCCGAGGTACTTATTCGAATTAGGGTTACTGGGCGTAGATTTATCACATATTATTAGGATTTATAAGGACATGATTTTCGTACTTCTTGATATATTGCTCTTCTTAAAACACCATATATATATATGATACTAAATCTGGAATACGAAGCTAACTGAAGCGTGTAGGGTGAGACTTATGGATTGAACTCTGTGGGGGGCATGTGCCTAATAGTATAAGCATATTCGTTCAACGAAAGATGCTCAGCCCTCAGTGCGCAAAGGTGGTTTCGCGAGCAGTGGTAAGCAGTAGAAAGCAGCGATGTGAACGATGCATGGAAGCTTCCATTTGCTCCATCTTAACCTAAGGTACTGTACTGTTAGTCCAAAAGATGAACCCTGAAGCGGGAAATGTACGCAACATTAGACATCATCTCCATCCCATTAGTCGTGACCGCCGACCCTCCTGCGCCAGTCCTCACCAACCCGCAAACCCTCAACAACTTCCACACCCTTCCCAAGCCCTATCCTCGGGTCGTTCTGCCACCAATCTCCTCTAGTATCATCACCAGAGTGTCCGCGCTCGTCTTCACTGTCGACCAATCCTCCATGTCCACCTTTGTCGCCTACAACCAGGACTATCTGTCCAACCCAGTTAGAGATATGGGTGACTGCATCTCCACCAGAACCAGATAACGATTCCTGGATATAAACAATTTCGGGGCCGAGATGGCGAAGTAAATGAATATGTCCAGTCGGCGTAGTGAAAGGCATGATCATGGTATCCTTTTCTACGAGTGCCTGGGCTTGGCTGTAGATTGTATCAAACATTTTGGATCTTGAAGGCGAGGACATGGGATCTGGAGAGATTGCGGCAAGAGGCTTCTCAGCTTCGCCACTATGACTTTCTGCGTCCTCATGACCTATGTTCGAGTATGATGAAGTGATGGATAGGGCCGGCTGCGAAGATTGCGGATTTGTAGATAGAGGGTGTTGCTTCAGATCGGGGGCGTAAATAAGGACGAGAACCCTCGAGGCAGAGTCTATGTGATGAGGGAGATATGAAAGTATAGACTAAAGCAAGCTGTCAGCCTCATGTGGTGTTGGCAAGCTCTGTTAGAACTTACTGCATGCTCTTGCAGATATGAGACCGCTTCATCATGGCTATCGTAATGAGAATCTGCAGACAAAACAATCGCGACTGTCTTCATCTTACCGCCAGCTCTCGCTCCCGCGTGACTAACTTGAGGTGCTGACCGTAACGGCTCTACCACTGTTGTACTTGGCACTTCTGGAGCTGCTGCACCGACAGGTTGAGTTTCGGCCTCTTCGGACCACCTTGAGTGGTCCTCAAAATCTCCCCTGTCTTCCTCTCGAATCGAAGATAATGCGCCCCCAACAACGGCTCCGGCAGCAGTAACCCCCGCTACCACTCGTCGGCTTGCGCCGTCAAATAGCTGCTGTGGGCTTGGTGTCCGCCTGATCGCGCCAGACATGCGCGCCATCAAGCTTCCGTCCTCCATCTGTGAGCTCACCGCTTCTGGAGCATAAGGGAGATCTCCAGGCCCGTCGTCTCCATAGCCCGATGGGGGGGGGCCCTCTCCTACATTTCCGTATCCTGGTGGAGGGTCCCCTGCTTTTCTATCGTAGTCATCATCGTCCGCATCTCTTCTTTCACTCCAAATCCATGCTACAAGGCCAGCCGTAGCTACTGTTACGGTCAGTGCGAGAGGAATCCAATACCCTAATGCACTTCTTCGCGTCGACGCGCCGTACGCTTGACGGCGTTGTCGCTCGTAGCGATCGTAAGAATAAGACATCTGGTTCTTGAAGAATATGAATCGAAACACCAAAACATTTCAGTCATAGAGAAGCAGAAGTCAACAAGGGAGGTCCAGTAGCTCCTTGTTTATTGACGAGGCTGGCATCGGGAGGGCTATGGACATATACCGACACAAGATTTAGTAAATCGACCGCACCAACTCGCTTTCGGCCAGGAACGCTACCTTGTTCCCTCGTTTTTCTTCTCTGCAGCTGATGTTCGAAGATACTTTACCACCAGAATTTCGTCCCAACATATGGTTGAGCTCATGGAATTTGTCCATGCTATGGAATGTTACAAACGATGTGGTACAGTATCTTCTGTTAACTCTTCCAGCAATCGCCAGGCCTGCAGGAAGATCGCCAAAGCTAAACGAAGACTGTTGATCCCAACCAGCAATCATCGTGGTTTCCTCTTATCAAATTTAACCTATCTACTGTTGTTATACCTACAAATACTGACTCAACCAGCCTGTACGATAGTTTTTGGCAAATCTTATCTACCATCATGCAGATTCTCGTAGCTCTGATATGGTTGCTCTCCTTGGCTGGGACGGCTCACTCCTACTCCTCTTGTTCAGATACTGCCGCCGAGCTGCAGATTCGCAGCAAGCTATCGCTTTATGCAATTGCAGTCGATACGAAGGACTTTGGGCTCCTTGCTGAGGTGTTTACCCAGAATGCAATCGCCGACTACAGTGCCCCACCGCCAAACAATATCTACCGTGGTCTTCCAGCAATTCAGGAGTTTCTCAAATTCTCCGTCAATACTTCGGTCACCCAGCACACTATAAGCTCAACAGTGGTCGATTTTACCAACATCTTCTCCCCAAATTCTACGGCTTACGTGGTCGCGAATTGCTTGGGCCAGGGAAATTTAACAGGCCAAACGTTATTCATCTATGGCAAATACATGGATCAATGGGCCTATGAGTCAGGGTCCTGGAAGACGAAAAACCGCCATTTCACCCTCTTTGTAAGTTGAAATTTCTTTTAGGGTTGACAAATCTAGTTGCTGAAATCAATATTTAGCCTCCTGGACTCATTGGGAATACGGATATTCTTCGTCAGTGATTGGGCAACACCTGGCTGAACTTTATGATATCTTGACTGGCCAGCAGGCGACGATAAAATGGGCGGGCATTAGAGATTCTCTCCTTACGATGGGCACATATGATAGTAAATTAGAAGAACTTAGCTTGCTCCTTGGTGATTTGCCCAGATATCTATCATTCGTCAAACCAGTAGCCGTTCTAGCTTTCAAAAACGCCAATTCACATGCTCGTTAATATTTCTATGAATCCATTCTCTCTACTATACCGTCACTAGTGAAACCATTTGAAAATATTGACAAATTGTCCATATGAGGACTACTTACTACCCACGGAAATCAGAGCAACTGGACTCCTGGAGATATCGCGCTAAAGCCGGCAAGATTATGACTAGCTTTCGCGGCTGTTTAACAATCTACATGAGCTTCGAGGTAAAGGTAATATTTCAGCTGCTTGGTGTGCATTCGTGAGATTCAGTACATTAAGACCTACCATATCCTATCATTTTAGGAGGACTGGCGTTGATTCGGTCCGTTGGAGCTGTTTCCAGCTTTGAGATCTCGCGTATAATCCGAGATACAAAGGAGCTACGATGCCTCATGCGTTAGCAATGCCTCCTTCTAGCTTTCAGGCTGTCATTCTGTGCGGCCCCGGAGTGTCTCTGAACACATTTACTTCTACCCCCGATGAATTCCCAAAAGCACTCGTGCCTATCGCCAATAGACCCATGATATGGTATCCCCTCGATTGGTGTTACCGTATGGGTATTACAAGTAGGTGCCATCTCGCAAACCTGTCTCATACTAGTTTATTCTATTACCGGAAGAACGAATTTGTTTTAGTCATCTATATATTCTCAGGCACGACATATTTGCCCAAAGATCAATGTCCTATCATTATATTGTACCGACGATTGGAAACGTTGGTGGTTCATTGCATATCTGCAAGGCGATCTTCCCAAGCTATTTCGCTTCCTACCCGTATCTCCCTCGAATTTACATTCTCTCCTCGAAGCATCTTGTAGCTGTCTAATTCTGACTCAGCGCCAAGACATACATCTCATCACACCACCCTCATCTGCGAAAGCAATTGAAGCCGCCCTCTCTCAGATTCCATCTCTTACCTCCCTACCCCTACCGAGAGCGGACATTCTCGCGCCAGAAGGCCTATCTCAGAATACCGGAACAGCTGAGATACTCCGTCTCCCTGAGGTGCAAGCAGCTATAACAGGTGACTTTCTAGTCTTACCCTGCGATCTTGTTTGCGAAGTTGCAGGAGATTCCTTGCTAGAGGCATGGATGATCCAGCAGGCCGGTTTAGGGGGTGCTACTGCAGCTGGTGTTGATTATCTCGGGCCGAAAATGGGGGTTGGTGGCGAGAAGGGTGGACGTAGGGGTGGTCTTGGGCTTTGGTTTCCGACCAAGGGCGAGGGTGGTGCCAAGGGGGAGGAGACAGATTTACTTATCACGGCCCCTCTGCCGCAGCCTTTGGTACCTCCACCTGAAGGCTCCATCCAATCCCACATGTCCAAGGCGGTCTACGTCACGACGACAGATACACTGGGAGACATCACGGAAGAAAAAAGTGGTTTTCCTATACGACACGGCCTGATCCGCAAACATGGCAGAATAAGGATGCTGACCAACCATCGCGATGCTCATGCTTATTTCTTTCCGCATTGGGTCCTAGACTTCATCAAGCGCAATGAGAAGTTCGACAGTATCAATGAAGACGTAGTGGGCTGGTGGGCCAAGGCTAGCTGGCAAGTTGGCTTGGCTGACAAACTTGGTATCCACGACATTTTTGACGATACCGATGATACTAAAGGTGGTGAGATGGGGAGTATTCCAAGCGATACAATAGAAGATGAAATCGATCTTGCTGCCCTGAGCACTACTTATACGAGCACATTGCGCCCCAAATCCTCCAACTCATCGCCCGTTACGTCTCAATCACCAACCACCTCCCCTACGAGAACACAAATTCCGCCTATGCTCGCTTACGTGCACCCTTCAGCTCCTCATACGCCTCTTATCCGCCGAGTTGACACACCTGCTCTTCTACTCTCCACTTCCCTCTATATTGCCGCTTTACAACCTTCCAATCCGAACGCTACACCGTCTCCCTACACGCATCCTTCCCCATACGGGACACCAATATCAATAGCTCCTCAGACGACCATTACCAATTCCGACAGTCTCCTCGGCCCTAACACAACTATAGAAACTCACGCTATCATCAAAGCCACGGTCATAGGAGCAAACTGCCACATCAAAAAGGGAGCTAGATTGACCAGGTGTTTGCTGATGGACGAGGTAGTTGTGGGTGAGAAGACACAAATGACGGGGTGTATCATAGGCAAGAGAGCAAGGGTGGAGGGTGCTTGTGTATTGAGCGAATGTGAGGTGCAGCCACGATATGTGGTGCCTGAAGGAACGGAGGCGAAGGGCGAGAAGTTTATGGTGTCTGGCTTGGATGATATAGATGATGAAGAGATGGGAGAAGGCGATGAGGATGGTTTAGGTGACGGGACAGAGGGTTCCCAGCTTGGATGGTAAGGACGCGCGTAGTCAGCATTACTCGTAAAAAATTGTCAGCCAAGGCTATCATTTTCCACACCCTAAAGTAGACACTTTCACAAGCCCACTTGAACATACCATCCTTTGACTAACAGACTCCCCCGGGGCAACCATCATGGCCTCCCACCTCCGCTCCCGCCCCACCAACAAGCCCGACCCCCCCTCATCCTCCTCCATAACCCCATCCGAAACCCAATTCGACAACGCCGATCCCATCCCAACCCGCCTCTCCCTCCTCGACATCCTCCGCGTCCTCGGCGGCCTCCTCCTCCTCTCCACCACCCTGTCTTACTTCATAACCTCCAACTCGCTGACCTGGGGCTACCGGCCTTCCTTCACGCGTCCTGCGCGTGTTCTGGCTTATCTGGTATAACTTCCTCGCCCCCCCCTTACCTTCCTTCGGGGTTTGTTTCTCAACAGCGAGGAACTAACGATGATGTTTACAGCGCGGACCAGTCATCCTGACAGATGCGGAGTTATCTCGCTACAACGGCACTGATCCGACACTACCGATATACGTCGCCCTGAACGGCAGCATCTACGACGTCAGCGCCTCGCCGCACCTCTACGGCCCCGGCGGGTCGTACCACTTCTTCGCGGGGCGGGACGCCACGCGGGCGTTTGTGACGGGGTGTTTCCAGGAGGATCTTACGGGGGATCTGCGGGGGGTGGAGGAGATGTTTGTTCCTGTGGAGGAAGTCGAGGACGGGACTACGAAGAGTGAGACTAGGGATGAGAAGAGGGAGAGGAAGTTGAGGAGGGAGAGGGAGGTTAGGGTTGCGAGGAAGAAGGTGGTGGAGACGGTGGATGGGTGGAGGAAGATGTTTGATGGGGGGAAGGGGGGGAAGTATTTTTGGGTGGGGAGGGTGGAGAGAGGGGTGGGTTCTGGGTGGGAGGGGTGGGGGGAGAGGAGGGAGTTGTGTGAGAGTGCGAGGAAGGGGAGGCCGAGAAGGACAGCCGAGGAGATATGAGGGTTTGGGGTTTGGGGCTGGGGTCGGGTTACGGAGTTTGAGCGGGTTGAGCGTATATCCGTATATATCACGTTTCCCAGTCACGTCAAACATCTCCGATGCCTTACGTGCGTCGTGAGAGTGCCATTTCAAATTTTACAAGGGATTTCTAGAGCCCTAGAGGGTTTCGCCTCGACCACCCAATGCATGATTCGTTGCTACACCTCACGCGACTCGAAAAATGAACATGACGAGATCCATCCCAAACTTGCAATTCACTCCGCTGCCGTTACAGCCCGAGCTATACCACTTTGTCAGCAATGGTACGCCACACTTCGTCGAAGATAGTCCCCAGAATCACATACTGTAGATGCTCAACTTGCTATGCCCCACAACTTTCTTAATCTGCCCCTTCTCCTCCAAGTCGTTCAATGCTTGTCTAGCCAAGCTCCCATTGATCTTTAATCTATCGACAAGCGTGGCAACGGTGATGAGGCGGTAGGACTGGACATCTTTGTAAAGTTTGTCGGAAGTGGCTTTGTCGAGGACAACCATGTGGTTGGCCTTTTCCTTGACTGCGGTGTAAACCGAGGGTCAGTAGGCTATCCCAACGGGTGTATAGAGGAAGGTGGTCCGGATGGATTCGAGGGAAGAAGCAGAACGTACCCTTGCCCTTTGACCACTTCTTCTTTTGCTTTTTGCCAGCGGCTGCGGCTGCTGCGGGTGCCTACCGGACAGACTGTTAGCAGAGCGTAACTCAAAAGGAGATGAGCTTACCATGATTATGGATAGAAATTTGATGGTGGACAACCGTTGATGATGTTGGCAAGAGTAGAAGTCCAATGTGGGGCTTAAGCGAAGCTAGACCGAAATTGGGCTTAGGGTGGATGAGCCCTACAAGGGGAGCCTCAATGATGATGGTCAACTTCAGCATTGGTGACAAGAATTACAATAGCCATCCATAGTGATTGAACGTATATAAGACCAAGCGACTAGCGGGTTATCCGTGTATAGAAGCTGGAATATTGACGGCAAATGGGTGATTAGATACCATATCCCATCGTAGCAACTGCCGCTATCTCTAGAGAAGGGAAGATATCTGCTCATCGAAACTTCGAAAGCAGGAAGATGGGTCAGTAGCCTAAATGATTTGGAAGCTCGGAAAACCAGTCTTGAGTCTTCCTCATAGTCTTGGGGTTACTGTTGACGGAAACTACATATTCGCCTCTGACTACTGGCACAACCTGGTGTCATCCTAAATAATCTGATCACAGAAATCGTAACAGAGTAAGCAACGGCTTGCCTACCTTAGAACACTATACTTCAACTTCATACCTCTTTTTAATCCTCAAGGTGTAGAAAAGGGTACATCGCAAAATTAAGACACTTTCCCTAAATCAGCAAGATGGGTCGAAACAAAGGTCATTTCAACCCCTTGTGCAATTGGCAACCCAAACTAGCCCTTCCAAAAATCTAGCTCCTGGACCCTTACCCCAAAGTCCTATCCTTAACCTCCAGACCCCTGATTACACGTTCTTGACCTTCACCTCCTCGGGCTTCCCCAGGGTCAGGACAGCATCCTCCAACCACAAGCCCACCTTCCACCTCCCCAATTCCGGCCACCAATTCTCTTCGATTCGGATCTCCCTTCCATCTTCTTCACTCACCCCATTCTGCCTCAAATCAATCCAACAACCCGTCGCACCCGGACTTCTCAATACTGGGCTACTGGCCTTCCACGTCTCCGTCCCCACCTCTATATCCTTGAACTGGCCCTTTCCCTGGGGCAACGGTGGTTGCACCATTGTGCTATTGAAACCGAGGTAGGAGACCCAGGAACTAGAGAAGGGGAAAGTAAAAGAGAGAAGAGAGGGGAATGGATGGATTGTGAATGTGAAGGGATTGCCGGTATTGGGGGAGATTGTGATTTTGAGGGGGAGTGGAAGGGAGGGCGAGAGGGGTTGAAAGGTGAAGCGTGCAAGATGTCTGTTGGTTGTGAACGTTAGAGACCTTCCCAGGGCAAAGGGGAGAGGATGGAATACTTTGGGATGTTCCAATTCTTGCGACCTGATGTTTGGAATGAGATAGCCATTCATAGCACACCTAAGGTCCTGGTGGGAACCTACCATTATAACAAGTATCGGCCTGACTAACGTAAATAGCTGTGATCCTCGTATTTTTGCCTCCTCCGGGCGAGTCAAAATATCCCGGTAGCAACGCGAACTCATCGTACGCTCCTACTGGAGTCTCAGAGTATCGAATAATTTGCGCCATGCAAAGCCCGCCTCTGTAAGTTCCGGCCTCAGACTCGGCGCTGAAGGCTGCCGAGGAGGCTTCGAGGGGGCCATATGCGACATCACGTGGCAGTCCAGAAGAAGCGGGCTGAAAAAACGCAAAGGCGTAGGCGGTGCACTTGCAGCTCCATGGTGGAGGGGCGATTTTAATACCGGTAGGTGAAGCGTCCATGTCCAGGCTAGGTAAGAGAAACAGCAGGAATATTGTATGGATAATTCAGCTGCTCGGGTAATTCTCATAGACTTCCTAATCTAAATGCTTGATGATTGATAGTGTGAGGTAATTGTCAACAAGATTTGAGTTCTGACATAAGCGCGCTTAAGCGCTTGAGGCGATCTCAATCATCGATTTCATCCGACAGATCTTGAAGCCTTCAGTGTGATCATGATGGCTTTTCCGCGATGGTAGGATCAAGGAATATAATATCACTTCGATATAAGCTGCAAAGTATCACACTGCCACCTTGCCCTGGCGCTTGTAGTGAAACGTATCATCCACATCATCCACATCATCCGAAAAGTCCAGGTGTCCGGATTGGCCATGGCCTGAGGATCCCTCTAGAACCTCGGTCTGCTCTTCCCTGGGAGGAATTTTGACAGGCGACAGGTCAATGGAATTTCCTTCGTCGAACATGTCTTCCGGTCCAGCTCCGAATGATCTCGCGTTGAGAGACTGAATTATTCCCTGGCCATTACTCATGATCTGTACAGACGTAAAATTCTGCGTGGTACTTAGCATTAACCCAGGGGCATCTTCAACATCGCTCTGTAGCCAGCTAGCATCCATCTTACCAACCATCTGATCGAGGTGAAGGGCGATTACTTGTGGCAATTCCCAGTTAGCTCTCCATAGATGAACGGCCGGTTCGTTGATAGCGCACTGTATTAAAAGCAGGTCGGCGATGGCCGGATGCCATTGGATCTTCTTTACCGGCGAATGGTGTATTATGACTGCAACTGCGGCCGAGGTCTTGATAGACCAAATCCATATTGTTGATGGTATCGCATCACTCCTTGTTGCAAGTAGATCTCCTTCGCTATTGAATTCCATTATGGATATTCCGGTCCTCGAAAACTCTGCAACCGAGAGCATGTTCTGCGTTGGTGCGCACGCAGGTTGCGATGCAACAATGTAACTTCGCTTTTTAGTCACATCTATTTGCTCTTGCCATACAGTCCCACGAAGAAGAGATATCGCGTGCAGATGGTCAAATACTTGTGTTGGAGAAAACTTTGAGAATGTCAGCACATGCCATTTAAAAAAGCACTGTTCCAACTCACGCTATTCTTGCCAAGCAGGGTGACACGTCCATTATAATCTCCAATTGCTAAGATTTGACCTGTTGGACTCCATTCGGAGCTCTTCACGCCTAGTCCTATATTATTCGCATCTTGCCTACCTCCATAGGTCTTGAATAGATGCCCATCTGCCGTGTAAATCAAGACTTTGAAGCCGCTACTAGCAGCATCCCAAACGGCCAACCATCGGCCGTCGGGACTCCATTTCAATCCTTGCGCCTCTACCGTAGCTGGGTCAAAAGTCTTGAATATCTCGTAAGAGCCAGGGTTGAGCAGCATCACCGTATCATGAGCCGTGGAACGTGTAAGAATGGCTAAATGTCCCGTCTTTGGTCTGTAGTCATAACCATGCAGGAGTGTCTTAGGATCTCTAATTTCCACACCTCTATTGGTGATAAGTGACCAGATCGTGACCTTGAACCTAAAATCAGAGGAAACCAGAATCTCGTCCGGGCTGTAGCCAAAGTTGACATTTGTTATTGTATCAAGATTACTTGCAGCTCCACTGATTTCGGCTTTCCACTGAGCATCGTTTGCGTCAAAAATGAGTACATTATCCTCATTTGCCAAAAGCACCCGTGCGATCTTTTCCCTATATTGCTGACTTTCGGGTAGCCTTGTTTTAGACTTAGGTTCTTTGTACCAACGAAGGTATTGACATTTTGCTGAAAATTCTTGAGGTAATTGGAAAGTCTGACGTGCATCGCCAGCCGTGGACGAACGGATTATCAAACGTGACTGATGAATTGTCGCAATTAGCGTGCCGTCTGGAGATACAACGGAAACCCGAGATGCTAGAGTTTGTGTCAGAAGCTGAATCTTATCCTATACAGGTTTCGAGTTACACGGAAAGCATTGAAGAACATCCATGGCTCTAGGTTCCACCTATCAGCTATCAAAGACCAGGCCGTTGTAGACTTCAGAAGAATCAGAGTGACGATAACTATGACGAAAGTAAACAAACCAGCGAAAAAATAGCCGCGCGGAACGCACTAGCCACTGGGTTCAAATATAGAAACATGGTTTTATCATTCACGACATACCTTAGTACTACTACCCTGTGCCAAATAGTGGCATCTTATAGCAGCACATTAGTCTTTCGGATCTGATCTGTTCTATGAATCTAAACTACGTAATATTACATTCTAGCAACCTGGGCTTTCTATGCGTGCTGGGAAAAAAGGCTCGTCTAAGTTCGAGGCACACGCTTCTTTCCAACTTTTAGGTGTAAACTTGTCAGCAATAGCCTTGAATGCTTCCTAGTACGGTCTCAGTACAGAGGACCGTCGTAAATAGTAAGGATACTTACCAGAGTACAGAAACTCTCGTCGCCTCTAAAATGGTTTCCAGGTAGCCTACATCCAGGAATAACCATTGGTCGATCGTTATAGATGACACGGACGTATCTTCCCTTGAGTTCTTCCTTCTCTGCTGGGTTGAGCTCCGTGATTGGCTTTCTCTCGATACCTCCAGCGGTCTTAGAGTCTGGCTCAGTGACCTCGAAGAGACTAAAACGGAATGTCGGCGGCTTCTGGTTTACAGTTCTTTCTTCGTCATAAGAGACCTTGCTGCTGTTGGCACTCTCACTGAAAAGTTCTATAGCCACGTGACTCGTGTACGGGGGCCACTGTTCTCCTTCAAATGCGCCTAAGCTACTTAGCAATGCCGCTAATGTAGTATCATGACATCCACTCATGGTGAACTTGATGAGTTTCTCTCCTCCTCTACCGCCTCCTAAATTACCATCTTCTCCACCAATCTCGAGCATACCGTCGTTTCCGCCCCTCTTTATGTGACCAACCATGCGTGACACAATATCGCCAACCAATGCGCCTATACCTACTCTCCGATATTCTTCGCTTTCTTTGTAACCGGAAAACCATTCTTCGACCCCAATCTTATCTATGATGTCTCGGCCTTTAGAATCGTAGAACTTTGAAGGCAAGCGAGTCTTGGGCCCGTGAGCCAGCGTTGAATTTATAGTGTCCATAACCCCTGACAGACGAGGATGGGAGTCAACTGCCAGGCGTTTAGAGTCTTCTGGCATCCACTTGGAGATTAGAGAATTAAGATACTCCATTTCTTTTGATTCGTTCCCTGGAATGAATCAGCAAGGTGCACTTCTCATCTCTAAAGAGTCCGAGGTCTGCTCCATTGTGAGCTCACATCGATCTGCCGTCCGCTGCGCAAATGCTCTACTGAGCTGATTGAATCTAGCACAATTGCTGTCATTAGGGAACAATGTCTCATCTATATGCGTCCTGGTGATTATGGTAGGAGGCGGGAAAGAAGCTGTCCTGGCTGAAAGTGGATACATTCCCGAGAAACTCTGCTGAACTGATTCCAGTGCTCGAGCCAGAGGCGTAGCTCGTAGATAGATCATGTCTGCGTCTGTGATGATTTTTGGCATGAAGCCTAGTTGATTGACATATAGATAGCGAAGACGCTGGCCAAGTAGAAGGGTAGTCTCACGGCCCTTGTCAGTGAGCTCACCTAATTGACTATTCAGTCAATCAGCACAAGCGCATCTTGGAAATTCACAATCTCGATTCACCAGATACCGTCGACTTCTCCATTGGGACCCGCTGACAGTACAGGGGTATCATTATCGCCGAACGTTTCCAACCGCCGGCGCCATTGAAGGTCACCCCAAGCTGACGAACCGGAATTGGTCGTGAGGACACTTGATAGTCGCTTTGCTGCATTACAATAGGGCCAATCTATTATCGGGTTCAGAGCTTGGTTGGCTCGGAAAGCAAATTGGTTCAGTACATACATGGAGGTAGACCCGCCTACGCTATTTATTAACATACTCCCTAGATGGCAATGGAATGAACACCCTCACATTCTTGAATCTGGCTGAAACAGGGCTCCTTTCACCTGTAAAGCATTTTATTCAATTTTATGTTCATTCACAGATAATAGAAACCTGCTGAACATGGAGGGTTTACCGTGTCTTAGCAAAACCTGGACTAATTGAAGTTTCAAATTCGAGGGGTATAGCTGCGCAAGTTCATCTTCTGAGTAAGGTCCTCGAGGAACCCGAGTCGTCATTGTTCAGAGTAATAGATCTGAATTGACCTCTACGTGTACGTTGGTAGATTTTATATTGGCTGTCGGCGCTAGAAATCGGGAATGAGAATGAGCCGTTTAAAAACGGCGCTAGTTGAGATCCTGTATCAATGAAATACAACTCGCTCTAGTACTGAAATGCGTTCAGTGATTGACTGTGATTCTGATGGGCATGCGAACACTTTTTGACTATCTGGACAAATTTGAAGGGTCCTTTGGATGAATGCCCCTCATATATGTCTGCGATGTCGACTACAAATAGCGCGCCGCAGCTCCAATCTTGGGAAGGCGAGCTTCGTCTCTCTAGGCAAGCTCGTGAACAACGACGATAGTAGCGAATCAACGGCACGAGAGCTTGGGCGAACTCAGGATGGCAATCCTACGCTGTCAGCATCTCTAAAAACGGCCCCTCAGCGCAATTGGCGCCCAAAAGAACCACAGCCTCGGCGCACAGGTGTAGACAGTGTCCTTGAGACCCTTTTTGCTTCCAACCAACGCAATGTGCCTCCGCCATTGGTATCTCGATACTCTCAAACACTTGCAGAGAAATCTTCCGAGTCTACTGCACTTCAAGACAGCCCAGAGATTCCTCTTGAAGCATTGAAGCAGAAATTCTACACAGACAAAGCACCACTGGAAGAAGTATGGGCGCTATGCCTCAATCTTCTTGGGGAGGGCTCGCAAGGTGGCATGTCGAAGGAACAGATTGCCCGGATTCGCACTATTTGGACTGAGAAAGTGTTCCGGGATATCCTTATGGTTACTTCTCGAAGCCACTTACGGGGACCAGCATGTCCTTCGCTTCCCACTTCGGCAGAAGTCATTCGAGTATACAACAAGCACGGTCTGATGCAATATTGGTGGGATCAAACGCTATGGGGCCAGCTGGGGGGTCTGGTGGAGTTGAGGTCTCTTAACTTATCACGCACGTCTGGTGAGGACCTCATACATCAAGCCCGCGGGATACTTGAGGAGATCTTGGACGTCTGGAGGCTCTTCGCCGAGAGGTATGGAGGTCGTTCGACTTCATCTCTACGCCAAGAAGTGATAAATGATCTTGATCAAGATATTGGCGCTTCTGGAGCTCATGTTCAATGGCATAATAGATCCAACGGCTGGCGAGGGTTGCCCACTTTTACTGATCTGCTCTCGGCTAGCGCCAACCTTCCTACTGAGTCAGTGGACCGATTGCTATACCTTATGCCGCGTCATCCGAACAATCGCCAGGCAATCCGCACTTCAGCGGCCGCTATCATGACTGTCGACTGTATTCAATGGCTTTGCGGCTCTTTCGAGGCTGGAAAATCAGAATTAGTAGATGCCGAACCTTTTGTTGGATTCGCTACGTATCTTGGCCGTGAAAGTAAGAAACAACGTATGGCTGCTACCAAGTGCTTGTTAGATGAAGGCTTACCTGACGAGACGATTCAATATGTTCTGACTGGATGGGGTCCAGTACCAGAAAAGACCACCAAAAACGGACGGCGGACATCGGCCAAACGAAATCTTCTTGGCGTGGACGCCAATGTGCCAGGAATCGAGGGCATGCCTGTGGAGGATGATGATGCTTTCCGATCAGGTCTGTCTAGAAACAGCAGTGAAGTAATCTCAGTTCCCCATGTAGATCCATTACCTGAAGATAGTACATGGAAGAAGAGCGAAGTAAGGTCACTCTCAATAGATCTACATCAGGCTATTGATCGATCAGACACTGGGCGTGCAACTAGTCTATGGCAGACCTTTCAGGGTAAGCTAAAAGTGGGCAGTGTCCAAGATTATGTACGTGAGGAGCTCTTTGCTCAATTTCTTTCAGCGTTCTTCGCACTCCGTCGCTCGGAGCAAGTGCTTCAAGTGTGGAACCACATGGTGAGATCAGGTCACCAACCCACTTCAAAACACTGGCACGCTATGATAGTAGGATGCACAAAATCAAAGGATCTTGTTTCCATGCTACAAATATGGTCGAACATGCTTGCTGCAGGAGTCGAGCCAGATATGCTATTGTGGACAGCCCGGATTAACGGTCTGATCATCTGCAGGAAGTGGCAGCTGGGTTTACAAGCCCTTGAAGAATTAGGTAGGGCATGGAAGGCTGAGGCAGCTAAGGCTCCAGAGCACAAGTCTCAAAATGATGCCTTATCACCATCAATCGTTCCCATTAAAGCTACTGTCCGTGGCCTCATCTCAATCGGCAAACCCAACATTGCCCAAAGCGTGCTCAACTGGGCTAAATCCCACAATATCCCCCCCGACACCCAAATCTTCAACATGCTCCTCCGTCCTGCCGTCCGCGCCTCCGACTCCTCCGAAGTTGAATCCGTTCTCTCGCAAATGCAGGCCCGATCCTGCCCTCCGGACATTGCCACCTTGACCATCGTCCTTAACGGCCTCCTCAGCAACTCGTCCTCCCCCTTCCATGCCCGTTCTCCTGCTGACCAACAATTTGCCGTCTCCGGTATCCTCGCCAACATGGAAGCCGCAGGCTTAAAAGCCAACGCTTACACCTACGGCACCATGCTCGATGGCCTCCTCGCTGTATCCCATCTCAACATACCCGCCGCGCGCGCCGTGCTTGATCACATGGCCACTAACAAAGTCAAGCCCTCCCCCCACGTCTACACCATCCTCATAACTCACTACTTCTCCACCTCGCCCCCCGACCTCCCCGCCATCGACGGACTATGGCGCCGCATAAAACTCGAAAAAGCGGTCCTAGACCCCGTGTTCTACGACCGCATGATCGAGAACTATGCCCACATTGGCGAGATCGAGAAGATGACATTTTTCCTACGAAGAATGCCGCAGGAGGGCAAGAGTCCGAGCTGGGTGGCTTTGGGGGCGGTGCTGAGGGCGTTGGTGAGGGCGGAGGAGTGGGAGAGTGTGAGGGAGTTAGTTAGGGATGTCGAGGACGAGAAAGAGGGGTTGTTGAGGTATGGGATGGGAGGGTGGAGGGGAAGGGAGGAGTTTATGGAGATGGTGGGGGAGGTTCGGGATGTGGCTGGGATTATGGGGCGGAGGGATGGTGAGACAGGCTAGATGTATATGTGGCGTTGAGGATTTACAATATGGGTAGGATTTAGACAGCCGTTTTCGGAAACTTGCCTGATCCAACCAGAGTTGTCGATTACGAGCTTCGATTGTCATGCACAACGACTTCACCTTATCTTTGTGCAATCCGAGTCAACAGGTTCAATCGCCCATTACACCAATCACACAGCACTTCCATTATTTCTTCCTAACGTACAATACAATCTCCATTTACATTAAAAGTACCTATTCGTAGCAGCCCCTAAACCCACCCCCGCCACCCATCCTTCCTACATCACCCCCCTCCCCCTCGCAAACACCTTCGCCAACGTATCCTGGAAGATCTGGATATTATAGTCGACCAGCGGCTTCTCCTGTTCGAACTTGGTCTCTTTCGATATGCCGATGAAGGCGAGGTAGCTGGAGCAATATGTCAGTGTTTCCAAGTCTACAAAGCTTCAGGAAGAATGACTATACGTGTTTATTTCTCGTAGGTAGAGGTTATAGCCCCTAACGCTACTGACGAAGCTTTCGGCGCTCTGCCGGCTAATGTCTCTCTCGCGCTCCGTTTTTCGGTCTTCGTCCCGCTCTCGGTCCCATCCGTAGACTTCGGAGAGGTCGACTATGACGTCGATGAAGTCGGAGCAGAGCTCGTAAGCTGCCATGTCGATGGGGGTGGTGTCGCTGGCGATGTAGATTTTACTGAGCACGTCGAAGAGGTAGACTTTTTCGAAGCGGCAGGAGCCGCTGATGGTGTTGAGGAGGGCTTCGAAGGTAGGGAGCTGCGGGACGAGGCCTTGGATGACTTTGGAGAAGGCTTCGAAGATGCTGTGGTCGTAGATGCTCGTAGGGTAGAAACTGACGGGGGGGTTTTCGAGGCCGGCGTCGAAGAGGTCGTCGCTTATTCTCTGGATAATATCGCGAACGGTATCGGCGCGGAAATCGTCGGTTAGGCTGTCGGTTTTGTGGATGAAGACGCTGTATTTGATCTCGGTAAAGGATTGTTGGAGGTGGAGGATTGTTTCGGTGAGACGGCCGATGGCCTCCATGTAGTTATCTTGTGAGTCAAGGACCCAGATCATGGCACCGACGCCGCCGAAAATGCTGTCGGCGTCGAAGGAGGGGTCGAGGTAGTCGATTTGGCCGGGGAGGTCCCAGACTTGAAAGTCCATGAAGGAGCTGGTTTGGAAGGAGGGGAGATGAGCTAAGGTGTTGAAGATGGGCGAAAGGGGGAAATAAAGAAGGAGGAAGCTTACTGCATGGCTTCTTTTTTGATAGTGGTCGTGGTTTCCAAGAAGAGGGTTTCGTGGGGGGCCATTTTGCGGAAAACGACGTTGGAGATTGAAGATTTGCCGCTTCTGCGGGTTGATGTGAGTATGAGGTGTACTAAGAGTTGAGCCTAGAGAATTCACCTCTTCAGACCCATGAGTAATAAGCGCGGCTTTGGTCCGATTTGGGCTATATTTGAACCTTGAAGACCCCCATGAACCTTAGATGCTGTATTAAGATTGGCTATATCATCTACCAGATCCGTAGCATCAAGACCGGGGTCGAGGAGTGTGTCATTTGCTTGAGAGGCCTCGAACTGCGTTAGATTTATTAGCGATATGTTGCAAATATGATGACAGGAAATATTGCTTAGACCAGCTTGATATACTGAAAACCATAGATCAGATTTATCGCTCCCAGCAGGCGTAAAGGCGATTTAAGATGTTTTCAAGGATTGTAGAACCAGGAGAATAGCTTTAAGAGGTGGGGCTTATGCGACGAAAACAATCAATTATAAAAGGTGATAGAGGGTTCAGAGTATTAAATTATTAGAGGAAGACTTTGTGCTTACCTCTTCTGCTGTGTCGTCGTCAAAAGACATCTTGCTTCGACAATGTTGCTCGCCTCCGGAGAGGGTAATTTGGTGGGTCGGAAGTGGTAATGTAATTGCAATTAATTGGTACACCGCCGAGACAACGATATTTATGCCGCAGATATCAGCGAAATTGTCGAATTGTACCGTAAATTATCGCGAATGCAAAGACTGCCTTCAAGCAGTCCACAGCATGTGATTTGTATCCCTTGACGCCCGTAACGCAGAGATTACCAAGAAGGATATCTGATGTACGACGTGGTTCATGGCTTTCCCCTGAATATACAAGCGAAGCTGCAAGTACTCCTGGTTCTGCTCGTCAGATGCTTCCATGAAAACAATGTTGGGTTATCGATAAACATGGCAGACAGTGAGGACCGGGTTCGGAAGAACGAATGACCGATTGGTTCATCTTGACTGTGCTACCCTGTGAACATTTCTTATGAACATGTTCCATCCGCTTGACAGTTGCAGAACGTCTGCCATTGTACCAACAGATGGTGTGTAACAAGGCCAATCAAACAGATGAACATAATTATCTCAAACTCCATGGGGGTAGACAAAGACATCGTCGAGACATTAAGTATCTGGTGCTCTCAGTACAAACCATCCTCAAAATAATACATTAGAGCACAGCAGATTCAACACACAATCAGCAATACATTCAGTTGAATGGCACACCAGAGAATGAGCTCCATTGCTGATGGAATAATCGACCTAGGGGGGAAAAAAGCCCGAGATCCTCTGAGACCCTCCAGCATTTGAGTATCAGTCGAAAACCCAACCAGCTAATGCTGGTATCTGACCGAAATATCGCAGTTACACCTAATGGTCTTGAATTGTCTCCTTGCTCGGTTCTAAAAGTAGGAGCTTATAGTGCTTGTTCCTGCGATATGCTTAGTAGGCTATCGCGCGAACAAGATTGAAGCGAAATTCATCATTTGGGCGTACTCAAATGACTCTTATCATTTCAATCTACCTTCGTGAAGACAAGTACTCTTATGGGCTTAAGAGTAATACTCTACTGATAATTGGGTGAACACCCTTTCCAACGAACAATCAGAACAAAATGAAGACATGGAGTGTGAGCAAAAGTCCTGTTTACGTTCTGAACTTCACTAGTCTTTCTTTACTCATCTTGCTATTTTGCAGTATATATATCCCTTCCTCTTTCACCAAAACGTCTCTCTCCTTTTTCCTTTCGTTGATACCAAACATATCTTACTTGAACTCTGGTGACTACAACGCCACTCAGCCTTAGCAAAACCGCAAACCATGGCATTAGAACTTGAGAAGCAGCAGGATATCACTCACAGACAATCATCCTTATCCTTTTTACCAGTGGAGATTCAGCACGACATAGCTACATACGTACGTTGGATGAATCCACATATTCATATCCGAGATTCTAAGACTGATCGCTGCCACAGCTTGTACGTCCTTCACAGCTAAACAGTCTTAGTCGTACATGTAGGAGAATCAGGTCTATAATACAGCCGAAACTCTACCAGCACCTTACCCTGAGCATCCCTCGCGACTGGTCGAATCTGGTATGCCTGGAGAATCTACTGGATCCGAAAGCAGAAGGGCTACAATATACTAGGGGTATAACAGTCCTGACAAAACCTCAAAAGGTGGAAACGGAAGATGATTACGAGCCAAACACCTACAATGACTTGGACGATTTCCAAGATGTGGACTATCTTTTCCTTGGTAGGGACGACGATCGAAGTTTCACCTTTCGCAAGCAGCGGTTGAAGGCCCGGTTCCTTAATACCCTTGTGAGACTCATTCTCAGCAGGATTCCAGAAAGTCGACTCCATTACTTCTAGTACGTCTACCTTTTTCTGTTTCGCCTACAATTGTGTTTACTTTGTTCCTCTCCCATTACTTCTTTGGCATGCAGGTCGATGACAGTGTGTTCGTTTCCAAAAACTGACTATCTTGCCTCCGGGAAGCTGGTATCTGCATTACCAGCTTGAATCATCAACGCTAGTTCTCCTCTCGAGTCGACACGACTCTTCGCTGAGAGACTTGCAAGTTCACAATGCGGCGCTACGCACTTGTGATTTGTCAAACCTTATTACGCTACATTATAAAGATCTCAACCCCTTCAGGCTTAGCTTTCATGTCCCCGAGTTACTGGTGGTCAAAAATCGTAACACACTGCGTCACCTCAAACTGGGATTCGAGATGTATCTCACATCGAAAGATTCGCCTCTCTCCAATCGTGAACAAGAAATAATTTTGGAGGCACAGATACATTTCTACAACGAAGCGAAGTACAGTCTCCAATATTCCGGTATTCAAGAGGAATTGGGAGCTTGGCTGTGTTTAGAAACGTTACACCTGATCTGTTTTGATGTCACCGAGAGTAGTCTTCCAAACTTTGACTTCACTAATCTCAAATCATTGCGCATAGAGTCATGCACCAAGCAGCCTGGGCTTATTTCTCTGCTGGGTGGTCTTAGCAGTAAGAACAACTCGACATGGGTACCTAAACTCACAAGCTTCCAATTAAGACATGAGGGCTCTACTACGGATTTCCAGGCCCGTTTGAAGGCATTCCTCCTGTCCTTCACTGGGCTCATACACCTTTCCCTCCTACTTGAAGGGCCGGACCCAGTACCCTCGATCGCTCCATTTCTCAGGAATCATGGCAAAACTCTCCAAACACTGGTTTGGGACCAGCGATTCGAACCGCGACACCTTGCATTAAGGCCTACCGACGTTTTCCAAGACGGATGTTCATGGGGTTTGGCGTCGGAAATTGTATCGTGGTGTCCAAATCTAAGAGAACTCGGATTTACGTTAAAGGTTACCCACGATAACCTCTCTTACAAAGTCAGCGCTGTAATCTATTCTACTGGGTTTGACTGATTTCCTGCGTAGCATATTTGGCGACTTACAAAGTTAAAGCATCTCGAAACGCTGAATATTCGTAATTTGCCTAAGCAAGCTGACGATAAAATCAAGCCAACGTCCTCCCGGCAGAAGCACGAGGCTCTCGCAGCGGATATTGCAAAGGAGTTCGGGAGCGTATCCACTCCAGCCTGTTTCCCTAAGCTAAAAGTCATTACGATTGGATCAATTACACACAGAGACATTTGGCCCGGACGATCAAAGAGGACCAGTGGCTCTTGCGATCTCTATCTCTGCCCTCGATTCTTTCATGTCGCGTGGCCTATCAACATTAAGAACCGCCGAGCACCCGTTCTTACACAAATTGCTCAAGGCACGGCTACCGATGCACGAGAGTATTCGAGCAATTTGCACATCTTTGAACCGTACTGGTTGTGGTGATGGTCTGCCATTAGGATGCCTATAAAGCTCTCCTATTGCTTTGGCTTAAGGCCTACTACCAGTATGCATATGTACCTCCTAATTCTGCTTCAGCTCACAGCCTGTTGTCAGGATGCATACGTAGCTAGCTTCCTTTGCAGCTTTGATTTACTGCCTGCCGAAATAGTTCTTCTACTATTCTAACTTACAGCCTGCATCAGTATACATATACATCTCCTACTACTCCTTCAACTTCCTAGCTCAAAGTTGATCGATTAGAATAATCACTCCAATGCATTCTACCCAGTCACAGCCAGAGCTCAATGCAGCTACATGACCCAAAACTCTCGGCCACCACCATCGGCAATCCCGTGTTTCCAAGTATAGTCCCTAGCTAATAGGTCGGCTGCACAAGAGATTTTGCCACTGTCTTCGCTCAACATACGTGAATTGACGGAAAACAACAACATCGACCATCCCTCCCGCATAACTTGCACAGCCGTTCACTGGCATTTCACCCATCGACTTCATCGAAATTACGGGTCAACATTTTCAGGGACACAAATGTCCCACACCGCATTATAACCAACCTCCCTCGCATCCTCTTATCGCCCTCTTTAAATCTCCTTTCTCAGCTCCCCTCTACCCCCCCTTCCACCGCCTCTTTTTCCAATCCCCTTACTATTTCCCCCTCTCCTTCACCCTCCCTATCCCATCTTCTATCCCATCGCTTTCCTGATCCCCTCCCACCTCTTCAAACCCCCCCCCCCCCAACAAAAATCCCTACACTCCCAACCCCCCCCCCTGCAATTATTCCATTTTCGAGGCCGTGTTATTTTCATAACAAACCTTCCATAATAAAGGACGGAAAATTTAGAAAGGCGGGTACGAAAAAAAGGGAAGGGAAGGATGACGGAAAAAAAAGGGGGGGGGGGGGTGGGGGGGGGGTAAAGAATGGAGGAGTAAGCGGGATATGGGATGTGGCAAGAAAAGATTCCTAAAAGAGTTTTTTTTTACTGGACGAGAAAGCGAAGGCGGAAAACAAAAAACTGCGGTAGCAAAGACCTGCGAAGAAGAGAACCACATCCCTCAATCCATCAAATCATCATCACCACCGCCCCAGGAATTCGCCGCCAAAAAAACCATCTATCTACTCGTACACGAGAAAGTGATTTTCAGCACGGGGGTATGGAAAGTTGGCGTGGGGTGTGCATGTCTAAACATGATGGATATTCATGGGGATGGGGGGGTAGGGGATATGGATGGTGAGATGTGAGTAGGTGTCCGAAGTGGGGGGTTGATTGCTGTTTTGCTTATGTCCAGCTATTGTAACTTGCCCATCACACCCTCTCTCTCACACCCCTCCCGCCTCCCTACGTTCCCTTCCCTTCCCTATCACCACTCACCTCTCGCCAGCACAACCGCCTCTTATTCCTCTCAACATCCAAACCGTTGAAAACGTCAAACTAACTCGGCTGCCACCGCTTCCACGGACCGGTACTTTTGGGAGATGGGTCTGCTGTGTGAGGATTTTCGGTTGTTGGGAGTTCGTGTTGTTTTGCCGGAACCATGGCGGCCGCCGTCTCTTTCGTGCTTTCTGCTTCGCTGAAAGCGCCTCCGGTGGTAGCGCCTTCGGCGACAGACTCTTCAGTGAGAGCGCCCTCACTCCTACCCTCCTTCCTCTCAACTCCCTCAACCCCTCCCTCCTCATCAGCATAAACGCCCCAACCCCCCCTCCTCCCCCCCTTCTTCCCCACCACCCTCACCCCCTCAAGCACACACCCCCGATCCACCGCCTTGCACATATCCACAACGCTCAGCCCAGCCCCCATAACGCCCGTCAGCGCCTCCATCTCGATCCCGGTTTTCGCCGTTGTTTCGACGTGGACGGCGATGCGCACGCCGCCGTGGGGTGGGATGGGGGCGTGGAGGAGGATTGTGGTTGGGTCTTGGTCGTTGTGGTCGGAGGGAGAAGAGAAGGTAGCAGGGGCAGCATCAACGACCTCGACATCCACGCGCACCCCCTCGACAGGGACGCCAGAGTGGCACAGGGGTATTATAGCAGCCGTGTTTTTGACTGCCATTACGGCCGCCACGCGTGCGACGGCGAGGACGTCGCCTTTTTTCATCTGGTGACTGCGTATTAGGTCGGGTAGGCCGGGGACGGAAAAGCGGATGTGGCCGGTTGCGAGGGCGAGGCGGTGGGTGGGGGGTTTGGGGGTGATGGGGATGATGTGGAGGGTGCTGGTTGGGGTGAGGTGGGGGAGGGATTTGGGGGGGTTTGGGGGGGAGAGAGGGTCAGGGCGGAAGGGGAGAGAGGGATGGGGGGCAGTGGAGAACAGACGGATGAAGGGATTAGGTAAGGTGGATGTCGAGAGGAGGTGGAGAGGGATCGAATGGGGGGCTTGGGTGTTGTTGGAGCTTAGTACGGCGCCTTTCTGTGTAAAGGTTGAGGTAGGTCTGTTCCAGGATTGTGTTGTTGTATTTAGAGATGACAAGACATTGGCTGGTGGATCATCTAAATGGGCATGGAGAGTCAGTATCAGCTTAATCCATTACACATACATCTTCATATCCAACAGACACATATTTACAAGCTCGCTCCACAACCCACCCAAAGAGAAATAAACCTACCCACCAATCAAGATCATCGGCCTATTCTTCATATTCTCCAACTGCCCCATCCCTGCATGCTTCTCTTTCTTATTCTTTACTGCAACGCCAATCACCTCCAGCAACTCTCGTTCCCTCTCGCCATATCCCAAAGACCCTGTGCTTTCCGGCAGAGCCTGTCTTCGGTCCATTTCCACCCTCTTAATCGCCTCCATGGCCTCTTTGTCAATGGGTTCGCCTCCATTCTCTTTCCTTAAGAGGTCTCTTAAACTGACTTCTGCATTGCCAAACAAACACACTTTCAGATTGCCATCGCTCGTGATCCTTAGGCGGTTGCAGCTGCCGCAAAAATTGTGCGTCATGCTAGTAATGAATCCAATCTTGCCCACAAATCCTGGGACCTTGAATGTTTTGCTGGTGTCATTCTCGTGGTCCTGTACTTTCTGTAAAGTAGGATACTTTTCCCTAATCATACTCAACATTTCCTTGTAGCTGAGCATCTTTCCTTTATTCCACTTATTCCCATCAAACGGCATGTATTCAATGAACCTGACCTCCACATCCTTCTCCCTCCCCATCTCAACGAATGGCAAGATTTCCCGATCATTGATACCACGCATGACAACGCAATTGACTTTGAGCTTGATGCCCGCTCCGAGTTTGTTCATCTCCAAGATCCGATTCAAGCTCTTCATTACGGCTTCAAAGCCCTTCCGCCTAGTCATAATCTGAAATTGATAAGGGTCAAGAGTATCAAGACTCAGATTTACACCAGTTAAGCCTGCTTCAGCCATGCTATCCAGCTTGCGATACAACGATATGCCGTTGGTTGTGAGGCAGAGTTCTCGGAGACCATTGCGGCGCAGTGCACCAATGGATTGCATCAAAGGTAGAATATCTGATCTTATGGTGGGCTCACCACCGGTGAGCCGTATTTTTGTGACACCTTGAAAGACAAAGAGGGAGGAGAGGTAAGAGATCTCTGGAGTTGTGAGCAGATGCGAGGGTGCAGATAGGGGGACGCCTTCTTCAGGCATGCAGTATGTACAGCGGAGATTACAGCGCTCCGTGATGCTGATGCGTAGGTAATCATGTTGGCGGGAGAAATTGTCTGTGAGGAAGCTGGAGAAGGGTTTGGCAGCTCGTAGCTGGTCTTTGCGCGAAGATTTGATGCTGTGGAGAGGTATGGGCGTATCATTGACTGGCAATGGAGGGAAGTCTTGGGCCTGAGTAGGCAATTGGGCTGCTGCTGCGGAAGCTATGCCACGGTGGGGTCGGCTACGAGCGTTCAACGAGACAATAGCGGTTCTAGAGGCCGGCGACCTGCAGACGGTGCGAGGCAGCAGGAGTTCCATGGTTGAGGTGAGGAAATATGCAGTTCACAGACTGCTACTGACTTAGGAGCGTTCATGTGAGTAGAAATCTTCATCATAAGGTAATTAAGGTACAGAGGGATAGCTAGGAGGGGCATTGGGTTAGCGTCTATCGCTATCGGCTAAGTGGCCCGTCTATTTCCCCGGTTGAACCGGAATGAATGAATGGAATGCATGTCAGCCTTGTTAGGTTCTCTAGCATGAGGTGTCCCATGATGATCTCAGTCTAGGACAAGGGAGAGAATTGATTGAAGCTTAAGCCGTAAAAGCTTCATTATCAAATTCTAAGCAGAACAGAGGCCCACAATAGAGTCCGCCAACCGTTCCAATACAATATCCTCTATGTCGTAGTTCTCATAAATACTCATCCACAACCAGTGGAGAGACGAAGAGCATGCCAGCTCGCCAGTAACGCCAGTCCTAGTGCTCTCATAGATGGGATGTCACCGCTGATATCCTTTCCGAAGCCGCTTCCATCATCGAACACAGACACTGAAACCTCTCCATTGTTGCAGAGCTGACTTGCTCATCATCGCATAGTTCGTCCTCAAGTACTAATTCAACTCGACCGAATGCTTTTTCGACTCCGATACTTCCAAATATCTGCTCTTGTGGTTCGAGCGGAGTGGGTCGGTAGGTCGAGAGGCTATCAGCGAAGAGGGCAAAGGCCGGATCAGATTCGTCAAATTCAAAGTCGTCGTTCGACTCGTTGGCTTCTGGGACATTCTCAGCCTCGCTCGGCAGACTAGGCATCAGCTCGATAACCAGGGCATCATCCTTGCAGTCATTCGCAGCGTACGATCCGACTGTATTCGACGACTTGCCGGAAAGAATATCCGAGTTGAGCTGATCGAAAGATGGCCCTTCTGGTATTTCCGTAACTGCAAAGACTTGTGCATCATACAGACTGAAGTCCATGTTGTTGTCTGTCCAACCTGGGTTGTTGGTATCGAAAGCGGTGTAGTCGGTTGATGGTTCCGGCATCAAGTTCATACCAACTTGTTGATCGTTTGGTTGACTGTTCCGTGCTTGCTGCAGGGCCACTTGATGGGGGTTGACATCTTTGTGGGGGCGTGATGGAGTCTGCTCAGTCTTCATGGTCGGCGTCTGTCCTGATGATGACGAGGCTTGTGCGGGAGCAGATGAGCTGGGGACACTGCCACTGAGATCGTTGAGAAACGTCGAGAATGCTGGCGACGCGAGAAGCATCCGAGTCAAGTCGGACAGGCGAGTGTTCTCAGCCATCAAGTCTGAGTTCTTCGCTCTTAGATCATCGGCTTCAGCTGCCTTGGCGGCAATCTCTCCTTCCAGTTGGCCGATATATTCTAGTTAGACGTTAGCACATAGTTGATACAAATGTATAAGACCAAGTACCCTTTCTTCGAGATCGGAAGGCTCTAGCCGACACCTTGTTTCTTAGCTGTCGCCGTTCCTTGCTGCTCAGTTTCTTCCCTTCTTCGCTAGCCAGTAACTTCTCGTCCTCATCCATATCTTCTTCCTCCTTCCTCATCCGACTCGAATGCGGCCCACTACCACTGGCAGTAGGGGTTGCGGCGTCATCATCGTTAGATGAAGCGACGCTGCTATGCCTCATCTGATTGAGAAGGCGAGATATCCGCTCTTCAACGATTGGATCGGTCGGTGGACGCGAAGTGCTCCCAGTAGATTTACGGGTGGGCTGGCGAGGTTGAGACGCTGCCAAGGTACGGGCGGGCTGTGCTGCGGCCCGCTGTTGACTCTGCTGTTGTGCTTGTGCCTTCAAGGCAGCCTGTTGCTGATGCATTCCAGGCCATACCCGACCAACGGTGGCAGGTGCAGCTGGTATGACATTCGAACTGTCTTCTTGTCCCCCAATGGCAGCGGGGTCGATAAAGTCAGTGCTCGATGAACCCATACCCTGCATAAACATGTCCTGCGTCGGAGAGCCAAAATCGAGTTCCATGTCCGCTCCACCGACAGATGGGTTTCGGCTAGGTACGGTACCAAAGTCGAGGACGTCGTCAGTTGAACTCATGCCATAAAAGCCATCGAAAGACGGCATGGGAAGGAATGACTGGCCCCGACCACCGAAAGATAGGTGGTCGGCTTGATTGACGGCTACGGTGTTTGCCAAAGCACCAGGAGCAAGACCAGCCTGTTGATGGTAGGCATCGTATTGATGGTTTGGTGGAGGGAAGATCTGTTGGCTTTGCTGATTCGGAAAAGGCGAGGTGGCCAAGGTTGCAACGGCTGTGTTTGGCGATGCGCTTGGCTTCGATCTTGACGACACAGGTGAAGTGGATGGAGATGGGAAGAGGTTCTGGTCGTAGTTGATGTAGCGGTCAATATCGAGAGGATCGAAGCAGCTCTGCGTTGACGACGACGGAGTCGTCGTAGGCTTCTGCAAGGAGGTGGCCATTGTGACTCTGAAGAACTCTAACACTCCCCAACAATTGACAATGTGACGTGTGTGATGATGAATCCGGTGAGGGTAGATAAAGGAGACTCGTGGTGTTTATTGTAGTGGTTGCCTAGTGGCTCTCGGTCTAAATTTCAGCCGCCACGGCCGGGAAATTTGCTTGTCGCTGACACGCTGATTCCTGAGCAAGTGAGTCCTGCGTGAGGTTGCGTAAGGTATTCTTGGGAGTCGTGAATCTTGATGATGGATCTGATGTAAATGTATAATGTGTAAAGCACCGATAATTATTGAAGGAATAAAGCTGGCAGAGGCGATGCTGGCATTCGCTCGCAACCCTCGCAACGGGGCAGTGCAAAAAGATGAATACGCGGCTTCTTCCAAGGCCGATAGTCCGATAGTACAGGGATGTCGAGTTGTCAACAAATAAGAATGCCGTTTCGGCCCGGAGTCCTACTCAAAAGTGCGGCCAAATGCCCCAGGGGGCCAGGGGAAGTACTACGTCCTTTAGGTACGATAGAAGTACTTGTTCGCGAACGACTAACTACTCGACTACACGGTACTCCTACTTTATATAGGTAATCTTTGCGAGTTGCGACTCGGGATTCCACTGATTGTCATTCGGTTCTCATCTTCTCTGCGACTTGATCACTCATACAGGAACACGTTCTCATGTTCAGGGTAGCATATTCAAGCCTATGGCTAGCGTAACTGTTACCTGCGACACGTCTCTAACGAGCACGGCCTATTCGAAACCACAGGGACCACCTTATTGAGCCAATCACCTGTCAACTCATCCCTTCAGCCATGATTTATCACTTTACCGTCCAATGCTCCCCACCTTGGGCAAGTATACATAGGCTGTTGTTAAACTCCGTTCCTTTAAATCCACGATTTCTTTATCCATTTCTTGTCGCCTGTCTGTTGTCTTGATGCTTATAAGTGCTGCCAATAGAGCTGCACACGTTGTGCTGCAGGGGAGACATTCAAGATTGCACTGTTCGTACCGGTTGGCGTGGATGCTGTATAGAGGTAGCCGGAGTTAACATGACCGAAGGTGATCAGATATCCAATGTTCTGTAAACGGTAAACAAGCAGGCATTAGCAAGATTTCCGTCACTTTGTCCGATTGTCTCTTTGCGGAATTGTTTTTTCCCTCTTCGATTCAAGCTACAATTGACATGCAGAAACCTCTTCGACGAACTGGATAACCAGGACGGCTTGATAACATTGAGAGCACTCCGGGACGGAATGGGAAGCTCGAAAAACTTACATGCCAGTTCTCAGGCCCGTTCGGATTCCCAACCTCGCAGACAAGCTCAAAAGTCGTGTCCAAGCCGCACTGTCCGGCCGACGTAGTCAATTGAGTAGCGACTCCTCCCTGTGGCGCTGCTGAAAACACCGCACACTGTCCGCCGGTCGTCCAATGCCCGTTGGCGTTGATACACCCATTCGTGGTGCTCCCTTGGCGCACAGCGAGGTGTCCTTGGCCGGAAAATGGCCCGACGTAGCGGGTCTCCAGAGTAGGAGCTGCCAAGGCGACGTTGCCGTTTGGGTGTAACGTTAATTGGCCTGTGCTCAACGCAAAAATTGCGAAGGATCGCAGGGAGCGGAAAATGGAGAACATCACGGCTGTGGTGTGACGATACCACAAAGGATGGGCTTATAGCTGCTGGCTGAGGTGAGGAGGCGGGATGTGGAGAGGTGCTGGGAGAGAGTGCGGTGAAGATGTCGAATGAGGTAGATGGGCAGAGCGAAGAGGCGCGGCCCTTTGTGAATACCTTGGATTGGGCAAGCCAGAACCATATAGATGGCATACATATGACGCAGCAAACTACCCAGCGGTCGGCATTCACTAATTTCCTACCGCACGTTCCTGCCACCATGCGCTTCACAGTTTCGGGATATAGCATATGGTAACGGAGAGGTCGGTGTTTGCTCAATTTAAAGCAGGTGCTTTTTGCTCCGCTGTAACTCAAACCTGGTAACACCACTACGTTGGCCACCCTTGTCCCCAGAGAAGCACCCGACTTCTACACCGAGAGGGAGAAGCTGTCTGCAGTCGGCCCGTATGGCTGCAGCACCTGGAATGGATCAAGGCAGGTTGCATGGAGTAAACGTTGATCCGCCGGCATTGCTCTGCCAGGGAGGCATGAAGCTAACCATGACCAGCAGGTCGATCAGTCGGGGCACCGGGCAGAACGATGAGTTTAGCCAATCAATCCGAATCATCATTCCATTGAGGTCCAATCACAACAGGTATGTTGTAAGCGACTATGTGTTCCCTTTACAAAGCATCGACAATTACAGTAGCATCCTTCAGCACTTACCGTTCTTTCCTTTCATCAGTAGAACTAGTAGTGTACTTGGCATCATTGAACGTTTCAGTTTGATGACAAGACTCTTCAAAACCAAACATCGAGATCCGGGTTTAAGAGCGCACTCCAGTGGTCATCTGCAGCTAATGATTGAGGAAATTCCCTCCGCTATGCGATTGGGATTGGTTGTATCGTACGGATGTCGCTGCCTTACAGTTCTCGAAAGTATGACTACAGCGTGAACGCGTACGCTCAGCCTGACGTCTTCTTCTGGGCTGTCAACTTTGGTGCTAAACGGTCAAGCCGTTGGTTATTACATCCCGAAATTGTTCTTTTCTCTTTTCTCTTTTCTACAAGAACTTTCACTCGGGATTGCAATAAGAGTAAATGGGAAAAGGTTCGTTTGAACTGGGACCGATCTTGAAACAGTCTAGTCAGCATGAACTCCTAGCGCTTAGACCTACTTTTCGCCCACACAAGATCGTACGTCTGCTTCAACTATCCTAGCTAGCTAGACGTATGATCTTACATACCACCACCAACATAGACCCCATCCATAACACTGGTAGCAACAACCATAAAAGATATTATCCCTCAGGTTACGACCTTGCCTAGCTGCTGAGCATTACTCTGTCAGGTCGACGACAATGACATCTGGCCACGAGTACCTAGCCACAGAGTAGCATCGGAAGCAATCTACCTATATATTTATTGATCTCTTCATTCAGCATGAATGACGCTAAAAACATCACTGACTTGGCCGAATACTTGAAACAGCATGCTCGACAAACCGAGCTACATGGTCAAGCCTTTGCTTTACAATGGGTGAAGGAGGTGACTGACACTGAAAAGCGTCTCGTTGAGCATAACCGAGCGGTTGAGCTGCCGAGACCGATTAACAGAACTTTCGTTACTACACTCTTCCAAGGACACTTCACACAAGATGCGGACAGTCGAGGTAGGCTTGAAAAGAAGCAAGAGCAGGGAGGCCAGACGCGGAAGGAGCGTCAACAGAAGACATGAGGCGTTTTATATGGAAGGAGAAGATTCGTTTGGAACAGGAGCAGAAGCTTCAAATTGAAAGGGCCGTCGATGCTCACCCATATTTCCTTACAATATCAAGCAACGCAAATCCCAAGAAGCCTACTATTCAAACCTCCTCATTCTACGCCTGAGACCCGAGGACAAGCAGCAGCAGCCCCGCCGCAGCTCTCTTTCTCACTCGTCACTTGGATCGAAATCCAGCTTTCTCCGCCTCTTATCTTGCGAAACCACAGAAGACCACGACATCATCTCAACAACATCCATGAAAGAAAACCCTTGTAGTAATGCAATTCCGAGATGAAGGGAGCCTGAAACGCGATGCGTTTCTTCGGGTCATGTCTTGAACCAAATAGGCTCAGTATGCCTTAGCCGAGATACCACGGCCCAAGGGTCTACCTAAAATAGGACTGTTCAGCCCCCAAAACCAGCCATGCCGTGTACAGTAAAATTTAACCAAAACCAGATTGAATGTCTTCAACGGCAAAGCCACCACAATTCCGGTCTTTCTTCCCTTGGCCGTCATCTATGTAGGGGCCTTAGCGTGCAGAATGATCAAAGGCCGCTTTGCTTATTCTGAAGCTAGAAAGCAAACTGCATGGCGGCGCCTAAAGTTATGCGCTCCAAGCGCTCGTTCCTTAGAAAAGTGGTGGTACTCGTACATCCCTCAGTGGGTCTTTTGCTTGCTCCCCCTTACGGATATACATCAAGGGAACCCATTCCCAAACCCCCTTCTTCCCGCCCTTAGATCTCCCTTCACAACCCAGTGAAGCTTGCTTAGCAGAATCCTTCAAATTCCGAGAAGGTAATAGCGAGAATGAAGCAAAAGTACAGAGGAACGAAGCTAGCGATGATCCCTCGAGAGAGGGGCCGAGGAAGGACGGAGAATGAAAAAGGGAGAGGGAGAGGGGAAGCGGAAGCTGTGGATTCGTTCCGACGACATTTATCTCTCTTCTTCTACCCGCACGGAATTGTAGCTGAGATTAGTGCCTCAAAGCTCGGTACACTTGCTATCCTTAACGCAAGTCTGAAAAAGCTCACCATCTTGTTGACTATGGGGCGTATGGCCAGGAAACATGAAGTATGTAAATAGGTAAGAAAGGGGTGGCTGAATAAGAGATGGGTTTCCTTTTTTCTCCAACTCGAACAATTACTGTCATCTGCATATCTATTAAAGTTCCTTTCTCAAAACCCAGCCACTTACCGCAGCCACTCACACACTCCATACCCATATACTACTAACACCAACCCCCACCACCACCCCAAGAACTCACCCAACGACATCATCAACCCAACCCAACCCCAACCACACAACACAACCAAAACAAACAACCAACAAATTTAACCCATCTCCAAAAAAAAAAAACCCAACTTCCCCAAAGCCCCCCCCCAAACAAACCCAAAAAAAACCTCCAAACCAACACCACTCCCACAAACAACCTTCAACAACACCCACCCACCCAACCAAGCCAATTTGCCTGAAAACTGGAAATCCCACCAACGAACATACATACATACATACATACATAGCCAGCCAGCCAGCCCCACTTGCGTTTCGACTCCAGGGTACGTACATAGCAGAAAACCAGCCCATCTATGTACCCCCCTACTACCGAAATTTTATCCGCTATCCGCTGTCGATGCTACAGCCCTAAAAGAAGGGGGGAAAGGTGATTGAGACGGTGTGGTGTAGTGTAGACAACTCTATCGATTCTTCGTTCGTTCCTATTAAATTTAATTTTAATTTTTTTTAATTTTTACCCTTCCTGCCTGCCTCTTCGTCAACCCCCCCCCCCACATCCGGCGTGCTGAGTTGAGTGATTTGTTGTGTTTGGATAGAGTGGGTTTGGAGGGTTTGGAGGTTTTTGTCGGGACAGGGGAGGTTTTTGGGGGGGGTGCGGGAAAGTGCAACGGTTCTTCTGCGGTCGGATGGGATAGCGCTTGGTGTGTTATGGGAAGGTAAGAGGGGGGGGGGATGGTGCGTTTGTGATTGGCGGGGTTGGCGGGGTTGGCGTGGTTTTTTGGGGGGGGGTAGATGTGTTTGAGGTTGTGAGATTGAGTTGTGGGAGGTTGGGAGGCTGTGGAAGAGGGAAAAGGGGGGGGGTGGATGGGGGGTTGGGTTGGGAGGTAGAGTGGGGTTCGGGGGGGTCGGAAGGGGGAGGGACGGGAGGATGTCAGTGAAGGATCAAGGGGTTGCTGGGGTGAAGAATAGAGTGAGAGTGGCAGAGCGGTAGAGCGGCTTTGGAATTATGTGATGTCGATGTTACTCTGATCTTGAAAGCTAGATGACCAGGTCATGGAGTCGAAGTCTTGAGACCTTTTTCTATTTGCTAGGATCAAGATTTTAGAAGTGGGGGAGGCTTTGTCGAGGTACAGTATCGGTGATGTGAGGATGTGCAGGATAAGGGGGTTAAGGCTTTTGGTTTTCGTTCGTTCACGAATGTCGTGTGAGCTGAGTTGCTAGGGGATGAAATAGAGGTGTTCGAGACTTGTATTTGCCAAGGCTGTGGTTTGTGATTGACCGGGCTTTGTCTTTGTGGGGTTGAGTCGCTAGGTAACGGAATAGAGATCCTTGGGGCTTTTGGTTGCTAAGGTGGAGATTCCGAGTGAGGAGGCGTTGTCGAGATACCGGTAGTGTGAGGAGGTGAAGGATAAGGTGGTTAAGACTTTGGCTTCTTTCGTCCACCGCTGGAACTTCCTTCTCCAGAACCAGGATCTAGACTTCGTTTTTGATTCTGGCCTCTGCGGCTTGGTGTAGTACCACTACCGGAGGACTGAATAGGGTACGTTCGGGACGCTGGTGGGAGATGCGGGGCCATCGCCTGGTGCTGTTGTGCTTGTGGTTGAGCGGAAGGCTGGGGGTATGCTTGGGCGTATGGCTGAGGGTTTGGTTGGGCGTAAGGGTTTGGCGGTTGGGAACGAACGTTCGAGTATGAGGGTTGAGGGGAGAAGGTCTGGTTGGGGTGGTTTGGAAGTCCGGATGTAGGCGCTCCTGCCAAAACTTGGCTTTCATAGGCGCTAAACGGGGTGTAAGAAGGGACTGGTTCCAAGCTCTTGGGGTCGATCATGCTGGCATAGTATTCTGATTGCCCTCGCGAGCCTCCCGTAGTGATGGAAACGTAATTTTCCCATCTACGGCCACTGGGTGGAGGATATGGGATTCTAGGCGGTTCTGTTTCGAGGTAGTCTTTGGCAAAGGTTTCTTTAGGAGTTGTGACGTAGTATGCGTTCAGGTATTCGAAAGCTCTCGGTTCTTACAACAGTAATCAGTGATAGTATTAGACATGGAAAGAGAGTGGAAGCACCTTCCATTGGATCTCGATAATATCGATTAAGCTCTCGATTGCATTTTCCACACACCTTGATATCCTCGTTTTGCGTTTCCTGGAGATTAGGTTCGGTATTTACCCACCTACAATCGAGAAGCTTGCATCCCCAATAGCGATACCTCGCTCCCATTGTGCTCGCCGGCGAAGACATCGATTGTAGTCAATTTCTATGATAATATGGCTTTGTTTTGAAATCGAACCTATAATCTATCGAAAGCGGATACCCTCAAAACTCAAGAACTTACGTACCGTATATATATACCACAGAAACGCAAGTACTTCGCCATCGCCACGTTCGATTCATTCCAGACCGCAGGCATCACTCCTGATAGACACGGCCAATTGCGCCATCGGTAGCGTACTATCCTGCGAGACGAAGCAACGAACACCAATAGAACGAGGAATGCCGGGGCCGTGAAGCCTGAGAAACGCACATTCAATCGAAATCATGAATCCGCGGATGAGGATCTAGAGAGAAGTATCATTCATCTGCGGGATCTAAGTCTCAATGCGGCTCAATGCGCAATCAATAGCGTACCCTCTTGTGTGAAGAGGCAATGGAAACCCAATACAATAAAGGCAGCATGGTCCGTGAAGCCTGGAGAAAGCGCATTCAACCCCAGCCTCAAAAGAGTGATGAAATCCGTGAAGTCCCGAGATGAAGATCTAGAGGCAAGTATCATTCATCCCCAGGGCCAAGACCCCAGTGCTGACGCAAAATCGTCTCTGGCACGAAGTCGATCGAACGAGTATCCTGGAAAGATAATGATCAATATCGAGCGTGCTATTTCCAACGGGCTCTTTGTTGGTCTTCCTCGCTCAAGGGTGTGGACATGTCGTCATACGGTAGAGAGTCATGGTTCGAACCGCCTCTAGGAAACGTAGATTCGTAGTACTAAGGGTACAGCTTGAGGAGTGATGGAGGGCTTGATCAGTATCAAGGCATTCAAATGGACAAACCTATTCATTGCCTTCTGAAACAGAATAAAAATTGGCCCAGGTTCAATTACAAAGCTTCAGCGACAAGAAGCATCAGGCAAAAGAACAAATCAAAATAATCGGATTTGACTTTCCATGTGGAAATCATCAATAGTGAAATTTCGTACCTGAAACTGCCACACAGTTTTGTAGTTGGCCGAACATATGGAAACGATCGAACTTTACCTTCTTACGCTTGTAGATATCATTATACCCTGGCTATCACACGAGTTCCCATATCCGGACTACCTGAGTCCGATAATTGACTCGATGTGCCTGGCTATCGGTTGTTGTTTGTCAATTGTTGAAGGCCTTGATACCTTTGCGTATCTCGAGATCTGTTTAGCGCGGAAAAGCACACCGACATAGCTTCACGGCCCTTTTTGAATCTTTAGTTTGGCTGTTAGTAGGATATATTCCAAAGTCTACGAAATTCTGTGCTTGGCCATGCTATACAACTCAGAATGCATATTGATTCGTTACTCGTAACGTCGTGTGCTCATACTATCAAAATCATAGCTTCTCCTCTGCGCCCCTTTTCCACTTCTCGTCCTGATCCGTCCAGTGCTCCACATGCGGTTCCGGCCCTAGAGGCGTGATCCCCAATGGATTGACCCCCTTGTGTGATTTAGTGTAGTTCTCCTTGATGTGCTTAAAGTCCGTAGTCTCCTTTACGCCGGGCACATTCCAGTGGATATTCTTCAGCCAGCGATTCAAGCGTGGGTATCCGTGGCGGATACTTCGTACCATGAGCTTGAAATGTTGCTGGTATACAGCGTCGAATCTGACGAGGGTGGTGTAGAGTTTGATATCGATCTCTGTCATACTTGGTCCTGGGAGAACATAAGGGCCTTTGTGCTCTGCTAGCATACTCTCGAGCCGATCGAGGGTTTTGAATACGACAATACAGCTCTTTTCATAGTCTTCTTGATTATCTGCGAAACCGGCTCGGTAGACGCCGCTGTTGAGGTCCGGCATCATCCAGGAGCTGATCTCGTTTATTTGGGATTTTAAGGACGACGGGTAGAAGTTTAGCTCGCGCCGGAGGCTTCCTTGCGGAAGAAGGTCGTTGAAGGCAGTGTTGAGCATGCGCATTATGTCTTCGCTTTCGTTATTGACGATCTGATTCGTCTTCTTATCCCACAGCATGGGCACTGAGTACTTCCCCTTGTAATCTTTGTCGGACTTGAAGTACACGTCGTGGAGGAATTTCGAGCGAAAGAGATGATCGATTGTGCTGCCCGGGTATTCGTCGTCAGTTGCTGGGAAACGCCAGCCGCCGTCGTCCTTGGGGTAGGCTTTCACGATGCTCATCGGAAGGAATTGTTGGAGGCCTTTGAGCTCACGGGTGACGATGACGCGATGAGCGAATGGACAGAAGAGGCCCACGTAGAGGTGGTAGCGGTCCGGCTCGACGGGGAACTCGTCGGAGCCAAGCTGATGGCGCCAGGAGCCATCGGTGGGTGGGTGGTTGCCGTCGGCCATGGTGGGCGACTCGGTGAAGTGAAGGAAGTCTGATAGGAAAAATTGCCCTGATTCTTTTGTGAATGAGAACGCAACTGCAATACCACAAACAACAAGACCTGATCCGTACAGCAGCTTGGATGGCAAATTCATGTCCAACTTTTGGTTTAGTAAGCAGAGAGGGCCTTGTTCCAGCTGTTCGGTAGGTAGGCAGGTCTTGGCATTTGCTGAGGTTGACTTAGGGCAAGGGTTTTGCCCACGTGCCGACATCCACATCCGCGAATAAGCGTGAGGCGTCCAATGCAGTCTAGCGAGAATCCAGCGGGGGGGACGAATGACGATGGGGGGTTGCCGGGGGTTCGGAGGCCAAGCATGAGCGACAGGGGTGTGCTTATCGGACCCTGACTCCCTTACAATGTCCCAGACTGTTTCGGACTTTGACAGGCGACCTATGACGATCTCGGACTCGAATAACGGGCGCGGAGTGGTCGCCTCCGAGGCCGCATCTGGGGGTGTCTGTTCGAAGTACCGAGATCAACATCGCAATGACGCTGTCGCCAGTATCCCACGTATTCCCCCTTCCCCCCCCCTACAACTTCACCGCCAGCTGTCCAAGGCAGTTGGTACGGAATACTGTACCAGTGACAATGGGGTATCGATTTCCCCAGACTGATCCAGACTGGCTCCACACTGTCGCATGAGTGATTTAATGGCATGCGACCAGTTCCCCGAATGATCTTCGTCGTAGACGCTTCTTCTTCTTCTTGTTCTTTCTTCAGTCCCTCCGCCCTTTAGGCGCATCGAATCCGATCAGACTTTCCCGGGGATTGGTTAGCGTGCGTTAGTCCCGATCAGGGTAGATGTTGATCAACATTTGTTCTAGTCCTGCCGCCCGAAGGGAGAGAAGGGAAAGAAGGGGAAGAAGGGGAAGAACTAAGACAAACGAGAGCAGATGTTGGTTGACGGTAGTTATCAGTTGGTGTTGGTGTGGGCCGTGGTCGACATGGATTCTTCTACAGCTAAAAGAATTCTTCTACGTCCACGTCCACGTCCACTTCCCATTCTTTTCTTTCTTCCATCCCTCTTCACTACTTTACTGTACATACCTTCCGCTATCCTTCCTTCTCATTCACTTCCTCTACCATTTCAGTAATCATATCGTTCCGCTAGAATTACATCAGAGTATCGATTCGCGTGTGAAGTTCAGGGCCCCCCACCACCCCTCGAAAGCGCTCAATTGCCCCTCGACGGCTCATGTCCCGATTCTTGCCGACTTCGGTCATTCACTCTGATATCAGCTCGGTCGTCATGAACTTGATATAACAACAAGCTGTCGTATTCTGGTCGCTTCGCAACGTGGCATTGACAGCTGTCGAGCAGTCTAAGGTACTTCGTACTTTATCTTTGTACAACACCACATGCAGAATAATCTCCGATTCGTTATCACGTGTGATTACGTCCCCCCTCCACCACCTTTCTCTCTCCCTAGGCTCCTCTCAGCTCTCCGCCCCTTAATCCGTCTTTCAAAGAGTGGAGGGCGAACAACATCTACTTCTTTGTCGCAAGTAAGCTTTTTACCATGACGACGAGCTTTCCCACCAGTCAAGCATACACGACCCCTCCCAACTCACACGGTTATGTTCAGGCGCCTCAGCAACCGCTAGGATACGTTGGAGGCGACCAGCAAACTCAAGGGTGCACTCAAACGACCCAGCAGTTCTCCCCCATGGACTCGGCGTCGGGGACGCCCATGGACCAGTCTCCATCCTCACCTCGCAATGCATCAATGTTTCCGAACCTCCCACTCGCAACACGGCAGCTCCGACCACCCAAATCACCCATGTATATACCGGCTGCGCTGCGCCCGACAGAAAAACCCCTTCGGCCTGCACCCCTCACACCACCGCGCAGTGTCCACGGGAGCACCGAAAGCTTGGAACGCTCGCAGACCGGACGTCCCATGAGCCGGCGATCGACTGCCTCCGGTAAGAGAAAGGCAGTGCTGGCGGAAGCCGCTGAGGACGATCTGCCCCAAGTGGCCGGACTCCCCACGCGGGAGCACTGGAAGCCCGACGCAGACGCCCTGATCTGCGACGCCCCCATCTGCCAAAAAGCGTTCTCCCTCTTCGAGCGCCGCCACCACTGCCGGTACTGCGGCTTCGTCTTCTGCAACACCCATTCCGCCTACTCCGTCCCTCTGGACCAAACCGCCGAGTTCCACCCCAACGGCACACCATCGCGCGCTTGCAAGCACTGCTGGGATCGGTATTGCGAGTGGAGATCTGCGAGGCTTTCGGGGAACAACAGCTTGGATTCGGAGTCTACAACGACGCCGGATACGCCTGTTGCGGTTGTGGCTCGGGGTGGGACGGGGAAGAGCGCCGAGGGGCAGAGGGGGAGTGTTGCGAGCAGTGCGCCGAAGGATTGGACCTGGAGCACCTTCTAGCAACTATGGATCACCCTCCTACTTATCCGGCGCCGTATCCCATCGCGAGGCTCATATCCACCACCCCTTGGCAAATCTTACCACCACCCGCCCTCCAAGCTGGCTCCACCATCTGCCTCTCCCAAACAACCACCCCTTACTCACCTCGCGCTACCGCCGCCGTCCATCTTCCCTATCCAGACATCCTCAAGTCGCCTCTTTTCAGCAACAAAGCGTTTATACATGTTAGATTTAGATACCCCCGCTTCCCTATTTTTTTTTTAAACCATTTAGACTAGAGTTTCTTGCATCTGGCGTTTTGCAATTGCTATCTGGATCATGCTTTGCTGGGCTTGGGATTGCGGTTTGGCGGGCGCTGTGCGGGTAGCGGGGTTGAATAGATGCATTTTTAGGAGCACAGCAAAGAACAATCAGTACATGGCTTTCCTGGTCGATCGATGGTATAGGCTTTAATCCTCGAAGCCGAACAAACACCTTATGATCGCGTGCACAAAATGCCCTCAGACCCGAAGCCCCTGTACCGCTTTCCGCATCGATCACCCAATTCGCCCAAGCCCCCAAGATCAAAATGTCTCTCGACAACCAACACTGATCCAGTTCGAGGGAATCTTCTACAATCTTCCCCTCTCCTCTCTCCCCCTTCCCCCCCCCCCGGCTAACCAATTATAAGCCAGAGATGCCATCTTGGGATACAAAAGAACAACGACGCTCACGCGGACGAAGTAAATAAATGAGTGGACTGCTTTCCACACAGATGTCCTTCAGAGTCGCGCGGTTTGACCGCTAGGCAAGAAGAAGCACAAGGTACGTTTTTGAGCCGGTCCGTATTCGTTCTCGACAACCAAGTCAAGGTCGACGGGTTTTGAAAGCTCAACATTGTCTGTTGCATTAGAACGCCCCAAACGGACGAGGAAGGAAGATCGAGATATGGGAGCCAGAAATTCGGCAAGGAAAGGGGGGGGGCATCCATCATTTCGTGAGACAAGTCGGCTCTTGCATCGAGGATTTATGAATGTCTCAAACCGTTTGCTCTGAAGTTCTAGGTCTTAATCTGTGAACCGGAATGCTGTATGCCATCCTATGGTCTCGAAAAATTGAAATATGTACGTGCTTGCTGTGCGTAACTGAAATTATCTCGAAGATGGTATGATAGTAATCCAGTGGAGATGTAACGTAACTCGAGAATGTAGTGCGCCATAGATTTATATTCTTCCACGATGATAGACCCTACCACTACTCCTTCTTGATCCCAACGTTTCCAATCTTTCGCAACCCCAAGACGCTTACGCAAACAGTGGTAGCGTTCAGTGCAAAACAAAACCAAAAAGCCGCCTGATAACCTCTCATCAACGCAATCGAACTTTGCTTCAAAAGAAGAACGAGCTGTAACGTTATTGGCAATCAAAGAGGCAAGCGCAAGACTGACGCTTTTGCCTATTTGTGATATTGTATTGAAGACACCACCTGCCAGAGCTTGCGTTTTTTCAGGAAATACGGATGTGATGAGCAGATTTGAGGTTGTAAAAAGCGCACCCTCTGCCATTGGATTTAGAAAGATGGCCGGAAATGCACAAGCCCAATATAACCACTGAGGATTGACAATAGCCATCAAAAGTGGTGCGATACAGGAAATGATAGGTGCTGTAATCACGATCCAATCTGCCCGAACGCGATGATTTATAAGTCCCATTATCAAGTTGATCAGCACACCAGAGATGGGCGCAGGTAAGAAACGCAGAGCTGCTTGGAGCGCGCTAAGTCTTTGCACATCTTGAAAGAAGAAACTCAGAATCTGTTCAAAGGCATTGAAAGCGCCCCAGGTCAGGAAAACGTTGATGCAGATACTGGTGAAAACTTTGTTCCGCCACAACGCGTGTGGGATTAGTGCTGGATGCTTGAGTCGCTCTTGACGGCCAACCCAGAAGATGAAGGCTGGAACAAGCGCAAGACCTAGAGAAAGTAGGGAGATGTTAGCGGGGGAACGCATCTCTGAAGTGCTACTGGTGATGGACCTATCGTGTGTGTCAGCAAACGAGTTTCGTTACGGAATATGGGAGTTTGAAGTACGCCAAAACGTAGGACAACATTGCAAGAGAAGAGCTTGCAACAATAGCCCCAACCCAGTCAATTCCAGTTGTCAATCGGTGCCACGACACAAGCGGAATTTCCTCTAGATTCTTCGGCAGATACCAGGCTGCTGAGAGAAGCATAATAAGATTGAGTATGGCCGCCAGGTAAAAGCCCCATCGCCACCCAATCGTATCAGCGAAGACACCACCCAATGTCAAGCCAATGCCAAATCCAAAATTCAGCCCTCCACCCATGGATGCGAATGTTAGGCTTCGTCGCCGACCAGCAGGAAATGCATTATTAATTATACTGACGGTTGACGGAAGGCAAAAGGATGCAGCAACACCAGAGAAACCACAAAACACGATTAGCTGCGTGGCAGTCTTGGACAGACCGCAGGCTAACGTGAAGGCGCATTGGAGGAAGCACCCAAGGAGGTACATCAGCCTGCTGCCTACAACATCAGTGACTGAGCCGAGGAGTAGAAGCGTGCATCCGCAAGTCAGTGAGTAGATCGACGCAGGCCTATTCGATGGGTTTGTCAATAAAAACTCCCCATCTGCACAATTCCCAGGATTAACACGCACCATAACACCAGGTTTGCGTCCAGTCGCAAATCCTTAGCAATGACGGGTATTGAGAAACTACTACCGCAGCGAGGAAACTATTCATGACAGTGAAGCTTGTCACACAAGCAATGATACCGGCCGCCTTTCATTTAGAGTCACTACGGTCTTGAGCTGGTAGGGTCTCACCAAAGGATCGCCGTTCGTCCTCTGACCTTATGGACGGTTCACCAATAGAAAGAAAAGAGGAGTTGTTGGGCTCCGAACTGATCCCTCCAAGTTCAATCGAGACACTAGACATGTTGAGGTTGAGACTGTGCTGTGGCGGGCTATAAATTCTCCCATGAGGCAGCGGCTCCAATTAAGACCGAAAGTAAATGCTTATTTGAATAATTTGGTCCACAGCTTGACGGAGCACAATTCGCAAGAATACATCGACGAGAGCACTATCGCTGGAGGACCCAGAGTGGCGGATGGGGCGCTTCAATGCCAAACATGGAAATGAGATGGAGGAAGACAGTTCCAGCTGGACAGAGACTGAGCGATAGTCGTGGCTGTGTTGGCTGTACGGTTGGGTGTGTATTGTATGTACAGTAGGTGTTGCTAGAACTCTGTCCCCGCAGATTCATTGCATTGTGCTCAGAGGCCTCGTCTGCAGAGTCATGGCTGTTGAGATAGGGTATACAGTACATACCTGAATAAGGTAGGCTACGCTGAGGTGTGTTCACATTTTGGTGAAAATGGCCCGGTGGTCAAGCGACTGAACGGTTAAGCAACTACAACAACCAAACAATAGTACTAGAATTCTTTGCATGGGCATCGGCCGGGTCTTCTGTCCCATAGTCTGTCTATTTCTGTGTTTTATAATCAATTGAAAAAAAATCATGTTGCTATGTTCCTTTCTCCGCCGTTATGGAGCGTCTGCGATGTCGATATAATGCTTGACCTCTTGTTTTGCGACTCGATGAATCTCTCGCGGCTTACCTCATGATCGGCTGCTTCTGTATCTAATTCTGCCGTGTTTCTTTTTTAGTATTCAGCACCAGCGACATCCACTCATTCCATGTATCTTCCCAGCTCTGCCCTTCAACAAATACCAAAAGTCCAATCTTATCCACCCATGTTTGATCCAGCTTACCTTCCACATACACACCCAGCTCAAGCCAATTCCTCCACCTTTCCACAACCTCCACGATGGTTCGACCATCAATCTGAAACCATTCTACATGCGTCTTCGCATTGCAACCCTTTCCCCTTCTGCACAAATCCTCTTTCATCCTATATGCCGCCAACTCAGTATGCACCAATTTTTCAAGCTTCAGCTGAAAGACTGTTTCCCTTTGATACGGATCATCCTCGATATGAGGATCGAAACCACACTTGTAGCCTTGATCGGCAACTCTTTTTCGGACGGTGGTGCCTGTGCGTCCGACTTTCGAATAGCCAGGGGATAAATAGTCTGTAAGAATGTACACACGGCCTGCCTTGTCGGACTTAGTAACGTTTTTGTACATCTCCTGGACTAGTCTTTCGTGAAGTTCGCGGGGTTGGATGGCTTTAGTCGAGTAAGGTAGGAATATGCGTTCAGGAGAGGTAGATCGGGGCGATGCACTGGAAAGAGCCGTGGGCGGCTTTACTACAAGTTGGATATGTAGCGATTGAGGGCAATCCAGATTTGGCAGAGCTTGTATCTGCTTGGATGAAAAGTCTGCGGTTTGGACTTCTGTAAGGTGCCTTCCGTCTGACATTCTCGTCATAATCGTCACGGAAGTCAAGGTCTTCTCAAAGGTTATTGTTGTTGAAACGCTTTCTGTTAGTGATTCGCTTCGTCGGAGACTCGTTGGGTTCCAAGATTTGAGGTCTTGCAGGTGGCGGAGATATTGCTGGGGTGGAATAGTTTGAATTCTTGTTACATACAGAGATCGAGGAAGCTACCGGTTTAGTCGTGGAGTTGCTGAACGCTTTTGATTGTAAGGAGATAACTAGCTTTCAGAATTCCTCAGACAGGAAACTAAGAGAGCAGCAGCGTCAAAGGGTATTTCGGGTAATATTCGAGCAGGATAAACCAAGTCTTCAATCCCTTTGATTCAAGTCGTAACTGTACCTTAGTGGCTAGGAGGATGTACTCAAACAAGATACGCTCTGCGTATAAGATGAGCTGCTACTCTGCTTAGTAGACTTTCCGCATTGATGCCCACATCCCTCGGAGGTAGTAGCCTCTATATACCTGAAAATTAATACTCAAATGAGGTTTCATGATGACAACGCTAAGTCGTAACCTCGAGAGCAGATTTCATGAAGGATGCTTATCTGCCCCATAATCAGGGTGCCTACCTCATGTGGCTACATGTGGTATGCCATGCATTAGTTGATCCAGTACATGAAACAGTCAAATAGGTATGGTCATGTACAAGAGGACGAAAGTAAGCATGTAGTACTCGACCTGGCTGGACTCGATGGTGAAACATGTCATATCTAAGCAGAAATCAAGACTGACGGATAGAAGTTGCTGATTACTGCCCATAGCGATCTTGAAGACTGGAAATACGATGCCTCCTCATCTTTCTGCTCTTTCTTTCCACATAACATGTCTTTTAGTCCTGTCACCTAGTTCTGTCACCTAGTGCTTCTATTACTTTACGTAGTGCTGTCGTCTAGCGCTGTCATCTAGCACCGTAATCTAGTTGTCATCTAGCTCTGCCTTCGTCTCGTCAATGATCTTGTCAACGACCTGATCGTTGTCAGTATTGATCTAGGCATACCAAAGTCAGCTGCTCAGGAAAGTACTGCAGATAAGGTGTCTATCCACAACGAGCTTGAAAATGAAAGGACTTGACGCAAAACACGTCGATGTATTTGTTTCAAAATACTTGTAAGGTGCTCGATAGCTTTTCATGAAGGTAAGAATTCGGAGAATCAACCTGGCTGTTCAAACATTATGTCGATGAGTGCTGCGACTCAGGAGAAACATCGACAGCGAGACCCGAGGCCGGTAAAAGAGAAGCAAATGTCAACGACGTGAATAGGTTGAAGGAGTGACTGCTAGATAGGTGGTTAGCTGGTCGCAGTAGAGAATGGGAATTCCTTCAATTCTATACAACCGTTTCATTTATTAACCGAATGATGATCGACGAATGAAAATCCTGATTGATCGCGATTTCATTAATCGTTGGGTGGGTTTCCCCACCAAAAAGGGGTGTGATCCATCGATAAGGCCCTCATCCATGAAAGTATATTCAACAGATAGCCAACTCACGGCATAAGAATTTCTAGAGAGAAGAAGATGCTTGTATGTTGGTTGGAGTACGCTTAGCACCAACCAATTACGGCAGTCTGCCAACGCCATGGAGAGGATCGATGGCCTTGTTCGGTGTGATGACAGCAGGGAAAAAGTAATATGAGTGGCCGATTTTCAAGCGGAGTAGAGACGCAAAAAGGCAGGAAACCAACAGGGAAATAGTTGTCACGTTTGTTGTCACGCTCAATAGAAGTATTAGTACTCGAGAAAGGATGAACGATAGGGTGAAATCCGAGAAAACAAAACCTGACCAAGGCAATGAACTGTAGGGCAAAGCAAAGCTTCAATTGCGGTTATGCAGTGGTCTTAGGTGCCTGGACTAAGGTGTTCGACAGGCGCTTGCTGAGACAAGTAGGCTCACCCAGTGCTTTGGCATGTGATGTTCAACGATGCTGCGGCATATGTTGAACGGTCTGGGTGGTTCAGCAAGACTGTTCCCATAGATGGTGCGTAAGTTGATTCCCTGTTGGGGGTATCTGCGGCCCATGTAAGGTGAAGCTAAAGTAGTCCGGCTTGTGTCGAATACTGCCCATTGCAACTTTGAGAACATCAAAGGCTCACGAAATTGTGGTGCTTATACGGTCTAGGGATCACGGTTCGTCATATGACCGTCAGGTCAGGTCAGATGTGCGGACGTCACATGTTTCTACTTGACAGCCAATAAGACAGCTTATATATATATATTACTAAGGCTTTTGACCAATCAGAGCCCAGGAATCGACTGTAGGGCTGAGCGTTCTAAAAGTTCCGGAGGCGCAGACGCCTGAGAACCCGGAGAAAACAGAGAAAACAGAGCAAATCATGGTGTAATTTCCGTCTCTTCTCCATCCCTTTCTCGAACTCCCAACATCGAACTTTGTTCCTCCAACCACTGATCTTCTACCCCTATGAGCTCTTCTTCAGTAGGCATTGTTTGGGCTATCTTTCGTGTACGCTCGCGGCATTTCACTACTCTTTCTCTTCTTCCTGGAACGATTGACTCGGTAAACGCGACGTGTGCAGCTGAATCAGATAGCATAGTGCTTATATCGAGTAGGAATAACAGTCAATAGAGGTGGTGGTTGATGTAGAAAGGTTGGGGAAAAGGAGGTTTCGGAAGTTGTTCGGAAATTGCAAGATGTTCTACCGAAACGGGCTAGTCTATACCTTTAAAGGGTTAGCGTAAGCTCTGATCGGGCTAGATTGCGGTCATGTCACATGACTTGTCATACCGACTGTCATTACAGATCCCTACTTACTCGTATACCAAGCCTCAAGGCATCTGTTATTTATTAACGCGAGAGAACGTGGTCTACAAGAAAAAGGTTAAGAACGTTTTCAGCAGCACGCCAGTCCAGACTAGAGTGCTTGCTAGTCTTACTTGGGGGACCCATGGAGAGTAAGCATACATACCTTACTCACATCATAAGGTAGCAGGTCAGCTTTTCCAGCGATTTGCCACGCACTTACCGTGTAAGATGTTTCAGACAAGAAACATCTAGGGTACCACTACCCGTACACCCCCCAGGGAACCTGAAATATCTACTGCGCATCACTCATTTACACACCAAATTCAGTACGCAATCTTAAGGGCCTACATATGACCCTTTGAACAACCTTCCCACGGTGAATTGCAAAGCACAAACAGTAAATTTTGCACTGTTCAAGAGCTTCAATTTCGCTGTTCCAGCACCTCCTTCGCTAAAAATGGAACGCTGCAAACAGGCCTGTATCCGTTTGGATAGAAGGGGATGTGAGAGCACCTCCACCTCGCTGCTCTTCACCTCGCTGCTCTTCACCTCGCTGCTCTCCACTTCTTGCCCTTGTGAGACCTCGACCTCGACCTCGACTTCGACCCCGATCCCGCCTCTGCTCCACTCTCTGCTGTATCGTACATACGTGGTTGAATTCTATGGCTCAGCGTATTTATTGACTTCTTCAATCAGAAGTTTCACATCGTCATAGATCTTCCCCGAAACGGAAGGTGAAGTCATAGACATGGGGGGCCGAACGGAGCGACGCTGACGGGGCGGCCGCCGGTGAGGGTGGTCATGGCAATGACGATGATGATGAGTGTCAGAAGGAAGGTCTACAACGAGTCTGATGTGTGGGTTTACTAGGCTAAATTGACCGAATTTGGGGCTGTGGGGAAGATCGTGGAGAGATTGCTCGGGATCATATGTACATAGGCCCTCGAATTGCCTACTAAATTTGGCGCAATGGATATTTCAGGTTCGGGTAAATGGTACCCAACATGTAATATCTACAGTAACAGGATAAAGAATCTAGAATCTTCAATCTGATTGATACTCGCAGCGAGGAGCCTTGGCGAGCCGTCCAAACACTCCCTCCCAATAAACAATTACAAGCACTCTCTCTCAATTTGTCCTTTGAATCCGCTGTTCTAAATGCCGCCTCATGCTGAGGTAGCCTATCCCCTTGTACGGGTACAAGAGAGTATTAAAGCAACACGATTTCTTTTGATAAGTTTTTCGTGGATCTCGAATCACAACGAAATGCCGTTCCGCTTAGCGTTGAGCCAGGGATGGTGAGGAGGTAAGGAGAAGGTGAGGAAGAACCGAAGATACTGATTTCCCTTCAAAACCCTGAAATTCTTGGTAGGAAAGACATGAATACAGCTGCGAGACTGCATTTTCTACATGAAGCAAATGCTTAGCAGCAGGAATGCAGTGCGCCGAAAATTGTTGATTTCTAGCTAGATTACAGAGCAATATCGATATAATGATTGATCTTATGCCGGACTCTCCCGCGGCGTCAAAGGTCGCTACTATAGCAGGATCCCATGCGTACAAAGCGATTCCCACCTCTCAAAGATTGACTTTGTATTAATGTATTAGTGATGCGTATATGTAACATCCGTGCGTATGGATATTTGTTATAGAAACAAGCGATGCGCCTTGGGGTATCTGTATTTCCGCAGGAAAACGCTAGTAGTGCACGAGATAAAGCAAACAAACCATTCGAACAATTTTTGATGGGTTATGGGTATTAGACGATCATCTCGCCAAGATAACCGAGGTCTTCCACGAGTTCTTCCAAAGCAGTCATGTTGATGCGATGTTCAGAGCCATCGTTCCAAGAATGCACGAGATCCTTGCTGCCTTGGTGTGAAAAGGGGGGGTCTCCGCTTGGAGGTTTGGATGCGGAGCCGGGCAGATTCCGCAACGTTAGTACAGACGATTGTTCTTCATCCGACAAGTTGTAGCCTGCAAAGCCAAGCGAGCTGCGATGAGGTGTGGAACACAATGTGATGGAGGAAACAACGGAAGGCGTCTGGAGATGGAGCTGGGGCTCTTCCAAATCGTTATTTGTGTTCTTCGAGAGCACCTCGGATTTGTAATTGTCCCTTGAATCCAATAAACCTTCTCCAAAGTCGCTTCTAAGCGGGCTTATAGGTTGTGATAGATGACAGGGAGACATTGTGCCGGTCTGGACGGTACTAGCGGCAAGGTCTGGCGAGAATATTTCCTGGGCGCTCTCTAACGAGGAGGTGGATCTTCCCTGGCAGTATGACTTATACACTGAACTGTGATCAAGAAAACCGGTCTTGGAGAAGTTGAAGCTATCGCTGCAAATCTCTGGCGCAGTGTCATATGTCGGTATTGGTGGGGCGTCTGAAGATTCCGGTTGAGGCCTGAAAAGTGGGTGAACAGAGCTCTGATCGTCTGAAACCGGATCTGGCCCATCCGCTTTGACACTAGATGGGGATTGATCCCAGTAGTCACTTGCGGTGTCCACAAAGAAAGAGTTGTTCTCCCGCAACCGGTCGAGTGAGGTATGATAGGGAGATTCTGGAACTGGTGGCCAATCGAGATTCAGAGCGCCAGAGCTGCCACCACCGCCTCTGTGAGGCACCTCTTCTATAGGCAGGCGAGTGTCGGCAGCCGAGAGACCTTTGCGTGCTTCTGACGCCGAGAAAGTAGCGGGCCCTTGATCCGGTGGACTTGCTGGAGCTGAAATGGTTGCCATCGATAGTGGTCTTGTAGTATGCCTCAGTGGACTCCTATTGGAGACGGTTGACTGAGCTCCAGAGTTGTTGGTAAGCTTTGTCTCTCGTCGTACCCATGATATGTTCTCCATCGACAGATTTTTAGCTTTGATATTGGATAGAGGTTCGCTTCCACATCTGAATTCTTGCTGCTCACTACGACCGGCTGACTTTGTACCTCTCAGTTTCTGGAAAGCTAGCAGAAGCGGAGAGGACCCAGAAGCCGCTAGCGAAGCGCTTGGACCTGCCTGTGATTGCTCAGTAGATGTAGGTTCCAGCGGTGGTGCAATACTGGAAGCTGATGAAAATATAGTGGGCAAGCTCTTCGTAGTCACCAGTGTAGAGTATTTAGCCACTGATGAATGAGAATTCTCGGAGGCGTTAGGTATGGGATCCCTCGCTTTGTGACGAACAGAAGGCTTCGGACTGAGGTATTTGGCCTCTGGATCCATCGTATATGCGGTGGACCTAGTTGAGCTTCTTGAATGGTTGCGGATATGGTCTCCCTCACTTACTTGCATCGGCACCTCCAAAACATTGACGTTCTGGCCGGGTAGAAGAGGACACCACGTGGTGAATGGCTGAGCGGGATCATGATACTCCAGATCGCCATCTAACCGGTACTAGACATCATGTAAGCAGACTTTTAATGGTCTTAATTGGGACACGATGACCGTACGAAATACCAGTAATTTCCACCCATCATTAGACCCCCATCCCGTCGTATGGGCGTTGTCGATATATCTCCATCACAGCTAATGTTCTTGAAAGTATGACATCCCCGCCAATCTCCCGACCCTGTACGCCTGTCCCTCTTCAGCGGGTAAGGTTGGGCGAAATTATCCCACGATCCAAGGATTTCCACAGAACGGACTGGGAAAGGGACATGGCTACAAAATCATTAATTGAGACATATAAAGTGCAGATAAGGTCGAACATACAGTCGAAACGTGATGAGAGTCGTTGACATCTTTGTAGGATATATTAGGAGTACAGCAGTCGTAGACAGTAGGTGGAAATATTTTACAGTCTTAAAGGAGAACAGCAATGATTTATACAGGACCAGCCTATAGAGAGTTCGGAAGTAATGGTGAGATGGTAAGTTTCAGCTGGAGGCTGAAATGGATTCTGTGTGTTGTCAGACGAACGATGGAAGTCCATCTGGAGGTCGCACCTACTCAACTTAGTCTGTACAAAACATCTTCCCACCGGAAGCTTAAAATTATTCGACACCACCTATCCAGGTCGCCGCCCACGATACCACTCGACGTCGCTCGGGACGTTGCTTGAGTTGTATGATACAAAGTAACGTTTTGTACGCTTGCACAGTTATATTCTGTACATCTAAGCCTTTCCTTGAAAATCTATTTGCGGCATAGACCTCGCACAACCACAACTGTCACCTCGGGACTGCACAGATGACACCCGCAGCCACGTCGTCGTGGATAGTTGCTTCCGAGATCTTCAGTTCGAGGACATCAATATAAACTCGGAGAATTAGCACGGGGTCGCGCAGGTTTAACAATAAGCCCGCGGGCGTGTGGGGGGTAAGATCATCTTATGAAGAATAGCTGGGTTGAAGCCAGGTCAAGGTCCAAGCCCGTCCATGGTCAGTGGACACGCTAAATAAACCGCCCAGATATTGGATTAATTGGATAGCCAGACCAAGAACAAGATTTATTATTATTGTGTCGGGGTCATGAAATTACCAGTCCAGATGACCTCAGCCTGGCGTGCCTGGCGTGCCTGGCAAATGATGTGGTTGGATCTTCACTGCAGTCTGCAGAGCTCTCTGCCTTGGCCATTGCAACTCCCGAGGAGCAGCGCGTACATACATCCCGCCACCAAACATGCCCTCAAGTGAATGGATTTGTGCGAGCATATCCGTACATATTCGTCTGCGCGCGATCTTCTGTGTTGTTCAAGAATAGAGTGGTGGGATGGTGGGAGGCTGGGCGATCTGTAGGTTACTCGTCACCCCTGGCTACTTTAGAGTCGCGTTGCTGGGCGATCCGCTTACTCCGAGTTGCTGAATTCGGCTGCTAATCTTACCTCCAGGGCCGTTGGCGTTTTCTGGCGTCGAGTTTACCCTTCTTCTATGGATCAACCTTTTCACCCGGATCGTCCGCTGGGATAGATTACTTTAGCGTGCTAAATACTATTTTACCATTGGCTGGAAGAGCTGGGGTCTCTTGCATCTTTCAATGCAGGCAGCACGACAAGACCTTGAACGACAACACAGCAGCACGAGCGTAGTCAACAATGATATCAAGGCGTCTAATTTACATGTTCATCGCAACGTTGCAACGTCACTCCAGAACTATCGTGCCATTCAACTTCACGGGGCTGTGAGTAACAATGGAGTATTCTACTGATTGCAATGCGACTGGTTAATGTGGCTGTGCGATACTGAAGCAAAATTTCAGCCACGACACTCATTGGCATCCTACTTCTTCCTGCTCGAGAAAGCACTGGATCAACGCTGTCGGCCCTGTCGCTCAGTTATCTAATGATCACAAAGTGCTTACTCCTAAACAGGATGTCTGCCCAATAGCAACTTGGGAAACACAGCGTGCAGGTTTCCAAAAATCCTTATTTTGTCCGTGACCGAGAAAAGCCTCTATTCTCGAAACAAACATTGAGTATATTCTATAACCCATACTGCTGTCTTTCCTTATCAGAGGACCTTACGGCCAAGATCGATCTAATATCAGTTATGGGTCAGAATGATCGTCGATGACGAGATCATATGAAGTTCCCAATCTGACAACGACCCTGTGCCTCATGCGACAACTTCGGAATTCGACGGAGATTCGAGAGCCGCGGTAGTATGGGGTTGTGACATCCGTACATGTATCGTCTTTTCCACACGTGCATTCATCAAGCAGAAGAGACGATCGAGAACCCGATGGTTTCTCCTGGTTGACTCGGGTGAAGAAATTATACAATTGCCGCGGGGTGGTAATTGGGGTGGAATATTTAACTACACTCCCACGACTCCAAACATGCGATGATGACTGGGAGCACTTTTCCTCGTGCCGTTCTTTTTGTGGTTATTGAGGAAACTAAATCCCCTGCACAAATCATTTTCCGTTTTACTATCTCTTAATCCAAGTCTTCTCCAACATATGGGTGTAAGAAAAGACAACATGCTTATCTGTTTCTGTTACTCTTTACATGTTCGTGCGTAGCCTCTTAGTTATTTTGATGATGAGGGTAAGGAGTAGCTCCACTAAGTTAAGAGGTATGACTGCATTCAAGTTGCTGCGCTTCTGTTTAGAGGCGATGAAGCCTCTGCGCCTTGGTATTTAGTTGAAAAGGAGTGGGCTACTTACTACCTCATGAGTGGGTTATGAAAGGCACATATCTCGTTCACGTTGACATGGTGGGGCCGGGTCATGAGGGAACTTTCTCGTTGGAGGCGATCGTGGATGCGATAGCTGAGATCATATGAGTGTTTGGAGGGCCAAGAACTTGATACGCTTGGTGGAAATGACTACTGTGACCTTTGGAATAGAATGCTTGCTATGTCGGTGAGGAAGCGGGTGACGACATGTGACTTTCGTGCATACGGGCCCTTCAATACTCCGCTATGGATCCCAAACTCTCCTGGATCGTTCGTGTCGACATTATAATCCGCGAAACCCGCAAGTAAGAGTTCATCGATAGCTAGAAGAGGTATCAAGTACAAATTATGAATAGAAAAAGCCTCCAGGTCTTGGTCTGAGAAGGGACACGATCTAACAATAGTGGATCAAACACGACGATGATGGCTCTTTCAAGGTCCCGATTTTTCCAGAGTCCGAGTTCGGTGCTGGCCACATGACACCCTGAGCTTGTATACAGTAACAACTGGCTGGCTCTAACGCGGATTCCGGAGGGGTTGAAAGTGTCAACTACTATCGAGATGTCTTCTATCATCCCAACCTTGATTCCATCGAATCAGGACCAATCTCCCTCCTCTACTGACCAATGCTCAATCTTCTCATTTATTGATTCTATCAACCCTGCAAGAATTCTGAACAAATCACTGTAGCGTTTCATGTTGTAGTGCGTGGTGCGTCTATTACAGGAAGCACAGCAGGTCATCACTGCTTGCAATAGCACTTCTTATACGTTGGAGTCTACGTATTTGTCAACTTATCATGGTCTTCCTGTTTCACAAAGCCTTCTACAACGTTCTCCAAGCCACTCACTTCCTGCGCCAGTCATCCTTCTCGCAAATGGCTTCTGCAATTTCTCAGGTACAATCGGTCTGGAAGTATATAGCAGAATTCAAGTCAAAGGACCTTTTGTGGACTAAAACAAAGCCTCCTGGTGGTCAATTGGTTTCAACACTCACACAACACAAATGGAAATTAGAAAGACAAGGTTATTAAGAAAAATATATTGCAAAGGGGCATTAATGATCTGAAGGCATGCATCCCAATGTATTTGTATTATTTTAGTTCTAGCAAGAAAAGACGAATATGTTTGTGCCAGCCATTTTGATTTCTACTGTATTGTCCAGCGCTTTGATAGTAAATGAAACGGGAAGCTAAAGCGTCCATTCTCGGCTCCAAGTCCCTTCCAAAACTTTCATCCACTCTCTTGCATGTCCATTTTCATGGGTCCGCTGTTTAAGAGAATTACCCAACCACAGGAGTGTTCGGCGGCTAGTTTTGCTTTGATAAGGATTAATCGCTTGGAGATGCAAGTCCATACTGAACAAAGGCCGTGTTTTTCTACCTTGCGCCGGCGGAACGGGGCGAAATGGAAAGCCGCCTACGCGACGATATCCGCATATAAAGACTTGCCTAAGCCACGTCCTGTAACACGACGGTTCCCGATTGTGGCAACAAACAAGACGACGTACCTTCCCCATGGCGCTATTCAAGGGACTTCTTGGCGTAGCCAGCGCCTTATTGATTTTGTACACCCCTGCGATGAGTCTATCCATCAATCCAGCTATCTCACTCGAAGTTGCAGATCCGATAGGAAATTTTTCCTCCGGCCCTCTTAAATCCCGCTGCACCGACTCTCCGCATTGGATGAGCGGAGCCTACAACGCCGATGATTGTGCATTTGCACTACGTGCCCTTTTCTGGATCGCAGTCCGACGCCAGCCGCTTGAAATATACGACTTCCTCGCCGAAGGCGAGATACCTAGCTCCTTATACCCTGTTGTCGAGACACCCAAGAGATTTGTCAACGGCACGTGTACTGTTGCGATTGTGATGCTGAAGTTTTTCGACGGGGCTGGTGTAAGGTTACCGGATCAACCAGTGTCTGTGCCAACCCCAGGGTCAGATATAGCGACCTGGCAGGCTCTGTGGGCAGCGGCGACGAGGATCCATTCAAGGTGCGGTGGGAACTCTGCTATGGGATGGGAGACAGGGGGGTATGAAGGGGGGATTGGCATTTTCATATGGGGCACTCGGTCCGCGATCGATAGAAGCGTCTTTTAGGTCGGGGAGGCGGTCCCCCACGTCCGCACGTCGCTCTAAAATCCGTCTAAGAGCTAAGGGCTTTGGCTTCCTTTCGTCGGAAAAGACTGGTATACAGAAAAGATGGCTGGCGTGGTTGGTGTACTGGTAGAAAGCAATGGATAGATCCGAGCTATCTTTGCAGATTCAGGCTGGCGAAACTCCGGCGCTGAGACTACGATAAGGGCGTGCATTGTTTGTTAGGATAGCTTCTCGGGAGTAACACCACCTTGGTATACCATACCTTAGCGATGGCGAATTTGTGCTCAAAATATAACATAGGACTCTGTACGGATAGATCTCGAGATGGACATCGCAATGCACCAGCCACTATATAGAAACAGGGGTCAACAGACACCAATTCAATCACATCTATCTTCATCACAAAGTGGTTCTGACCCTTGTAGCGTTATAATTACTCTGTAAATAATGGAAAAGCCATGATGCTCATATCATTACTCGTAATGCACCGCGTTGAGAGTCTAAAAAAAAGAATGATGTAGTGGTCTTGCCATCATGATATATATTCTATCACCGCTCAAACGCACAGCTCTGCCTACAACTGCGGGTTGAAGTCAATACTCTCGTATGATTTGAGAAACAACTAGATGACTAGGGTAGTAGGGTTGGGAGAAACGCCATCGTTGGCTGAAATCCTCCGTGTCTGAAGAAATATCGGTTAACGTAGCACTCTGTTTTAGTATCTGAAATCCCTGTTGTCGATCCCATTGCACTTCACCAAGAGAGCTCGCCACTCCGCATTCGAGTTATACAGTACAGTACGGATACTGTAAGTACACATGCTGTATTAACGATTTAATGATCCATATTCCACCAAGGATGCGTAAAGGGACTCATAGCTGTCTAGAATGTAAGGTTATGAACGAGAAAACCAGCACGACGCTAGGATTGACGAAGCTACAGGTAGACGCAGAAAGATTCGTTGCATTCCCCGGCCAGAAGATCCTTCTACGTGCTCCGAATGCTTTTCTCGAGGCACACGATGCCGAGAGCAGAAACAGGGAGAGCCATACCCGGCTCCTGTCGAAGACAGGCCACCGCCAAATTTGCGAGAAAGGGTGGCGCGGTTGGAGCATGCTGTCAAATCGATGCATTCCATGCTGACGCGCAACGGTGCAGAGGCCGGGAATACTGCTCCAGAACGAGATGCAGCGGAGGCATTAAACAGTCTTCAGTCCGACACTACATTAAACGGGCACACGTCCAGTGATCCATCTAGTATATACTCTAACTACAACGAGAACGCTCCACTGCTTTCTATGTTCGACAATGCAGTTGTAAGTACTTCCATAACATGCTCTTACAACGACCAGCTACTGATTATGGTACTCGTAGTTGAGCAAAGAAATACAGCCAGCGCAACGTCGACACCCTCAAGATACCTGCCATGAAACACTGTTGGATGCGAGTGGACCTGGTGATAAAGCTAAAGCGAAGCATGACCGCATTCGCCATGTTCTTCTCAACCTACTCCCTGCTGAGCACGATCTGCATACGATTTTAGAGTCCACAACGGCATGGTGGGACTCATGGCGGCTCCTGTTCCCGGAGATATCTGTCAGCAAAGAGGAGAAGACACTCAAAAATCACATCCTTGGGGCACTTAAAGAGGAAAGTCCAGTAAGTATTGCTCGAGGTTTGATCTGTCTAGGCATATGTTTCCGGCAAACGCGCCCAGGAGCCGACAATAGCTCCTTATACTTTTCTCGTTCGCCGAAAGACACTTTGGTTTATTACCTGAGTGTTGTTGATCAGCATATCATCGCCGATGACGAGTATGCAGGATCATGCGATGGTCTAGAGTTGATTGTTCTAGTAGCAAAAACTCATGTTAACCTTGGACATCCTCGCAAAGGGTGGCTTCTTCTCCGCCGAGGAGTAGCTATTGCCCAGCTCATAGGTCTTCATCCAGACCGGACACTGATGGCCGAGAAGCCAGATGCCTCAACGGAAAGACGTGAAAACACCTGGTGGTCACTTTATATGGTAGATCGGTATATCAGCTTGCTCTTGGGGTTGCCATACGCATTGAGCGATGGTCCAGTTGTCAAAGAAGCAGTCGAGAAATGTATCGACCCGACGGGCAGATACCAACGAAAGATTGCCATGATAGTTGGCGATATCATCGACAGAAATCAGGTGTCTTCCGGTCCATCATTACCCCTGACGCTCGAGATTGATCAGAATCTGGAGAATGTCGCCAGAATCATGTCTGACGATTGGTGGGATATCGAATCAGCCCGCTCATCTCAAACTATCCCCGTCGAGGAGTCTTTTTGTCGCAAGGGGACACAGCTCTGGCATTTTCAGACGAAAGCTTTCCTACATCTGCCATTCATGCTACAATCTGCAACGGATCGCCGCTACGAGTACAACCGTTATGCTTGCTTGGATGCAGCTCGCCAAATGCTCCATCGATACCACCTTTTCAGGCTGGATGATAAAGGGCCATACTTCATCTGTAAAATCATGGATTTCCAGGTTTTCAACGCGGTAGTGCTGTTACTCCTAGGCCTGCTCGGTTATGGAGGCACATCTGCTCCGCGAGATGCGGAAGACGGAGACTTAAAACTGATAGAGACCACTCTGAGCATCCTTCGTGGCGCATCAAATGCTGAACCAGATGACGCAATGCTCTCGCAAGCCGTCGAAGCTATTGAGACACTGGCAGCATTCCGTAGTGAAAACGCTGCAGGGGATGAGCGCCGGTCGGGAAAAAACTGCAGAATCGTCATTCCATACTTTGGAACAATCAATATATCCCCCGGATCGAGGTTTTTGGCTTCAAAAATCAGGAATGGCAGCTTAGATAACCCATCACACGGCAATCCAATACTAGTTGGAGGCTTGCAACCAACGCCGCCAAGCGATATTTCGTCTGTGATGCCAAACTTGGATCTCGATCCAAACGCACCGTTTGAATTTCCACATATCGATATAGATTGGTCAAGTATTGTCAATATGGACCTGGATCAAAACTGGGATTGGAATCAACTGGGTATCTAATAAATCCAGAATCTCAGACAAAACATGTATCCTTACTGCAAAATCTTACAGGCTCAACCTCGCCTCTTTCACGACACACGTTGACGACTTCAGTTCTTGCTAGGTATTATCTTCCATGACGACGAACCATCCTACGCAACTTCGCGAGGGAATTATATTAGATGTTGCTAGAGATGCTCACGCTGGCTCGCCGGCCGGTCCGCCACCAGTCCCATGGATAAGGCGTACTTTACCTGGAAGACTCTGAAACCCGAACGTAGGCGACCACAACCCTGGGCCGTGGACCATCACAACGCCACTCAGTACGGTAGTCCAGTCGGCCCCTAAAATTGACATGAGAGAGACGTGTTAGGTCACTAAGCTGTGATAGGGTCTAAAATATCTCGATTGGCGATTCCTCAATAAGGTTAAAGCGAGCTTCAATCCGGTTAGAGACCAACAAACCTCATTTGAACCGTGGAGACCGTGTTCCCCCCGAAGCCCCCCAGTCCCCACACGCCAGCCAGCCAGCCACGCCAGTCACCAGGTTCGTGCCGCAGTTGTGCGCCAGCGCTGCCTTGACGATCATGTCATGCAAGAACGATAAGAAGCTCTACAGTACCGAATACCGACTAACCGATGTTTTATAATAATGGTTATTATCATTAAACCGCAGGAAAACTCTCAATTCGAAGTAACTCACTAATATACCTTCTTATTATCGCACTACCCTTCAACTCGGATCCATCACATTAGTATTGCCTCACCGACGGTGTATCTCCCGTGACAAGGGAATAGCGCACCTCCGCTCGTTTTCTTTGATCGATGGGAAAGCCTCACACTTCTCGCAATACAACATGTCAAGTGTGACAGTTACCAAATTCTTACCATTGATTTCAGAGCGAAATTTCCTTGTACGTCCACCATCTAGTACTATACATACGGATACAGATATTGCATTGCTTCAGTCAGCCGCTGACTTCTAATGAAGGGCCTTGCTTGGGGTTGTGTAGCTGTCTCGTTCTTTTTCCTCGCTTTCAGAATCTATGTACGCTTTCGCATATTTCGCCGACTTTTCAACGATGATGTCCTGATCAGTTTTGCTTGGCTCATCCTCCTTGCCACAGTAATTCTATTGCTGATCGACAGATCACTCGAGCTTATCTAAATAGCCTATCGGGTAGCGACCGACGAGATTGAACCGCCTGCGTGTTTTCTACAGCACCTTATGACCTGGAACCACATCTTGTTGGCAGAAAGTTACTTGCATCTGTGCGGCTTATGGGCTGTCAAGTTTTCGTTTTTGGCGCTTTTACGCAGACTTGGCTATCATGTTAAAGGCCAGAAGGTAATTTGGTGGAGTGTTTCAATACTCACAGTCGCAGGTTTCATTATTTCTGTTAGCATATTGTTGTCTCCTTGCGGGCCTGGTAGGCACTCAAACTGTGAGTACTTTGCTATACCTCCAGGTCACGTTGTGATGTTCGACAGCGAGGTGTGATCAAGTCTACAACAAAAGGCCGCCATTCTAGCAATGTTCTCCCTCACAGTCATAACAATGGCGCTTGCAATAATAAGGGCGGCATTAGGTCTAAGGGGATTTAGGGATGACAATACGTGGTTTTTCATCTGCACCACCATAGAACTGTCTACCAGTAAGCCTACTCAGGCCCTGTTCCCTTGCTCTGCTGATGTGCTGTCTATTTCCTTCTTCAGCAATCATGGTAGCTTGTCTCGTGTCCTACTGATCCCTCTTTACCAGCCAAACTAAGCCGAGGCCATTAAGGGCAGTCACTGTAAGAACGCTACCTTATAGTGAGACATCCAAGCAAGGACCTCCTTACACAGGAGCTACCGCCGTTAATATGCACAGAGAAGGCAGCGAAAACTCGCCAGTGAATCACCAGAGAAACGAAATCATGGAGTTGGATAGGATTCACGTGAGGAACGAGTATAGCGATCGATCCTACGGATAGGCATAAATGAACATTAGGTGTCGCATTGCCTGCATACTGGGTTCAAGTGAAGGTACAAAAGCAAACACGAGTCCAGGACCGTCCAACCAATTCAATAATATTACTGGTCACAACCACGACGAGAAACTGAAGGACAAGTTGAGACTTCATGACCAGGTTTGCATTTGAAAAGTTGGTTCGGAGAAGGTGCCAAAAAAATAACAGGGCAAACATGAAAAGTGCCAAAATACAACAAGTGCACGGCGCGGGAGAAGAGACGCGTAGGCATAAGCAACGAGTCCAACTTAATTCACAAATAACCAGATTTACGCCAAAACCCTTCGAATCCCTCACTCAACCTCCGTACGCATCGAAAATCTTCCGATACTCCTGCGCCCTGTTGTCCTCCCACCTGAGACTCGTATTGTCAACATAGAACGGCTCCTCCACGCTCGCTTCCTCTCCCTTCTCCTCTTCCCAGTCTTCCCACTCCTCTCTTCGACCATACTCCTCTTGTCCTCCATACACAGTCTCACGCCTCCCTCCTCTCTCCTCCGCCTGCCCACCATCCCAAGTCTGCCTCCATTTTTGTGTCGCTCTCTCCCTCGGACCCTCAACCTCCATCACTTCCTCCCCCTTCTCCCACCTCCTGATCATCTTCCGATCATGCAGCACATCCCACACCGCCCCCTTCCTCCACCCCTTATCCACCCTCCCCATCCGATCAACCCCCTCCCCAACAAACGCCACAATCTCCGGAATCCCCCTACCCTTCTTTTGCCGCCCGCGCGCCAGCATCCCAACCGCCTCCCTCGCATTCTCGTCCCGCCAGAACGCCCCCAGCGTGCAAACCCCGCACGGCCGGCCCGGCTGCCCGATATCTTCGGGCCGGAAAAACGGCCGCCATTTCTTTACGGCCTCGAGGAACGTTTGCGTGCAGGCGGAGGGCGTCAAGGGTGACGACAGCAACCGCCTCAGGCGCGGCCAGAGCTCCTCGCCGAGCAGATCGAGCAGGTAGTATACATATGGCGGCGAGATGGCGGCGTGAGCGGCGCAGAATGTGGTATCGGCGAACAAGCGTTTGCGGATCGCGCTGGGCAGTTTTAGCGGGAAGGGCAATTTTCGGATCAGCTGCGCTTGGAAGGGGTCGGAGGGGTTTATTGCTAATATTGCTGTTAGCCGTGGGATCTGTGAGGGGATTGGGTGGACGGAGTCTGGTTTTTTGGTGGTTGGGGTGCTGGTTTGAGATAGGAATGGGGCGGTGTGGGTTTGCTCTTGTTGTTGGGGCTCTGCTGGTTCGGGGGCGTAGGGGATGGTGTTGGTGGGGTGTTCTTGTTGTTGTTGTTGTTCGTGTTGAGGGTAGGAGGGGTAGGGGTTGGGATTTTGTTGCTGGTGGTAGGGGGAAGAGGTAGGTATGGTGGGTTTTTCTTGTTGTTGTTGGTAAGGGGAATAGGCAGGTACGGTAGGTTTTTGTTGGTACGGCCAAGAATAGGGGTCCAGTTCTTCTTGCTTGTGTTGGTCGTCCCAAGAATACACATCTCCTTTCAGCTCTGCAGGCTCTTCGCGTGCATACGAACCTGCATATTTTTGGTCGTCCCAATTACACCGTTCCTCCTCACGCCCTTCCTGTCGATATGACCCAGCATGTTGCTGGTCTTCCCAGTTACACGTCTCCCCCACCTCCTCCTCACGCTCATCGTCCTGTTGGTACGATTGCGCATAAGGATTCGGATCCTCGTACTGCGAACTCCTGTGCGAGGACCTACTGCGGTGGTACTGGAACAGCGACGGCGGATCGGTATGATAGCTCGGCGGGTCCGAAACATGCGGGTCCGGTGGGGTAGGGGCTTTGGCGTTTTTCTTGCTGAAGCGGCGGAAGAGGGGCATGGTGTCCTACGATGGGTGAGCGAGGCTACTACTGGTGGTTAGAGGTTGCGAGGCCTATTTTTTTTGGTAAGTTAGTTTTCAGTGAGAGTGGCGGACTGAGCTGAGCGTCAGTGTCTTGGTTTGGTTTTGGAGCAAGTCAAGTCAGCAGGCGGGCAGGCAGTCGGTCACTTTCACTTGAGCGCGAGGGAGCGATGGGGGAGGAAGAGAAGGGAAGAGAATAGGGGGGGTTGGAAGGGGGTTTTTAGAGTCGAGGGGGTTTGGAGGGTTGGTTGGGTTGGGACAATGAATAATGGGGATTGTTTCTCTTTCTTTCTTTCTTTCTTTCTTGTTGTCGTTTGTTCTGGATAAGTGGGGACTTTTGTTCTGGGAGGGGAGGGGTGCTTTGTTCTTTGCTGGAACAAGGGAATTGGATGGGATGGGATGGGATGGGATGGTTGGGTCTGCGAGGTTGGCCATATGTACTGGGGAAAGATCATAGCTACACCTTTCTTTCCCCTTACGTAGAGAAGTCTTCTCTTCATCGTCGCGGATATGCTTCAGGCAAAAAAGCATGAGAATAGATTTCGGGAGATGACAGAAAATTTAACATGTAGTATAACCTCAACTAGGAGAATCTACTCTGGTTGACCAAAGACGGGAATCCCCCATTCCCCTTCTCGCAAGATTAGGTAAAGTAATAATCACAACAAACTCCTGATGAAGAAAATTGAAATATGTGTACAATGTCCACCCTTACAATCTGTCGTTGCCCATAAACAACCAGAAACGGAACCTATGTACACATTTAAACCCATCTCAACCCAGGCGCTACCGACTACTCTCCATCCCAATAATTCCCCCAGTCCTCCCATGCATGCTCCCCGCCACCCTTTCCCTCAGGCCCCGGAAACTGTCATTCTTAGAAATGGAGCTTGCGGTCCTCTTACGCGGGCTTCTTCTTAGTAGACTCCGGGCTTCCTTTTCCTCTTGCGCTTCTTCGGCTAGCACGCTTGGACCGCCGTAATTCTTGTCATCGAGAACTTGCTGCCGGGATGCGGCGGCTTGTAGCTCGGCTTTGCCTCGTGGAGCGTGGGGGAGTGGATTTGAGATGGAGATGGCTGATGTGCCTGACGGGTTGCGGAGCGAGTCTTGGTAAGGTTGGGGGCGTTGGGTGAGATTGTCCCTGGGGTTCGAACTTGTGATGGTGGATTTTGTGTTGTCCTTATCGACAAGTTTTTGGGCTGCAATGCGGGAGCGTTCGTAGCGGGCTGATACGTCGCCTCCGGTCCAGACTGTGCCGAGCCATCGATCCCAGAAGGTGAAGAATGGTTGCGAGAAATTGGTCTAGATATTTTGTTAGAAGTAGGTATCTTTCTGAAGCGTGGAAACTTGCCTTGATGCCCCAAGTTTGGTGGTGCACGTCGTGATATCCGGAATTGTTCGAAGTCAAGTGCTGAAGAGGATCCCATGGCAGAGCATAGCCGCAATGGTCATCGACTGTTTTGATCGTTGAGCCTGTGAAGAACCATATTCCTTGGCGAGTCCCCATTCCGGCTATCTTATATCCAATGCTCGCGCCGACCGTATCAAGTAAGAAACCCTCAAAAGGATGGTTGTAGAGCGCTCCATATGCATAAGGCATGTACAGGCGGTGGTGTCGAGAATGAAATGTCGTGTAGAGCCATTTGTTCATATGCATGAGACGATGTAGAAAGTACTGCCACGTGTCGAGCCACAGTATCGCAACACCGTATTGAAGCGCAGGGAAGAGGTACCAGTATATTATACTCGCAAACCTAAGCTCCCATCCTGTAAAGCTGGGTGCGGTTGATGTATAGCTGGTGGCACCGTTGATACTGGTGTTCAGCAACGGATACTGTCCTCCTAGCATTGCGCCTGCAAGCATAGGGTACGATAGAGCCAAATTCTTCGACAATCCAACAGCATTGACACCAACCAGGGACAGCAGCCAGGGCAAAGCTCTTTCGGCGATCCGTATCCTTCTCGCCCAGACTGCAATATCGTACTCTTCTTTCCCAAATGTATCGTCCGGTTCAGTCATTCCTAGCAGTGTCCCCACCAGAATCTGCACCACTTGTTGGATTATAACATCTCGCATAACTTCCCACCTTCCCACCCTATTCCTTTTCGCGACCTCCGCGGGTGTATGTAGCCGGTACTGAGGAAAGTAGTCCATTGTGTCGAACCAGTGAAAGAACATTGATAACCCCCAATATGCTGCAATCGGTAATAGTAATGTTAGAAGTTTGTCGGGTATCGGAGCGATCAGCGAAGGGAGAGGGTGGATTTCATAGGAAGGAAGAGGTGGTAAACCCCCATCGTAAGGGAATGTGTAGCTTGCCATGGCCGAAGTCTTGCAAAGTTGGTGCGCTCTCCTCTCAGTCCTATGAAGCTTTTTACAATTGTAGGATCAGGGGAAAGTAATCGCCCAAACGGCCAGTCTGCGGCTGTCGGTTGCGAGCAGCCAGGAAGGAGAAACAACTTGATTGAAATTAGATAGGATACGAAAGATCAGTATCGTGATAAAGGGAGATGAAGGATTGTATTGAATGGTACGACAATGTATTGTTCGGTTACGGTATCGTGAGATGCATTCTGTGTAGTAATCCAACTGCACGTCACAGCCCCCATTTGCCACTTCAGCCTGAGCTAACTGTAAGCGGGAACGCTTTTTGCCTCGGTCGGCTACATAGATTTCCCGCTTCCGCCCTCGAACCCCACCAACACCAAACTCTGAGAATTCCACAACCTTTCATCTCAACGTTTGTCGCAAGTCGAAGGAAGGCACGGTAGGGCGCGTGCGATTCACTTATTATCATTTTCCTCGCAACGTTTGCTTACGATTCCTTCACTTTCTCATCATGTTGATCTATAAGGTTTGTATTCCTCCCAACTCCGCAAAGTATCAGCAATCTCAATTGCATCTTGCACTGCATGAGAACTACGCTGATACTCCAGTGCTAAAGGACATTGTTACCGGCGATGAGATCGTCTCCGATACATGGGATATGAAGGAGGTCGAGGGAGCTGTCTACGAGATCGACTGCAAGAGGGTGACTGAAGGCGCCGAGCAAATTGGTCAGTCCGTTTCCCAAGAAAGGGGCTATCAGCGACAACACGAAGCGACCGTGAAGAACATAATCATAATAACTCTTCCATTACCTTCTAGATATTGGGGCCAATCCATCCGCGGAAGAACAAGAGGAGACTCTCGACCAAGGAACAAAGCAAGTAATTGATGTGCCCAATGCCTTTCGCCTAGTCTATATGGGCAATCAAGATACGGGGGAGCGAGCTTTCAAACAAAAGGCGGATTACTTCAAGCAGCTCAAGGGTAGGTCAATTCCAATGCACCACATCGCTGGGCCACATATAAGGAACAGCATTAGTCAGTAGCTGATACCGTGAGCGCTGGTCTTTAGTATACCTAAAGAAGGTCGTCGAAAAGCTCAAGGAGGACCCGAATAATGACGCCGAATTCATCAAGGCATTTCAGTCCAGGGTCGCGGACTACTATAAAAAGGTCATCGGGCCTAATTTCGAGGATTACGAGTTTTACACTGGCCAGTCGACGGATGATGAAGGAATGTAAGAGAATCTCATGCTTGATTAATTCCGTTTTCGCTGACTTGGTGTCCGCTGACATACGTGCTGCAGGGTCGTCCTTTTGAACTACCGCGAGGATGGTGTTACGCCATATCTTACAGTTTGGAAGGATGGTTTGAAGGGTCAGAAATTTTAGACGCTGTCCACTGAGGTGCTCAGCCTCGGCTGTAGATAAGAATCATTGACAACTCAGTCTATCCATAGTACTGCGTAGGAAAGAAAAGGGATCCCTGGTCGTTCTTGAATTGCAGCATACTATATGACAGGTGCCTCTTTGGAAAGATTTGAGCATAGAGGAGGAAGGCAGCTTCGGCTGCCCCTCCACTGCTGCAACCGAGTGAAATCGTATTCATCCTGAAATTCCCTATTCGACACCTGGTCTTGGGGGAAGATTTAATTTGTCCAGTCATTCCCCAGGTACAGCTTCTAATCAAAAGCTTAGACGTCCGTAATTCGGTACTTCTGCTGATAATCCTCGCGAGATTCCTCTGTAGGCCTAAATAGTACTTGAACCTTACCACGTTATCAAATCTCCATCGTTAGCAACCACCACTCGTAATCCAATAGTCTTTTCAAGCTCGATCCCACCACCTTTTCAGGCTATTCACAATAGCCCATCCTCCATCCTCCATCCTCCATTTCCTTACCCTACGCATACTTTTGGGGTGTGGCTTTGGCCCTTCTCCTTGGAGCGCGATCGCCAATCATGGTCCGGCTGCTCTCTTTGATGTAGCGCACGATACCTTCCACCTTTCTATCTATTAGGTTCCTACCCCTTATTCTTCAAAAGCCGGAAGGCCGCCCTGTATGAACCTTACTATTAGAGATTCCCTCCCTCTCCGTTTCACTAGACCCACTCTTCTTACCACATCTCCGGCACTTGATGTGTTGGGCGGCCCTTCCTTTCGTACGTTTTGCCCGCGCCTTCTTTTCACGATCTTTCTCTGTGCGTTTCACCTTTACTGCTTCGAAGAATTCCCGGCCACTAAGCTCGGGGCCAGTGTAACAGAGCTCCCCACAGTCATAACACCTCGTCCTCGAGACGCCATCCATAGTGACAAGTTGTCCAAAGCTGAGCTCCTTCTTGTCAATGCCACAATGAATGCACCATCTCTCATGGCAGAGTTCCCCGCCAAGCCCACGAGTTCGCGATTTATGCTTGTCGATGAACTGTGATACAGGAAGCATACGTGCACACAGATAGCAGGGAAGGTGGTCCGGCGGGATGAGGCAGGGATAGTGAAGCTCTGCGATGGAAAGGGTCTTCTTGCGGCTCTTTCCCTGAAAGTGTCCAAGGTTCGGGAGTTCAGATTTGGGGAGGTGAAAGCGTAGACGACGGTGGGTACGTCGAAGGATGAACCGCTCCGGAAAGGGGAGAAGATGGGTGAAGATCTCTTCGTGTAACTCGAGCGGGAGTGTGATGAGGCTCGGAGCTGCGGTGCTTTCAGGTGACACAACGACGGTAGGCATGTTGTATTGCCGTCAAGTTATTAGGAGGTTGTAGGCAAGGCGCTAGCTGATGTGCGGACGTTGAGATCGAAAAATTGGTTGATCCTTTGGGTTGGAAGACGAATTTTTGCGTGTGGCCAGATGCTATACTGATTGCAACTATGTATGCCAAGATCCCCTCTACGAAGTCGTTGCTGGAATGTTTGAGTATTGCTGAAGACCTATAGGGGCTTACAATACTTGAAGCGATGCTGCTCCAATGAGGTGTTGGCAATCTTAAATCACTGGCTATCGTGTTAGCTCGTATAAGCATGAGGTGGGCAAGATGCATTACTTATGTTCGCAAGAAGTATCGAATGAGCCGTGACACTGAACGACGAGGTAACAATCTGATATTGCGATCAGCGCTGAGCCGCAAGTACTGAACGGAGTGATGGTGCAGAAAGTGAGGGTTGTAGGAGCTTAGAAGAGGGTAGGTGTAAATGATGTGTTGCCGTTAGGACAAGGTTTTAACTGAGGTTAAAGTGAATAGAAAAGTAGATTCGGCATTGTACTCTTAATTAGTGATATCGAATTAACAAGAGGATTCGTAGCGTAGTTGAGATAACACCGACAGTCATCGATATAGCAACAGAACATAAGCAATGTTATGGTATATGTGTAATGCGATTCCTTGACAATACCTTACTCAGTACGAGAAATATGGATTCACTGCTCGAACAGCTAAGGCTGTCTACAAAGCTAGGAGACTCACTCACAAAGAGGAAGACCACGTTACGGCGGTATGTAGTCATGACCAATAAGAAAACTAGAACTAGAGTAGAAACTCCAGACCGTAAGCAATACAGATAGAAAAGAACATGAACCAATACGAACTACCGGATGCTGAAAAGCGCCTACCAAGCCTACAGCCATTCTCAATGCTTATGTCCATACAGAACTCGTAATCCTAATCTTCCATTTACAACCGTGCTCCCTCCTCAACTCTCCCCTCCTTCCTGAGCCCCTTCGCAATACCCCTACTGATCCAATCACTGATGGCCATATTTGTGACCATAGGATTTACTCCACTTGCACTCGGGAATACACTCGCATCCGCCACGTACAGTCCCTCAGTGCCCCACACCTTACCAGTGGAATCCACAACGCTGGTCCGCTCTTTGTTTCCCATCCTACACGTTCCCATCTGATGAGCACTGCCGTATACCGTATCTGGTGCATTGGCCCCTTTTTTTCGCACTAGCTCCAACCAAGCCTGGAATTTCGCGTCATTTACCCCCTCTCCAGCGTCGGGTATGTTATTATCTCGGAAAAAGGTGGGTATACCAGCCGTAGTAAAGATAATCTCTGTTGCACCAGAGACGTACAGGATCTTCGCTGCAGCCAGTACTCCCTCCAATGCATGCCTTGCATCAAAGGCACTAGGAGTATATGCCATTCTTAACCGTCCGTCTATGGGATCAGGATAGACGCGGCCGCTATCGCGATCTCGAACAAGGGAGATGTGGCCTGTCATGTGATTGGCCTTGGAGCATAGCATCTTATAATCCAGGCCACCGGTCCACCGAAGGAACGGTAGGATCCAGCCTGGTATCATGGTCATGGCTTCAATTTTAGTGCCGTGACCATGACCGTCGAGGTTTTGGAACTCGTCGCATACAGTGGTAAGTATCCCGCCTTCCCATGGACGGGTCTCTTCGGGAAAGGTGGCGGCAATGAGTGCAACTAGTCAACCAGTTTTAGTAGAAGTGGAGGAACCTAAATGAGGAGGCTGGACAAACCTGGATGTAAATGAAGGTTTCGGCCAATCTGAGGGTTGCTAAGACCACTTCGCAACAGAAGCAGAGGGCTCTGAAGAGTACCAGCAGAGACAATGACGCGTTTGGCTTTGATAATGACTCGGCGAATGATTTGATCCGTACCGTTCACGCCACCGTGACTGTCTCTTGATCTCCAAAGACCTTCCACACCTGTAGCAACTTTTTTCCCTTTTATGTTTTCAAAGGTTACCTTGTCAGCCTGGAAACCTTCGATAAACTTGGCCCCAGCCCTTTCGGCGTCAGGTAGAAAAGAAACGACAGGACCTTGCTTCTCAGCGGCGCCACAGCCAAGCGTACAATAACCACAGTAATGTTTTTTTCCGGCCGTGTTTTGGGGTACTAGTTTGGCACTGTAGCCGAGTTTCCTGGCTCCTTCGAGAAGGACTTCATTGGTCGGGTTATGTTCGACATGAGCAGCCGAGACTCCCATACGATGGCACACACGATCCAGCGAATCTTGGAACTCGGAAGAAGTGAAGAATGGTAACCCACCGTCCGCCCATTCCTTGCGTACAAAAGCTTGGGTCTGTAACGAGGCAGACCAGTTGACGGTTCCGCCTCCGCCCCAAGCTTGACCTGCTAGGACGGCAATACTACTGTCATCTGAAAGGTCTACACCTCCATTCATGAACAAGTGGACATCAGCATCGGATTTTGACATTGGCAGATACTCTGGAGGGTAATGGTACGCCTTTTCAACGACTATGACTCGATGGCCCGATTCGACGGCAATGTTCTTCGCGCAGACGCCTCCACCACAGCCACTGCCCACAATGACTACGTCAGTTTCAATCACTGCAGGTTCTGTTCCAGGCGGGAACTGGATGAAGCTGTAGTCGAAGCCTTTACCAGGTTTTCCGTGTACCGGTATTCGAGGAAATCCAAGCACAGGGCCAAGGGCGGCGCTTGTTTTCGTCCAGGCTGCTGTCATCATGGCCTGCAGTGCTCTGGCGCTTTGATTAAGGGGCGGTAGATAGGATTTCTCCCAATTCTGCAAGATCTGTTGCCGGATCTGAACAGGCTGAAGGTGGAAAGAGGTTGTGTAGCCGGTAGTCAATAGACATCCAGCCCGGGTACTAAGACATCTTTAAGCTCGCTACTCTCATGGCATCACTCGCAGCTGCTGCTCACTCTAAGGTAGATAGGATGACTCTTATCCCCTTCAACGCGTCTTGCCTCACGTAGTGCCCCAGCTGCCGATGTAACGTCTCTTTGAAACCCGGTGTGGAGCTTGCATTTTCTTGCAAATATTTGTGAGCTGTATCAGCAGCTTCAGCTGTTGGTATTGTCGTTTTGAGCTTAGAGATTGCTGTGGTGTATTTTGAGGCCGGAATCGAAAGCTTGTTGGGCGAGGGCGTTGAGGAGACGACGACAGAGGGGATTATGGTGTCTGCAATAGCCATCAGAGTGATCCATTGCGAGGCTGTAAGGACCTCCCCCTCGGGTGGTGAAGGCAAAGGACTGTCCAATGGGGCAAGTAGGTTCAATTCGGTGCTTGTCATCCTGTATAGATCTTACGGAGCCTAAGTCAGGCTCTGGGTGTTTAATATCTGTGTATTCTTCCATAATCAAAGATGCGCGGGGGCGATGGCCATCGGTATCAGGTTCTGGACTCCTTCAGACGCAGGCCTCGGTTCTGCTCGAATTGTGTTGTCACGTGCCTTAGTGGGGTAATGGATCAACATAGGTACCTAAGATTAGGGAACAAATAAAACCGTTTTTTCTACAAAAAACGTGTATAATACCTCTTAGCGGCTTTTTTGCTTCGCTTTTTTGGCTTTTTATTATCTAAGCATACAAGGGTCATTGATTGGAGGATTACCCTGCTGTCGCCACCTCGCTGTCGTCCGTTCTACTAGCTAACCTGCTTGCAGACCCCTACCTCTCTACCTCCAGCAATGCCTCCGCAACGTGGCGGTAGGCCTTTGAACCAGCTCGTCGTCGATAACTTCCAGCAGATAACCAGTCGATGAGGAGGAGCTATGTGAAATGGAGGATAGACTGTTGCAGGAGGAAATTGCTATGACCAGACTAAATCCTTCGAGCGAGGATATCCTCAACGAGTATTTGGATAGCGTCATCGACGGCCAGGTGCTTTTGGAGCTTCCTTTACATGGTGAAGGGGTCAACCTGCAGGCCAATTAACCCCCTATTAATTTGCTACTATAAATATATACCACCCCTGTGTTTAAAACCTCCTTCAAAAAACATGTATAAAACACGCTTTGAGCTAGCCTAAAGAAGGTAGTCAAAAAACATGTTTTAAACACGTTCGCACCCTACCTAAGATACCTTACCTTACCTTAGGGTATATCTCCCCGCATCTCCTTCTGCAGATGCTGATAGTCTGCATGCATCCTCGCCAAAACCCCGTATTCCGTACTGCCCTTCAAGTACCTACCTACTCCGTACGTACTCGGCACGAATTACTTCAAGAGAATGTCTAACTCCGATTGGACGGGTAGACCAGCAGCCTGCAGGGCTGAATGGCCGACTCAGCCTCGTTGGCGCAATAGTACGATTGAAATATATAAGAGAACTTTGCCATGTCAACGACATACTCCCTACAGTCACGGTGTTCTCAATCGTGTACACCCTGCCTGGTGGCATGCAACCAATGCTGCCAATCCGGAGGCGGTAGTATTTTCCAAACGATTGATGCGTTAATGGTTGTGTGTGGCGCTGTTCAGCTTCTTTAACCTGTACAGTTATTCCTTGAAGTATAGGCGCATATTTTTTACTATATCTACATTAATTGTTGCATGATGACGGCGGACTTCCAGCCGTCCAACGATGTTCTCACCAGTGTCTTGCGGGTTTTGGAACGTATTGAAGTCAAGTTAGAAAAGCAAGAGCAACGCGTAAAAAGTCTTGAAAAGGAGGCAAAAGTTGAACCTGATTCTTTGTATTCTGTCAAGAGGTTTGATGGCAGGACCAGAGCTAGGTCGCTTTTCGAAAAGACAAGCACCGTCGATCTTTCGTTGCCTTCTACTGTCCCTTACAGTATCTGGCGACTAGGTCATCCAAAGCCACATCAGATTCTCGATGTGCCATTCATGAAGGTGATCGAAGATCTAATTGGGGATTACTGGAAGATCCCCGACGATGGCCGTTTGCCGTTGAAGTCCTTTACACTTACCTCTGATAGTCCAATCGATGGGGACCAACCTACATCGTACTCACGAGCAATGCGCCAAATCGAGAAGGATTCAAGGGAGTTAGGTCGATTCGACACTGCTCTCAAAATCCAACCAGGGAACGATTTTCTGGTCGTGGACCTTGACTCAAAGAATAATGCTAGGTTGTATAGAGTTGGAGATAAAGCTATCGGAAGCCAGCTTAGGGTAGAGTATGGACATTCGCGCCATGCTCCATGGTCAAGGTTAATGTGATACACTTCTATTGCACGTGGTGTTCTTTCGCTGACTTAGGCTCAGATTGTACCAAGGCATGACGACTGGCGATAGTATTGATCCTCAGAAGAGGCAGCTTATCGGCGGGCTTTCAGATCCCATACCGTATTTTCAAAGAGGTGTTGCGGGCACGGGGCTATGGAGCCACATATTCTCTCATTTACAGCTTAAACAACGAAATACTACGGTAAATCCCTACTTGGACCCTGGGGCTGGCTTTCACACAACTTTCTATGACATTCGTGAGGGGAAAGACATGTTCGTGAATGAGCTGTGGAAGCATGGTCCCCTATATGACCACCCCCTCGGGTATTTTTTTAGACGATGTGCATACACAGTAAGCACAACTACAAGCAGCTAATTGGATGACTATCTTTATTGACTATCCAAAGTTGTATATTCCAGCTGCTGCAGACCCTGCCACCCCCAGCAGTGATGTTACTGGCAATATGATCGAGAATTGGACTATGTTAGTGCTTGCGCCTAATCACTTCTTCAACGAGCATAATAAATCTTTCCCAACGAAGGACCTTGCTCCTGAAAGATCGCAAAGTCTTGGACATTGCCTAGGCCGACTCACCCAGCGAGGTGCCGAGATGAATCTCATCGGTCAAGGGCTCGAGAGAATCAGCGAACGATGGGCAGATTTCCAAGTTTTCTTTGATTTTATTCTTGATAATGGGGATTCCCTAATGCAGCCCTACGAGCACGATAATTTGCTTTTTGATGACGGAGCGTTTTCAAGATCAAGAAGATACTTCTGGGCAATCAACTGCTTGTCAGAGTTTGAACTCTGCATAACAGACAATCTGATCCAATGGGAACTGTACAAGGAAGCTCGCGTTCAGCCCTCACTGGACGCTGAAATCCTCCCAGAGCTTGATCAGACTCAACTAAGAAACACGGAGAGACAGTACAATATCCTGCAAAATCAACGCGAGTACTTCAGACAAAAGCTTACTTCTACAAAGGCTTTGAGAGACGCTGTAAGTCCCTACTGGCTATGCTAGAAACCATGTCTAACCGTGGGCTATAGCTGTTTACAGCGAGCGCCGTTATCGAAAGTAGAGTGTCGACAAGGTTGAGTCAGAATGTTAAGCTCCTCACTTTTGTTAGCGTATTTTTCTTGCCATTGGCTTTTTGCACGGTAAGCCTTACCCTTATACAAATACATAGCGGCTCTTAATCCAAATAAGTATTACGCACTAATGCTGCACAGTCGCTCTGGAGCATCAATGATAAGTTTTCGTCGTCGATTTTAATATATGTTGTCATAATAGTGGCTTTCTCAACTTACATTATTGTGTTCAACATGAATGGGCTTGTTCACACTTTTAGTCGCCTGTACGAAGGTAAGAAAAGAAAGGTCGTACGCGCCATGCATTCCGATCCAGATGAGACATGGAAAGAACGAGGACAGAAATTCGAAGCATTCCGCCCAAAGCATGAAAACCCCCAGCCATCAGAGTGGTATGTTTTAATTTACGCAATCTTGAAACCTTCAAGCATCCTAGGGTTTGGTCAACAAAACAGTAGCAAGGATTCTGGACTGAAGAGAGACGTACGATCTGCCGCCTCATCCACAGGTCTGTTTAGCATGGCGCATCGCGTTGGCAGACGAGGGCACAGACCTCAGGAATCCTGGCGAGAAGATGAAGGATGGGTTATTGAAAGCCGCACCGACCCTTGATCTAGTTGGAAATAATCAAGAATTCTTACATTCGACTGTTACATTCGACTGAATTTCCGACTGAGTGCCTTCATCTCCATTTGGAGACGTTGAGCCTCGCTGTACCTCACCTATCTGGAACACGTTTTATGGCTGAAGGAAGACGAAGGTGCAAGCTGTAGTCATGGAACAAATCACGATTGAGGTGACAGGCAATTTCCATTTCCATTTCCATTTCCATTTCGGTGCGATCGACCTTTCTAAAACAGCGTTTGTCAAGCCCAAGAAGAGAGCTCGTGCAGAGCCTGTGCAGAGCTTGTACAGAGCAAACATACACGCGTTTACTGCTAAGACGGTCGGCAAAGTCCATTGCATTGTTCAGATCAAATTTACCAGCCAAGGTCAAGGGGCTTACACTGCTCAATCGAAAGGGCTGGTACATCCACTTGTCTTAATGGCTGAGGATGTTGCTTCTGTGCAGGACAGGTTTTTGCCAAGCGTGTCTTGCTGTTCCCTGCCTAGAAGTCCCCCTTTTAATGGCTACGAGCTTCCCCCATGGGTTCATGGCGCGATCATATCCTTGCCTAAACGCATTCCTATGAGCGTTTGAATATTGGGCAACAGAGAACCTGCTTTCTCCTATCTGGGAATCTTCCGAAGAGTACCCGCTAAGTAATTCAAGATCTAAAAATTGGGATAGGAAGTTATCACCTGGCCAGCTTTGCCATTGAAAATGAGTTTCTGGCCCTTGATCTATCATAAGCCTGGCAACTTCAGACGATCAAACAGTCTTCTAAGTTCTCCTTAAAGGCTCCTCGTCAAAAAGAATGACTTCAGTCGGCGATTTCCCCTGTGCCCATGCCTCACATTTCCCTTTCCCCGTCTCCCAACGATCCTGTCCAAAAACCCTTCTCAATTCTGTTTTTCCCCAGCAGTGCCTGAACTTTTGCTGCCTGGCGTCCCACCGCTACGTCCGTTTCCAAATTGACTAACACCTGATTGGCTGGAACTGGTATTCTTGTCCCCTGCGGACTGAGCACGGGCTGCGAAGCCGCTCGACGACATGTCTTTGCTGCCCTTGTCCTGCGTTTATTGTTAGTATAGGGGGTAGTGGAACGTCAAAGCACTAGTACCTGGGTGGATTGGATGCGGGCTGCATCATCTTTGGTCATTTTGTTGGAAGACATCGTTGGTTAGGATCGGGTACTTGTCGTTTGAATATCTGGGACTAGATGTGGATATCAAGTTCCAATTTAAGACGAGGACTGTGATATGGAAGGGAAGTTGTGAAAGATCCAAGTGATCTCTATATACATCTGGCCTTCAGGAGCAGGTGGTGTGCCGTGCTTGCTGCGCTGTTTGCTCAAGTGGAAGGTAAGCAATCCTGCAACATTCCTAATCGGCTCACCGGCAACCACGCTAGGCTCGTTGGCTGCTGGTGGAACACACTCTACAACTTCTTGTCACAGTGCCTAGAAGACTGCGTTTGGCACAAACAAGTGACCGCTGCTGGTAACCGCCTGTTGGACGAATGGTGCGCCTTCCATCCCGAACACAGCCTCCCAGCTTTCCAGATGCACATACTGGTCCCGCAATACCAGTATGGATAGGAATTATAGCTTCCTCTATCACTACATTCGTGAATCTAGACAACAAGAGTCGTCTTTTCTTGATCACAACATCAGCAAAATTTTTATACATGTTCAACTGTAACGATTTCCATCACAGCTGGGCTTCAAGAAAACGCATTCGAAATCTGTTCAAGGTTACTGATAGGTAGCCATGCTGTGGCATGTTCACCTGACATTCCTAAATTAAGTGGAAGCGGCAGTATCCGTACAAGCAGGCCTTTCTGGGACAGAGAATTCGAGCAGAGCTGCCAAGAATGTGAGCATGTGTTAATTCTACTACTTGCCCATAGTTCAACAAACTACATTGACGTTGCGTTGAAGAGACATTGGCACGATGTTATATTGCTGCGTCAAGTTGCAAGATGTTCCGCAATCACAAGTCTACAGGGCACAGCTGTGCGCTCATTGGTTGTATTTGACAAGCGCCATATGTTGTGTAACCCCAACAGTCACGACTTTCAACCAATGCCGGCCTTGCTTTCTATCAGGATTTACCGCATTGATTGGCTTGATCGTAAAATGCTGCTGCATGTGCCAGGTATGGCTGCGCAGCACCAACGAGGCGGCCGCTCGGGCAAACAGCCTTTCCTCGATTCGATCCCTTTCCTTTCCCATTGCCACCTTTTCCAGCTAGCAACTACTGTTTTACTCTCTAAAAACTCCATTACCTAGCATGTCTGCGTTCTCGTGCTGGTTATCATCTATTGTACATGGATCCGCTGAGCACTGCTGCAAGCGGGATCGCTGTCATTTCCTTGACCATCCAACTCGCAGGTTCTGTGCGGGAAATTCACCGCTTTCTACGCAGCATCAACGAAGCTCCAAACGAACTAAAGCGGCTTGTTGATCTTCTTGAGCAGCTGGACTGCATCCTCGATGGAATTCGAGCTCTACAACCAAAGCAGAAGGACCAAGACGGCATACCCAATATGCATGCTGCTGTCATAAGAGCCTTACAAGATTGCCAGAGCAAATTGGAGCTTCTGGCAAGCTTTGTTGATAAAGCCAAGAACCGTTTGAACATATCTGGCAAGGTCTCGAAGACATGGGCTTCATTGAAGCTTATGCTGAAGAAAAAAGATTTGGATGAATTCGAAAGTCGACTGGAACAAGCCATGATCGGTTTACAGACGGCTATGATGATGAACATAGCGCACGTGCAGTATAAAGGCCTTTGACTGCTCAAGGGATTCCAGTAACACTGACCCTGGACAGAGTAAACCATACGCAAACCACCTCGACCCTTGTCAGCGAGATCTCCTTGCTCAGGTCAAGTCTCGTACCAGCTAGTCCAGTGACAAAGCTTTCAGATAGACCTAGAAAATCGTCCGTGGAAGTCGGAGTCAACACAATCAAACCATCAAACATCAATCCAGCAATGAACTCAAGACAACGTCAAGTTGTTATAAGTTCCTCGCACGCGACGCTTCTCGGGACTTTTGTTTATCGAACTATATACACGTATCGCAACTTGACACGCAAGACTTCTGCCGTATTAAAGTCAAAGCCTGTCGGTCATGAAACGGTTGTCACATTCATACCTTCGTTCTTTAGCCGCTGCGTAGAAATGCGCCTTGGTAATAATTATGGGAAGGTGTCGAGCACATTGACCAGCTACCAAGTGGTCAAGGCTGACGATTCGTTGTTCGAGGGTGTATGGAATGGATCCCCAATATTTCGAGCTTGTCAACTAGGTGATATAGAAGCTCTGAGGTCGGCGTTTAGTTATCAGGGTGTGTCGCCGTTTGTCGTGGACGAGAACGGTGATAGCCTGCTTCATGTAAAACCTTACGCATGTTCGTCAACGCCTTGAAACGCAAACTCACTGCTGTTAGGAGGCTGCGAGGTCCAGACAAGCAGATGTCTGCAGATTCCTGATTCAGCAAGGCCTAGACCCAAACTCTGGAGACTGGGAGGGCAGGTATGTAAAAGCTTTGACGTTGTCTCTACGTAGTCTTACTGATTACTGTGCAAATAATATAGGGTAGCATTGACGGGGATGATGTATACAACCGAAAATGAAGAATTGCCAGCACTAATGGAAACGCTTGAGACTATGGTGTCTTACGGCCAGACCGATCTGGTGACGATGAGCTACTTTGATTATATTGGATGGCTCCAGTATTCTCCTCCCCAGGTCTTCGAATACCTTCTGAATCAGGAACTAGTCGAAAGTTGTATCAAGAACTTAGAGAACCGGGAACGTCTCTTTCTACTTGGTAAGCTCTTAGAGAAGTATGGGGCCACGCAGAGCGAGGATTGGAAGCGTTTGATCAAGAGGTTCGTAAGGATGGGTGTCAATTATTATGACTACTCTTACCATACTCGCTCTCTCATCGATCATTGCTTTCTTCGTTGTAGAGACCCGATCGAGTCGCGTGTTGTGGGAGATGAATGGCTAGAAATTCTTTCCAGCACAGGTGTGGACGTTCACGACTATCTGCAGATGGAGATGCGGCGGCATCCTATGAAACCGCCACGCATTCGTCATCAGTTTCCTTATGTGGACGATAGACGCCGATTAATATTTTCTCTGGAGGGAACGCCGACCGTCTACTGGGAATGGTGGATAGACCCCAGAGAACCCGGATCGTTGGTCTGTAGCGAGTTTATATATCTCTGCCGAAACGATGGCGATTCCTTGTCCTATACCCCTAACAATGGGCCTTTCATTCGCCCTTACTGGAAATCTTGCGAAATATGTGTAAGTAATGATAGGGAGGCATCTTTTCTGAAGGATGGGAGAAATAACATAGAGCGCGCAAAGATTGTAAAGCAAGTAGAAGCCCGTTTTGAGCGCCGTATGCAAAAAAGAGCTATCAAGCAACGTAAGGCCATGGGCTTAGAGTCCCGCAGGGAAACGTACAGGGGACCAAGAGTGCCAGGAGCCTGGATAGAATAAGCAGCCTGTCCGGGACCTTACGAATATACCGACAATCATGTTTTTCTTCCACCAGTTTCTCTTACAACGACCGTACGATTTGGACACAAGGAGTTTATGGTAGGGGCATTTGGATGATATTATTGAGCAATAGAACGGGAGCGTATACCGAGCGAGCATAATGCTACGAGGGAAGATGGGCTACATTGCAGGCATTGATGGTCAGGTTTTCCAAAGGACTTGTATTTCTGTGGACAAATGTAAATTGACAGCTCAACAGCAAGATGGTGGTGGTTCACTTGTTATCCTTATCTATACCCAGTCACGACATTATAAACTGCTCAAGATGCGGTAATAGAAGGCAGAAACGTGAAGCTTGCACATTAAGAACTATGGTCTTTAAGCAGTGATAATACGTCAGAAGGAAACCTCTTTCCAAGACTTGTCAGCATAGTAGATTTTGTCCAGTATCAGGCGAAATACATTTTCTTCAAGACTCTGTTCCGCTTTTAAGTACAACGAATTCCATGCTAGACAAAGACCTCCCAGATATTCTCCCAACACAACAGCTACAACGTCGACACTTCGAGTATAGTTCGACCTCAAATCCGAACCTGGTACACGAAACCTCTTGCACATCATGAAAGGACTGAAATTTCCATTCTACGGTCCCACAGCATTTTGGTTAAAGCCTATGCCCGGATCAACCAAGAGATGCAAAAAGCCAGTGAACAATAACACATTGCCAGACACGCGAGACCGACTGTCAGTCTAAAGTCACAGTTTGAATATAGAAGTCGAAAATTATCGGTCGACTAATTCTTCCAGTCTCAATTTTCGAGCTTTGCAATTGAATTCGAGTTAAAGATTATGCTACATTCTGGAATAATGAGTAGACCATTCGTCTATTTGGATACCTATGCGAAGATCGATTGTTGTTCACCGGTCTTTTCACCCCTTGAAGGCAGGCTAGCAATCACGTTGAATGACTGTCTAAGTACTCTATATTACACCTCAAATCTTATTGTCGCTTGCCTATCTGAATCGTATGAAGGAAGTAGAAATCTACTTGTGAATAGCCGTCGCGGCAGGACTTTAATCGTTTGGAAATACTTGTTTGATATGCTAACATCCCTGAGCTAGCTCGATAGCTACTACATCTAATCCCAGGGACCGAATAGCTTGGAGTTATGCTGGTTTTGTACGGAACCATGGAAACACTGGCTCATCCACGGATCCTCATCGTGGATTGACTTGTTTTTGTCTTTGCATCGCTTGCATTCGATTCGCAGTTGTTTTTAAACTGGCTATTTAAAATCCTTCGCCTTATCATCTCAAGGGTACAATTCATCCAACACCCCAAATCCAGCTTACATTCACTCGCAAGATCTTTCAATTGAGGAGCCCACAAGTACATTATGACTGAGACTTCCACCTTCGAATAAGCCGATCTCGGGCTCTGGTCAACTATTCTCTTCAATACCAGCGAGCTTGTACATCATCAGAAACCAAGATCAGACAAAATGAATCTTGGGCTCTTCGCCACATTCCCCTTCGAGATCCGAGAACAAATATGGCAATACTTCATGCCCGAGCATAACCTTGTCCACCGTGGCGCCCCGGAGAAGACATACTTTCGTACAGCCGTTTCACTTTCAGAGAATGAACGAGCTATCATCCGCACTTCTCGACAGATCCACGCTGAGATCTCGAAGATGCTGGATAAACGTCGAACACTCCAAGTTCGCATATATTCATACTTTGGCCGGAAATATAGCAACGAAAAAGATACATGCCAGTGGGCAGTGGAGTGCAAAAACAACAGACATTGCTATGATTTCAGCCCTGATTTCTTCGCTAGATTTGCAAGGATGAGAATAGATGTGTGGGCTGATTATGAGCGGTATTGGACGCACGATGAAAGGCTAAGAAATTGTATTATTGATCTTGCTTCAGTATTGGCAAAGTCCGAAAAGCTGCCAAAACTCGAGGTTGTCATACGGCATTATGAACTGGTTCATTGGAACCACAAAGATCTGACCCAGCCGAATCGTGTGGTAAGCTCGGACGACGATATCAGGGCTATGCTCGGACCCATACTCTCGCTAGAGAGACTTCGGGATGCGGTCGAGGTTCGGTCTGTTTTGGCCGTCAAGCACACGAAAATATCTCATCCGGCTACTGTCCAGTTTCGACGCTTGGGTATTGCCTTGAGAACAAGGTTGGCTAGCGAGCGTGAGAAGTGTCGCAAGGTTGTGGGCGGCTTTGTCGGAACTCGAGTCCAAGCTGGGAATGAGGAGGGCACTGTGGGAACGCCCCGGTACTTGAATATGCAGATACGCTCAAGATTTTGGGATCGAGTAGTGGGAAACCGGATGTGGCTGAATAGAACAGATAAATACAGACAGTAGAAGAGAATCAAGGAGTCGGACGCCTTTTTGAACCCGTACGAAAAAGAAAGTCCGTTGATAAAGAACTCATATAGATACACTCATTAAATCAATTGAGGAAGGTACGATAGTGTTACTTCAAACAACCCACATACAGAATCAAACCAAAGATCAACGAACACCCTAAATACGAGCATCCTCGTTCTCAAGCCTCCAACTTCCTAGCAGGGTGTATAAACTCTGAGCCTTGATGAAAAGTCGTGACATCCCAAGACCTCAGGAGCTCTAAGCACACAGACAGCGCCTATCCAGCAAGGGGGACCATCAAAGCAACAGTCAAGATGCACTGTCATTTCTTTGGAACAAAACAACAATATAGATAGATAAAAAATCCCAGTACTCAGAGCGGAGCCCTTTCCGCTCCGCACCCCGTTGAACACTAGCGCATCGCGCAAAAGCCCCCGGCCTGCCCAAAGCTTCTTTAGCTGTTCCCTTCAACGCACAGAACATGCCGGACTAACGTCCACCCCAGCAGCTGCTGGCCCCTGCTTCAGCTTGCTTCTCAAACCCCCAGCGAATTCACCATGTACCACCTGGCCAAATCCCTCTACCTCTACGCTACCTCCAAAGAAGGTAACCTCCCCTCCCCTCCCCTCCCCCATCCCCTCCACACGTTCAACCATTCTAACTCTCCTTCGCTCCCCAGAGTACTCCATCCTCCTCCTCGGCCTCGACAACGCCGGCAAAACCACCCTCCTCTCCACCATCAAATCCCTCTACCTCCCCTCCGCCCCCCCCACCGCCCAAAAAACCGTCCCCACCGTCGGCCAGAATGTCTCAACGATTAGCCTGCCGGACATGTATCTCAAGATCTGGGATGTAGGCGGGCAGCACGCGCTCAGGAAGCTGTGGACGAGCTACTATAGCAGCTGTCATGCTATTGTTTTTGTGGTTGATAGTACTGATATCGGGGATGATGGGGAACCGGACGATTTGGGCTCTCGCAATAACCCGGATGATGAAGGCACCTCGGCGAGCGAGAACGGAGACATGGGATCAACGAGGCAGCTAGGCCGTTTAGAAGAATGCCGCCTGGTGCTCGAATCCGTCCTCGCCTCCCACGACACCACCGGCATCCCGATCCTCATCCTCGCCAACAAACAGGACCGCGAGGACTGCGTGGAAACGGTCCGTATTAAGGAAGGGCTGGTGCGGAAGGTGTTTGAAGGGGAGAAGGGAGGGGGCGTGAGGGATAGTCGGGTGTTGCCGGTGAGTGCACTCAGGGGGGACGGCGTGAGGGAAGCGGTAGAGTGGGTGCGGAGTCGGGTGAAGTGGAATCGGGAGGGAAGAGCACCGGTGATGCGGTGATGGTGGGGAAGGGGTGGATGATGCGAGATCTGGAGGCGTTTTAGACGGACGTGGAGGGAAGGGGTAGTTAGGGAACGGTTTTTGCGGTTTGGTGGGGCGGGAAGGGGATATTTCACGTCCTACATACTTAAGAGGTTGGAACTCCCCGTCGAGAGACACGGAGAAGAACCACCAAGGCCAAAAAGGAGCCGGACAGCTTAAGTCGCGAAACCCAGAAGCAAGCAACTAGCGCCACGCACCCAGCATTGAATGCCCTCTTTGTACATGATCTATAACGAGACGCTCACGCAAGTATTGTCACCTTTCCGGGAATATACATACGTCCCAAATATGACCCGTGAGGAGAAGAAACTAGACATAGCTACATACAAGAAGAAGAAGAAAATCTAGGGACATTCAAGTGCTGCGAGTTTTTAAGAAAATCCGATCATCGGAACCGAAGACCCGGAAACACAAGCTACATAAACAGCAGCCAGCTATATAGACAACCGATACAACACCGAAAGCTCATCATTGTGTTTTCCAACATCTTTCAACTCTACCAGACGACCCCCCCCCCCAAAACCCCCTCCCCCCTTTCAACCCTAGTAACAGATCGAAACACCAAGTCCCAACGCCTCGTCATTCACGTCACAGAAACCTCTACTACGCACTCATCACGAACCTTTCTACCTGCATTTACTCCTCTTCCACATAGCTAAAGCCTTCTGCTCATGACTATTGATGTTCGTTTTGATGAATAGAAAAAAAAGGCACTGACATGGGGATTTTTTTGAAGGGAATGGAAATGCAGGGAATAAGAAGGGATTTCGAGATGAAGTAGTAGGCTTCTGTGGTTTTTGGAGAGGGTATAGCTGTTGAACGAAGGTCGGTTGTCAAGGTTGAGCGATTGGGAAGATTGGCAAAGGCGTGTAGAAGACTGTTCAATATAAGGTAGGCTTTTGATATTCGACAATGGTACATGGTGTGATAGCTGCCTGGCTATGGGTTGTTGTGGACTGGATTTGGATATGTGCTGGTGGTCTATGTGGGGAAGCGAAGGGAGGAGAGATATTGTGAAATTGGGAGGGTGGCTTGCTGTGGTTGAATATTGTTATATTAGTTATCGAGGCTTCATTGAGACGTAGCTGATTTGCTTTTTTCTTGTATGGATTAAGATAGTTGCGGAATAGATGCTTGTGTATGATGTATAACATGTCTGCGGCGGAAGGAGTTGAAGGTATAGAGTAAAGGGGAGTAAAGATGAGGATTGAATGTTGTGTATCGGAAGTGGCTAAAGAACTGGTATCAGTAGGGATATCCAAATGGATGATTAGACTCGCTGTTCATGGTATAGTACTACCGTTGACTTGGGTTTGATTGTAATACATCTGCGATCCAGAAGAGATGGGAAACGGAACGTATGAAAAGGATTAATCTTGGTTCGTGTCCAAAGTGCCGTTTAGGCTGATAGTTGATCTGGCATGCCTGGCTATCGCTTTGTTATGTGTTAATTCTTGACACCTCTTGGTGTGCAGAAGATGATGACGCTCTTAATTGTATCATGCCGTGCTTGGAGAACAGAAGACGGAGACTGTGAAGTAACTATTCAATCTTTGAGCTTGTGGCTTGAAAATCAAGGGTCCATGACCAAGCCTTCTAGTTTGTATCCTGAAACTCTCAATGGTCAGTAGATCAAGTTTAGATTCCTCGAGGTTTTTGCACTGTTTTCAAAGAGGGCGACCAATCCACGGTCTCGTGGATCAAGGGATGTGCGGCCAGAGTATGTACTCCTGTGGTAACGGAACAGGTCTACTTCGAAGTTTGACTGCAATTCCGAATGCGACAGCAGTGGAGAAGGGTTTGGACCGTATCCGTCTTGAACAGAAGAACAGATGGGGAATACGTCCTCCAAACATACCAACAACTGCGAGAACGGTTCACCATGTTTGTGAAAGCAGAGCTACCGGAAGCAGATTCGCAATACCACCTGCACTGTCAACGGAGTAGCAATCGCTTCCATGCTGTTCGAAGCGGATGCTGTCGTCATCCATAGATCACAGAAGGCTTAGCGATCCAATTAAGGTAAAGCCGGAAGGAGATTTGCGCCGAGTGCCTCCTTAGCCCCACGATAAACATCCCGTAAAATGAAGTTCAGGAGATCAGGACTTGACCCCGGATTATTAGGAACGTTAAGGGTAAGGTAGGTTGATCAGACCTTAGTGCCATAATACAGTACATACATACATACCTTACTGTACGTACGACAGTCGACAGATCTACGGATGCAATGAGATGCGGCCAGGCTAGATAACCGAGAGATGTGCGCTAATCTGGAAAGGGGAGGATGACTAAGTTCCCAATTCTCCCCAATGGAATTCTGGAAACCAAACAAACCATCAGCTGGTTCAGGAACAAAGATTTGAAAGGCTAAGGTAAGTGAATAAGCATTTGGGCCCTACGATGCTTTGGTACTCGTACCGTAGCAGTATCGTCATCAGCCTCCTAATCGAAAAAGATAGGTCTATTATTATTGGCCCCGTCAGACTTCAGTCAGTACACCCTCTTGGAAATAGGAAGAACGTAAATGGTTCTGCAGGCAGGACACCCCTTTGAGACGGTCATTCTGCAGGCATGCACAACGAAGAATCCCATTTCAAGTTTGCCAATCTCGCTCGTACTCGTACATATCAGGATTTGGAGAAGCTCTTATGTGCGGGCGCTGATAAAGACTTATCGGTTGATGGCGTGTTCGGGGGCTAGCTGACATGTGATAATGTGAACGTTGCCCTGGTTGGGAAGGAAGGAAGCATTGGATTGGTGCATTGGTTGGCGCTGGTTCCGACGGACATCAGAAATGCCGACGATGAGTTGTACAGTAAGGTAAGGTACCTTATTGTGCTGATCCAGGACGAGGGAGAGCACTCTTACTTTAATCTCTCCACTGCGACTTCGCGAACAGGCGACAGTCGACCGTCAACCAGAAACACGACGATAAGCGCCGAGGAAGTTTATCAGGGTCTATTCGTGATCAATCGTCCTACCAGAGGTTTTGCTCGGCGTGCAGTACCTGGATCTCTCGAGAATGCATGTTTCGAAAGTGGGGGTGAGTGCATAAGCTTCGTGGATCGTGATTGCCCGCATCAATTAAAAGCCAAAGGATTCGGTCTGTGCGGCTCAGTTGGAAAATCAGTCCTCGAAGGGACAAAGTGCTCATCTGTCTCCCAAAGTAACTTTTTTCAATGTTGTTAAAAACATTCCGTGTCTCTTCCCAGCGACGAAAGTCTTTGGATCAAAATGGGCGGTAGGAGCCGAAGCTGGGTTGAGTCGTAGATTCCATAAGGTAGGTAGGTACCTTAGGCATGATGCCACCCCTTTAAGCATCTGCCTTGCGCCAGAGAAAAACGCTGTGTTAAAACATTTGTCGTGGACAAAAGTGACGCCTTCCGTAGCCAGTAATGCGCTAGTGGCAGTAGCGAGACATGATCCCTGCCGCTGCGTCTCTCCACCTCCTCACTACTGGTAATTTTGGTAAAGTATCCCGTACCTCCGTACTAGCACTCTTTAGCAGTAACAACGAACAACTGTGCACCATTGGCCCCCCCTGCTCGACTGTCTTCTCCTCTGCTCACTGTCACCACTCGACGATACACGGTTCATTCCATCGTCCCCTCCTCACGACCTTTGCCAGCTTCTCCCTCCTCTTGACGGTGTCTGCTCGCTTGTAAATTACGTTCCCCCATTCCAATCCCCCTTACCATAGCATTCTTTCTGCCGTGTTCCGGAATAACTTTCGCTTGGCTACCCAAACTCCGTAATCTGTACGCTCCAGGGGGACCATCTATCGATCCTCAATCTCCCTTCATCATCCATCCACTTGATTCTCAAATGAGCTGGACTTTCGAATGAAGAGTACAGAGTGTTGAGTAGACAACCCGTGTTCTTGACGAACACATTGTCTACTTCACGGCCTCTGGTTCACATTGACCCTGAGCGGCAGGCGAGAACCACGGTACAGTCAAGTTCTTCACTCTTTCAACCACTTCAACAACATTATCTGCCATCGACATCACGACCAATTCTATTCTGTACTGTCTTTGTAGTCACCTTAACTTTGATTGCCCACCGACTCTGGAGAACCCATTCCGCCACCACAAGCCGTACGTCGAACTTGCAAGTCAGAACCAGTCCTATCGAAACCTTTGACTCGACGACTGAATCTTCCTGTGTGGATTAAAATTTCTTCCCTCCACTCTTGGGGTCACGCTGGTGCTAATGTTCGAATTTCATCTAGGCAGGCAACCATTCAATCTCCCTCAAGAACCTGTCCACGCAAGTCCTACCGCCAATCCCTCTTCCACTTCAAAGCCTCCTTACATAGCTTGTAAAGTCCATCAAGCGTCCTATAGTCGTGCATAATGTCTGCGTTGGTGCAGTCGTTCCCCTCACCCTCATCAACCATCACCATGCTTCAGACGCGTCCATCATCATCCGATGCGTTTCAGACAGGATCTTCAAGTCAACAGCATCATCGCAACTCGACAATGCCGCGAAACATATACAACACGTCCGTTGGTGGAATGGCGTCGGGAAACTACCGGGGTCACACGTCCACGCCCCCAGTCAGCCCATATGCGTTTACATCAACGCCGGTAACGCCAAGCGGTGGAAATCCTCTTCGTCAACATCCTGCCTCCCCGCACCTTCGTCAAGAGAACCGAACTACATCTGCACCGGTGGTGTCGTTTACGCAACAGAGTGCATCGCCCAATCCCACCTTCTCCAATCAGCCGCGTCTACCGGCGGTTGTGGCCTCCCCTCTAGATTTGGGGAACACTTTTCCACCGCAGCAACTGATGGGCTCTAGAGATGATACATCATTCACGTCACCTACTATCAAGCACATTAATCCAAGGCCGTTGTCATCCATCGAATTTAATCCTCCTTCACTAGCTACCCCTGCCTCTTCTACCACTATGGCGAAACCCTCACCTGATCGTTATCGCCGTAACAACCGCAAACCAGAGACGCATGGGTTGTCGGCGGGCTCTGCATCAACGCAAGGTGGATCTGCTCTCCCATCCGGCTCAGGCATGGCCACAGTCGGTCACCTGTACAATATTCCAACACAATCCAGTAGCACACCATCGTTATCTACCTATCCCTCATATCGGAGATCTCAGTCGCCATTGTCACAAAGCGGGAGTGATGGCTCCTCTGCTACGCTCAGGAGTTCAGACGACATGAATCTACACAAACAATCCACATCAGAACAGGCGAAGAGATATCGTAGGAGGAGCATCAGTAGCTTAGAAGCCAAGGAATACACATCACAGTCTTCCGAGACACCTATACAACCGTCTGCCCAACCCAAGACCTATGCGGCTATGCTTGCAAGTCCTGCACCACAAGAGCGGAAAGAGGGCCAAGTCTCTGCTACATTGCAGAAACCTGGGTCATCGCATGGTCGTCAAGGCAGTTCCGAGAGTACGAGTACCAGTCGCTCTACTTCACGGCCACCTTCGGTATGTTTCCCTTCATCCCATCTGCCGTGTCATTTGGTTGGGCAAGATCTGCTGCATTCCATACGTTAAATACAGCATTCGACCAGGTGGCTAACAATCAGTTCTTAGACCAAACGAGAAGGAGCGGTCGCCACTGCCAATCCTACAGCTCTTCAGGCTACTCCCATTGCTAAACATGAAGCGAAACTCGTCAATATACCTCCTCGTGGATCTTCAGATGCAAACAAGAGGCTTACGAATCCTTCTCCGTTATCCAAACCAATGCCAATGAGCCCCGAAGCTCCTTCGAACAAGAACGCTTTTGTAGCTGCGGTTCAATCCAAGCCCTCTGCTTCGTCTCCCACACCTCAAATTGGTATCCCAGAGAGCCCCGCCGCTCAGCACCTAGCAGCACTCAACAAGAAAGACGCCAAGAAGGAGGGCAAATCCTCGAGGCTACGGCGAGCGTTTTCGTTTGGTAGTGCTGCCGAGCTAAGAAAGGCCTCTGCAGAGAATAGTATGAATAACAATGCATCCGCTGAACGTGCGAAGCTGAGGAAAGATCGCTATCAAGATGAGCGTGAGGCTGAACAGGCGGCAATAGTTCAAAAGCAAGAGGCAGGAGGTCTTGGAGAAGGGATATACTCTGGGCAGGGTCATTTCTTTACTGGATCGACCGATAATCTCTCAATATCTTCAACTGCGTCCTCTGCGTCTGTCATGATCCGGAAGATGGGTAAGGGTATGAAGAAGGGTTCTCGTTCGTTGGTTGGACTCTTTCGACCAAAGTCAGTCGTGGGGGTACCCGCTGCCGACTCTGCGGTTCCTGAGCCGAGTGTAGCCCAAGTCTCGATGGTGACAGTTGAAGCCGAACGGGAAAAAGTAAATGTTAATGCAAACCCACATGAACAAGCCAAAGGCGGGACTGGATTTCCCAAACTCGAGAGGAATTCCATTGACGCCGCAAGTGCTGGCATGGAGCCATTCGCCGCGCAGAACGATTTCAACGAGATCCCCCGAGGAAGACGGAGCATAGTTGGTGGCGAGAAGGAGCGGGCTGAAGTTCTTGCCGCTGTGAAGAAAGGCATTCTGAAGCGTAGGTTTTACCCTCGGCTCTGCGAGTGATGTATTTGCTAACACTGAACAGGCAGCGGCACAGATTCTGGAAACACATCTCCTGTTGTGAAGCCGATCGATTCTAAACCTGCATACTTCGATCTCCCTCAAATCCCTCACCTTACCGACTCACCGCGCTCAAGCTCCCCCAATAGTCCAGGTGAAGGAAACAATGCACGCCTCGGCCATCGGAGGACTGATTCTGTCAATTTGGATGGCGAAGAGTACTTTATGAATGTTGCAGTAAATTTTGCTGGTGGAGACTCAAAGAGCATGCCTGGCACGCCACGGAGCAACCCTTCTCGCAATATTAGCTTCAGCCCCCGTCTACAATTCCACGACACATGGACTAGCGGCGAGTATGACCGAAGAGGGGAAATTGCGACTTGCAACCGATTGACGCCAATGCTGGCCCAGCAGATCAAGGAGGAGCTTAACACGTTCAAAATGGTAAGCCCAGAGACCTCAATGACTTGCCGGCCTTCCTAACTGTGAAGCAGGAGATGGAAGTTCACGAACTGTCCAAGGTGCACACGCACTTCTTCTGATAAGTGGATGTTGTGGAGTATCCTCCATACAAAATACTGGATCTGCAAGATTCGATATGCGGATCTCACTGGACGACGACGCGCTAGTACCTGGTCCGTTAGGATCCTCCGATTGGATACATTTCGGCATACGGCTTGTGCATCATCGAACCGTACATTGACGGTCATGGTGAATCTCATCTACTTTGCTCACAACTCTGCCACTATCTCGATGAGCTTTTCTGGTCCTACTACGCAAGGTCCGAGCTGGTCACGAATACTTGCAACATGGAACCGAGACTTTCGGCCCTAATTTTACGAAAGCAACGATTAGCTCTACTCTTCTACACATCTGGCTCTCTCTCAGGCATACCGGCAAGGATCTCGGCTTTATCCGTACACTTCGGCGGCACGCCTACGCATTTTCACCTTTGTTCTGGCTTCGGCGCCAGCAAGCAACCTTTACTAAAATTCGCATCTGTCCGTTCTTGAGCGTAGGGGAAGTCACATTAGGCATTTGGTTTTCCACAGATTGGAATGAGATGTTTCGCTCTCATGGTTTGCGGGAGGAGCAGTCGAGCGAGTGTGGGTGTTTTAATTCGTGTTACTCTGGCCTTTTCTCTCTTTCATGCATTGTGGTCGGTAGGTCAGGGGGTAAAAGGGGGTTTTAATGGAAATGAAATGTCATCTTAAAAGGTTTTGTTTGCAGCAATGGCTGAGGAATGCCGAATAACCCGAGTGCTTTGAGCCACTCTCTTCCTAAATCTGTCGTCCAAGAATGAGATGCTCTCCAGTGCACACTGTCAGAAGCTAATCTGTCCACCGACAGAACGACGATATCCAACATGCATTTGCCACGCTGAAAGCCCAATAACCCAAGAACGGATGGCCTGACTGAAGGTCGATGGCATACTTGGACCACGCCGCCGATATCCCAACCCTCTACCCTCCTTCTCCACCGACTAGTCCCTTACTAGATCTATCTAGGCACCTTGGACATTTCACCAGAACACTGATTCTTTTTTTTTTTTTTTTGGAAAATACCCGCTTGGCCCCATGCAGTAAGTTAGCATGCTACCCACAGACAGACAGTCAGCGCCCCGGGTCGAAGGTTCCGGGTGGAGTAGAATAGGCGGATGGAATGGAATGGAATGGGGATGGGGATGGAGTGGAGATAGAATGGAGTGGAATACACGCGTGCTGGGAGCGTGGGATGGTGGGGTTTTGGCGGTGGGGGTTGGGGGCTGGGACGTGAGGATGGGAGTGAGTGGGGAGGGTTTGCTGGGGGAGGGGGGGCGGCCAGCAAGTGGGGAAGGGAAAAGGGAAGGAAGGGGAGGGGGGGATCTTAGGGTTTGAGTAGTAGAAATCCAAGGGATGGGTGGGGTGAGGTAGATGAAATCACACAACATCCATCCCCCCCCTCCCCCCCCCGGTAATATCCAAACTCCCCCCTTTCCCCATCAATAGGTTGAAATCGCCGCCAAAGTGAGACTTCTCGTTGTTTTTGTATAGATACTGTTGGGATGAGGTTGGGGGGGTGAGGTTGGGGGGGTGAGGGTGAGGGTGAGGGTGAGGGTGAGGGTGAGGGTGAGGGTGAGGGTGAGGGTGAGGGTTGGAGATGAGGGGGTGGATGGATGGATGAGGGTGTAAGGGGGTAAAGAGGGGTGGGTTTGGACATTAAGTAAAGGACATGGGTACTCGATGTTGTTGTTGTTGTGTTCTACAGTATCATATGGTGAGATTGAGATTGCTGACTTCGTTTTGTCTCGCTGCTACGTACAGTGCTCTTTTTTTGGATTTTGTAGCGTTTGGGTCGGAATACATAGTTGAGAGGTTGAAGGGGGTTGAGAGATTTGAGAAGATGTGAAGATGTTATGAGATGTAAGAGATGTTGCGGATGAGAAAAAAGAGGGGTTGAGAGCTTCGAGTTCATGCTGAGTTTGAAGAAGATGCTTGCCTTTAGATACGCGTCTGGAAAAAAATACATCTTTTTCCGCCAAGAACTCCTCGTTCATTCTCAGCCAATACGTGACGAGATCGAGATTTTACTCTGATTCGTCATCACCCACTGTTTGTTTTTGTTCGTTCACTCTTTCTCTCATACATAGGTACTTTGTTCGCTTTTTTGGTGTCGATTTTGAGTGTGGACGATTTGGATGTCTCAAAGCTAGCTGGAGATTGGGGTAGAGTTTTTTTGTCGACTTCTTCGTGGGGATATTAGTCGTCTGTTTCCTTGTATTGGATGTTTTGATCTATATAGATGTAGAGCTCCCCAAGTTGTGTGGGTGGTGAAGTAGGGCGGGTGAGATAGTTCGCTTGTGGTGTTGGGTGTGGTGATGCGAGGTCCATAGTAGGCGTGAAGTGGCTTGCCGCTCGTCCTCATACATATTCGCTATCCTTCTCTTCAGATTCATCTCAATCTCCTCCAACTAAAGCATTAACTTCTCAATTTCCCTTCCTCTCATTGCTCTCATTCTGTCTCGCCAGAGCCCTCTCAAGCTCCTCTCTTGATAGCTGTAACCTCTCAAGCTTCTCCCTCTTAATCTCCGACTGAAACTCCTCGCTCTCAATTTGCTCTCCTTCAATCCCCTCCCCAATAACTCCTCACCTTCCGCGGCATCGCTTCCTCTCTGAGCGCATCCAACCGAAGAGTTTTGTTCCGACTGCGTATGGTCCTGTCAGATTCGGCTTTGTTATCTGCAACCGGGGCTGACGGGCTCAAAGGCCTCCGAGGCGACGTTTTACGATTGTTCTCCGCAGAGCTAGCGGCCTCAACTATATACCGTCCCTGACTTCTCTCGTCTGCGTTTCTCATGTCTGCGAAGTGGGCAGTTTCTAGGATCGATGCACTCTCATCTCCTCGTTCTATGAGACGGAAGTGATAATTCTTGACCTGAAAAACATGTTAGTTGCTTGAGCGAAATAACTTCGATCTATCATTTTCCGAGCTCCACGCACCATAACTGGTGTTTTATTTTCCATAGCGTTTGCAATAGCATCCCAATTTGTTCCAAATCTGGAGAGTAAACTCTGAAAGCGAGACTGGTCTGATACAGACCAATAGCTTGAGCTTCTTATTGACGAGTATTGCGTAAACTCCTTTTCTACGCGTGGCTTCCCAGCTATTTCACCAAATTGTTGCTTAGGCTTCGCTCGGGTCGAAGAAATGACATCTATTGGAGGTTTGTAAAGGCCTAAAATCTCCCGATTCAACTTATCTCCAAGAGTTGAATCAGCTGCTTCTTCAGGCAAGTGCGCCTCGCTAACAGCTTCACCCAGACCTTCCTGATGCACCATACGAAGAACGCAGTCGTCTAGATGCTCGTAAAACTTCTGTGCATTACTGAATCTGAACGAGCACATCGAGCATTTATTAGTAGCACCGTAAGGGTTTTCTAGCACCTTCTTAGCCGAGACATTGGGTAGACTCCTCTTATGAGCGTCCAAGGATCCTTGCGCTACTCCATGCACGGAGGTCAGATGACGTTTGAAGACATCGGCGCGGTTAAAACTCTTTTCGGCGGCCGAGCCGGATCCTGGACAAAATCCACATACCATGGTTCCTTTGTAATGGGTCAAGGTGTGTCGATTCCTATCATACCTAAGTGCAAACCCCTTTTGGTGATAATGACAGCTCACCACAGGGCATTTCTCAGGCCGATCTAAGATGCCGGAAAACATATCAGCTTGAGAATCACCAAAGGGTGAGACAGTGCAGCTACCGTCTTTCAGATCTAAAGGATGATCACAGTCTTCGTTTGTTGTTTCCGAAGCTTCTCCTGAATCATCTTCTGTCTCGCGTGGCAGTGCCATTAGTGCAATCTCCTCCATATGTTGTCCCACATGCTTTATAAAGGCCCTGCGTGATTTTCCGGTAATTTTGTTGCAAAGAAAGCACTTCTCATGCTCTACGGGCTTTTCTTTTCGTTTGTATGCTGTCGCAATAGCAATTTGACGCTTCGAACCGGAGAACACAATACCGTGTGATTTCTGCACATGCTGTGCCCAGTCTTCTGGGCTCGGGAATTCCATATGGCATTGCGGACAGACCCAAGTCTTTTCTACACGGTGTTCATTGAATTCATGATCAGCCCATAGGCTGCGGTTCTTGAATTGCACTAGCTCGTCCTTACACCCGGAAAATGTGCAAATATACGGTCGAAGGTCCGCGAATACATGCATCCTGTAAAAATTCAGCTTGAAGAGCCTTCCGTTGGGCGCCGGTAGAGACATACTTCCAGTCTTGGCGGTTCTTAATGTTATGGATGGTATACCCACAATAAATACACTGGAATGGGTCACCTAGGCCAACTTCTGCAGGCATCTGGGGTACCCGTGCAGCTGTAGGATCACCACTAGCATTACTGGAAACGAAGGAACTATGAGAAACTGCTGAGCTCGTGCCAAGTCCGGAGTCGTGGAAAACTGAAGGTCCTAGGAATGAAGGCATCAGATCTTTCTCGGTCAAAGGATCCAACCCGTGCTCGGTATTGTTCATCATTGCATCCATTCTTCTACGAATAGTCACATGTCTCCGCCAGTTAGCTTCTCCGAGGAGCTCGATCAACCTGTTATCAGCTTCGTTGTACTTGTCACGTACGAGAGAGATATAGACATGAGCAGGTTCAGAGACACGAAATGGACTTTCCGCAGCTTGTACTTCTCTTAGCCGTCTTTTTCCGGCAAGCGCGAGGTTAAGCTCTAAGGTAGGGACCAAGTCCATAAGACATAGGGTCCGGAACTCGAGATCTTGGAGGAGATTAGAACCTCGTTCATCAGGGCCGTCTCCGTCTTCCGTATCGCATTCCGAACCAGTGTCTTCGCAGTCGTCGATTACTTCTTGACCGTCACTGGAAGTGATGATTCTGGATTGCTCGATGAGAGAGATCAGATCTTGCAAGTCTTGATGATGGGCCTCTTGGTGTGTGACTGGAAGGAACTGCAATACTCCTGCTTAAGGCTCCGCTTAGTGTCCAAGACTAAGGTTCTCAACACTTTGAATTCTGAAGGTTCGGATGCTTGAAAAAGGATAATAGAAATCATATTATGTTATTTACCGCGGATTAGTGTCTCTCCAATGCCCCGGAGAAGATCCAAGACGTTGTCTCTAATTTCATCCGACTGCTCTAATGCTCTGTCCAGGTCTCCGTCTGGGAAGCTCTCACCCCAAAGGTATAATCGTCCAAGTTCCTCCTTTACATTGGCCGCTTGGGTCGCCTCTTTTTGGAAGATGGAAACGTGACAAGTGTAATGCGAAACGAGTTTGAAGATTCGGAGGCATGCTGTGTGTAAGCGGGCGGCGAAGCCGTAATCCTCCGTGTCTGTGATTGCAGCCTCGCCAAGCGTAGATGATTTGAAGTTGTCATCAATCCATTGGTTTGTGTAGGAAGCAGTGCCGCCTACTGCGACTTTTCCGCTCATCATTCACTAGTTTTAAGCATGATATCCTTATTGCACGGTATAGATGAGTGCAAGAAATGGAAGCGGATGCATTGCGCAAAAACCACATCTGGGCTGAGTGTAGCCTTGTGTACTTAGCCTTGCATGTCAACAGCCTATCATAAGCCATATCGTGTGAGGCTGCGAGTTACCAGGCAAAAGTGCTTTTCAACCATTCCCATAAACCGTATCCTTTGCTCGTCTGCATATTGTCGCCTGATGGACATCTGTGCATTTACCAAGGTTTCATAGAAGTGTCATGACTACTGTCGCTGCAATATCTACCGTTCTAGCGGTCCTTCCGTTAATAATATCCGCTGCGGAGCATTATGAAGATTGCTTTCGCCCCTTCGTACGCTATCGAAAATTTGATACAGAAGTGGATCGGTTTCAGCAGCAATTGAAAATACAGAAAGCTATCTTTCGCAACCAATGCCGCCTCCTTCTCGAAAATGTTACCGAGCCCAATGTGGCCACCAGTATGCTCGATGGGCGCGCCCATCCATCATGGACCAACCCCGAGCTAGACAATGAGCTTGCTACGCTGCTCGGGGGTTCGCGAGAAGCTTGTTGTATCATTGTCAGATCAATCGATGAAAAGCTTCGTGATATAGGGAAAGAAAGTCAAGATCTGGGTGCTATTGTCGATGCGAGCAATGCAGTGAGCAAAAATTTCTTTCGAGACTTGGTCCCTAATTAAGCGATCTGTAATCATAGGCATCACAGACACAGAAAAACAAGGCCTGGCGACGCGGTGTAGGGAAGAAGCTACGATTCTGTTTCTCCAAATCTAGGCTTGACCAGGTTGTGGCAGATTTGAAGTCACTCAACGATGATTTCCGAACGTTATCAAGCCAGACTAGTGCATTATTGCCTTGCCAGACAAGATCATCCCCGGAAAATGCTAGGCAACACAACCGCGAAATTGAAAAGTATCTGGTTGTTGAAAAGGCATCCCGGAAAGTTTATGAGGCACTAGGAAAAGCCTGCACAAAGCATTCTGAGCATTTAGCTCATTTTTGTATCGAAGTAGAGCATGAGACCCAGGACGATCGGCCGGCTGCGCAGGTAAAATTTAGCCTGGCATTCACAAATTTGACATTGAAGGGCTCTTCATGTCAAGTCGATCCCGTATGGTTCATGATTGATACGATAATAGGCGACACAATAGCGGATATTCCGACTGAGCCAATCGCTGGGATCATGGACCTCGCTCAATCTCTGAAAAGAGAATTAGAGTCACCAAATGAAAACCGTCCGAAGAAACCCAAGAAAAGTGTCAGGTTTGCACCCACAGCACCGGTGTCATCCACCGTCCCCGCTGTAGCTGTCTCTACCGCCTTGATCTCAAGTCCCCGGTTGCGAAGGGACTTTTGTGACTATCTACGCAGCAGCTTCCGCGAGCCTATGCAATCTAACATATGTATGGGAGTGCTTGAGCACACAGACAGCTGTAGACACCTTGTCTATCCTTCACCGAGTCAACCAAGAAGTGGCAGTGCTACTTCGCTCGAACAATTTATCTCATCAGTCTCACAACAGGGGCCTGCTGGCAGCCTCCCACAGTACGAGAGATTACACCTAGCAAAATTATTAGCAACTGCTGTTCTCCAGTATCATGCTACCCCGTGGCTAAAGGTTTCTTGGCGGAGTCAGGACATATTCTTTTTTGGGCTTGAGGGTAATACTACACCGCAATCAAGACCAAGTCTAAAGGCTCCCCACCTACACGTAAACATCAAGGGGCCAAACCAAGCGCTATCTCAGGCTTCCACCAATCCGACTCGTTCGGTCGCACGAAACCTTCTACTTTTCAACCTGGGTGTTATGTTACTGGAGGTAGCCTACTGCGCGACTCTGCGAAGCTTAGAGCAACCATGCGACCTTGAAAATGGCGAAAGGAGTCCACTGACCGAGATCTTCGCCGCCAGAAGACTTGCCAACTCATTGGGAAGAGAGATGGGCGGTACGTACAGCAAGATCGTGAAGCAGCTTCTAGAGTGTGACTTTGGATGCGGCGATAATCTGAACGATCCTAAGCTACAAGCTGGGTTCCACAGAGACGTTGTGTGTGCGTTGGATAAACTTGAGCAAGGGTTTCGCGAGCTACAACTTGGCTGTACAGACGAGTAATATTCGGGATTTGCCTATTTACACTCACCAGCTGCCGCCATCCATCTAATGGTAACATGTCAGTCAAAATTCCTGTCTCAAAACGAGGGGCCGAAGAAGAAAAATCGATGGTTGACCTTCGCCGTCCAGGGCTATAAAGATATCGATTCCTCGGTACGCCAGGCCGTCAAATTCAGCCGCTATCGACTCTCCAGACTCTGGTCCTCGTCTTTGATTCTGTTTACTACGCTCTTTACTCCCGCACACTATATGCTTTGTTTCGAGTACAACTCGGTCATGTACACTACTGATGAACCATTGGAGCGTGGCCATCGCGAGATACGAATACTGTCAGTCATTTTGAAATGCTGGAACCGTCCGAGATCCAACGCTTGGTTTCTTGGAAATTGCAACCGCAAGTCTGGTTGCTTCACTTAATGGCTTTGGTAACTGCTTTCATATGTCTCGATTATGTTCAGCTAGATTGATCGGCATTTTCCCATGATGGTGACGACATGGATGGGATAACGACCAAGGAGTAACAATGAAGAGGCTGTGTGGTCTTTAACAAACATGTTTCCCAAGCACCATCTTGATACACATAAGGACTTCGATCCGATCAAAGCAAAAACCAAAATACTCGTCCCCCCTTCAAGCAGTTCAGCATTTCCGCCACCAGCCAACCTAACAAAAAACTGTCCTATCCCACAATGACCTATCACAGTATATGAGGATTCACACGACCCATGGTCGGAATCACATCACATCGACCAACCCTAGAGAACAAGGAGCTCACAGATGACACAAGTACATTTGCTTGATGTGGCTTTTTTTTTTACCCTAAGCCTATTAAGCTAGTACGCAGCATGCCTATGGCTACAATGTCTCGCAAAAAGGATTCCGGGAACTGGAATGACGAGATGATCCAGCTGACTGCGATTGATTCGCTTTTGATACCTGTCTCCTATAGTTTTTTCTACATGACGAGTTCTACATAGGAAACCGGAATGTTACTGTAGTAGCTGCCTTGTTTTTCTTATGATCTTTTCTGGCTCGTTCCCCTTATGGCCTTTCACTAAAACCACCTAAACTTCCAGTTGTTGCGCTTCGAACTGGAGATTTCCTATTCTCAACCCTTTCATTGAAAGTTAAGGTAGAAAAATTCTGGATGGAAAGCTTTAAAGGAAGAAACTTCGAGAGGGTAGGAAGATAGAAGATAGCAACAATGCGGCACCTTTTTGCTGAAAGAAAAGATAAAGTGGAAGTATTCCAATTGGAACTTTCTAGACGATACAAACCCAAAAGAACAAGAAACAGAGAAATACCATCAATGCAAATCCCTAACCAGCGCACCCATCCACGCAGTTCCTTCCGTCTATATGTCCACGCACCCTTCCAAACCACGAGCCCAGGCATCCAACCCACCCAAACCTTCAACAGAAAACCCCGACGGAAACATGCTCCAACCCCTATCACTCAACCAAACAAAAGAAAAAGATGCAGCGCCTGCAGCATACCGCAATCCCTTTCTGAGGACCATAAAGACCATCTACCGATCATAATACCTTAGAATACATATAAGTAGCACCTCCGCCCTCATAGACGGCTACTATATCATCACCCCTATATACCACAACAACAAATATATACTCACTACAAACATCAATGGAACAATTATTCCCAGAGCACGGAGACAACCACCCAGCAGGCCCAAAAACCGCCTGAAAAATCAACCAAGCAATACATGTCTGAATGCCGCTGCCTCTGCCGGATGCCTAAGCATGTACCGGACAATATTATATAAGCTTGTAGCCCAAACTTCAGAACCCGCAACTAGGTCCAGGCAGGTGAAAGGCGTGCTATAGGGGTACTGGTGCTGTGGCCTGATGTGGTTGATTGTTGTCGAGAATTCAGGAGTCCGAGAGTGGTCAGGGCATAGCGTGTCCGAGCGACCAGGGAGATCTTTGAGGAAGACCGGTGGAGTGGAGGAAAGGATTCATGCCCTCAGTGTTGATACTGCTCTGTGAGGAACGACTGGCTTTCCGTGGTCGGAAGATGCGAGTGAAGCCTTTCCTCCGAATGTATCCTCCTTCACCAATCTTTCGCCATTTTCACCACCGTATGCGAGGTCCAATAATTCACCACACCATTCAAGTCCCACACGGTCAAGCCTCCTTCACGCTGACTTCCACCAACAGGTGTGAAAATAGCCAAACACAGAAGAGAATGTGGGGGGAATAGGTGGTGGATTTTTGGGGGTTGGGGTGTTCATTGGGGGATATATATATTTCGGCTATGGTGGGTGGAAATGTCTTTCCTACATACTTGGATTAAGGCCTTTGATCTGAAGCTATTCTGGCAGAAGACTCTTGAGGTCGTTAAACGGGCTGCGAGACCTTCGATCCAACAATTGCAGCTTGGCTGAGGAAGTTTGGGGAGGTATTAATAATAGTGCTGCCTGGTCGGTCAGGTTTACTCGGACAGCTTTGAGATCCGGGATCTAACAACTACAGCTTGCTTAGAGGAGGTTGCAAAAGTTTTAGGGCCAGGACTTTTGAAACGGACGAGATACTATTCCAGCAAAGAATTGCGCTTCACCTAACTCCAGTTCCTTGCCTGCAATTTTCCCGAAGCGCTCATAGGCTCGTGGGTCAGATAATAGCCATTCCTGTCGGAGGTTCTTTTCTCACCCGAAAGACTTGGTTCGAAGATCATTCATCGATGCTTAATTCTATCTTCCAACCAGGCAGTAATATCTGCTGAGAAAAGGCGGACTTGAAGCCTTTTATCTTAGCTGGACCTTTTCTTAGAAAGACTCAAGTGATTTGGATCAGCTCGGGTATTCTTTTGATGAACAGGAGTCTGAACAAGAGTAGAAACAACTCGCGCTTAGCAAAGGACTCCTGACACTCTTGAGATCAGCCCATGTGCTTACTGCGTGGTTATCAAACACTGCATAAAATTCTACTGCACATGTTTAATAGAGGGCTATAATATTGCACTTGGAGAACTTGACTTGGTTCACCGGTTCCCAGAAACAGCGACTATTGAAAAGAAGTCAAATCATATACTACTTTCTTCGAATACTTTTGATCTTATTGATTGTGATTATACCGGGACGTTCTTCAAGTTCCCCAGAGAATTCTTGGTATTCTAGTTCTCAGTATCTTTTCCAATACTTACGTGATAACGGACAGTGCTGAAAATTCTACTGCTGCAACTTGTGACGAGATCCAATCGGTGTTGGTACTATAGTCCAGACAGTGAAGCTTTTCTATGAAGAAAGTTCTCAACACCTTAAAACAGGGTCTTTGGTGTTACAGAGGAAAAAATCCTAACATCTACTTAACTTATCATGGATCCTCCATACAACGGTGGAAGAGACATTCAGAAAATTCGGAAGTTTGACTTGACGGCTAACCAAGCGTAAATTCCATCAAGAGAGACCCTCGAAGATGTGGTCTAGAGGTTTTAGAGGAACCTCAAGAGGAGGCGGTGGCGGGGGTGATGCTCCCCAGCGTCCAGGTATGGGTTGATGATTCGTTGGCTGAAGAGTAGTATCACTGACGAATAAAAGGCGAGGGGGAGGAGAACAAGGAGGAAGAAGAAGGAGATGAAGAGGAAGTTCGAAAAGGAGAGGGAGAGACGGAACAAGATGAAGTTTCTGACTGGGAGATGACTCCTGAGGAGAGAAGAAGTGATTTATCCATATCCTTTTAGTATGTTAGTGTGAATACTAAGAAGACCCAGCATTGAGGGAAACGGGCATTAGACCAGGTACAGTTTCGACCGCTATAATATTGTAATAATGAAGGCCTAACAATGGAGAAGCTCGAAACCCTGATAATCCTCCTCGGCGCCAGTACGTTCTGCCATTGTCACAGCACATCTTAAAGGGGTAACACACTAATCCTTAGTGTAGGAGACCCACTACAGCGGAACTAGCTACATTAGCTAATAATCCCACCTTCAAGTTCAATGTACGGACCAAGGAGATGGAAGCCGACACCTTGCTAGGTGATGTCCGAAGAGCCCTCCACGACGGAGTAGATGAGGATGGCACCGACCATGAACTCCGGCAGGTGATGGCAGATAGCTACTTCTCGTTGTCGGAGGCCGCTCGGCCCACTGAGAGTGCCATTGTCAATGGCGCTGTTCAGTGGATGGGCCTTACCGGCCGGATGGACCCTCGTCAGGCTATATATGCGCTGGCTCAGGCAGATTGGGACTACCGACTTGCGACACAGCGAACTTTTGAAGAGGAGGAGACCTTGGTACCACCTCGAGAGGTGGCGCCCAGGGACAACGAAGAGCCCGATGTTGGCAGTGGGACAGATAGTGGCTCTGAATTGAGCACTGCTCCGGAGGTACGGTTACGTGTAACAGAAGTTGATCTGGATGTAAGCTAAATTTTACTGGTATAACAGGAGTCAGAGGAGGGGCCGGATCCGCTGGAGCTGATGCGTCGTCTGAACCCTCAGGTCAACAAGGATTCTGCCAAGAAGGGCCATCGTGATGATTCAAAGCTGACCATCACACTGAGGAACCCTGGTAATAAGGCGGACTCCGTATATAAATACCCTTTAATGGTACACGGAACCATAGACTTCTCGAGTGCAGCCCGGATTCGAGCTGTGAATAGGTGGAGAAGCCAGGTTTTCCGGTTTGTACCTGATCTGAATTGAATTCGTCCTATGCATGATGGCTGACAATGATATAGCCGCAATCTCGGGGTTGCCCGCCCTCCACGATTAAGGTTCCACGATCTGGAGAAGCGTTTCCTCTTCGACGCCCACATCGACTTCGAGAGGCAAAGAAGGGCCGCCGGGCAGGAGGTGAACTGGTCAAAGATGAACTGGGACCAAGTCACACGGGACTTCAACGCCAGATTTGAAGGGCAGATCCTACCCGGCAATACTGATGTTCGGCCTTACCGAACCAGAGACTCGTTACGCACCGAACGGAGCCGTATCAAAGAAATAACGGATCACACCGGGATCACGCCAAGGGACCAGAAGCAGGCCCCTGAAGAGTCCAGCGAAGATGAGGAAGAACCGCAACCTCGTCCGAAATATCCTCGTCGGGGGGACCCGGCTCCGGGGAAGCCTCCAATGTGGAAGCCGGATGACGACGATGAGTCTGACTTCGACGGTGGTGAGCTTGGCGCGGGGCGGACTGGGATAGCTGCTTAATTTTTCGAGCACATCATGAGCGGAAGGAGCCATTGAGAAGATCATATTTAGAATAAGCAACAGAGGAAGCGTGAGAAGTAGCAATGGATTGGAGAACAATTGAAACGTACAGCTATTTGGCTTCCACATGCTGTCATACTGTGCTCAAATCTCAAATCCATCCGTTTATCAAACTGCCATGTGGCTTTTCTTTTACCCCACCCCCCACTTTATACTCTTTGCAATTGCAATAAGGCTATGATTTGAACGCTGGTTCAAGCGTGTCGACATAGCTGTAATGATGAAGGATAAAGGAGTGAATCTTAAGCTAGTATAAGCAGCACAAGAGTGGCTAAGGGTACTAGCTAAGGGTTTTTGACAACGTCGACTAATTCAACTGTTCCAGTGAATGCGAAGAAAATCGGCGAATTATATACGGCCTTGTCGAATCAATCTACTACGAAACGTACAAAATTATCGAACATTTCAGATATACCGAATGATCGCTGACGGTATTTTTCAGCAGTGTATGTACGTGATTGTCTGCTCCGCGGCGAGCGAAATCTGATTCGAGTATGAAGGAAGCCAGACAGGGTGTACACGTAAGGGCAAACGTTTATGGGAACAATCTGGGGTATTAAATGTAGTATTCAGGGCGGCTAAATCCTGCTCCCGAGCGCAAGTTGATTGACACGCCATCGGCTCAAGTACAAGCTTGTGTCTAGGGCGATCAAAGACATCAATCAAAGAGCCGAGCTCCTATGTGCATGGTTCGTTGTTACTTGATCCTGCAGTGACCGCCTAAATCGTGGGATGGAAGTAGAGAGATTGGACATTGTAATGCCTTGATTCACCGTAGAATTGCCTTGGTTCACCACCAGGTCTATGAAGGATCTTGCGAATAATGTTATTTTCTGTTCACCCACACACCATACTTTCTTTCGGCATCTCCGCCCTAGGCAATCCATCTGCTTCATCTAACTTCTCTCTTTCTGACTGTCCACTCTGTCGCGCTAAAAGATTTTTACAAGCTAAGTCTTCCTCTTGCTTCTTCCTTTCTTTCTTGCTCAATTGCAAGCTCCCCTTCGCTAGTGCTTCCTTCGGTAATGGTCTTACATACGGCTGACAAATCCACCAAGGTCTCTTGCATGCATTGACAGTCGCCACTGAGCTCTCGTCTTTGCCCTCCGTATCTTCTTGCACTCCGTTGGGTATCTCTGGTAACGTAAAGTTTTCGTAATTGCTTGAGTTCGCTTCATAATCCATGAGACCACCCTTTACTGCTCGTTCGGTCATACGTAGAACACCCTCAAATGCAGAAATTTCGCCCCCACGAATATGAGCCAGCGCATCCCGGATATCTGTATGTTTCGATACTAGAGGGCGTAGGAGGTTGAAGAGGTGGGCCTGCATAGCTAGTAGATTTAGTGATGTTGGCTTGATGTTCTTGTCACGCTTCTGCCTTTTTGCAGGAGGTTGATCATGCGCATCAGCGCTCTCATCTTCGGCGATAGCCTGTTCATTATCCTCGTATGGAGTATCAGTTGGTAGAAAAAGCGGTTTTCGCGTTGGCGGGGTTTCGTCTAGCACATACTGGTACAGAATGTCCATGTACCGTCTGAAAACCGCGTCCACTCGGTATCCTCCTACCTGGTTTCTGCCCCTCCAGTATTCCCGACCTTCGCGACCCACCTCAGGGGCCTTTGCAAATATGGTCGGGTCGTGCAGATTGCCATCTGCACTCATTACACCGTCCGCCCCCGTCTCCTCCAAACATTTGTCAATATCTCCATGCTGTAAGATGTTTCCATTCGCAAAGATGACTGTGTCTGGTGGTAGGCTTTCTCTCAAATATCGCAGTACAGACCAATCCGCTAGACCTGTATTATGCCCTTTCTGATCCCTTTGCCGTCCATGAACGGTAATGACACTAGCACCAGCTGAGAGTATGACTTTTGCATATTCTAAGGTCTTCTCTTTTGTGTCCAGTATACGGATCTTGGCTGTGACGGGCACATCGAGATTCTTATGAAGCTTGTTTATTATCTTATAGATAAGATCCCAGTCATCCTGCAGGAAAGCTCCATAACGTCCCCTCCTGGCAATACCTTGAGGACAGCCAAGATTTAAATCGACAGCATCACAGAAAGGCTGAACGTATCGTGCCGCTTCAAGAAGTTGATCGGGATCGTTTGCGCAGAACTGTACAAATAACGGTCGATCTATCAGTGGGTTGCCGTCAAGATAAATGTCAGAAGACGAGAGAGTGGCGGGATCTGGTAGTGAGGTTAAACCGGACCTGATAGGCTGGAAATTATGATCGCGGAATTTGGGGGTCTCGGAAAATAAGCGCGCATGAATCATTGGAGTATATGCTAAAAGATTTTTCGAGGATCCCGGATTCATGTAGGATCTTGTGAGCATACGCCATGCCTAAAACAAATATTTAGCAGGAGTCATAATAATGTCAAGATCATCAGGAAAGCGTACGAACTCCGACTGGTCTACCATGGGGGCTAGGATCATCTTTGGACTGCCTATACTTTCATAGAAAGCCCGGCCTGTCAACTTTGCTCTTTTATTCGGCCGTGGGTCTGTTATCGTCGCCGAACCATCGGATTGTGGCGACTCTGATGTGCTGCCCATATTGAAGAACGTACGGACCGCCGCTCGGCAGCAGCGTTGCGCAATGAGCGGGCGAATAAGCCTCGAGGGCCGTAAGAGAAAGGTATCCAGTGTTGGAAAACTGCTTTGTTATATGGTGAGTGTAGTAATGAAACACCTTCGCTAGGTAAAGGTATTCAAGAGCTGACTCGATCCATGTGATAAAGGTGTCGGGATAAGGTTCGGCCCGAGCTTGGTTTGCGCCTGCTGATTGGTCAGGGATGGCTCCCACACGAAAAAGCTCAGTCATTGTCCACTGCAAAATGAGGTATCCTACATGTGTAATGTATGAAAAGAGCTCGCGTTGCAGGCTACTCATATCAAGATCTTCAGAGACTACCAATAAAGTCCCAGCCCTCTGAACTAGGCAGCATAATTGATTTTCCCCTGGAGATCCGCCTTCAGATTTACTACCATAACACTTATACCGCAGGTACCTAATAATACAATTAAATGATGATCGAAACCCGTTATCCCAACTCTACCGTTCCGTCCTCCGTACCCTCCAAACCCTGACCATATCCTGCACGCAACCGCCCCGAGAAAAACCCCATGTCTACTGGCTCCATTTAACATTTCACATGTGGCTCACCGCGCTGCGAACCAGACTGAGTGAAATTGTATCTCAAATGCCCGATCTTCGTGTTTTAGAAATTGATGATGGTGATATGACTGAGACTATTGCACTGTTGAAAAGTTTTTTTTCGGAAGGATACAGGAAGACAAGGACCGAATCGTATGATCAGTATTATCGGAGGGGTAAGTATGATGATGCCGAGAGGTCGAGCTATAGGGATGAGGTGCTTGAGATGGTGAAGCGGTTATGATATTGGGATATAGAGCGGGTTGTTGTGCAATCGTGCAATCTTTTACCGTAATCTTCCCTTTTCGGTGGGTGTCATAGTCTCTACACAATGAGATCAGCGAACAACGCACAGCGTTGCCGCTGGCTTCTTCGTCTTTGCCACCATGGTTTAAACCAAATTTCATAATTACCACCAACCCCAAATAAAAGCTCCCCTTATCTATCCGCTGCTTACGATGTGCTGTTACACAGATATCCATACGAGCAACAGCGATGGCCTTGTACCTTGGGTTCTGAGGTCTGAGTTCGACACTCACACGCTGGACATTCAAGTCACCTGTATTGAGTCCCAAGCATCGGCGACCCTTCATTAAATCCGAGTCTATTGGCGTTATATCACCAAGGACCCAGGTAACTCTGCCAAGGAGCGTGATAGACATGCTCCCGGTAATTCGTTTCCCGCTCTTTTCATAAGGGATCTCCAGACCAGTCTCTAGGCTCTAGAGTGATTTTTGTTGCGGACATTACAAACGCGACCGTGTTTTAACAAATTCTTCGACGATTTTCTAGCTATAACGCTTGTTTTGCTTGAACTCAAAGGTATGTTGCACATCGTGAGGCTTTTCTCTATCACTTGCGGCCAACTATCTTGTGATAGTGATAACACGTTATGAGCTTCCCTTCACTCTAGAGTGACGAAATAGATTCATTGATGGTGAGTCAGATGCTTTCATGCTTCGTCAACACGAAAACAGTACAACGCAGAGCGACAAGAAGGTCTGGAGAACAAGCATACGATTGGTCATTGGTTTTCTTCAATTGTTCTGCAAGTACAGGTACCATCGAAGAGGATTCATAACCCCAACACATGTGTTCAGATGAAGGTCATTGTCAGAATGTTGTCAGTTCTCGACCCCTTCACTGTCATTTCCACAACACTGATTAACCGGGTCTTCAACATTTACTTGCAGAAACCTTTACAAATACATCTTCTTTCACCGAATTCGCTCCCAAGCATCGCATCATGCTCATCTTGAAGATACCCGGCCTGAAGGCGGCTCCAATATCACCGTTACCAGTAGGAGATATGGATCAACTCATCATCGAGTTCCGCAAACTCAAAGTAACTGCGACGCGAGTTTCGCGGTCACCAGCAGTAACGATAGATCATCTGCCAGCTGAGATACTTGCGAACATCTTCGAAAATTTATCCAACGACGACATATACAATCTTCCGTATCGGATTTGCGCTAAAGGTTTGTTCGAGAAGGAAGGACGGCTTCGCTTCGCCCAACATCGTACTTGGATTGACAAAAAGAATCTGCACCAGTTGACCCGAATATCTTATCACCCGACCATCCGGAACTTTGTCCAGGAGCTCATAGTCGGCTATGAAATGCCCTGTTATATCAAGTTGAAACAATTTCTCGAGGAGCAGTGGATGGACAAACATTCGATACGGAGTCGCGCACCAAGAAATATAACATTGAGAAATTTCCATACCTTGGCTGGAATCCCAGAAGATTCCTGTCCATTTTGCGATGGATGGCCTTCGCTATCCGAGAAATGGATTGCTCACAAATCGGCGCTCAAGTCTCTGCAAGAGCTGCAGAATAGTGGCAAGGATGTGAAAATACTAGAAGAAGCTCTTGGCCGCTTTGAGAGCTTTAACGCTATCACTATCGATAATTTTGATCGCTGTGATGAAGAGCGTCAAAAGTCTGGCTTGAGATACTTCAACGTCCCTGAAAGTTATCATCTCTCTCCTTGGCCTAGTTTCTCCAAACCATCATGCAACACGGTACTCACAACCCTCATCAAGGTTCTCTCGATTACACATTCGAAGCCTAGCAGTTTTGAGATAACAGGAAACGCAGAAAGCCGGTGGCATTACGACGGGATGCATTCCACAGCCTTGAACACTGCTTGTCATGATTACCCGTTCCCATCACTTACCATCTCTAATGCTTTTAGAAACATGAAGAGAATGCAGTTGCGTGGCTTATGGAGTATCAATAGATGGGCAGATGACCCCCAGCCTCGACACTTAAATAGTCCGCCTCTGTCCAGCTCAGACAAAATATTTGTCTGTATGTTGAGATCAGCGGTTCAGCTCGAAGAACTCGCACTTTCCTTCAGTGGTCGAAACACTATGCCCCCTTATACATTCGGACTGCCGAACATTCCTCTAGGCAGATATCCGGGAACGAATCGATTTCGTCGATTGAAAACACTGCATCTAGCACATTTCAGGCTAGAACCACCACATATGGACTACTTCCTTAAAGCCACCGCAAAAACGCTAACGCATCTGACGCTTGAAGATATCCTTCTCAGCGGAGATTGGGGATCGGCGTTTGATAAGTTAAAGGGAATTTTTAACCTTCAGAGTCTTCGTCTCCAATCACTCAAAAAGATAACCACCCCTCAACGCCAAGGACAAGACGAATACGAAAGGTACGAAACGCCGTATCAAAAGGGAGGCGATGAGGAGGCATTGGCATGGCTATGCGGGAGGAGTGAGTCGAATCCCTTTCGGATAACTTAACGCTCAAAGCTCGGTTGGGGGAAGAGTGCCCTTATATGACACATGCAAAGGATACTCCAGTAAGGGCTTTCAATTTGTCTGCGTATCCTGTGCTTTTTTTCCCAATAAGCGACGATTTAATACTTCTTGCTCGACACACAGTACCGAAGAAGCAGAATCCTTTTTTAGGGTGATTTTCCTTGGACGTGTGTTATGCTATGGGCTAAAGCATGCCTAGAAGTCCTCTGGGAAACATTAGCTCATTTGCATACGTTTTGTAGTTGCGTTTGTGTATGCACTTCCCACTCGCTAGACCTAGAATATAAACAGTAGGCATGAAGTGAAGCTTACGAAAATCAGTGCATCCCCATCGCGACATCCTACCCAAATGTGTAGACCTCGACGCAGCGTGTCATTAGTTCAATTTTCGCCCAAAAAAAAACCCTTTTGCCTGAATGGACATGCATCGAAAGAAAACGATAAGCCGTTTCGAAACTTACAGTATCATTCTCCCACATCCAACCTCTCCCTACGCTCATATGTAGTCCCAAAACCACATCCATCTCTATTGAACAGATATATACCGCAATGGACAGCACCATCGCACATCTTGATGTAAAAAAAAACAACCAGAACACCACATCCATAAGAATAAACACTCATACTGCATGGGCCTTTTCATCAAGGGGGGACGCAAAGAGAAAAGATAACCACAACACCATTGTACCAGCGCTCTTTGGTAGCGCTGTTAGGAATCGAACCTAATATAAACTAAATCACTCAACGACTCGACCGCAACCAACAGGCGTCCGCCCCCGGACGAGGAACATTTCGCTTCGCGTCCACAGTGGAGGGTCAGCATGGGATTCGAACCAACGCACGTCTCGGGGTAACAACGGAACTTTTCAATACCTGCGGCTAACAGCGCTGCCAAAGAGAAAAGATAACCACAACACCATTGTACCAGCGCGCCAACCATGAAATACATATATAGGACTAGGGAAGGCTATGGTCGACAATGATATAAGACCCACCAGTCATAACAGAGCTTTTCTCAAACCTCCCAAGTTCTGTGACGATATGGCTAGTCAGAAAGCATAGAGCGGGAAGTAATATCTCGTTGGTTCTAGGGATAATTGAGGGTGGTCAGAACGCGATCAGCGCGTTTTTTATGATTGGAATGGATTGATACCATCTCCTGCTGGGTTTGCAACGAACGTTGCATTGAGTACAGCCTCTACGTCAAAACACTGTGGGCGTGGCAATGTAGCAACCAGCAGAAGTAACCGGTCACTCGAGCGATACTTGAGCTTTGATCTTCCAACTGGCCTTTGTGTAGGGAAATGTGTGCTCTGATGTGGGCATAGCGCCCTAGCGAGTGGTGCTTTGTGATTTCCTATGACCTTTTTGATATCTACATTCGCCATTCTATATCCACGCACCAGAATGCTAGCTTATTATTATATGCAGAGCACGAGGCACGCTTTCGAGCATTAGGCAATAGTCAGACAACCTGCCCAATTTGTAGAGATCGAGAACTCCTCTTGATTCATCCAGGGCTTTACTGAGCTGCTTCTGCTCTCAATGGCTCTGCATTACTGGCGGGTTCTACAAGCATTTCTGACGTTTGTGAATCTCCTTTCCGTGGTTCTTCTGCTGTTCCTGCTCTGCGAGCTGCTTCCAAGTTACGTGCTTCGGTTGCCGCAAGCACAGCTCGATCGCGTTCCGCTCGCTCGGCATTTCTTCCCCATGGTCTGTTCTCCGGTGAAACGTCGGCTAGATGTAGCTCGCCTCCACCGTTTCCGACACGGTTTATGCTCTGTTTTTGAGCTGCCTCGAAAGCCTTCTTGTTCTTCTTACGCTTTGCGGCCTTTTCGGATGTCCCCTTGCTTTCCACAGCTGGAATACTCTCCGCATCAGATACCACAGGCTTCTCGAACAATTTAATTAGTGCAGGGGAGAATTTCTCGAGTTGTGCGATCTCCCCTACCTTCACCCGCATGTAGTCAAAGGCTACGCCGATTTTCATATCTCGTATTGCTTGCTGGTCCGCGGTTGGGCGGACTACACTAGAAATGGGGTCTTCCGACTCTTTAAGGTCGCCTTCTTCGTTTGTCCTGTAGTGACAATCCATACTTTCTGCGGCAGCTATAATCGCGTCAGCAGATTCCACCGCTTCGTCCGCTCCATCCATCATGTCTTGGGCTTCTTCGGTGTCTTCGAGCTTGACCTCGGCATTTGCCAACCCTGCCATATTTGGTAGCTTCTGATATCGTTGGCTGAAATGAGTAAGGATCACTCTTTTAGCTCGCATTGCCACGGCAACTCCAATAGCTTCGCTGGTGGTGCTGTGTTTCTTCGCTTCGGCGTCCCCTTGCAACTCATCGTCGAACGTCGCTTCGTGTATTAGCACCGTTGAATTCCTACCAATCTTTGCGAATGGCTTGGAGGGCCGACAGTCGCCACTGTAGGAGACTTTGAAACCATTGGGGAAGGTCAGAGCCACAGCCATTGCACCTTGGCAGTGCGTAACACCGCAGGTAACTAGATTTGAAAGGCCAGTAGCAGCTGTCATGGCTTTTCTCCTACGAAATGGGTGAGAAGCTCTTCCCGAAGAAAGTGGAAGAGATTGGAGAATAATTCGACTTACATTTCCTGGTTATCAGGGTGGAAGCTCATCACATGGTCATTGAATCGTATCCTAGAATAATTGGAATTACTACTTTCACCAGGCCAGCAACTTAGAGGGACGATCTGCTCATAGCCATAGTTCTCTACAGAAGAGTACTCCTGTAACCATCTCAACATGCTTGAATGACTAGCAACGAAGAGGTGGTTTCCTTGGTATAAATTTTGAATTGGGTCTCGCAGGTGCTGCGAAGGTGGAATACTACCGGGTCTGTTTGTGCTACTTTGCCCCCCGTGCACTTCCTCGAACCACGCCTTGATCACGGAGGCGGTACCAAGATGATGATCGGCATGGAGATGACTGATCCAGATGAGCTTGAGGTCGCGAAGAACCTCTGCGAGCTCTGGGGGGTTGTATATACGTTTGAGCTGACCAATTGTGTTTTCGCCGCAGTCCAACAAATAGGATCCGTACCCCGGAACCCTCAGAAGCGTCGCAGAAACATTGCGATACTTGGACGGCAAAGCCGACCCTGTTCCCAAACATATAATCTCTGCGTCTTGACTAGGAAGGCTTTTTTCGGATGATCCAATTGCCATCGACTCGGAAGCAATCTCTTCTCTCGCCGCTTTGGCGAGTTCCAGCACATCTTCAGGAGTCTCCTTCAAGACTGCAGCCGTATCGAGGTCCGGGACGCTATCCGTGCCCTGTATTTGGAACAGTGGCCCCGTGTTTATTACAAGACCCCTCTGAGCCTGGATGTAGTCAACAGGGAGACCAGCCTCGATAGGTGGCTGCCCAGGTTGGGGCAGATTGATGTTGTCATGAACCGGAATAGCGTAATGCGATGGGTCAATTTGGTTGAGACGGATTGCCACGGTAGCTGAAGATTCCATAGAAAGATAGTTAGGGCAATAATCTTGAGATGAAATAACATGCTTCAAATCGGAGCGTCCATGTATGAATTTTCTTAATGTCTGGTTCCGACCCACATCAGGACCTAATAACCATATGATTGCACCAACGCCTGTCATAATCCTGTCAACTTTCCATTCCGGTCGGTTCACTAGGTTGTCAACATAATCTGCAGAGGGTAGATCTATCACGGCAACACCTGCGCCTTCCCTCCCTTCCTCTAACACCATTCCCGGCTCTATAGTGACTCCATCCATGGATTGCACGTTGAGTCCAGATGCCAATTGGCTCCACAGTCGTCCTTGTTCTACATTGAGTTCTTTGGCTTTAGCAGGCAGAAATGTACCACGCTGTCTATGGTTTCGAATAATATATGACATTGAGGTGGAAGAAGGTTTCGTGGAGGGCAGGTTTTCGATCATGGCTCCAGGCCAAGGTTTACGCACCATTACAGTAATATCAGGCAGCGGGGTTATACCATCGGGAACCGGTCCAGTATATCGCTCTAGCTTGTTCAATTCTTGATTGCGTATGAAGAGTGCCGCGGGCATCCGCACGTCACAAAGTTGGGTTTCTACAAGATTGTCAAATCGCCACGCAGAGTTGAACATCTCAGCGACTACAGAACCGCGAAGCTTCTGGTCCTGTCTTTCTTGTGCTTCTTGTGCTATAGGCAACGTCTTGAAAGACTCTCTTATTTTCCTAGATTCTATGGGCGTGGGAGTTTCTCTCTCGACGAATTCATCAAAAGGTCGCTTTTTGGGGGACTTGGGGCTCGAATCGGCTGGAGCCTGCTCGTTGACCGAAGGCGAAATAGCCATAGCCCAAACTTGGATTCGTGGGTCGACCCAGGTCGGTTCCCAATCTTGATCTGAGCCGACATTGCGGTCCCCCTCGATATACTCGTCGACATCCACAGGCATACCATTTCTGAAAACAAAATGCCTTGTCGTGGCAAGAGTATGTGTGATATTTGGCCCTCCATGGATTGTCAGACTCGATTGCGCCGCCCGTTGCGCCAAAGCAACGGCTTTCCTTGTCTTTGCGCTACGCAATGATTGTATATCTTCCTCCTTTGTCCCGTTTTCACCTCCGCTTTTCCTGATTTGCCTCTTGTTGAGCCGTTCTGCCGCAGCTATAGCCGCCTGAGTAGAAGCATCCGCAAGAGTCAAGATCAAGCCCACCAAGCCGCCAGTGTTTTTCCATTCCGTTTTACCAGTCAAAAAGATATCCGAAACTTTCAATAATTTTTGCCCTCTTTGAATACTAGCCCGCTGTATTCCCTCATGTATATTGCCAATGATGTAACGCTTGTCATCGAAGTGAAGTGATAAAGCTGTGCCAGAGGTGTCCGCAGTAGGGGTTGAGAGGAATTCAATGTGCGAGTGCATCTTCTGAGCGCCAATCGATGTGCTTGGTAGTCGTACTTCGCTACGCTGACTATCAGAAAAAAAGCTCTTGGGGCTTAATTCAATGTCCTCGGCGGTTTGTAGTCTCCCAAGTGGCGTTTTGTGACTTGAATATATATTCGTAAACCCCGAGGATTTCAACCCTACGCTCGTTTTCCCTACTGTTGAAGCCCGCCGCACCTCAGTCGAAGCCCCTTGATCAGCCTGGTTATACAATGCCTTCCGTAGCCAGTATTGTTTTGCTGTCTTCCTCTTGTCCGGTTTCGCTCTTTGCGAATTGGCTCCAAGGTGTGTTGGTAGCCTGGTACGAGCAGCAGCCTTGGTATCAATGAATGGACGTGGTCCTAAATTGTAGCTGTTGACGAAGCCACGTCCAGGTAAATAGCGCATCAGCCGCTCAAAGGAAGTTGCTAAGGTCTATAAACCATGCGAAGACCTGTCATTGACTTTGGTCCACTATCGCAGAAATGGACGATGGATATTGGTGGAGGTGGTGATTCCTCAGGCGTGCAGGATCCCATGGGTTACTCGTCACAGTCGACAAATTCAGACTTGCGATCTTCGACGACAGAAAGAGTCGAGGAGCACGGCGTTGTTCTGTCAACATCAAAATGATCAAAATGTCCATCTTGAATATGAGTCATTCTTTAGTCATCAAAATGCTAAAAATCGTATTCTACATGGGTGAATCGACGGCAGCCTCATTCATTCATATCAAATTCCCCGAGGTATGTACCTACAGTGATACATCTCCACCAACTAGAAACATCGAAGACGAGTCATACGCGCATCAAATTTGCTTCAAACTCATGCTTGCTGACCATTCATCTATATCGCTTTATAGTCAAATAGGAAATTCGCTCCAGATATGCTTCATACCCAAGCACCCTTCCAAACACCCAACATGGGCTCTTTACCAAGCCCCCACCCAAGCATTCAAATTTGCTCCATATATGCTCGCCCCAATCTACCCTATACCCTATTGACAGTACATATTGGCCACTGAGATCCCTTGCTCAAAACCCAACCCAACCCGCTGCGCGGCGTAGACTGTCATAGAAGTTCTGTAACCAGGTGTAGCCAATTTCTAGCAGAGAACGGAAAGGTTTCGCTAATAACCACTTAGATGCCCTATCTGCCACATTAATTTAATTGAATTAAATTATCGCTGCGAATTGCTCTTAGTAGCTGTGTAAACATTTTTTACAAGAAGGAGCTAATTCCTTCGTCATGAAATGGATTACCTGGGATCAGTAAGTCTCACCCACTCAAGCTAGATGACAAACTTTCTGATATCCTTCAAAGAACTCCATTTTCTAGCGCTGGCTTTACGATTGATCAGTATGGAGACTTATAGACGTCATGATCAGTACCCCCACTGGCCACCAGTTGTAGAGGTTCTCAAGAACTGTAGCACTCCCGTCACTCAGGCTGCTGTGATCTAATGGATCCGTTGTTAGGTTATCCCGATTAGGAAACACGTGCAGAGAGCAGATTTGATCGATTTCAAGCGTATGTATGGAAAAGTACCAAGTCTGGATTTCAAAGCTCAAAGATTCAACCCCCACCCGGACGATGAGAGCGTTTCATCTCTGGGTATGGCGACTTGGGCTATCGACGCCGCCAGAAGATCCCTAATAAGAAGGAACTTCTAGACTATCACCACCTTGCACGAGAAGACTGCCACAGTCCGACTAGTCTTTGTCGCAACAGCGCTAAGATGAACCGCACGACACTAAGCATGAAAGTTGAACTCGAAACGCCGCACTGATAATAAGATCCAACGGCAGTTGCCAACAGTCTGGTTTTCTCACCATACTGAAGTACCTCTTTCTCCCATTGTTTTATCGTGCTGTTTCCCTGAAAGACCTTTTGCAATTCCAGACAATTCACTGCGCTATGGTTAAAACTCATGCCAGTATGAGGACGCAAAAGCGTCAGTGCTTCTCCGACAAATAGCAATTTACCTTCAAAGAATGACGCTCGCGGTGATGCACAATCGCGAATGGTTGATATGAACGGAAGAGAAGTTTTGTTGACGAGCTCAAGAAAACAAGATGGCATGTTCTGCGCCGCGTACGCCTTTTGCTTGCCCCAGATCTCCGGCCGCATCTTCCCCATAGGCAATGTATTTCGGTGCTTATGATCGTCGATGTCCGTCAGATTCTCTTCTAATTCCCGCGACTTTTCGGAGCAGTTCTGATACCAAACATAATTAAGAAAGCGCTCTCCGATCTCGAGGCTGCCGGCAATTCCGGGAATGGCATAGCTATTAGGAGGTCAGCCTGCTGTTCAGAGGATCGAGTCAAGTAAACTCTACTCACCCAACGATGTAACCTTGAGGCATTGCAAAGACATTGAATCTCTTGTCGAAAAGCTTCCGCGTTTCTATCGAGACGTCTCTTTCAGGTACGGTGCCCCGCCAAGCGACATATCCTGAGTATGGGTATTCTAGATCCGGCATGAACTTTCTTCGGATGGTGGAATTCTGGCCGTCTGCAACAATGACAAGATCCGCGTGAATAGTGCCACCACCCGCGACTTCGAGATTGTTGTACTCCACCGTAACAAAGCCGTCATTGTAAGAGGCATTCGTAGCCTGTTTACCCAAGTCATAAACCGCTTTCCCGTCTGTTGCGGCTGGATTGATTGGCTCTGGGCAATACTCGCTCTGTAGAGAGTCAAAGTTTGCTCTTAAGCGGTAATATAGAACATTCCAGCTGCTAAGATTTAGAGACAGATCTATGACGCGTTTGACGTTGGATGCTCTGTCCAAGAATTGGAATCCCGGGCAGGCGAATGAATACGGCCGTGGGTATAGATCATTCTCCATGAAAAATTGAAGTCCTTGAGGCCCTGTGCCTATGCCGGCTGCATGATCGGTTCGAGTCGACGAGAGATTTTGTTCGAGTATGCGGACATTGTGTCCAAGCCGTTTCATTATTATACCATGCATTAACCCGGCTAACGATCCCCCGATCTTTTTCCCCAATGAATTTAGCAGTTGGAAATCCAGCGGAAAAGGGAGGCACTCACTATGACGACGGCCAACGGCTTATCTCCCTTAGACGAGGACTCATTGCCCAAAGAAACCATGATATCTGATCTGATCTCCGATTCTGGGGGATCAAAGAGTCCTGTTTAAGAGACAGTATGTCTGATAGAGCCTCGAAGGAAAAAGATAGTCATTGGCTTGTGGTCTGGCGTTCATGTGAAGGGCAGGAAGTGAAGGGCTAGAGGCAGCGGAACCCAATCGCGACCGCTCTCTGCAATTATCCTATATTCCTCCAAGATATATATGACTTGCTCTTCCTAATGATATCCTTGGAGCACCAATTTGAACCCATACTCGTTTGCGGATAAATGAAAAGGTTTATACACAGCGCCTTAGGCTTTTCAGTGGAAAGGAGCGTGGTGTGATTCAGTAGAAGTTGGTAAGGTATTCGAGCTGCAGATCTGTCACATCACTGCATTCCGCTTTTGACATGCTGCACCACCCTTGCTAGACTTTGGCAGGAGCAATGCGATTCGGATAATTCGGATCCTTGCGGCCTGCTACGTGCTACCCTACCTTACCTACTCTTCGATCCATTGAAAACCCTAATCGAGAAGCGGTGACGCCCCCGATCCCCCACCGCATATACCTTAGGATGCCGCGATGCGGCGTGTAAAGCTAGGCAGCCGCCACGCAACAGTGCCCGGTAATATGTAGGGTGTTATCATAGGTAGCCTGTATCATTATCACAAGCGGTAACCTTACGAGTCAAGGCGTATCCAGAGCCGCATTATATTACAGCCACTACACTATTCCAGGCGCAGAGTTGGAGCTAGCAATATTCGAGATGAAATGAAAAATCAATCGACAGAACTGTCCAGCTACCATGGATAGCTACCGTTTGTCTGCATCCCCACGTTGCAACTTTATGACCACTATCCGAAAGCGCTCTGTTGCTTGACCCCGAAATGAGACATCGCTTGCCCGGAGCCCGGCCGAAGCATTCGAGATTTGATTAATGTAAGCATCGACGATTCCCGAAGCACGTTGGTCCGGCTGGGGGAGGTGAGGGGAACACTGCAGGAGCAACGGCTTTACTTAGTGCACGTCAGTCAATCGTTCTTGTCTCTCGTCAAGGCCGCTGTCGACGGTATCTACGTCCATGAATTCTTCGGTGACGCAATGACCCTTGCAGGCTTTAGGAAGCGACTCCGAGCCGTGGTGCAGGACGTTCTATTGGACCTTGCCCGGGACATGCGTCGTGAAGGACATAGTCAGGAGATCACTGAGGACGTCTCCCCCCAAAAGCCAGCAAGCACGCCGGAAAAAATCTCGAGGTCTGATCTCTTAGGCCGTGTGCGTGAGCTTGTGAGAAGAAGTAGAGGATGTGAATTGCCAGGGACTTTCAACCCTCTTATTGTCGAAGACTTGTTCTATCAGCAGTCAAAGCCATGAAAGCGGCTCATAAAGCGCTACAGTGAAAGGATCATGAATGCCACGAGAACCTCTTTACAGTTAATCTCACTGCATATCGCAGATGAAATCACGAGCGAAGGGCTTCTACGGGAGGTCATCGACTCAGCTATGGAAATATATGCGGACCAGCTCGAAAGAAAAGTCGCGGAGATTCTGCGTCCTCACCAGAAAGGCCACCCTATCACGTATAATCATTCAAAACGCCCGCAAAGAACACGCAAAAAGGGATCAGGCCCGGCAGCTGAACGCGTTTTTCAAAATCGAGCCCGAGAAGGGCTTCTCTTACGTCGGCCCTCACCAAGGATTCGATACTGGGAATCTCTTAGATGCAATAAACCAGCGGACGGAAGCTGACATGAACCGCTAAGCCTGCTCTGAAGCAGTCGACTTTATGAAGGCATATTACAAGGTGAGTACCGAAGTCAACTCGCTCAATAAGTCGAGAGACTTCTCGAAGATCCGGCGTTGAAGAAGTCAATATCCTGATATATTTACAGGTTGCAATGAAAGTCACGGTGAATAATTTTGATGTTTTGAGAATCGAAAGTTGCATTTTGAATGAACTCTCTGACACGTTTTCATCTGACATGATCATGAGACTTGATGACAGATTGATAAGGAACATCGCCGCAGAGATCGAAGAATCGCAGATAGACAGAACTCGTACTATCAAGAAATTGAACAGTCTTGAGACAGGTTTGCAGACTTTGAATCGTCTAAATCGAAACAAAGCAGCAGGTTGGTGAATGCAATTCACAAATGTTCTCTATGATCGAGACAATATTTCATGGGAGCTAATGTAGTTCTAGCAAACCGAATTGACGAAGCCTTCGACCGCCCCGAAATGAACCATGAAGTGCCCGTTGAACTTTTGAAGAGATGGATGCTGGCATGAATGAAGGACTCATTCAGGAACAGAAAGCTTCAGTGGTTCAAGATGTCAAAGCTTCAGGCGCCGGAAAAGCAGAGCTACACGAGCCGACCTTGAACCGGTCACCCCTTCGTGAAGACGGAAGCGTTCGGGCAGATCATTCTTGGCTCAACAATGGCTTGAGAACTTCCAAATTTTTCGTGCCCGAGAGAGTTGACGGACGTTGACGCCGTACTACCTGAGCCGTTGATTTGCGTTGAAGGATCAGGCATACTGGGTATGGTCTGAAAAGGAAATCGAGAATCAGCAGCCTTAGGTGCCGGTGTGGATTGGGACATGAATGTAAACGGTCAGATGGTGTGTATTATCTGAGAACCAAATGGTAGATTCACGTTCTCGTGTGGAATACCAAATGCTATCTGATTCCAACGATCTCAAAAAGTCAGTTGTTTGCTTGCTACAGCTATGTCCCAGCTGGAAGAAAAGTGATAAAGAACGGGCCAAGGCAGAGGGAAACCCTCGTTGGTTTTGTAGATATGACTCTATCCTTATCCCCTTCTTTCCTCGACTTGAGCTCGAACGACCCATGATCGGCTTATCACTGGCTCTCCGCCAGCCGACTTGCAGAGCTCCCGTCCGTTTTCGATGAGTTGCCTCAAAGACATTCGAGAACCAAGTGAGCTGGCAACAGTATTGGTTCAGTCGATGATTTTCGAAGTTGGATGGATGGATCTGGCAGCGGGCACCAATAAGGTAGGTCCGAAGCCTAGTTTGAACTAACCGAACTCGTAAATGGGTCTTCCTATGTAAGGTCCAATCAACATCGTGCACGTAGCTTTTTGTCCAAAGTGTCCATCTTCCAAAGAATCACTTGGTGCACACCGACTTGATCGTTAGTACGTCAAACTTCAGCTCCCGTTTCACAGAACATTCCATATATTTCATAATCTGATGCATGTCCTATTGACAATCTAATCAACTTGACCGGTAAAGTGTATATTTGTGCACCAGAGACAAGATGTCCGGACAACACTCACGCCTTCCTCAGAGGTACGAAACGTTTGTAGAGCGGGCAAACGCAGTTCAGCACAGAGCCGCGAGACATCAAACCGCGGAGAGAATCGCAGAGGCACAAATTCTGCTTGGTCCTGGAAGGGTTCTTCCGGTCGCAGATGGAATTCAGCCGAGCAGTTCATCATTGCAAGATGAAACCGACAATCTGCCAGCTGAATTGGATGATCAAGCCGACGTGGCCTCCATGAATCGACCTCCTTCATCACCATCTCCGCAGCCATCCCTCGGACTTCATCACGAGCTCTCACTTACTTCTTCATCGTCATCTAACCAAAACAGTGATGAGAATGATGGCAGCACGGAATCTTCAAGTGAGACTATTCGAAGCCTAGAGGCTCGACTCGAGCAAGAAAGAAGGCTTCGTAGTCTGGTTCAGCGAGACTTGAAGCAAAGGAAGCAGAAGATAGCAGAGCTGGAGCGGAAAGCTCAAATAGCTCATGACCGTCAAGTCGAAGCCATTGAGAATGACTCATCAGCTCAAGCAGCAAGTTGGGAAAGAAAGTACGGCATGCTAAGGGAGGTTTTAAGAAGAACCGAAGAGGAGAAGAGTCAGTTGACAAAAGAAATTCGAGAGCATGAGGTCAGAGAGGACAAGTTACGCAGACAGCTGCGGAGAGCATGGGAAGGTCTTGACGAGCAGCAGGAAAGGGACAGAGTCATGGGTAGTCGTTTGGGGGAGGCGGAGAATAACATTGCGAGACTTGGGAACGTGGTAGCTCAGCTGAATGATCACCAGGACAGAGGTATAGAGAGGGCGAGGAACATTACCACACTTTCAGATTCACAAACTGCTGAACAGCAGCTTGAGGGTCATCATCGAAGAGAGCGCAGGATATGTGGCACTGGCGATTACGAGCTGGTAACCACCCGAGACCCTCGGGGCAACGTCAGCTTGCGTCATGCCATCACTCGTCCCATAACGCGAAGACAGGCGTATTTGTTTGGCGGGTAGAATGGGAAATAATGGTTGAGAAAAAACGTCGGCGCGGCAAAAATTAGTTAATCTATCGTGTACAGGTGTGAAGAATTTAATCAAGAGAGTGAACGGATACTTGAGCGATCGGTGGAAGAGATCGAAACGAGACGTGGAAGTGCACATGCCTGCCAAAGTTGTCTATTCTTGAAGCGTGCAAGTACGTATGACCACAGAAGAAAATGAGCCAAGAATCAGTTGAGAGACATTGATGATTCAAAACTCGTGTCTCGACGCGTTCTTCTTTCAGTTTTGTAGCAGTTTCGACGCGATGAGAGTCTGTAATTCGCTACAAAACTTTTGATGAGTATGCTGATGGTGTGAACCACTTTTGATGTGCATCGCTTATTCCTTAAATCGTCGTTAATCCTGCCATCCCAGGATTAATGTTGCTAAGCCTAACTAGGCACCCCACCAAAATATTTGTTTACTGCATTGTTTACATTCACCTCAGCTTTCTACAACATATGCCTACATTCTTTACAAGCTCAGTTATTCTACAAGCAAAACGACACGCGCTCAATTTCAGAAGAAGGTCACCGTCACTAAGGTGGCTACTTCGCTGATGCGAAATTCAGCTGAATCGATTCGTAAACGACCCTACGACTTCAGCAATTCGAATTCATCGATTCCACCTTCAGCTCAGGAACATCGTTGGATTCAGCTCATTAAACCAGCCTATTGCACCCTCTGTAAAGCAGCCAAAAGGTTCACTTCAGGAGCTGGTAAAGGGGTTAAACGTAAGGCCCTGAGCGAGGTGACTGGCAATGGTCAGTCAAAGCAACCACGAAAACGTACTGTTCAAACCAGCTACGGATGCACTTCTGAACAGTGTACGGGGTTAGCAGCCTGCAAAACAGAGGCCTGCTGGGAGGCCCTACATGCGTAGGGGGGAAGGGAGGGGGGAGACATACACAGAGAAGGGGAGGGAGTTTTGTTGATTTTTGAAGCAATTGGCAATCTGCATATTGATCTCAGCTCCCCATTGGCCTGGTTAGTCATCTCCCGTGGCTCCGTAGTACCCTAACAGGTAAAGTGGCCGTATACCTGGTATGGCAGGATTAACGACGGTTTAAGGGGTATACAGTACATTCAAACACAAGCCTTACCTACACGCATTCTCGGGTCCACGTAAGATTGGGACTTTGGGCAGATCTCTCAGATATACAGATGGAGCAAATTGAGCAAAATGGCCCCCACGTCATCTAAAACTGAGGCTTGCAACTGCACGCCATCTACCACTCGCTCGTCAGCCTTGCGAATAACGCCGTCTTCTGTGACTGGTTGAGTTAACGAGTTGTAACCACACTTTTTGAGGAATATATTGAATGCGCCGCAGATCCTTTAGGCATCCCGACTGTTCAATGTCATCCCCCCAGATGTAGTTCGTACTTTGTCCAGACATTTGAAAATTTCTGGTTTGGCCTACCACTATTGAAATAGCTTGATTTGCAGAGGTTCTTTTCTTGTTACCTGAGAGCCAGCAGCGATGGCCTACAGTCCGGAAGTGACTCGGGAAATTTTACGCCGACCGGCTGCTCAACCTCCTCCTGGGGTGACTCCTAATTTAATCAATCCAGAAAATCTACGAACGAGCGTCGTCATTCTTTCAACTTTGGTTTTCTCTATTTCGTTCCTGGCCGTTTCTATTCGTATGTATACGAAATGGTATGTCATCCGTAGCGTTGGATGGGACGACTGTAAGTTTTGTTTTCTTTTGGGCATTAAATGTGTATTGAGGCACGCCACTGACTTTCCTAGATACTTGTCTTTTCGGATGGGTGATCTTGCCTCTACTGTTTGAGTTGAAACTAAGCGCTGACTTCTTTGAAGTTCTTGCTCGCCTCTACTGGCGTCCCAAGCATCTTGACTACTTACCATGGCATGGGAGTTCATCAGTGGAATATTACTCTTGGAGACTTGTTTTCCATTCTTTACGTACATTTACACCACTACCGCTTTCTTCCACACAAAACTTGCTAACGTTTACTGTAGTATGTGAATATTACGTCTATACTCTATGGTATCGCCATAGCTGTGGTCAAGCTTTCGATATTGTTACAGTATCTCAAGATTTTCGTACCAAATCGAAAAAGCAACATGAGGTTGTTTGTGTGTGCTCAATCGCTTATCTGGGGAAACCTGGCCTTTTACACCGCCAGCGCCTTGCTCGATATATTCGCCTGTACTCCACGAGAGAAGATATGGAACAAACTGATCACCGACGGTCACTGCGCTAATACTGACGCTTCTGGTATGGCTGGCGCTATATTCAATGTCTTTTCCGATTTTGTTATCTTGCTTCTTCCCATGGTATCCATTTGGAAACTGCATCTGGCCCCGCGGAAGAAATTTGGAATTTTCGCTATCTTTGCCACGGGACTTTTTTAAGCTTTGCAATACCATTCTTTAGTTGAAAGGCTCTCTAATACATAGACGGTTCGCAGCGCCTGCGTTACATCTACCATACGCCTAATATACATGATCACTGGAGCAATCAGCACCGACTTCTCATATAGATTTACCTATGAGGGATTCTGGTCTATCGCTGAGATTGGCACCGGCATTTTATGTAGCTGCCTCCCGACTATTCCCAAATTCGCCCAGACTCTCGGCCCCAAGCTGAAATCAGCACTCTCTTTCGCTCGAACCAAGCCAGACTGCTCGATGCAAAATCCACTCGGAGGATTAAAGCCAAACTGGCCCTTGGACAACCGCAGCGGCCAGAGCAAGGATCAGCCTCAATTCCTTAATTTCTATGGCTCACGGAGTCTACTCAAAGGAGAGTACAACCCGCTCGATGATCGAGAAATAGCGGTCGGTGAGCTACATTATGACCATTTTCGACCCCTACCGGTGGCACTCGGGAAATCAGCAACAGATATCGAGAGCGGCTAAGCCAAAACTAGTAGTCTGCATACTCTAGCCATCGAAGCTTAGCAAACAAAACCTTCTAGTGCAACCTCAAATCTGAAAGACCGGTAGATGTAGGAATGGTCAAAGCCGATGACTTAAGAACATACACGAGTGGGTTTTGGAAACATCTAGTGTGACCGTTGGATTGGATAAGTTTCTGAGAACCAATACTCACTCATAGAGTAAAACCGAAGGCCTACGATCGTTGCAATGAGTAGGTTGAAGGACTATCGAGAACTCTTATGAGTAAATCTCTCGGTTGTTTCCTAAACAGGTCTTTTTCCACCTGCGAGCTATGTTACACAGCAGTGACAGCAAAGCCCTTCTCGCGAAAGGCTCACGACGCGAGCGAATAGTAGTCGTTGATCGATTTGACGTTGCATGACTTGACAATCGAAGGTTGCCGATCGATTTTGGGGGGGCGAAAACGCGACGTAAAGACTATGCTTTACCTTGATTTTTTTAAAAGAGCGATCGAGAAGGCTGGGGCCAGCTGTCGACCATCTGCAAAACTTCGTGCCGTTTGATGGTTTTTTCTTCTTCATCGTCGAATACGATATATGCGAATCAAAGACGTTCTTCTTTTTACAAATGAAGACAAGTCGACTATATCAACACAAAGCGCATCTGCGACGACTTCGATTATGTTCTAGCAGTGCAGCCTTGTCAACAAACCATTGCGGATTTGTGTCGAACTACCGCGTTTCCAGTTTTTTCCCATGGATTTCCACCCAGCAGTACTCCCCAGCCTATCTGGCGGAAGACAAAAGCAGGGAGTTTCTCAATGTCGTCGTTGCTTTTGCCATTCTCGAAACAGTCTTCATGATATTGTTCTTCACGTCGCGCGCAATGAACAAGACTTCAAATGGCTGGGACGTGTATTCCATGATACCAGGCTATATCTTTTGCTTTGGCCACATCGTTGTCGCATCATGTATGTTTAAGGCCAGTCTACAGGACACTGAGATGCGTTAAAGACTTTCTCCTGCCATCGATTGTAGACTGGCTGACTGGATTTTGCAGTGATGCTTCGATGCGGTGGCGCCGGACGCCACATGGCCGGGCTGGACCGAGCCGTCGCGACCAGGTGGATTAAACTCGACGTTGCCGAAGAGTTTATACACAACTTCTCGATCTTGTTGCCTAAGCTTGCGGTTCTTTGCCTATACAAACGAGTCTTCTCAACGAAGCCGTACCGCTATGCGATTTATATCCTCGGAGCTATCGTAATCCTCAACTGCGCTGTGGGTCAGGTAGTCAGCCTTACGATCTGTCGACCGTTCGCATACATCTGGAACAAGAGTATACCAGATGGCCATTGTGGAAATATAGCTGCGACCTACCGCTATATCACCATCCTGAACTTGCTGACTGCCGTGGGCATTCTCGTCGTACCCATTCATGGGGTCTGGCATCTTCACATCAAGGTCGTTCACAAGATCGCGCTCTCGCTGACATTTCTCATAGGTTGCATGTAAGTAAAGAGCTCGACTTTCTGTCATCGACAAGACTTGCTGACATGAGCCCTAATATTTAAAGGAGGCACTATCACGCGAACCATGCGTTTGGTCTTCTTCTGCCAGATCGACATGTTGGCGAATGTGACTTGGAACGCGCCGGGGACGATGAGCTGGACCCTGGTTGAAACGGGCGTCTATCTCATCGCGGCGACGCTACCATCCCTACGCCCTTTAATGCTCTTCTTCCTCAAGGGGTTTGAGCTGAAGACACCATACCACAAACTGCTCGGCCGCTGCAGCCGTGTATTTTCCGCGCACAAACATCTCGAAGGTTCAACTTCTGCCGGCAACGGCGCGCGCTTGGCTGGGTTTGTGAAAATGAAGGACGTCAACCCTCTGGATCAAAAAGCCACTCATGAAGAGTGGGTATGAGCCTTGAAAAACGAAGAGAAGAACGATAAGAGAAACTGCTCGAAAGTTTTGTTTTCGATGCAGTGCTGTTAAATTATAGATTTTACAATTGATGAAGTGACAGTGTAAAATCAATGAGGCTTAGAGTAATAGCAGAACTAAGGTACTCATCAAGGCACTAGAAAGAAAAGAGCGAGTCTCTCATTGAAAAGTAGACCTGGCGCCAGCGCGATTGCTTGACATATGTTGACAGTAATCATATCATATCAGTTCTGCAAATTTCAGACATAGCTACAGAACTTGACCTGAAAGAAAAGACCTTCGTGACAACGTTTTGATCGTATTCTTTAATCCTTGTTCTTGCATGACATTCACTTCTGGCTCGAGCATTCACTTCTGACCCCCTCTTCAGCATTCATTTCTGACTCCCACTTCGGCATTAATTTTTGGCTTTCCTCTCACAACCTACTACTATATTCCACCCTCCCTCTAATACCTAACCCTAACAATATTTCTCGCGTGTACTTGGCTTGAACATGAGCTGGGTGATGATCAGAGAAGCCAGAGCAACGAGTAGAGTTTGTAGGCAGTCCACCCTCTGAGAAAGCTTGAACTTGCATCCCGATGTGAATGATCATCTGTACTGATAGATAGAACGTTGGATTGAAAAATATACGACGACTGTTAAGATAGACTTTATAAGGCTGAACTATGAAATCCTGATGTCTTGGTTCACGTCTGAAGGTCATTGCGGCAGGATCTGCCCTGCCATGCCGTCGAAGATACCTGTCCTGACACTAAACGTGATTATCAGCGACGTATTCGAAAAGCGAGAGGTGTAGAGAGTTGTGAATAGAAAATGTTCATGCTCACTAATAGGCCTGCCGTCGAGGGTTGGGTTGACCGAACCCGATGACGTAGATACTAAATATAGTATACTATATACCAAAAATAGTATAACTCTCTCCAAAATTGATATTTTTTGCAATCAATTTTGCAATCAATCTAGGTAGAGTGATGAGTAGAATGGTGAGCATGTAGAATGACGAGTAGATAGGGTGACGAGTTGAATGGTGAACATGTAGAGTGGTGAGTAGGATAGTGAGTATGTAGGAAGCCATGTAGAAAGCACTGTTTGAAGGACTGTTTTATGCGCCCGACCGACGCGTATAGTTTGAAGCATGTAGGGTGTTTGGTAGGGAGTTTGGTAGGGAGTTTGGTAGGGAGTTTGGTATCGAGCCATGAAGGGTGCTTTCTATTGAGCTAGTTAGCATGTGCTATGAAGCATGTATGAAGCATACTATGAAGTAGGCTATGAAGTAGGTCATTGAGCGAATGACGCGTGTTGAACCACGTCGTATGAAGCATGTTTTGAAGCGAGTAGGCTGGTGAGTAGGCGAACGAGTAGGTAGCTGAGTTGGTAGCTGAACATGTAGGGTGGCGAGTAGGTAGAATGACGAGTAGGGTGGTGAGTAGAGTGGTGAGTAGGTAGCTGAACATGTTGGTAATAAGAAAACTCTGCTCGGAAAGCCCCCTAATATTCGGGTTATTAACCCGTCGGATTGACCGGTTTGAGCTCATGGTCTGACTTGACCCGGTCGGGTTGGGTTGAGGGGGGTCAACCCAACCCTAACTCGAAACCCGATTATGAGATGAGGTAGAAAGAGAGACGCGTTGTTAAGGTGTATTGTGTGTGGGCAGAAGCTGAGTGAAAATACGCAGACCTGCTATCAAAGCTTTCACCCCAGAAACACTGTAGAGTCACTATCTTTGAGGCTTATATTAAAATAGGACAGCTACACAGAGTTACACTAGAGTAACGTGACGGGTGAAGTGGTCTGCTTTGACTTTGATTAGCGATGAAGCTGCATTGTCTGAGTGCTTTCTCTTCTTCTTGCACGCCAGCTTTACACACTGCTCCCCACAGTTCATCTCTCAGTCCGCAGTCCCTGCATGAGTCAAGAGCTCAAGTGCGCTAGACATTGGCGGGTACTTGTTGGATAGGGCATCGTCGGTGTCGTCTGGTGTTTTCCTTAAGCCCATCGTGTCCGTGAATTAATCCCCAAGAATCTTGAATGGCTTGCCTCGTTCATCGCTACATCTTAACCAACAACTTGTCTGCTTCAGAGGCTTCCTCCGAGAAGGTGAATGCCACGGGATGGAGCAGTCGCTGGGATGGAGCAATCGCAGAGGCTGGAGCATGTTTGTGTGGCGTGGCGTCGTCATTGGTTTTGGTCTCTATAAGCTTGTCTTGGCTTTTAGAGTCGTGGGCTCGTCTCCGCATTCGACCATTTCATGACTGGCCACGGAAGAAGGGTTTGACAGGAATGCCATCCGTGCTGCTCGGAAGAATGCAGAGACCGGGAGTAGCACCTTAACCAATCCCTCGTAAGTCCTAACTCCCTTCCACCACCAACCCAATGCTTAAATCCTAGGTAGAGGCCTTTGGCTCTTTGGCCCCTCATCTTAGATAACCCGCGACGGTTCCACATGAACTGTCCTACCCTCTGTCTAATGGTTCCGCTGGGCCCACCAGTAGGTATGGGAACAGCGCCACGGCCATGACCTGCAACTGTCGCTGAGGTAGCAGCTGGGAGTTGGTACTCTTGTGTTACCACAGCCAGGATCAAGATCAGATGTGGGACGAGCTACGATGCTTGCAGAGTCAACACGAGCGGCTGAACGTGATTGTCCAGCATTTTACGGCATGACCGGTAACAGAGCCTGGTGCCTCGATGACTTGCGCCTGCACCTGAGACCTAATGCAGCACCGCGGTCACGAAGAGGAGCATCGTATGACTCGGTGATCGGGGTCCACTTCCACGGGTCAGCGTGTGATCGGAAAACCCCAATCTGTACACACCCAAGGATTGTCTGTTACGTTTCCAGGGCAGGGCTGACATGCAGGCGGGGGGCTATGATAGTGAGTTGTGTTTCTGAATGCCGCTGTTGTTCGTGTAGATGGTGAAGAAACATTTGATCGTAAAAAATGCCACCAAAGAGGGACATTGTTGGTGTTCCCTTATGGAGAAGGTGGGGTAACTGGGAAGAGCTAACCCAACGTAGATAAGCCAAGACCCTGAGGCAACTAAGGTAGTTCTAAGGTGTTTAGCGAAGAACTTTGATCGGTCCGAGGCTTCCGCTTGAAACCCAGGCACGCCCGCCAGGCCCCTGTCTCCTTTGCAATCTCGACATTTACCCGCAAGTGATCCGTTCCTTACTTCGCATCTCTCATTCTTGCGAAGTTTCACTCTTTCTTTTTCGTTGGGATGCCATCTCCTTTTCTCCTTGTAGCCAATCCAAGACGAGTGCTGCTCAGGGGGAACAACGCAAACCACCTGAGCCTTTAGTGGTCACTCATCACTCTCCCCGTGCCTCGAGCTCGAGCCATGGGCTAGTCCAGTATCGTCTAACCCACTGAAGCGGAACATCATCTCCAAATAATACGAGCAGGAAAAGGCGTAGCTATGAAACTTTGCGTACGCGCTCCTTGGCTGTCTTTTTCCTTGTCCTCTCTTCTCCTCTCCTCATTCCTCGCTCTGCTCTTTCGTGACTTTCATCTTCTCCAGTTGTCGAATTTTGTATAATCTAGTACTCCCTAATATTCCCCCAAATGCGTGTGTCTGTGCTTGCTTTCGGCTTTGCCGCTATAGCCGTTGCCCAAAACTGTGGACCTCAATATGGGAACACAGTATGTGCTGCAGGAAATTGCTGTACGGGAACCCTTCCGCTTCTACTCCCTTCATCCCTTCCATCTCTCTCATCCATTTTTCTCCCCACCACCAAACCTTTGCTAAAACACTTTCTCCCCACCAGGCTCCCAACACGGCTGGTGTGACACCGACTTCGCTCACTGCGATCCCGCAGACTGCCTGAAAGCCTTTTCCGGCCCCGGTTCCAGCTGTGCCTCGGGCACCAGTGTCTCCAAGACCACGTTGAAAACCACCTCCTCCACCAACCATTCCTCGACCTCTGCCTACATCTCTTCCATCCCAAACATCGATGTCTGCGGTAGCGCGTCCGGAGGCGTGAGCTGCCCCGGTGCGGGAACCAATGGGTATTTCTACCGGTGCTGTTCGAGCCACGGACATTGCGGCCCGAAAAACAACGTACTTCTTCCCCTGTCCCCCATCCACCCCAAAAAAAAGTTCAGCCTTGCTAACATCACACCCCCCACCCAGCTCCAAGACCAATCCCTCTACTGCGGCGCCGCCGCCGGCTGCCAACCGGGCTTCGGCGACTGCGCCACCAACCGCACCCCTCCCCCCATGCCCACCGCCCCGGCCAAAACCGCACAGATGGCAGAAACCTGCGGACCGATCGTGAATGCGAAATGTGCGAGTGGACTGTGCTGCAGCGGGAGCAATTTCTGTGGGTCTGGGAGTGATTTCTGTGGGAGTGCCAATTGGTGCCAGCCGGAGTGGGGGAGCTGCTCCGGATGAAAGGGGGTTTGCTTGGTTGGGAGATTTACTTGTGGGTTTTGGCGGGGGCTGAAAGTCTGCTTGTTTGGGGCATACTTGCTGGTTGGACGGAGGGAAAAGTTTTCTTGGTGGCGAGATTGAAAAGATCTACTATTGATTGGTGTGGCTTCTTTGCCATCTTCTACTTCTTCGGGGGGGGGGGGGGTTTATAAAAACCCAGAGCAAGTCCCATACCAC